>Ga0207703_10001058_pt1 | contig 26245 bp, 23 predicted proteins | sample KBSSwiS12_FD_184304 | JGI IMG/M metagenome (GOLD analysis project Ga0207703, IMG submission 184304) | Switchgrass rhizosphere microbial communities from Kellogg Biological Station, Michigan, USA - KBS Switchgrass S1-2 (SPAdes) (version 2) | ecosystem: Host-associated > Plants > Roots >...
ATGTCGAGATTAAACCCGCCGTTGCTTTGCGCGCGGGCGTATTCCAATGCGGACTGCAGCACGTGGTGATCGGGCAATCCCACGCAGCTCGCCCAGTAGACACCCTGACCCTGACCCTGACCCTGACCCTGATTGTCTGCCATGGCAGTCGTTGCCCCCAGGATCGATCCCAGCACAACACTCGCTGGCACGATAGTCTTCAACGTTTTTGTAAACATCGTGGTCCCCTTTCGAGAGTTCTTAGTGATCTGTCGTGTGCGTGCTCCCGTCGCACGCACACGGCAGTCTAAGCGGGAACGATGTCAGAAAGCGGACATTCGAGGAGTCCGAAACACAAGGGAACGGGCGCGTACGCGACTACTGTTGCGTGCCGCCTTGTGCGGGAGCAGCGGCTGCTTGTCTTTCAGCAGCTTGCGCAACTTCCTGAGGTGACGGTGGAAGTTGTTGCGCGGCCAGTGTTGCACGACTGACGACGGTTGGGTCGTCGCGCAGCTTCACATACAACACATCATTGACCGGATGTGGAACAGGCAGTGAATACCCTGGAAAGCCATCCGGCACTTCGACGGCGTGCTTGAAGTCGGCATCGCTGGACACTGCCTGCACGAGGAACAGGTTTGCTCCGGAAAGCTTACAGGCCAGCTCCGCGGAGGCAGGACATTTGAGCTCGCGCAATACGGGCAGGCGCACCAGCGTTGCCAGTGGCTGCCAATCGCCCGCGACCCCATTGACCAGGGTACGGAAGATCAGCGGACCGAATGCGGAAGACCCGAGCGCCTTCATGGGGTCGAGAGTCGCCACCGCGACTTTCGAATTCTCGAGAGTAATGCCCCCATTGGCAATACTGAGAGTGGTCGACGCGGACTCGTCGGCCATCGCCACTTCGATCTGCTCATCGCGCACAAAAGTCGCGGGAATCTGCGCACGTACCGAGAATGTCAATTTCGCATCCTGGGGCAATTGGTCGGCGTTCGCCAGCTCGATGTTGCTGTCAGCCGCCGAAGCCGCGGTCTGCATACCCTTGCCAATCAAAGTCACACGGGGTCGCGGCGAGTTGACCGACACATTGAGCTGCAGGGTGCGACCATCATTCAGAAGCACTTTGGCGGTGGCGACGTCGCCTTGCTTCAAAGTGGTGACCGGCTGAGTGTCCCGGGTCACCATGGCGAGCTCGTCACTTCCCTGCTTCGTATCCAGCTTGCCGGGTACGAACTCAACACCCCCGAGGGTGATATTGGTGACCTGGTCGAGGCGGCTGCCTTTCAGCACACCCTGGCTGTCGCCTGCGCGGAAAGCAAATCCGTCCAGATGCGCCCCTTCAGAGAACGCCTGCAGGTGAACCTGCTGGGCCTGCGAGGCGCCATACTGTGATACCAACAGAGTCATGGCACCCGGCTTCGCTGACTGCAGGGGAAGTGTCACTTCCACTTCGTTGGGCTTGACCTGCTTCCATTCCGCCGCGTGCTCAGTGCCGTCCTCACCTTTCAACATGACATTGTCGAGGCACGTGACATTGCCGGCCTGGAGGCGCACGGTCTTGTCACGGCCGACAATCAGAGCACCCTCATCCTGAGTAGCCAGCGCCCATGACTGATTGTGCACGTTGACCAGCTCGAAGCTGGGCGCGTTGTATTTCTCGAACCCCCAGTAACCCTGGAGCGTCGCGCGGACATGATCACCCACCGCGACCGTACCCAGCGCCTTGGTATCAATGAGGAAGCCGCCGAGCTGAGGATCGGCTTTCGCGGGCACTTCAACAGTCTTGCCGTCATCGCGCGACAGCTTCAACGTCAGGTCGTGGGCGTAGGAAGTCGAGAACACCAGCGGCGCGCCTTCGACAGGCAGCGCCAGTGTCGACTTGCGAAGGCAGAAGGTGGCCTTCGGATCCACCGCGTGCAGTGGGGGCAACTGCGCCTGCTCAACAGCAGGCAGCGCAACCACGATCACCGATTTGGGATTGTGGAATGACGGCGGCGCATTGAGAGTCAGCGCAAGCTGCTCACCCTGCTGCATCGCCAGCGCCGGTATGTACTGATACTGCGCGGTCCGGAATGAATCAAAAATCCGGGCGATATCCAGTACCGAGGCAATGTACGGACTGTAGTAACCGTAACTCAACTGCGGCGTGAAGCTCGCCTCCATGGCCAGATCGCTGGCCGGGCCGGTGGTGAGCGCCTCGACAATGGAGGAGCTGTGGCCATCGTTGAGAATCAACGAGCTGTGTCCCTGCGTGAGACAGGGAGCCTGCACCAGCGTACTGCGGTCCAGGCACTTGTCATCCAACTTGATCGCGAGGCTGCGCGCCAACAACGGCGCCACGTCCTTGAGCTTGGACGGATCCTTGTCGTTCACCGAGCGGATGGCCGCGAGGTACTTCTCCAGGCGCGCACGGTCCAGCGAGGCCTGGTTGAGATCCTGGGAGCTGCGAACAAAGGCGCCGGGCCGCCCACGCACCGCGCTCACCAATGTGCGGAAATCACCACCGGTTTCAGGCGCGAGAAACACGAGAACCTGTTGTGCCTCGGCCGGAACCGTCAGGCTCAGGCCCTTCTGGATGCATTTGGACTTCCAGGTCTCACAGGGATAAAACCAGCTTTCGGGCGGCGGATTGGTGGCACCCCGAAGAAACGCCGCAACCATCAGGTAGTGAGCCGACTGGTCCGCTGGAAAATCGGCCTGAATCCACAAGCGATCGCCGGGCGCGAGGTTCGGCACCTGCGTAATCGGCAGGGTCTTGTCTCCCCGGGTCACCGTGACCGAGAGATTCGGCCCTGCCAGGTCAAATGGCGCCGGCTCCGCGTGGACCGCGAACGCGACGAGCAAAGCGATGACCGCAACCAGTACGGGCCGCCAGAACCGGGAGGTCTCGAGCAAGCGGGAAAATGACAACATCACTCAGTCGACAGCAACCATGACACTGGAGGCCTCGATCACCGCGGCAGTGTTGCAGACACTGATTTTCATGCGCTCTCCTTATGACAAGTGCAAATTCTGGCATGCTGTGACCTGATCTCCAAACGGTGACGCACGCCCGGATTCACATTTTTTGAGGGACGTTCAATCGCAGCCGATATGACTGTTCCGCAGCGCCAAAGTTGCTGAGGCTCGGCCATATAATCGAGCCTGTCGCGCCCCCAGGGCGCGCTGTATAAACCCATTTGACTCACTCAACGTTCATTTCCGGTTCATGCGACGGCGGCGAATCCTTCTCTCAACCCTCGGCTCCCTCGGCGATCTGCATCCCATCATGGGGCTCGCGCTGGCCCTGCAGGCGCGCGGGCACGACGTCGCGCTTGCCACCAGCGACTTCTACAGAGAGAAAATCAGTGCCGCCGGGCTGGAATTCAGGCCATTGCGGCCCTTGGGCACGCCTGATGACCCGGAGACACTGAGGCGGGTCTTCCACCCGCGCAAAGGCCCTGAGTACCTGCTGCGCACGATGCTCTTGCCGCACATCGCGGATATGTACTCAGACCTGTCAGCAGCGGCACGTGGTGCGGACTTCCTGATTTCGGGCGAGGTCGTGCTGGCGGCCTCGCTCGTGTCCGAGAAGCAGGGCTTGCCCTGGGCCAGCGCGATCCTGGCGCCCTTCTCATTTTTTTCGGTCTATGACCCGCCCCCATTTCCATTTTTGCCAGGGGCTGCGAGCCTCACCCGAGCTCCCCCGTTCATACAGCGTCAACTGCTCGGGTTGGCACGGCTCATGACCCGTAGTTGGAATGAGCCGCTCAACGAGCTGCGGCGCTCCTTGGGGTTGCGCGTGAACCGTGACGCCATCCTGACAGACCGCTACTCGCCGACCCTGAATCTGGCTTTGTTTTCCAAACAGCTGGGGCGGCCGCAGCCCGACTGGCCACGCAATGTTGTACAGAGCGGCTTTATTCTGTACGACCCTCCAGGAGCCGCACGCCAGGAGCCACTGGAGGATTTCCTGACGAATGGACCGCCCCCAGTCACGTTCACCCTCGGGTCAGCCGCCGTGATGGACCCCGGGCGTTTCTTCGAAGAGAGCGCCGAAGCGGTGCGCCGCCTGGGTACACGGGGTTTGTTGCTCATGGGGAAAAACGCCTCGCCCACGCAGTTACCCAAGGAACTGTTTGCTGCCGATTACGCGCCCTATTCCAGTGTGTTTCCCCGATCAGCCTGCGTCGTCCATCAGGGTGGCGTTGGCACCACTGCTCAGGCGATGCGAGCCGGAGTGCCCCAACTGATCATGCCTTACGGTTTCGACCAACCGGACAACGCGGCACGCATGGTCCGTCTCGGTGTTGGTCTCTCGGTCAGCCGAAAGCAGTACCAGGCCAACCGGGTGATGCAGCAGCTTCACGCCCTCACAACGCGTTCGTTTCATGATCGTGCCCGGGATGTCGGAAACAAAGTCAGCGCGGAAAGAGGTGTGTCAGTGGCCTGTGAAGCGATTGAGAGAGCAACTCACGGCTCCTGAATGCGGGACGCCACCCGGCGCTGGAAGTGCTCGCCCGTCTCGTAGACCTTCATCACGATGTACGAGTCCTGGATCTGTGAACCATCCACGTCATAGTGTGCAACGCCGTAAGAGTCGCGTATCGGCATCTCCAGGCCCGCGAAGCTGATGATGTTCATCGGTGCCGGAATGAAAGGTCGATAATCCGAACCACAGGCGCGCACTTCCGGGTTGTGACGCCCATCCGGCGCATACAACGTTGCCGTATAACAGTTGGGCGCCCGACCAATCTGCCGGCATCGGACAAAGGAAGCGCTGGAGTCCGCATCAGAACGGCAAACGCCGATTTCCGGTGAACGCAGCTCATCGCCCGTGGCCGCCATCTTGTGCTGCGCAACGACCGCCCTGACAGTCAGGGAGTAGTCGATGACGAGACTGACGGCCTGCGCACGAAACTTCTGGTAATCCGCTGCAGGAATCTCGAATGTCTGGATGGCGGTGCCATTCGCATCTGTATTGAGCGGCACTGACTTTCTCTCAGAGCGGCTACCCCGGTACAGGGTTGCTCCCCTGGCATCGATCACCGAGAAATAGGCGCGATCAGCGACCAGGAATTCATCGTGGGTCAGACCTTTGATAACCAGCGGCACGGTCAAGGTAACGGGTGCCGCGTGAGATCTGCCCATGCTCCTTTCAATCTCGACGGCCGCATCGACATCCCCCTGCAGGAGAGCCTGTGCGGCGCGCTTTGCATTGTCCTGGCGGCTGCGTCCACTCGTTGTTGATGCCGCCACGGTGGTTTCTCCAGCGGTGACCAGGAGTGTGGACGGCTCTGAACCAATGGGAACACCCACCCACGACTGAACCGCGAATGCCGCGTTCCACGGCAATTGAACGATCACCAGCAACACGACACCGGCAGCCAGCAGCACCCGTGAAAGCGAAGTCCTGCGCTTGTAATACTGACAACCGAGCACCGCGGCCGATCCCGCGAGGATGCCCATGTGCTGCAACAGGCTCTGAATCCAGTAGACGCTCGTGTCACAGGTCGGACACCGGTCCAGGCCAAACATTGTGGCACTGAGCCAGACGGCCAGGACATACAACAACACCAGGCCCGCGACCAGGACGATCAACTCGACGGCATTTCGCGTGGCCGACGCCAGCGCAGTCGCGGGCACCAACAGGCACACGAATAGATAGAATTCCTTGTAGACGGCGTCACCAAATGACGGCAGGAACGGGAATCCCAGGGCCAACTCGTCCACGAGGTTCACCACGAGCATGGGCACGCACACGGTGACAGCTACAAACAGCAACTTGGCGAGCAGGAGGTCCGTACGGCTCAATGGCCGGATCAGCCAGTCCTGATCAACTCCAGGAATGGTGTCCTCGTGAACTGCGATCACCGGCAGTGCAATGACGCCAATGAACCAGGCCGGAGTCAACAGCCTGAGGATTTCCCGGGCCACGGGCGAGATACCGAAGAAGCCGAATTTGTAAGTCGCCCACTCCAGAGCCACCTGGATGAGTGTCACCAGCACCGCCAACGGCCACAGCAGCGCCCAGTCTTTCCTGAATACCGCCCAGATCATCGCTTGGCACGCGCGGCGCTGACCATCGACACAAAGATCGTGCGTAACGATCTGCCTTCGCCAGCACGTTCGCGCAACTCGGGCAGGGTACCTTGAAACAGCAGCCGGCCTTCATCCAGGAAAGCAACGTGCGTACACAGGCGCTCCACCTCATCCAACTCGTGAGACGAGATCAGGATCGACATCTCGCGCGGCTCGCGCAGGAACTCCCCGATCATCTCATCGCGCGTCAGGGCGTCCAGGCCGCTGAACGGCTCATCGAGCACCAGCAACTTCGGCCGAAACGACATTGCGCCGGCGAGCGCCAGCTTCAACCGCATACCATGTGACAGGGCGTTGATCCGGCGGCCGGGAGGCAGGCGCAACTGAGTGCGCAACTGCAGCTCGAGCCGGCTGTCCCAGCTCGGATAACACGGCCGCAGGTAGTCGAAAAACTGTTCCACCCGCAACCGCCCGGGGAGTGCCTGGCTCTCGGACACATAGCCCACCTGTGACAGCAGGGACGGGCCGATCGAGCGTGTGTCCACGCCCAGGATGGTTGCATGACCGCGGGACGGCGCGATCATATTCAAAAGGATCTTGATGGTCGTGGTCTTGCCGGCGCCGCTCGCTCCCACGAGCGCGAACACGCTGCCCTCCGGCATCGACATGTTCAAACCCTGCAGTGCCCCAAACTGTCCGTAGCTCTTTGCGAGATCGTGTGTTTCGATGACTGCGGACATGGACTCGCTTTACGTGGCAGCTCCCCCCAGGGCCAGGAATAATTGTACAGTGTCCATGTAGCGTTGTGCCTGCGCTCGTACAAACCCGAGCCGGGCATTCTGATACAGGCGCTCAGCGTCGAGTACCTGCAGCACCCCTACATTGCCCTCATTGTAACTTTTGCGAGTGAGATCGACGTTCTCACGGGCCGCATCCTGGGCGTGTGCCTGCGCATCGAGCTGCTCGGCATCGTGATCCAGCGCTTCGAGAGAATCGGCCACCTGCCCGAAGGCCGAAAGAACAGTCTGCTGATAGTTGGCGGCACTGGCCTGCATCGCAGCGACCGCCGCCCTCTTCTGCGCGCGCAGCGTTCCGCCATCAAATAGGGGAGCCGTGAGTGAACCTATGCCGTTGTATGCATTGTTCTGACCCTCAAACAGTCGTCCCAGGATGGTCGATTGCAACGTGAGAGAACCGGTCAGAACGATGTGTGGATACAGATTCGAGGTCGCCACACCCACGGCGGCCGTCGCCGCGTGCAACCGGGCCTCGCTGGCCAGGATATCCGGACGGTTGTGAACCAGCTCGGATGGCAGGCTCACCGGCAAATTGCGCGGCAGTGTCACTTTCGACAGATCAAACTCGTGCGGCCCCTCATCCCCCGGGAACTGTCCCATGACAATGGCCAGAGCGTGTCGCGCCTCACTCAGTTGCTGCCGCAGAGGTGGGAGCAAGGTTGCATCACTGGCCAATTGGCTCTCGGCGCTCACGACGTCGGTGCGGGACACCGACCCGGCATCAAAGGCGACCTGGACCAGCTTGCGATTCTCGCGGTCCTCCTCGAGGATGGCCTCGACAGTCGCAATCTCGCCCTGGAGCAACGCGATCCGCAAACACTCCAGGACCGCGTTCCCACTGACCATCAGGTACGCCGCATTCAACTGCTGCTTCTGATATTCCGCCTGGGCAAACTGCTGCTCAACAGAGCGAGCCGTCCCACCTGTGTAATCCAAGGCATAGCTGACAGTCGGCCCGAGCGCATAATAGGTAAATGGCGGCAGCTTCTGGAACGTACCAAAGAACTGGGCGCCATACTTCTGGCGGCCGAGACCGGCGGTCATGTTGAGCTCGGGATAGAGAGACCCCGATTGCGCGCGGGCCACTTCGTTGGCCTGCGCCAAAGTCGCGTTGGCCGCGACGAGCGTACGGTTACCTTCCAGTGCCCGTTTGACGACGGTGTCGATAGCATCGGACTGGAACAGATGCCACCACTCGCGATCGAGGCTCGCACCCAGCGCGATCTGTTGGTCGAGGCTGGAGGACTCGACCTGCAGCTTTTGTGCGGTATATCGTGCAGTTGTCGGCGGATCCGGGCGCTCGAAGTTGGGACCGACCTTGCAGCCGGCGAGCACCGTGGTCAGGCTCAGCGCGGCCGCTATCAATACGTGCTTCTTCGCCATCATTCCACCACCATCGGCGCTTCATCCGCGGCAGCCTTCTTCGAAATGCGCAACAGCAACACAGCCGGCGCGGCGGCGAGCGACAGGATCAACATCATCTTGAAGTCATTGTTATAGGCAATCATCGCGGCCTGGCTGGTCACGGTGTGATTGACCATTTGAGCGCCCGCAGCCGTCGCAAGAGAGGCATGCCAGGGATTGAAATAGGGAGTGACGTTCTCGGCCAGACGCGCGTGCATGATCTGAGTGTTGCGTGTCAGCAAGGCCGTTACGATTGAAATACCGATGCTGCTGCCGATGTTGCGCATCAGGCTGAAGATGGCCGTGCCTTCATTGCGAAGCGTGGGTGCAAGAGTGGTAAATGTCACCGCTGCGAGCGGAACATAGACCATGCCGGCGCCGAGGCCCTGCAGCAGGCCGGACCAGACGACCATGGACTCGTCCATCTGCAGGTAGAAGCCGGTCATCATGTAAAGCGATGCCGCGGTAATGAGAAATCCGGCGCCGATGACGACGCGGACGTCTACTTTCTTGCGCATCAGCCATTGCACCAGAAACATGGCTCCAAAGGTGCCCGCTCCGCGGGGCGCGGTGACCAGCCCCGTCAACACCACGGGATAGTTCATGAGGTCCTGCAGTAACGGCGGCAACAAAGCCAGCACAGCAAACAACACCGCGCCGACAATAAAAATGAACACACTGCCGGTGAGGAAGTTGCGGTCTTTGAACAATCCGGCGCTGACGAACGGCGTCTCTTTCGTCGTCATCATATGAACGATGAAGAGGTAGAGAGATAGCGCCGCGACCGCCGCGGTAACGCAGATTTCGGTCGAGTTGAACCAATCCTTCAACTGGCCGCGATCGAGCATCATCTGGAATGCGCCGATGGCGAGGCTCAGGGTGGCAAAGCCAAAGAAGTCGAAGCGCGATGGCCGTGGCTGGGTCTCGGAAATCCAGGCCAGGGTGCCGAAAGCTGAAAGCAGGCCGAAAGGTACGTTGATGTAGAACACCCAACGCCAGTTGTAATTTTCAGTGAGCCAGCCACCGAGCGCGGGGCCCAGGATGGGGCCGATCGTCACGGCCATCACCCAGATGGCCATCGCGCGACCATGTTTCTCCGGCGGGTTGATATCCAGGAGAATCGCCTGTGACATCGGCACCAGCGCAGCGCCACAGAGGCCCTGCAGAAGTCGCGCTATAACGATTTCCGGCAGCGTTTGCGCCAGACCGCACAGGGCGGAAGTGATGGTGAAGCCGATAATGGACGTCAGAAACACGCGCCGCCGGCCGACGCGACCCGCGAGCCACCCGCTCAAGGGCGTCATGATCGCCGCGGCAATAATGTAGGACGTGAGCACCCAGCTCATCTGATCCTGGCTCGCCGACAGCGAACCCTGGATACGCGGCAACGCCACGTTGGCGATAGTGTTATCCAGCGCCTGCATGATCGAGGCCAACATCACCGTGATGGTGATGAGTACCCGCTGCGCCACCGCACCGTGCCCTGCCGGCGCTGTTGGAGCCGGCAATGTCGGCGTTGCGGCGGCCGATGCTTCGGGCGCGGCCGCCTGTGTTGGTCGCGGCGCTGTTGATGTGCCAACCGCAGCGGGGGTTGTCGATGCCGGTAGCGAGGTCGCCGCGATCGGCGGTATGGCTGCCGCGGTCCCCATGGGCGCTGCAATGTCCTCAGGCGCCGAAGCCTCGACCGCCTGGCCACCCGCCGTTTGCGGGGCGGCACAGCTCGCGTCGGTGCCAGCGGGCGACCCGGGCGTTTGCACGTTCACCCCGGCGCCGCGAACCTTGGGAAAGCCCGCGTTCACTGGGCGGCCGCGAGCTCACTGCCGGATGCTTTCGCGGCCGGCGCGGCGAATGGGGCTCGCGCGGCAGCCGGTGCCGCGGCGGCGGCCGGGACCCGCGCGGCAGCCGGGGGCGCCTGCCATTGCCACGTGTTCGCGCCAAACAGGTGCCGCTGGTACTGCGTATCCACATTCACGGTGGCTCTCAGGCCCCCGTGTAACGGGTACTCCGCCGGGTCGCCGTTCTTCAACTCGATCCGCACCGGCAACCGCTGCACCACCTTCACCCAGTTGCCCGTCGCATTCTCCGCGGGCAACAGCGAAAACTGCGAGCCCGTGCCCGGGCTGACACTGGCCACCGTGCCAACGAATGTCTTGCCTGGATAACTGTCAACGTGCACCTCAACCTGTTGCCCCACCCGCATGTGGGCGAGCTGGTTCTCCTTGAAGTTCGCCTCCACCCAGGTGTCATTGGCAACCACCAGCGCAAACACGGGTGTCGACGCCGTTATATAAGTGCCGGCCTGAAGCTGCTCGACGCGCGTAACGATTCCGTCCGTGGACGCCTTGATAACCGTGTAGGACAGATTCAATTTCGCCCGGTCCAACGCCGCCTGCGCGTGTTGCACCGTCGGATGGCGATCCACTTCAATATTCGGGTTGCCACCTAGATTGGCCACAACAGCATTCGTGGCCTGCTCAGCAGCGGCCAGGTCACTGCGCGCACCTTCCAATGCGTGCACAGCTCGATCAACCTGCAGTTGCGACGAAATTCCAGCCGTCAACAAGCGCCTCTGCCGATCCGTTTCGTGTGTTTGATAATTGAGCGTCTCACGCGCGGAAGCCAACTGCGCTTGATGCTGCCGGTAGCTTGCCTTCAGGGAATCAACCTGCAACCGCGCGCTTGCAAGCTGCGCCTCCGCCTCTTCCACTGCTATCCGGAACGGCGCGTCATCCAGACGGAACAGCATTTCGCCCCTGTGGACTGCCTGGTTGTCGTGAACGTTGACCTCCAGCACCCGGCCGGCGACGTTGGAACTGACCGCAACGCTGGCTACCTGCACGTACGCATCGTCGGTGCTCTCATACCGGCCGCCCGTCAGATAGAAACAGGCAACCACAATGGCCGCCAGGGCCGGGCCGCCGAACATCAGGGGCTTTCGCAATCGTGAATTCAACATTGGGCACTCGGGGTCGAGGGGGCAAGCCCTTCGAGTTCGGAAATGTTGGCGTAGAGACGCTGGAGCACGGTCATGAACTGCTCACGCTCGGCCTGGCTCACGCCAGCGAAAATCTCGGCGCGGATCTCGTCACTGAGCCGCCAGATCTCACCCAGGATGGGCTTGGCCTTGGCCGTCAGATAAAGGCACCGGGCGCGCCGGTCCGCGGGATCGGGGCGGCGCTCGAGCAGACCCTCCGCCTCCATCCGATCGAGGATGCGAACCATGGTCATGGGGTCGACCTCAGCCAGCTCGGCCAACCGCGCCTGGCTCACGCCTTCATTTTTCTCCAGCCGCACCAACGCCTTAGCCTGCGCCAGATTCAGGGGAATCTCGGCGGCCCGCACTTCAAAGCGATCTACATATCGGCGGCTCACCTCCTTGAGGAGGAAACCGAAATTGCGCTGGCGGTCTTCCATCGCGCCCCCTCAGGGCGAGTAGATACTATCGACCTATATAGTATCAGATGTGATGATCACACGTGTGTGACTCCGTTCAGGTATCCACTCGCCTGAGCACGCCATTCTCCAGCCGCGCGACCACGTCCAAAATGTCGAATTGAGCGCAGTACTCGACCTCATCCAGGTAGCCCTTGTCGCGCATCATCAATCCCACGCGAGATCCACTGAGCACCGTTTTGGGATCATAGGCACGCCGCAGTAACCGGGCTCCTCGGGCACCATCGTTCAGCTGGTAACTGCTCTGCTCTTCGAACAGCTCCACGAAATGACCCGCGCCATAGAAATCCTCGAGGTTGAACATGCCGATGGAACCGGAGCAGAGAATCAGCACGGACAATTCCGGGTGAGTCCTTCTGACATGCGAAACGAGCGCGGCGCCGTTCAATAAACTTCCAACATAGACATCCTGTGCGCCCGCGGATGCCTTCAAAGCGACAGTGCCATTGGTCGTACAGTAAACCAACTTCCGGCCCTGCAAAGGCTCTCGACTCAACAGCAGCGGAAAGGCCGGCGAGAATCCCGGCAGATGTTCCGCCAGGTATTCGCCTGACTTGATGCAGTCACCGATTCCGGCAGCGACAACGTTGGCATCATCCGTATTGAGAGCCGGCCAGATGCCCGCGGCGCCCTGTGAAAAGGCATGCACCATGGTCGAGGTGGCAAACAGAATATCCAACACAATGACCACGCGGTCCTCGAGGTGAACCGGCAGCAGATCTTCTTTCTTCAGCAAAACTTGCAGACTGGGCACTGGGGCCTTCCAATAGTGGCTTGTGGCAATGAAGTACTGCAGTATATAGCGGCGCACCGCTATCCGCGTCGCCCCCCTGGTGAGTCGAAAACACCGGGCGACTGAAGTACGTCTTTGAAAAGGAAGCGCGGCAGGCGATAATGACCGGCCTGTTGCGGAAGTTGTTTCGCACGGCGACACTGTCTTTGGTCCAACAGGAACGAGCCCAAGCTCCATGGCGAACTCGAAATCCCCCTCCGGCGCTGCCAGCGCAGTGGCCGTCATCAAGCTCGACAATCCGCCCGTGAACGCTTTGTCGCATGCCGTTCGCCAGCATCTCGTCAGCGAGCTGACGAAAGCGGAACAGGATCCTGCCATCACCGCAGTGGTCCTCATCGGCACGGACGAATTCTTTTCCGGCGGTGCCGATGTAAAGGAATTCAACACCCCACAGGCGTCCGCCGAGCCTTCGCTGGACACGATGATCCGGCGCTTCGAGGTCAGCCCCAAACCGACGATCGCAGCCATCTCGGGGACGTGTCTCGGCGGCGGCTTCGAGCTCGCGCTGGGATGCCAGTTCCGGGTCGCGACTGAAGCCGCGCGCGTAGGCCTGCCGGAAGTCAAGATTGGATTGATACCGGGAGCCGGTGGCACGCAACGCCTGCCGCGCGCCGTCGGGCTCGAAATCGCAGTCAACATGATTGCCAGCGGCGAGCCTGTTCGCGCGGCGGACCTGGCGAAGACGCCGTTGTTCGATCGTGTTGTACCTGACAACCTGCTGTCCGCGAGCCAGGCGTTCGCAGCCGAGGTTGTTGAGAAAAAATTGCCGGCGAAGCGCTTCAGCGAGATGCGGGTCCAATACCCCAACCATGAAGCCTTCCTGGGATTTGCCCGGAACATGGTGAAAGCCAAGGCCGGACCTTTCCCGGCTCCGATCGCCTGTCTCGATGCCATCGAACAGAGCGTCACCGCGCCGGACTACGAAACCGGCAAGCGCAAGGAGCGCGAGATCTTCATCGGCCTGCTGGAAGCTCCCGAATCGAAGGCGCTGCGGCACATCTTTTTCGCCGAACGCGCGGCATCCAAGGTCGCGGGAATTCCATCCAACACCCCGACGCGCAACATTGCGTCCGTGGGTGTCATTGGTGCCGGTACGATGGGTGGTGGCATCACCATGAATTTCCTCAACGCCGGCATTCCGGTGACGTTGTTGGAAGTCAATTCGGCGGCGTTGGAGAAAGGCGTTGCGACCATCCGTCGCAACTACGAAAGCTCGGTCAAGAAGGGCAAGCTCTCGCCGGAAGACCTCGAAAAACGCATGGGACTGCTCAAACAAACGACCTCCTACAATGACCTTTCGAATGCCGACCTCATCATCGAGGCCGTGTTCGAGGAGATGGGCGTCAAGGAGAAGGTGTTCCGCGAGCTGGACAGTGTTGCCAAGCCCGGCGCCATCCTGGCGACCAATACGTCGACTCTCGATGTGAACCAGATTGCGAAATTCACCAGGCGCCCGGCGGATGTTCTGGGCCTGCACTTCTTCAGCCCTGCGAATGTCATGCGGCTGTTGGAAGTTGTGCGCGCAGGTGCAACGGCGAACGATGTGCTCGTCACTGCCATGGGACTTGCCAAGAAGATCCGCAAGCTCGCAGTGGTCGCCGGTGTCTGTGACGGCTTCATCGGCAATCGCATGATTCACCAGTACTTCGCGCAGGCTTCCGCCCTGTTGGACGAAGGTGCCCTGCCCGCCCAGGTCGACACAGCCATTGAGAAATTCGGCTTTGCCATGGGCCCGTTCCGGATGAGCGACCTCGCCGGCAATGACATCAGTTGGGCCATTCGCAAGCGTCAGTACGCCGAGAAGGGCCAGCCGAAGCATCCCAGTGTTGCCGACCGCCTGTGCGAAAAGGGCCGCTTTGGCCAGAAGACGGGCGCGGGTTGGTATGACTACCGCCCCGGCGATCGCACGCCTCACCCCAACGCTGAAGTGGATGACATGATTGCCAAACACTCCAAGGAGTTGGGAATCACCCGGCGCAAGATCGCCAACACCGAGATCGTCGAGCGACTCGTGTACTCGCTCGTCAATGAAGGCGCGAAGATCCTCGAAGAGCGCATTGCTCAACGCGCATCCGACATCGACCTCGTGTACCTGAACGGCTACGGATTCCCAATCTGGCGCGGCGGTCCGATGTTCTATGCCGACAGCGTTGGATTGAGCGAGGTCGTCAGCGCAATCAAACGCTACAACCAGCTTCCGAACGCAACGCCGTGGCCTCCCGCAGCCTCAATGGTGCGCCTGGCCGAAGCGAATGAAACCTTCTCCTCCTTTGATCGCTCGAACTCGGGATCCGCCTCATGACCGACGCCGTAATTGTTTCCACAGCCCGCACCGCCTTCGCCAAGTCGTGGCGGGGCGCTCTCAACATGACGTACGGCGCGACCATGGGCGCACATGCCGTGCAGCACGCGGTCGAGCGCGCGAAAATCGATCCGGCGGAAGTTGAAGACGTCATGATGGGTGTTGCCCTGGGTGAAGGTACAACTGGCGGAAACGTTGCCCGCCAGATTGCCTTGCGCGCCGGACTGCCCGTCACGACGGCCGGCGTTACTGTCAATCGGTTCTGCTCCTCGGGGCTGCAGACGGTTGCGATGGCGGCTCAGAGAGTGATGACCGAGAAGGTCCCTGTCATTGTCGCAGGCGGACTCGAATCCATCTCCTGCGTGCAGAACGAGCTGAACACCCACATGCGGACGGATCCCTGGCTGCTGGAACACAAGCCGGAGATCTATTGGTCGATGTTACAGACGGCGGAGCAGGTTGCGAAGCGTTACAACATCTCACGTGAACGGCAGGATGAGTACGGCGCGCGCAGCCAGGTCCGTGCCGCAAAGGCCCAGGCCGAAGGCAGATTCGAAACCGAAATCGCCCCCATGAAAGTGACCATGGGCGTAGTGGATGAGAAGAACATGCGCATTGGCACGCGCGAGGTTGTTCTCAGCCGTGATGAGGGCATTCGTCCCGACACTACCATTGAGGGTGTCTCGAAGATTCGTCCAGCCATGCCGGGTGGTGTGATCAATGCGGGCAATGCAAGTCAGTTTTCTGACGGCGCCGGCGCTTGTGTGGTCATGGACGGCAAGCTGGCTGAGCGCCGCAATATTGAGCCGCTGGGAATTTTCCGGGGATTTGCCATCGCCGGCTGCGAGCCCGATGAAATGGGTATCGGCCCTGTATTCGCCATTCCCCGGCTGCTGGAGCGCACGGGCGTCAAGCTCGAGGATGTGGGCCTGTGGGAGTTGAATGAGGCTTTCGCGGTTCAGGTGTTGTACTGCCGTGACAAGCTCGGGATTCCGGATGACCGGTTGAATGTGGATGGCGGGGCGATTGCGGTGGGTCACCCATATGGCGCTTCCGGCGCACGACTGTTGGGACACGCTCTGATCGAGGGACGACGCCGCGGTGTCAAATATGTTGTCGTGACCATGTGCATCGGCGGAGGTCAGGGCGCTGCCGGGCTGTTCGAAATCTGCAAGTGAGCCGCCGACTGAACCGCGTCGATAAACTCGTCCAACGCAATATTGCGCCCGCACAGCACGACCGCAACTTTCTGACCCCGGAACGCTTCCGCTCGTTTGACCAGACCCGCCAAGGCCACGCCGGCGGAACCTTCGACGATCCAATGCTCCGCGTCGGCGATCATACGCATGGCTCGTGCGATTTCCGCTTCGGTGACGGTGACCGTTTCAGCAATCACTTCGCAACAGATCGGGAATGTGACTGAGCCTGGTTCAACGGCTCCGGCCGTGCCATCGGACAGGGTATCCTGCTCTTCGACATCGATGATTTCGCCCGCCTCCATTGCCCTGAGCATGCACGGTGAGTTCTCCGGCCATACACCCACAACCTTGGTGCGCGGACTCAAATTCGCCAGAGCGGTGCCAACACCGCTGATCAGCCCTCCTCCACCGACCGAAATAAACACCGCATCGAGATCCGGTGCCTGCTCAATCATCTCCATTCCCATGGTGCCCTGCCCGGCCACGACATCGAGGTCGTTGTAGGGCGAGATGTAGACCTTGCCCTGCTCTTGCGCATGGCGACGAGCGAGCAATTCGGCTTCGATCGCGGGTCCGTTGACGACGACCAGTTCGGCACCCAACGCCCGAATGGCCGCCATCTTTGTTGGAGATGCGGTGGCCGCAACGTAGACAGTGACCGGCACGCCGGTTTTGGAGCCAGCGAGGGCGACCGCTTGCCCATGATTGCCGCTGGAGGCGGTGGTTACGCCCTTGCGACGCGCTTCCTCACCGAGGATTCGAATCTTGTTTGAAGCTCCCCGGATTTTGAAGGAGCCGGTGGGCTGCAGGTGCTCGTTCTTGAGCAGGACGCTACACCCCAGCGTCCTCGACAGCGTGCCGCTCAGTTGGAGTGGCGAGACGGGTACTCCAGGACGCAGAGCTTCGTGGGCCTGCTTTATCGCGTTGATTAGTGTCGTCATAGGGGCTCATTCAACTGCAAGTGATGTTTCCCGCCGGGATCGGGGCCAAGCTTGTATCCGAGACCGGGACTGTATAACTATACAGCATGGACCTGGAGGCCAAATTAGCTGTGCTCGCCGATGCGGCGAAGTATGACGCTTCATGCGCCAGCAGCGGCGCCCCGAAGCGTTCTTCCGCGCCTGGCCGCGGGATGGGATCGACTACTGGCATGGGCATCTGCCACAGCTATACGCCCGACGGACGTTGCGTATCGCTGCTGAAGATTCTGCTCACCAATTTCTGCCTCTACGATTGTCTTTACTGCATCAACCGCCGCTCGAGCGACGTACCGCGCGCTCGATTTTCCAATGAGGAGGTCGTCGAGCTCACTCTCTCCTTCTACAGACGTAATTACATCGAGGGACTATTCCTCAGCTCAGGAATTATCCGTTCCGCTGACTACACCATGGAGCAGCTGGTGGAGGTGGCGCGGCAGCTTCGGCAGGACCACGCCTTTGGCGGGTATATCCATCTGAAGACCATTCCCGAAGCCAGCCAGGAGCTGATTGAGGCAGCGGGCCGATATGCCGACCGGCTGAGCGTCAATATTGAGCTCCCCACGGGTGAAGCGCTCGGTGCCCTGGCGCCTGAAAAGAACGAGACTTCAATCAAGCGCGCAATGGGGACGATCCGTGTTGGGTTGGATGAGGCGCATGAAGCTGGGGCGCGTGCGCCCAAGTTTGCGCCCGCCGGGCAAAGTACTCAGGTGATTGTGGGGGCAGACTCCAGCTCAGATGCAAAGATCATACAGTCGGCGGATACCCTATATCGGTCTTACCGGTTGCGCCGGATTTACTACTCGGCGTTCAGCCCTATTATGCATTCATCCTCGCGGCTGCCCAACAAGGCTCCGCCGTTGATGCGCGAACATCGGTTGTATCAGGCCGACTGGCTGATGCGACACTACGGATTCTCCACTGCGGAGATTGTATCCGCCATGCCGCAGGGGAACCTGGACCTGGAGATCGATCCCAAGACGAGTTGGGCGCTGTTGAACCGCGAACAGTTTCCGCTCGATGTCAACACTGCTGAACGTCGGCAGCTGTTGCGGGTGCCCGGGTTTGGGGTGAAGGTTGTTGACCGCATCGTGCGATCGCGCACGTTTGGGCGACTGCGGTATGCGGACTTGAAGCGGTTAGGTGCCGTGTTGCGTAAGGCGCGGCATTTCATTACCACCGCGGACTATCACCCGCCGGGGGATCAATCCAGCCGGAACCTGCGGTCCGCCATTGGCGTGGCACCCAGTCCGCAACAGTCGTTGTTTTGACGGGTCATGTATCGTCAGGAAGTACGGGACTTCGAAGGGTGGCGGACGGCGGCCCGGCCGTTGTTGGCATCGGCTGTGGCGCCCAATGAGGTCGTATGGTCCGACTGGCGGGAGCCCAGCCTAACTGACGACGCAGGTTCAAACGATGCCGTTGGACGCTCGGCCGACCCAGCCCGGCGCGTGTCTGTTGCTGGAGGCGATCTGGCACAGGCTGCTGCGGAAAATGACAGCTTCGCCGCCGATAGTGGCTCGCCCACTACGACTGCCGCCCGCACGGTCGGCCAACGACGCGCGGCTGGCGTTGCCAGCGACCCCACCGGGCGCGAGCCGGGCGCTGGGCCGCCCATCCCGGCTATGGGCGCCACCCGCCCGCCGTCGATTCCACGGCGGCTGATGAGTTTGCTCGAGGATCTGGCCTGCTATCGCGACCCCAACCGCTGGGAGCTCATGTACCGCCTCACCTGGCGCGTATTGAATCAAAACCGCGACTTGTTGGATAACGACGCTGACCCGGACGTGCAGCTTGCCCGAACCTGGGCAAAAGCAGTCCACCGCGATGTCCACAAGATGCACGCGTTTGTCCGGTTCCACGAAACGGACTCCGGCGATGGTGACAAGCGATACGTCGCCTGGTTCGAACCCGCGCACGAGACTCTCCGGACCACGGTGCCCTTTTTCGAAAAGCGATTCCCCAACATGCGCTGGATGATTGCCACACCAGATGGCGCGGCACATTGGAACGGCGCCCAAGTTGAATTCATCGACTCGCCCAAGTCGAGTGTGCCCCGGGAGGACACCACTTACTCTTTGTGGCGCACCTACTATCGCAACATCTGCAATGTCGCGCGCGTCAACCCGTCGGTAATGCAACGTGAGATGCCCAAGCGGTATTGGCAGCTCCTGCCGGAAGCCAGCGAAATCAAATCGCTGGTCAGCGAGGGCGGTGTCAAAACCCACCGCGCCCTGACCACGCCGGCCACACCCGATGACTTGCGAATACCGCAGGCAATCGCTCGCAGCCTGGACCGAATCGCCCCGCCAGCGGATTCACCACTGACATGCAGACTCTGCGACCTGTGGCGTCATGCCACCCAGGCTGTTGTGGGCGAAGGCCCGACCGACGCAGGAATCATGCTCGTAGGCGAACAACCCGGCGACGAAGAGGACCTGAAAGGCCGCCCCTTCGTGGGACCGGCCGGCCAGGTGCTGGACTCGATCCTGTTGAAAGCAGGCCTCAACCGCGCCGAGCTCTTCGTGACGAACTCAGTGAAGCATTTCAAATGGGAGCCCCGCGGCAAGCGCCGACTTCACAAGCGACCGGACCAGCAGGAGGTTCGGGCTTGTGGCACGTGGTTGGATCGGGAGATATCCAACATCTCACCGCGAGTCATTGTTGCACTGGGCGCCACGGCGATCCGCGCCGTGATCGGATCGGCGGAAAAGATCGAGGATGCGCGCCAGCAGGTGGTGAAACACCCTCGCGGTGCGCTCGTGGTCTGCACGTACCACCCTTCTGCGATTTTGCGCAGCGAGGGAGAGCGAAAGGAAGGCCTCCTTCGCGCCCTCGAAGAGGACCTACAGCGAGCGAAGCGGCTGCTTACAGAGTAGCGCCGGGCTTTCGACACTAACGCTTTGAACTCCTGGCTACGGCTGCGCCACAATTCGATGATTGCTTTGCCGATGGGTGCGAAAGCCGGAATCTCGGCGACTCTCATCGGACTTGGAGTGGCAAACTCATACGCTTATGCAGAATGCGGATGACACCGATGACATCGGCCTGCACGCGATAGACGATGATGTGAGAGCCGATCGGATAGACGCGATGAGTTTCGGCAGTGCATCTGTTGTATGTCCGCTCGCTGGATTCGTTTGGATTGCTTTCAAGGCGGCGGCGAGCTTGCCGCGATAGACATCGATCTGGCGTCCGCCCCACTGTTCGCCTGTGTAGCGAATGATGCTTTCGAGGTCCTCTGCTGCTTCAGCCGATAGGACAAGGCGATATTCAGGGGAGGACATCCGGATCTATGGGCTTGTCGCTGTGCATGTTTCGACGAGCGCGCTCCGTGATCTCGTCAAGAAGCTCAGGGGTGTACTCTTTGCTCTCGCCTCGATCGAGCGATGCTTCGCCTTTGGCAACGGCGCGACGAAACGCAGCGACTCGTTGCTCCTCGGCCTGCATGCGCCGGATGGCATCGCGAATGACCTCGGTGGCATTGCCATAGAAGCCGCTGGTGACCTTGGCCTTGATGTAGCTTTCCATCTCGGGAGAGAGGTTTATGTGCATAGTCATGTCCATAAAATATCCATATTATGGACATGCGGCAAGACGAATCTTTTCTCCATGTAATTCAACAGGATAATTGGCAGTAGGTCGCAGAATCCACGGACGACAGTCGGGATTAGATCCTCGAAATCCAAGGGACCGAACCATAAAGGCTCCAAGGCATGAGCCGCTCGGCCCGCGCGGGTTACTGGTTGCTTCAGGACGCCAAACCTCGCGTCAGCGAGTTGGTGCGGAAGGTCCGGACTGACGGGCCGCATCACGCCACCGTGCATGGCCGTGATGAGGTTGTGGTTATCGCGGCTGAGGAGTTTCGTCGCCTGAAAGGAAATGCCACAGGCAACCCTTATTGAATCTATGCAGGCATCTTCACACCGGGAGATCGAGCTCGAGCCGCTGCGCCAGCCGATGCCAGGACGCGATGTATCTCTGTGACTGGATGGCCGCTCGACACTAACATCCTGTGTGAGCTCCGGCGCCCCGTGCGGGAACCGGAAGTAACAGCCTTCATTGCGGAGCGACCTCTCAAATCGCTCTATTTCAGCCGGCGTCTCAGCTCGCGTCGGTCCGGCAGCGCGGTAGTTCCGAACACCTAACGCGCGAACTGGCTGAATTACATGAGTATGTGCCAGAAGAGTCCGATTATTGGGCTGAGTGGAATACGGCAGTGCATATCGTCGATCTCATGGAAGTCGCTTTCAACCCCCCAAATGAAAGGCCTTCCAATGAGTGACTCGTTTTCAATTGACATGTGTAACGTTACACATTACACTCTGCCATGATCCGCTCGATACGCCACAAAGGTTTGCGGCGTCTTTTCGAGGACGACGATGCGCGCGGGCTCGATCCTGAGCATGTCAAGAAGCTGCGGAACATCTTGGCGCGTCTCGATGCGTCGCGTGTGGTTTCCGACATGGACCTGCCGGGATTCCGGTTGCATCCATTGCATGGCGACCTCAAAGGATTTTGGGCGGTCACGGTGCGGGCCAACTGGCGAGTGATTTTCAAGTTCGCGGATGGCGAGGCATCGGAAGTTGATTACGTGGACTATCATTGAATGGAGGCGGTCATGCCTATGAAAAACCCACCGCACCCCGGCAGCGTTGTCTTCGATGAATGCATTGAGCCCTTAGGCTTGACGATTACTCGGGCCGCCGATGCCCTCGGCGTCACCCGCGTTACGCTATCCGAGCTCGTGAATGGTAGACGGGGTATTTCCCCGGAGATGGCCGTTCGCCTGTCCAAGGCCTTCGGTGGCAGCGCCGAGAGCTGGCTCGTCCAGCAGGCACAATATGATCTGGCTCAGGTGAAAGCGGACCGGATTAAGGTCAAGCGGCTGGAGCTAGCCCAATAAGAAGGCAAGCCCTTTCGAGCCAGACAATGTTTTTTACCAAGATAACTTGGAGGAGCAAGAGACTGACCCTGTCAGGAGATCGCATTGCCCGATCCAAGGCGCTCACCGACGGGCCGCAACACGTCACCGTGCATGGCCGTGATGAGGTTGTTTTTGACGCGGCCGAGGAATTTCGGCGCCTGAAAGGAAATGTCACAGGCACTGCTCTTAACGAAGCTATGCAGGCATCTCCGCACCGTGAGATCGAACTCGAGCCACAACGCATGCCGGAGCGAGTACGCGATGTATATCTGTGACTGCTGAAATATCGATGCGATGCTCAAAGCAATCGTCGGGATGGAGATTCGGATCGAGCGGCTCGATGGGAAATTCAAGCTCAGCCAGAACCGGGAAGCGCGCGATATCGTGAGCGTCGGGCAGACTCTGATTGAGCGAGGTGAGGTAGGCCTGGGGCAATCGATGCCGGACTGCGCCGCGTGCTATCGTCCCACAGCATGAGCGACCAAGACCCGATCCTGCTGGCTATCGACCAGGGCACCAGCTCCAGCCGGTCCATTGCGTTCACTGCGCGTGGCTCTATTGTTGCGCTGGACCAGCATCCCTTTGAGCAGATCTACCCTGCTTCGGGTTGGGTGGAGCATGACCCGGAGGTCATCTGGGCAACGACGATCTCCACGACGCGCGAGGTATTAAAGCAGCTCCGCGCGAAGCACCAGCACGTTGCGGCGATCGGCATTACCAACCAGCGCGAAACCACGCTGCTCTGGGATCGCCGCAGCGGTATCCCGGTCTACAACGCCATCGTCTGGCAGGACCGCCGTACTGCTGATACATGCCGGAAGCTTCAGGAAGCCGGGCGCGAGAGCGAAGTTATAGAGAAGACAGGGTTGCGCCTCGACCCCTATTTCTCCGCGACAAAGCTCACATGGATCCTCGACAACGTCCCCGGCGCGCGCGCGGCCGCGGAAGCGGGTCACCTCGCCTTCGGTACTGTCGATACGTATCTGATATGGCGACTCACGCGCGGCCGCGTCCATGCGACGGATGTCAGCAACGCCAGCCGCACTGCCCTTTTTGACATTCGCAAATGTTGTTGGGACGAATCGCTGTGCGAGTTGTTCCGGGTGCCGCCGAACTGCCTGCCCGAAGTTCGCGATAGCGCTGCTGACTTCGGTGCCACTGACCCGGACATTTTCGGCGAAGCCATGCCGATTCGTGGCGTGGCCGGCGACCAACAGGCGGCCCTGGTGGGGCAGGCTTGTTTCGCCGAAGGCGACGTCAAGAGCACCTACGGCACCGGCGCCTTCCTGGTCCTCAACACCGGCAGCCAACTCGTCCGGTCGCAGAATCGTTTGCTCAGCACGATTGCCTATCGCCTCAAAGGCGAGACGACTTACGCACTCGAAGGTTCGATCCTGTCGGCAGGGTCGACGATCCAATGGCTGCGCGACGGCTTGGGGATTATTTCACGCGCTCCGGAAATCGAGCTGCTCGCGCAATCGGTTGCTGACACCGGCGGCGTATATCTATTGCCCGCCTTCACCGGACTGGGTGCCCCCTATTGGGATCCCGATGCGCGCGGTGGAATTGTGGGCCTGACACGTGCCACTGGTCGCGGAGAAATTGCGCGAGCGGGCCTGGACAGCGTGGTCTATCAAACACGCGATCTGTTGGATGCCATGGCGGCGGACGGGATTGGCCCATCGCAGTTGAAGGTGGATGGCGGCATGGCGCAGAACAGTTTCTTCCTGCAACGGCTAGCCGACATTCTCGCCGTACCCATCCTCCGCCCGAAGATGGCGGAATCTACCGCGTTCGGCGCCGCCTGCCTCGCAGGCCTCGGGCACGGCGTGTACAGCTCGCCGCAGGACATCGCTCGTCTCTGGCAAAGCGACGTGCGCTGCGAACCGAAACTGGAAGCCGCCGCGCGCGAGCGTGAAATGAACGGCTGGCGCGCGGCGTTGAAGAGAGTCAGGTCAGAGTAACGGCCTGACGCAGCTTACTGCACGGGGACCGCTATTCGCTGCATGAGCCGTTTCCGATAACGCCGGCTCAATCGCAATCGAACCTTGGATTTCAACACGACCTCGTACTCACCGTTGGTTTGCAACTCCAACCCTCGGACCCGGTCGATATTCACGACGATAGAGCGATGAATGCGAATGAAGCTCTCGTCACCGAGATCCCTCTCCAGCTCCGACAGCGACCTGCGTAGGATGTGCGTATCACTGCCCACATGCACGCAGGCGTAGTAGTCCGCTGCTTCGATCCAATCGATGTCGCTGACATTGAGAAACAGCACCTGGCCCTGATTTCTGACCACGAGCCGCTCTGCCGCCCGCTGGGCCGGTGGCAGGTAATGGGCAAGCCTCTCCTTGGCACGCTTGAGCGCACGAGCGAAGCGCGCATCGTCAAATGGCTTCAACAGATAGTCGAGCGCTCCCGCCTCAAACGCGCGCAACGCATACTCATCGTACGCCGTTACAAAGATGATTGTCGGCGGCAGATCGCTTCCCAACAGCTCGAGGACATCAAAGCCGTCACATTCGGGCATTTGCACATCGAGAAACACCAGGTCAGGTTTCGATCTGCGGATCTCCTCAATGGCCTCGAGGCCGGACTCGCACTCGACGACGGAACCGATCTCGGGATCACGGTTCAGGAGCACAGTCAGATTGCGCCGTGCCAGCGCCTCGTCGTCCACTACGAGTGCCCGTATCGGGCCAGCCTGGCGCGCCATTCACGCCTCCGTGAACGGCAGGGTCACGATTGCTTCCACTCCGCCGATACCGGCGCACCTGAGCTGCAACCCGGAACCGCTGCCGTGCAAGATCTGCAATCGTGTACGTAGATTGCCGATGCCAACGCCTGTCTGTCTGGCCTCCCAATCTGCCGGTAAGCCCGGGCCGTCGTTGTAGACACTCAGACAAAGATTGCCGTTATGACATTCACCGGCAACTCGTAAGACGCCGCCCGCAACGCGCTTGGTTATGCCGTGCTTGATGGCGTTTTCCACGAGCGGCTGAAGCAGCAGGTTGGGAACTCGCGCGCGCAGCAGCTCTGTCGGAATATCCACGCTCACTTGAAGACGCTCTCCAAAGCGAGTTTTCTGAATCTCGAGGTAGCGCTGAAGATATTCGACTTCCTCCAGCAGCGTCACCTGTGTTCGGTGGGAGTCCTCTGATGCGCGACGAAGAAACTCACTGAGTCCTACGATCATGCTCACTGCAGCGTCGTTGCGCTCATCCCTAACCAGACCCGCGATGGAGTTCAGCGCGTTGTACATGAAGTGCGGCTCCATTTGCCTGCGCAATGCGGCGAGCTGCGCCTTCGAGAGCTCCTCGTTGAGTCGCGCGGTCTCGGTTATCTGGCGAGCCATGCTCTCGCGTGCGTCCACTACATAGGTAATCGTCAGGATCAGCGAATAGGTGATCAGAAACAGGAGAACCTGAAAGAGAAGAGTCGTACTCCATGTGTCCACGAATGTAGGCCAGTGCCGGTTACCCCACGGGTTGTAGAGCACCTGGAGCATTGCGGACCAGGCCTCCGCGATCGCGCTGATGGCGGCGAAAGCCGGCAGATGTACCCTGATGTTTCGCAGGCCCAGACCGCCGACCAAAGGGTATCGGCGTGCCAGGTAAATCACCGGCGGGGTGGCCAACGCCCAGGGAAGCCAGGACACGAACTCGATTGCGAACAGGGGCAGCCACGAATGATGCTTACCCTCCGCATGCATGATGCCCACGGTCTGAGTTGCGTCGAACAGCCCTCCGGCGAGCCAGATCGCGGCAATCCAGCGCCAACTGATGGAGCGCATGCCAATGGTTGTGGCCATGTCGGCCACTTTACGCCAATACGGATAGCGTACGAACCCACTCATGCAGCGAACGGTCGGTTTAGTGCAGTGAACGGCCCTGGGTAGCAAAGCCGCGACCGACCGCCGCACGGCCAGCTCGCGACTCACGGTCGGCTTGCGACTAACGGGCCGCCTGTTTCTCGAACCACGCGGCCACGCGCTCCTTTTGCGCTTGGTTTAGCCGCAACCCCATCTTGGACCTCCGCCAAAGCGCGTCCGCCGCGGTGTGGGTCCACTCCTTGTCCCGCATGAACTGCAATTCCGCTTCATAGAGGTCCGGACCCAGCTCTTCGCCCAGGTCGCTCGAGCTCTGAGCATTTCCCAACAGCTGCTCAATGCGAGTGCCGTATGCCCGGCACAGCCGTCGCACCAACTTCGGTGGCGCGAACGAATATCGCCCCGCCTGCTCACGGGCAAATGACTCGAAATCGGCCCGTGGGATATCGCCACCCGGCAGGATTGAGCCCCGGGTCCACTCCCTGGCATCGAATCGCAGTGGTGAACGAAGCTCCGACATCGCATGCTCGGCCAGTTTACGGTATGTGGTCAGTTTCCCAC
>Ga0207703_10001062_pt1 | contig 26214 bp, 25 predicted proteins | sample KBSSwiS12_FD_184304 | JGI IMG/M metagenome (GOLD analysis project Ga0207703, IMG submission 184304) | Switchgrass rhizosphere microbial communities from Kellogg Biological Station, Michigan, USA - KBS Switchgrass S1-2 (SPAdes) (version 2) | ecosystem: Host-associated > Plants > Roots >...
TGCGTTATCCGCCACGCTGATTGGTCACTTCCCTCGGCGCAACGTTAATGATAATCAGTCGCAAGAATGAACGCGCCGTTCCAGCCCGACACCACGAGCCTCGACCTGCTGAAGGTCGGGACGAAGGCGCGCGTGGCGGCGATCGATTGGGCCGCGCTGGATGAAAGCGAGGCGTGCCGCCTCAGGCATTTCGGCTTCGATGAAGGCGTTACGGTCGAGCCGCTGCACCTTGGTCCGTTCGGCCGCGACCCGATGGCGATCCGGGTCGGCCGAATGACGGTCGCAATCCGGCGCCGGCACGCCGGCGCGATCCGGGTCACTCCGCTCGCTCAAATAACGCGGTGAACCCCCTCCCGCTCGTCGCCGTCGCCGGCAGCCCAAATGCCGGCAAGAGCGCGCTGTTCAACGCTTTGACAGGCGCCCGGCAGAAGGTCGGCAATTATCCCGGCGTGACGGTCGAGCGGCACTCCGGGCGGCTGACGCTCGAGGATGGACGCCCGGTCGAAATGGTCGACCTGCCGGGCGCCTATAGCCTGGAGCCGGCCAGCCCCGACGAGGCCGTGACCCGGGACGTGCTCCTCGGCAGGCAGAAAGGCGAGCGGCAGCCCGACGTCCTCATCATCGTCGTCGACGCCTCGAACCTCGACAATCACCTCCGCTTCGCACTCCAGCTGATCGAACTCGGGCTGCCGACCATCATCGCGCTCAACATGATCGATCTCGCGAAGCGCGATGGGCTGGAACTCGATCCGGCGGCGCTCGAGCGCGAGCTCGGCGTGCCGGTCATCGCAACGGTCGCGGTTCGCCGGCGCGGCATTTCCGAACTTCAGGCCGCGCTCGACGATATGCTGACGTCGCCGCGCTGCGGCGTGCATGAACATGTGAAAAGCGACATTGTCCGCCTTCAGCGGCGCGCGCGAGAAATCGCCACGGCGGGCGTGATCAGCGAGACGCCTGTGCGCCGCTGGACCCACCGGCTCGATTCGGTGCTGCTGCACCCCGTCTTTGGACCGATCATTCTCGCGGCCCTCATGTTCGTCATGTTCCAGGCCGTGTTCGCCTGGAGCGCGGTGCCGATGGAGCGGATCGGCGATGGGGTCGCTTGGCTGTCGAGCGCGGTTACCGGGGCGCTTCCGCCCGGACTCTTTCGATCCTTGATCGTCGACGGAGCGATCGCCGGCGTCGGGGCGGTGATCACCTTCCTTCCGCAGATCCTGATCCTGTTCCTCTTCATCCTGCTCCTGGAAGGCACGGGTTACATGGTCCGCGCCGCATTCCTGATGGACCGGCTGATGCATGGGGTCGGGCTTTCGGGACGAGCGTTCATCCCGCTCCTCTCGAGCTTCGCCTGCGCGGTTCCGGGGATCATGGCGACGCGCACGATCGACGATCCCAAGGACCGGCTGACGACCATTTTGGTCGCCCCGCTGATGACCTGTTCGGCGCGCATCCCCGTCTACACCCTGATCATCGCGGCTTTCATCCCCAACACGCGCCTGGCGTGGGGCATCGGCCTCCAGGGGCTGGTCATGTTCGGGCTTTACGTTTGCGGCATTGGCGGCGCGCTGCTGGCCGCCTTCGCGCTTCGCCGCGGAGTGCTCAAGGGCGGCGGCGGGGGCTTCATGATGGAGCTTCCCAAATACCAGTGGCCGCTGCTGAAGGACGTGCTGATCGGCCTCCTCACGCGCGTCGAAATCTTCCTGAAGCGCGCCGGAACCATCATTCTTGGAACGACGATCGTCCTTTGGGCTCTTGCCAGTGTCCCGCAGGCAGGTCCGGGCCAAAAGCAGAGTGAAGTGTCGATCGCCGGGCACATCGCCGATGGAATCGAAACCGTGGTGAAGCCGATCGGCTTCAACCATGAAATTGCACTGGCCCTGCTTCCTGCAATGGCCGCCCGCGAAGTCGCGGTGAGCGCGATCGCGACGGTCTATTCCATCGACTCGGCCGATCAGGCCGGCGGCGGCAAGATCGAGGACCGTTTGAAGCACAGCTGGCCGCTGCCGACAGCGCTCGCTTTCCTCGCCTGGTTCGTCTTCGCTCCGCAATGCATCTCGACAATCGCGGTCACGCGACGAGAGACGAACGGCTGGAAATGGCCGCTTTTCATGGTCGGATATCTGTTCCTGCTCGCCTATCTGGCGGCGGCCCTAACATACTGGACTGCGGTGGCGCTCGGCCTATAGCTGTCCCTTAGGAAGAGGAGACTCGCATGGCGGGCGTGAACAAGGTCATTCTGGTCGGCAATTTGGGCGCGGACCCCGAGGCGCGGTCGCTCAATAACGGCGGCGAGGTCGTGAACATGCGCGTCGCGACGTCGGAACAATGGAAGGATCGCGACGGCAACCGCCAGGAGCGGACAGAGTGGCACAATGTCGTGATATTCAACGAGAACCTCGGCCGCGTTGCGAAGAGCTATTTGCGCAAGGGTTCGAAGGTCTATCTCGAAGGCCAGATCCAGACCCGCAAATGGACCGACCAGTCGGGCAATGACCGCTACACGACCGAAGTTGTGCTTCAGAAATTCCGTGGCGAGCTGGTCCTTCTCGATAGCCGTGACAGCGGCGGGTCGCGCGGCGCGTTCAGCGAGGAATTCGACGAATTCGGCGGCTCGTCGGCGCCGCAAAAAGCGCAGTCCCGGCCGCAACCGGCGGCGTTTGACACCGACCTGGACGACGACGTCCCGTTCTGACGAGTGGTACTCGTCACCCTGAACTCGTTTCAGGGTCCATTTTCTTGAAGGGTTCCGCTCGTCTCCATAATGGATGCTGAAACAAGTTCAGCATGACGGACTGCTGGGGCAGTCCGGCAGGATGAACTCAGCATGACGGAACGCTGACTACCCTTCTCCGCTGCCCTTTTTCAGCTGAGCGAGCGCGGCGAAGGGCCCTGCTTCGGCTTCGGTCAGGATTCCAGCCTCCTTCAGCGCCGCATCGGCGCCGGCGCTGCGCGGATAGGGATTGAGGCTCAAGGCGAGCGTGTCGGCGATCGCCGAGCCGAGGTCGATGATGCCTTCGTCGTAGAACACGACGTCGCAATCGGCAGGGCCGAGCGCGACTTCCTCGTCCGACCGGCTGCCCTGCGGTTCGGGCATGAAGATCAGGCTGAACGCCTCATCGACATGCGCTGGAACCGGGACGCCGGTCACGACGCAGCTTTGTGCGAGCGACGCGACGATGCGTCCATCGGCCTCGATGAGTGCTCCTTTGCACGTAAGCGTCGCATGCGCCTGAAGGCAGCCGAGGTCGGTGAGCCCCAAACGCTCTGCAACCGATTTGCGCTCCGCCTCGTCGGCGACCAGCTCGACACGCTCGCCGTCGTGTAGCGAGTCCACCTTCAATCGATGAGCAAAGCGATCGGTCATTCGATCCTCCCTGCCGCAACCTCGTCCAACGACGCCGATTTGAGCCGAACCCAAAGCTCGCGCAAGTTCGAGGCGGCGTGAGCGACGGTGTCTGGCGAGGGCTCGCCACCGCCGAACAGGCAAATGCGCGCCCCTTCCGCCCAATCGCCTCGTTCGACGGTGGCGCGCCACAGGTCGACCCGGCCGGCAAGCGATCCAACGAGCTTGCGAACCGTGCGCCCGAGCTTCGGATCGCCCAGGCCCATTTCGCGATGTTCGGCTTCCATCGCCTCGATGAAACGCTCGGTCAGCGCCACCGATGGCTCAGCCCCACGCTCGTCGTGCTCGAGCCGCACCAAGACCAGGGCCGAGATCGTCGCGAGCATCGCGAACCGGCCGTCGATCGTATCGGGAACGCCGCCTTCGACATACCAATGCGGCCGGCGCGCCCGGCCGGCGACCCAGCGAAACAGGTCCACCCCCCGCGCCGGATCTGCCGTTAATCGTGGGAACAGCAAACGGAGCATAGGTCCTCATTGGTGCTTGGTCCTCGGATGTCCCCCGGACATCCTCCGGGTCAAGCAGGCTTGCGCCCCGGGTGACGAGCCGCATATGAGGCCCAGGGCGGCGCGCGCAAGATCGGACGCGCGGCCAGGAGAGGTTCGAACCGGATGAAGTCTGTCTTGATGAAGCTTTCCGTGGCCGTATTCGGCGCTGCGCTGCTCGCCGGCTGCGCGAGCATCGGAGTCAAGGCGCACAAGGGCGCGGTCGTCGATCCGCAGCTCGCCGGCGCGATCCAGCCCGGGGTGGACAACAAGGCTTCGGTCGAAAAGACTCTCGGGCGGCCGTCGTTCACTGGCCAGTTCACTCCGAACGACTGGTATTACGTTTCGCGCGACACCAACCAGTTCGCCTTCCGCAACCCGCGGGTGAAGCAACAGACAGTCTATCGGGTGCGTTTCGACCAGGCGGGCAATGTCATCGGGGTGGATAAGTCGGGCAAAGAGATGATCGCGGCGGTCGAGCCCGCGAACCGCAAGACTCCGACGCTCGGACGCAGGCGCAGCTTTTTTGACGAGCTGTTCGGCAATATCGGTACGGTCGGAGCTACCGCGAGCCCCAGCCAAAATCAGTAGCCTGCGTCGGCGGCTTCCTAGAACCTGCAGTTTCGCCTAATCGGCGGCGCATGACAGCGACCCCCGCCGGCGTGACCTATGCCGACTATCTGAAGCTCGACCAGCTCCTCAACGCCCAGCAGCCGCTTTCCGACCTGCACGACGAGATGCTGTTCATCGTCATCCACCAGACCAAAGAGCTGTGGATGAAGGAGATGCTGCACGAGCTGCGCTTCGCCATCACGCTCGTTGAGGCCGACCGCTTCGCCGAAGGCTATAAGGCGATGGCGCGGATCAGCCGCATCCAGGCGGTGATGACCCTGTCGTGGGACGTGCTGTCGACGCTCACTCCCGTGGATTATCTCAAGTTCCGCCACGTGCTCGGCACCGCGTCCGGATTTCAGTCGCTGCAGTTCCGCGAAATCGAGTTCCGCCTAGGGATCAAGGAAGCGAATTTCCTCAATCAGTACGAAGAGGGCGGCCCGCAGCGTGCGGTCCTGCAGGCTGCGCTGGACGAGCCGAGCCTGCGCGACGCATCGCTCGGCGCGCTCGAGCGGGCGGGGTTCGATCTTGGCGACCGCTCGGTGGAGGCGATCGCCCGCGCCTGGCTCGAGGTCTATCGCGACTCCGAGCGCTGGTTCGACCTCTACGGACTTGCCGAAAAGCTCGTCGACATCGACGATGCGCTCGCGGCCTGGCGCCACAAGCATGTGCTGACGGTCGAAAGGATCATCGGCAACAAGCCGGGCACGGGCGGATCGGCGGGCGCGCCTTATCTTCGAGCGACCCTCGACAAGCGCGTTTTCCCCGAACTGTGGGCGCTGAGGACCGATCTTTGAGCTTCAAAGCGCTGTTCAGCCGAAGCCTGGAAGCGGATCCGGAGCGGCTGCACTTTGCCGCCCACAGCCATCATCTCTGGCCCGACGCCAGTTTCGATGGGCAGATGCAGGCGTGGAACGATGCCGCGCGCCTGGCCGATCGCAAGTGGGACAAGGTGATGGACGAGGTCTGGACCGAGGCCCAGGGCCATGTCGCCCGGGAGCTCGGCATGGACGATCCGAGCTCGATCGTCTTCTCCTCCAATACACACGATTTCCTGATCCGGTTGATCACTGCCGCGCCGCGGCGGGAGAGCGGACCGCTCAAGGTTTTGACCACGGACGGGGAGTTCCACAGCGCCCGGCGGCAATTCGCGCGCTGGGACGAGGCGGATTGGATCACCCTCGACAAAATCCCGGCCGAACCATTCGAAAGCTTCCCCGCGCGCTTCCTCGAAGCCGCGGCGGCAGGGGATCACGATCTCATCCTGGTCAGCCAGGTGCTGTTCGGAAGCGGACGGATTTTCAGCCCCGTCGACAAGCTGGCAACGCTCGGCCGCCCCGACGGGCCATGGGTCGTGATCGACGGCTATCATGCTTTCATGGCCCTCGAGTGCCCGTTCGGCGGAGACGCGGCGCGGTCGGCCTTTTTTGTCGGCGGCGGTTACAAATATGCGATGGCGGGCGAAGGCTGCGCCTTCCTCTATGCGCCTCCGGGCTTCGGCCCCCGGCCGCCGGTCACCGGCTGGTTTGCCGAGTTCGAAGACCTCAGCCTTCCGCCGGGAAGCGTCGGCTATGCGAAGGATGCGAGCCGTTTCATGGGCGCCACCTTCGATCCCTCGGCGCTCTACCGCTTCAACGCGGTGCGGCGGATGCTTTCCGATAACGGCCTGACGACCGCCCGAATTTCGGAGCATGTGGAGGTGCTCCAGCGACACCTGCTTGATTCCCTCGACACGACGCCACTCGGCACTGCCGAATTGCTCAATCCGTTGGACGGACGACCCCATGCCCGCTTCCTCGCCTTCCGGGGACCGGACGCGCAGCGCTGGTATGCCGAATTGAAGGCCCGCAACTGCATCACCGACGTACGTGGCGATGTGCTGAGGATAGGCTTCGGCATCTATCAGGATGAAAGCGATTTGGAGCGCCTCATCGCGCTTCTCGCCCAACTCTAAGTATCTGAACAACAAACAAATCCTAGGTTCATGCCAGTACGCTAGAATGGCGGATTGCATCGGCGGTCTGTGGAACGCGTGACGCGACCGTCCGTTTGAACATCACGTTTAAAGGAGAATTTCTATGACCAGGCTGTTCCTTGCCGCGGGCGTCGCCGCATCGGCGATTGCGGCGCCGGCGAGCGCAAAGCCCGGCGGAAATGGCGGGCATGGCGGCGAACAAAGCGCCGCTCAGGTTCATGGCGGCGGCCACGGTGGCGGCAACGTCGAAGCGCGCGGCGGATCGCGCGGCGGAGGCGGCGGAAACGCCATCCGCATGCAGAGCCGTGGCGGCGGCGACTTCGCCGTCCGCGGTGGCGGGCACGGAAGTTCTGACTTTGGCTTCCAACGCCGCGGAGGCGGCGGAATTGCTTCGCCGCGAATGCAGCGCCAGGCTTTCGCCTTCCAGGATCGCGGCCACGGCCGCGGCGGTGGCTCCTCGATGAAAATGGAGCGGCGCAACGTCAACGTCGGCCGGACGAATGTCGTCGAGCAACGAGGCCATGGCGGCGAGCTGAGGACTCAGCGCTTCGAGCAGCGTCAGGCGCGCAACCTCGAACGCCAGCAGGTGCGCGGCAATCAGTTCGAACGCGTCCGCAACCAGGAAGCCTTCCGCGGTGACCTGCGCGGCAACCGTGAAGCGTTCCGCGGTGATGTTCGCGGCCGTGAAGCATTCCGCGACGAGCTTCGGGCCAATCGCATCGAACGGTTGGGCAACGGCATGTTCGTCCGCGACGCGCGTCTCGGCACCCGGAACCTTCGCGCCGAGGACTTCGGTGGGAAGGTCCGCGGCTTCGGCATCGGCGGGTGCCCGCCGGGCCTGATGGATAAGGGCTGCATGCCTCCGGGCCAGGCAGCGAAGTTGCTCGGAACCCGGTTTTCGGATGCTGAGCGAATCGTGACCCTGGGCTCGGTGCCCTATTCGGTCCGCTATCTCTATCCGGACACGAACGATTTCTATTATCGTTACGGGGATGGCTACATGTACCGGGTCGATCGCGGCACGAGCCTGATCGACGCGCTTCTGCCGCTCGCGTTCGGCGGCTACATGCCGGGAAGCTATTTCCCCTCGTCGTACATGAACAGCTACGTGCCCGATTACTACGGACTCAATAGCTTCTATCCGGCAAGCTACGATTACGGGTTCGGCTCGCCCTACGGCTACGGCAACACCTGTAACCGCTACGCCAATGGCGTGATCTACCAGGTGGATTGCATGACGGGCTTCGTCGAGAACGTCATCCCGATGTACGCCGGCGGTTATGGCGTGGGTCAGATGCTGCCGACCGGCTACGGCTATTACAACGTGCCGGACCAGTATCGGAGCCTCTACTATGACACCTCCGATTACGGCTATTGGTACGCTCCGGGCGCGATCTACCAGTACGACCCGTCGAGCAGCATGATCACGTCGGTCGCGGCGCTGCTATCGCCGGGCTTCAACATCGGCCAGCCGCTTCCAATGGGCTACGATGTGTACAACGTGCCGTACGACTATCGCGCGACTTACTACGACACTCCGTCGGCGATGTACCGGTACAACAACGGAAACATCTATCAGATCGACCCGGCGACGATGCTGGTAACGGCGATCGTTGCATCGATCCTGACGTAAGTGCGTTAAAGTTGGTTCAGAAATGGATCGCGGATGGCCCGGCACGCGTTGCCGGGCCATTTCGCTATGACAGAAGAAAAGGAGAGAAGGTCATGAGGACCCAAGCTCTGACGCTCGGCCTGGCGGCCATTTTGCTTGCCGCCGGCGGATGCAACAATAAGGCGTCCGAGAACCGGACGAACGCCCAGACGCCGGAGGCGCAGAAGGCGGCCGGCACCAAGACCATCGCCGCCGGTCTCGCGGCGAACGGCAAGTTCATGGCTGCAGCGAAGGCCGCGGGGCTCGACCAGACCCTTGCCGGCGCCGGCCCATACACCGTGCTGGTGCCCGACGACCCGGCGTTCGATAAGGCTCCGGCCGGCACGTTCGATGCCAAGCCGGAAAACCGGGCGCAGCTGACCGGCATCCTTACGAACATGATCCTGTCGGGCACGATGCTCGTCGAGGACATCGACAAGGCGATCGACCGGGGCAAGGGCAAGGCCCTGCTCGCGACCATGGGCGGAACACTTACCGCGACCAAGGACGGCGGGAAGACCGTTCTGACGGATTCCAAGGGCAACAAGGCCACGATCACCCAGGGCGACGAGAAATATTCGAACGGCGTCGTCCACCACGTCGATGCGGTCCTGATGCCGGCCAAGCCCGCCGCCCAGCCGCCAACCAAGGCAGGTTAGTAACGGGACCCGCCAAACAGCCACTTCCGCATGGCCGAAGGCTCGCTATAACGAGCCGACACGCGTGGGCTATGGGACTGTGGCGACATGAAAGCGACGATTGAACGGGCGACACTCCTGAAGAGCCTCGGCCATGTCCAGTCGGTCGTGGAACGCAGGAACACCATCCCGATTCTGTCGAACGTGCTGATCGAGGCGCGCGAGGACGGCTCGATCCGGCTGATGGCAACGGACCTCGACCTGCAGGTCGACGAGAGCGTGCCCGCCAACGTGTCGCAGCCGGGAGCGACGACGCTTTCCGCCCACACCCTGTTCGACATCGTCCGCAAGCTTCCCGAGGGCAGCCAGGTCGAGCTGAGCGCCGCCGAAGGCAAGATGCAGGTGAACGCCGGCCGCTCGCGTTTCAGCCTGTCGACTCTTCCGCGCGATGACTTCCCGGTGATTGCGGAAGGCGAGCTTCCAACCCGTTTCGAGCTTCCGGCGGCGACTCTCCGCCAGATCATCGAGAAGACCCGCTTCGCGATTTCGAGCGAGGAGACTCGCTATTATCTGATGGGCATCTTCCTGCACGTCATCGACGACCAGATGCGCGCGGCGGCGACCGACGGCCACCGGCTCGCGCGAGTGACAATCGCGAAGCCGGATGGTGCCGACGGAATGCCCGACGTCATTATCCCACGGAAAGCGGTGCAGGAACTCTACCGTCTCCTCGAGGAGCTCGAGGGCACGGTCGAGATCTCGCTTTCGCCGACCAAGGTGCGGTTCGGCCTCGGCAGCGCGGTCCTCACCAGTAAGCTCATCGACGGCACGTTCCCCGACTACAACCGGGTCATCCCGACGGCGAACGACAAGCTGCTGAAGCTCGATCCGAAGAGCTTCTCGGCCGGGGTCGACCGAGTTTCGACCATCGCGTCGGAGAAGACCCGAGCGGTGAAGATGAGCGTCGACCGCGACAAAGTGACCTTGTCGGTGACCAGCCCGGAGAATGGTCTCGCGACCGAGGAACTCGCCGCCGATTATGGCTCGGACGGGATCGAGATCGGGTTCAACGCTCGCTACCTGCTCGACATATTGAGCGAGATCGACGGCGACACGGTCGAGGTTCACCTAGCCGACGCTGCTGCGCCCACCCTGCTGCGCGAGAACGACAAGTCGAACGCGCTTTACGTCCTCATGCCGATGCGGGTTTAGCAAAGCAGGCGATGTGCTAGTCCGGCCGCAATGGCCGCCATTTCGCGTCTCTCGCTGACAGATTTCCGGTCCTACGCCTCGGCGACTGTCGAGCCGGAGGCCGGATTCGTGCTGCTCTTCGGCGAGAATGGGGCGGGCAAGACGAATCTGCTCGAGGCGGTTTCGCTGTTGTCGCCTGGACGCGGGCTGCGCGGGGCAGCGCTGAGCGAAATGGCGCGGCAAGGCGGCAGCGGCGCCTTCGCGATCGCAGCGAGGCTCGATGAAACCGACATCGGCACCGGTACGGAGCCTTCGGCGCCCGAGCGGCGGCAAGTGCGGATCAACGGCGCCCCGTCGGCCGTGAACACGCTCGGCGAATGGCTGTCGGTGCTGTGGCTGGTTCCGGCGATGGACCGGCTGTTCACTGGAAGCGCGGGCGACCGACGGCGTTTCCTCGACCGCCTGGTGCTCGCACTCGAACCCGGCCACGCGCATCATTCGACGCGCTACGACGCGGCAATGCGGGCGCGGAACAAGCTGCTCGTTGAGCCCGAAACCGCCGATCCGGCGTGGCTTGGAGCACTCGAGGAGGCGATGGCCGAGCATGGCGCGGCAATCGCGGAAGCGCGGAGCCGCACTGTCGGAATGCTTGAGGAAAGACTCGCCAACCCGCCGGAGGACGAGTTCGCGCGGGGCTCGCTGAAGCTCGAAGGATGGGCGGGCGCGGATTTGATCGCACTGCTTCGAGCCAACCGGTCGCGCGATGCGGCCGCGGGACGAACGATCGAAGGGCCGCATCGGCAGGATCTCGCCGTCACTCACCGTGCCAAAGAGATTGCGGCCGAACATTCATCCACGGGGGAGCAGAAAGCGCTGCTTCTCGGCCTCGTTCTCGCCCATGCCGAGCTGGTTGCCGAGCGGCGCGGCGAACCGCCAGTCCTGCTTCTCGACGAGGTCGCGGCGCACCTCGACCCCAAGCGCCGGGCGGCCTTGTTCAGCCGTCTCGAAGGCCGCGGGCAGGTCTGGATGACCGCGACCGAAGCTGCATTGTTCAGCGGCATCGGCGAGGCCTCGCGCTATCATGTCGAACCGGGAATCCTTGCGCCAGCGTAACAAGGGTGGACTTCTTAACTCCTCTTCTCTATGTTGCACCGCAGCACGAGGCGCTTTTTCAAGCGGCGTGATCGGAAATTCGCTCAGGCGACGACCGGCCCGCGCCTCGATTAACCCATGCTCTCCTATTCACGCGGGGCGCTTCTCGACCCCCGTTCGAGCCGCGCGCTTTTGTGCGGCCGAACCTAATTTACATTGGAATTTTCATTGTCTTTTCATTCCCTCGGGCTGTCCAAGCCCCTGCTGGACGCACTCGCCGCGAAAAATTATGCGCAGGCGACGCCGATCCAGCTCCAGGCGATCCCGACGGTCCTCACCGGCCGCGATTTGCTGGGCATTGCGCAGACCGGCACCGGCAAGACCGCGGCCTTCATGCTTCCCTCGCTTGACCGCCTCGCGGACAATCGAGCCTATCTGAAGCCCGGCCAAGTCCGCATGCTGGTGCTCGCCCCGACCCGTGAGCTCGCCTCACAGATCGCCGCCAGCGCCCAAGCCTACGGCAAGTTCATGCGGCTGTCGGTCGGAGTCATCTTCGGCGGCGTCCCCAATTCGAAGAGCATTCGCACGGTAGCGCGCGGCCTCGACGTCCTCGTTGCGACTCCGGGCCGCCTGCTCGACCTGATCGACCAGCGAGCGCTCAGCCTGCGCGACCTCGAAATCCTCGTTCTCGACGAAGCCGACCAGATGCTCGACCTCGGCTTCATCCATGCGTTGAAGCGTATCGTCAGCCTTGTGCCGCCGAAACGGCAGACCCTGTTCTTCTCGGCGACCATGCCGAGGGCGATCAAGGAGCTTGCCGATCACTATCTCACCAATCCCGCCGAAGTGTCGGTGACTCCGACCGCGACGACCGTCGACCGGGTCGACCAGAGCGTGACGATGGTCAACCAGGCCGAGAAAATCGCGCTTCTGGCGATGGTCTTGCGGTCGGAGCCGGTCGAACGCGCACTCGTGTTCAGCCGCACCAAGCACGGCGCGGACAAGATTGTGCGCCAGCTCGAAGCCGCCGGCATCGCCGCCGGGGCAATCCACGGCAACAAGTCGCAGGCCCAGCGCGAACGCGCGCTCGCCGCGTTCAAATCGGGCGAAATGAAGGTTCTGGTCGCGACCGACATCGCCGCGCGCGGGATCGACGTCCCCGGAGTCAGCCATGTCGTGAACTTCGACCTTCCGGACGTGCCCGAACAATATGTCCACAGGATCGGGCGCACGGCTCGCGCCGGAGCGGACGGCGTCGCCGTCGCTTTCTGCAGCCCCGATGAGCGCGGCAATTTGCGCGACATCGAGCGGACGACGCGGCAGAAACTTACCGTCACCCCGCTTCCGGCTGACTTCGCCGCGACCGCCGACGCCTTCAAGCGGCTCAAGCCCGCGCCGCGCGATGCGCGGCCGGCGCGGCCCCACCATGGCTCGACCAAGGCCGATCGCCGGAATGACGGGCAACGCCGGCAGAATCGGAACGAGGGCCAGCAGCGGCATCCGCACCGCGCCGATGGGCACCCGGCGCACCGCGCGGATGGCGCCCAGCCCAAGCGGAAGTTCCGCGGACGCCGGCGCTTCGGCGGTCCTCGCCGCGCCGAGGGCTAGGCCCCAGCCAAATATGTAATTGCCTGGGCCGCCGACTCACGCGCGTGCGCGCACGTGCGCGCGCGTGACATCTGGGCGAAAATCCCTATATCTGGACTATGGCAATTCCCCCCGAGAAAAACGGCAATACCGGCAGCTACGACGCCGAGAGCATCAAGGTCCTCAAGGGCCTCGACGCGGTGCGCAAGCGCCCCGGCATGTACATCGGCGATACCGACGACGGCTCGGGCCTTCACCACATGGTGTTCGAGGTCAGCGACAACGCCATCGACGAGGCGCTTGCCGGCCACTGCGACCGGGTCCTGATCACGCTCAATCCCGACGGCTCGGTCGGCGTCGAGGATAATGGCCGGGGGATCCCGACCGGGATCCATTCGGAAGAAGGCGTGTCGGCGGCAGAGGTCATCATGACCCAGCTCCACGCCGGCGGTAAGTTCGAGAACACCAGCGACGACAATGCCTATAAGGTTTCGGGCGGTCTCCATGGGGTCGGCGTATCGGTCGTCAACGCCCTCTCCGAATGGCTCGACCTCACCGTCTGGCGCGATGGCGAAGAACATTTCATGCGCTTTCGCTACGGCGAGGCCGAGGCGCCGCTGAAGGTGGTCGGCAAGACCGACAAGCGCGGCACATTGGTGACCTTCCTGCCGTCGGGCGAGACCTTCAAGCAGACCGACTTCGACTTCGAGCTGCTGGAGCATCGATTCCGCGAGCTGGCGTTCCTGAATTCGGGGGTCCGGCTGGTCCTGACCGACGCCCGGCACGCCGAGAAGAAGAGCGTCGAAATGTATTATGAAGGCGGGATCGGGGCCTTCGTGAAGTGGCTCGACCGGGCCAAGACCCCGATCGTGCCCGATCCGATCACGATCCACGGCCAGCGCGACGACATCGGCATCGACGTCGCTCTCGAGTGGAATGATTCTTATTATGAGAACGTCCTCTGCTTCACCAACAATATCCCGCAGCGCGATGGCGGCACCCATCTCGCGGCATTCCGTGCGGCGCTGACCCGGACGCTCAACAATTATGCCGACCGGTCAGGCCTGATGAAGCGCGAGAAGCTCTCGCTGACGGGCGAGGACATGCGTGAAGGCCTGACGTCGATCGTCTCGGTCAAGCTGCCCGACCCCAAGTTCAGCTCCCAGACCAAGGACAAGCTCGTCAGCAGCGAGGTCCGCCAGCCGCTCGAGAGCCTGATGGCCGACAAGCTTGCCGAGTGGCTTGAGGAGAATCCCGGCCATGCGCGGGCGATCGTCCAGAAGGTCATCGACGCCGCGGCGGCGCGCGAGGCGGCGCGCAAGGCGCGTGAGGCGAGCCGCAAATCGGCGATGGGCATCGCCTCCTTGCCGGGCAAGCTCCACGACTGCCAGGAACGCGACCCCGCCAAGTCGGAGCTGTTCCTCGTCGAGGGCGACAGCGCCGGCGGCTCGGCCAAGCAGGGCCGCGACAGCAAATACCAGGCGATCCTGCCCCTGAAGGGCAAGATCCTGAACGTCGAGCGCGCGCGGTTCGACCGGATGCTCTCGTCCAAGGAAATCGGGACGATGATCCAGGCGCTCGGCACCGGCATCGGCCGCGAGGAGTTCAACCTGGAGAAGCTGCGCTACCACAAGATCGTCCTGATGACCGACGCCGACGTCGACGGCGCGCACATCCGGACCCTGCTCCTGACCTTCTTCTACCGGCAGATGCCGGACCTTATCGAGAAGGGGCACCTCTTCATCGCCCAGCCGCCGCTCTACAAGGTCAGCCGCGGCCGGTCGGAGGTCTATCTCAAAGACGACGGCGCCCTCGACGATTATCTCGAGGAGGCCGGAATCGAAGGGCTGGTGCTGGACGCGCCCGACGGACAACGCTCCGGCAACGACTTGAAGGCGCTGGTGGATCACGCCCGCCGAATGCGGATCCTGATGCGTTACGCGCCCCGCAATTATGACTCAGCGCTCATCGAAGCATTGGCGATCAACGGCGCGCTGAAACCGAACCTGGACAAGGACGGCCGGACCAAGGCCGTCGTTCGAGTCGCCGAATGGCTCGGCGCCGGCGACACCGAAGCCGACTGGTCGGGAGAGGTCGCGGCCGAGGGCGGCTATCTGCTGAGGCGGATCTGGCGCGGGGTCACCGACGCGTACCTCATCGAACCGGGCTTCCTCGTCTCGGCCGAGGCGCGCAAGCTCCACTCGCTCGCAGGCGAGCAGGCCGCGGTCTATGCAAAGCCGTTGACGCTGCGAGCGCTCAAGAAGACCTCGGCCGTCGAGGAGCCGAAGCCGGAGCTCGAAAGTGCTGAAGGTGACGAGCCGGCCGAGGCAGTTGAAGCCGAGACCAAAGGCAAGCCCGTCCCCATCACCCGTCCCTCGGAACTGCTCGATGCCGTTCTCGCGGCAGGACGCAAGGGGCTGTCGATCCAGCGCTACAAGGGCCTCGGCGAAATGAACGCCGAGCAATTGTGGGAAACGACGCTCGACCCGGCGAACCGCTCCCTGCTTCGAGTCGAGGTTGCGCAGGCGGACGTCGCCGACGAGATCTTCACGCGGTTGATGGGCGATGTCGTCGAGCCGCGCCGCGAGTTCATCCAGGAAAACGCGCTCAGCGTCGCCAATCTGGACGTCTAGGAACCTTTCGCAAGGAACGGCTATTGGCGGGCATGTGACTTCCGCGTCCACGATCACCGTCGCCAGCTACAACATGCACCGGGCGGTCGGGCTCGACGGCCGCCGCGACCCCCATCGCGTGCTGAAGGTGCTGCAAGAGATCGACGCCGACGTCGTCGCCCTGCAGGAGGCCGACAAGCGGATCGGCGGCCGCGGCTCGACCGTCCCGCATGAGCTGATCGACAGCCATGGCATGTATGAGCCCGTGCACTTCGGGGTCCGGCACAAACGGCCGCTCGAGAAAGCCCGCAAGCACGCCGAGCGGCTGCTCAAGGTCAACACTCGAAACATCGGCTGGCACGGCAACGCGATCCTCGTGAAGCGGCACATCGGCGTTCTCGATTGCGCGGTGCTTGACCTCCCGACCTTCGAGCCCAGGGGCGCGGTCATGGCCGAACTCCTGATCGGCGACCGGCCGCTTCGCGTGGTCGGCATGCATCTCGACCTCTCGGGCCTCTGGAGGCGGCGGCAGATGCGCGCGATCCTCGACGCGATCGCCGACCGCCCGCAGCTCATGCCGACCGTGCTGATGGGCGACACCAACGAGTGGCGAACCTTTGCCGGGTGCCTCAAGGACCTGGAACCCGAGTTCCATATCGTCCCGACCGGTCCGAGCTTTCACGCCCGCCGGCCGGTGGCCGCGCTCGACCGGATCATCGTGCACAGGGATTTGAATATAGAAGCGGCTGGCGTTCACATGAGCCACAATGCCCGGCGAGCGTCGGACCATCTCCCAATCTGGGCGAGATTGTCGGCCTAGCCGGCGATTTTCCTCAACCGGCGCCGCTGGATCGACGAGCCGATCCCCATCGCCTCGCGATATTTGACGACGGTTCGGCGGGCGAGGTCGAAACCCTTGCCCTTGAGCAGCATGGCGATCGCGTCGTCGCTGAGGATTTCGGTTTCGGCATCGATCAGCTCCCTGATCGCCGACTTGACCGCCTCGGCCGCGGCTCCGTCGCCCTCGGCGGACGCCACCCCCGAGCCAAAGAAGTATTTGAGCTCGTAGAGGCCGCGGTCGCACAGCATATATTTGTTTGAGGTCACGCGGCTGACGGTCGATTCATGCATCTCGATCGCCTCGGCCACTTCGCGCAGGGTCATCGGCTTCATCGCGGAGACGCCCCGCTCGAAGAAGCCCTGCTGCCGTTTGACGATCTCGCTGACGACCTTGACGATGGTCCGGGCGCGCTGGTCGAGCGCCTTCACGAGCCAATTCGCGCTTGCCAGGCACTCGCTGAGCCAGGCACGCGATGTCTTGTCCTGGGGGCCGGATTTCAGTTCCTGATAATAGCGCCGGTTGACGAGCAATCGCGGCAAGGTCGCCTGGTTGAGCTCGACCGCGAATCCCCCGCGGAGCTGGCGAACGAACACATCCGGAGTGACGTCTTCCGCGGCCGCCGCAGAAAATTGGCATCCGGGCTTGGGATCATAGGAACGAAGCTCGCGGATCATGTCCGCAAGGTCCTCATCGTCGACCGCGCAGATGCGCTTGAGGTCTCCCAGGCGGCCTTTCGACAGCAGCTCCAGATTGTCGATCAGGCGCGCCATCGCAGGGTCGTAACGGTCGGCGGCCCTGGCCTGGATCGCCAGGCATTCGGCCAGACTGCGAGCGCCTACACCTGCCGGCTCAAGGCCCTGGACGATAGTGATCGCGGCTTCGACGACCGCGACCGGCGCATCGGTCATCCGCGCAATTTCCTCGGCCGGGACGGTCAAATAGCCGGTCTCGTCCAATGCCTCCGCGATGATTCGAGCGAGGTCGCCTTCAGGCCCGGAATAGCCGTGCAGCTGGTCCTGCAAATGTTCGGACAATGAGGCGGGCGAATATTCCAGCCGGTCGAAGTCGAACGCCTCTTCGGCGCCTCCGGATGTGACGACGTCGGCGAAACTGTCCGTTTCGAGCGCTTCGCTCGTCCAGTCGACATCGAGCGGGCGGTCATCGGCGGCGGCGCCGGTGATGAGGTCGTCGGCTCCCGGGTCGTCCGGGGCTTCGTCGGGCGAATCCTCGTCGGACATGAAGTCGCCGGCGGGCTGCTCTTCGGGTTCATCGGAGCGCGCCTCGAGCAGCGGATTCTTCGAGATTTCCTCCGCGATATAGGCCTCTAGCTCGAGATTGCTGAGCTGCAGGAGCTTGATCGCCTGCGTCAGCTGGGGAGTCAGCACCAGCTGCTGCGACTGGCGGATGCTCAGAGACGGCCCGAGTCCCACGGGTCCGATATCCGCTAAAGCGCGAAGCTCTCGCCGAGGTAGAGGCGCCGGACCTCCTGGTCGGCGACCAACGCTTCGGGAGTACCCTGGAACAGGACCTGGCCGTCGTAGATGATGCAGGCCCGGTCGACGATATCGAGCGTTTCACGGACGTTATGATCGGTAATCAAAACGCCGATGTCGCGCTTCTTCAATTCACGCACGAGTTCGCGAATGTCGGCAATCGAGATCGGATCGATACCGGCGAACGGCTCGTCGAGCAGCATGATCGACGGCTCGGCCGCGAGCGCTCGGGCGATCTCGCAGCGACGGCGCTCGCCACCCGACAACGCCATGGCCGGCGAATCGCGGAGGCTCGCAATCCCGAATTCACGAAGCAATTGCTCCAACCGATCCTGCCGCGCGTGGCCGTCGGGCTCGGAAACCTCGAGCACCGCCATGATGTTCTGTTCGACCGTCAGTCCGCGAAAGATCGAAGTCTCCTGCGGCAAATAACCGAGCCCGAGGATCGCACGGCGGTACATGGGCAGGTCAGTGATGTCCTGGCCGTCGAGGAAGATGCGTCCGCTGTCGGGCTTCACCAGCCCCATCACCGAATAAAAGCAGGTCGTCTTTCCGGCGCCGTTCGGACCAAGCAGGCCCACCACTTCGCCGCGATGGACACCGAGCGACACGTCGTGAAGCACGGCACGTCGATCGTAGGCCTTGGCGATCGAGTGGACCTCGAGCCCGCCCGTCGCCGGGGCCGGTTCGGTCGCCGGCCTCACCAGGGTCGCGGCTTCGTTCACCGGCCGCCTACTGCTGTGTCTTCTGCGGCACCGTGAAGTGACCGGTGACGCGGCCGCCGCTCTGGTTCACGCCCGGTGGCCCGCCGTCGATCACGGCCCGACCGGAATCGAGGTCGATGACGAGCCGCGAGCCGTTGACCTGATTGTCGCCCCGGTTGAGCTGGACCGAGCCGATCAGCGTGATCAGCTTCTTATCGAGATCGTAGATACCGAAATCGCCCTTCGCCGTTTCGGACGGGCTGTGAACAGTCACTCCGCCGGCCGCATCGAGCCTCCGGATCTGGACCCCTCCGCTGGTCTGGGAGCCGCCCGAATAGGCGACCGTAAGCCGTTCCGTATCGAGCGTCAGTTCGGCTTGGGTGACGTGGACGTTGCCGACGAAAATCGCGCGGTCGGAACGGTCCTGGACTTCGATGCGATTGGCGCTGACGTCGACCGGGGCATTGCTGTTGTGCCCTTTCAGCGCCGAGACCGTGTCCTGCTTCTGCTGGGCGGGCGCCGTGGCCGTGACGATGCCCGCGCCGAGAATTGCCGAAGCAAGGATTATGCCGAAGGACCGCATCACCTTCATCTGACGGCGCCTTGCACGATTTTCAAGCGGACGCCGCCCTCGAGCATCACTTTCCTTTCGCCCAGATCGGCGCGCAGCTGGCCGGCCTGGAACCGGCCCAGCCGCATTTGCCCCGAAACCGGACCCGAGCTCGCGAGCTGCCGCTGCTTCATATCGACCATCACATCCCGCGTTTCCAACCGGTATCCATCGGGTCCCAGGACACGAACCGGGCCACTGACCGCCATCTGCTGCGTGTCGAGGTCATAGCGGCCCTGGTTGGCGGCCATCATCAGCGGGCCGTTAGCCTGGAAGAGCCGGGCGAACATGCCCTCGATGTCGACGATCGGCACATCCGAGCTGCGCTGGATCGCACGGTTGGCGGTGATTTCGAATTTCTGGCCCTTGTTGTCGGCGCCCACGTAGCGGGCCGACTCAACGCGCATCCTTTCGGGCGCGCTTTCGACCTTCTTCTTGTCGAGGATGAAGCTGACGTCGCCGTGCTTCTGCAGAGGCGCGAAGGCGAGGACGGCGATCAGCACGCCGACGGCGCTCGGGAGTACGATCTTCGACCAGCGAACGATTGCGTCATGCGCGCTGCCCGGCACCGCCCAGCGTTGCTTGTCGGCGCGTTCCCTGGCGGCGGCCTCAGACATATTCAGCCGTCATGCGCGAAAATATCCTGTTCGGCCCAGCCGGCGATGTCGAGCAGCGCGCGGGCGGGAAGGAAGTCGAAGCAGGCCTGGGCAAGAGCGATCCTGTCTTCGCGCGCGAGCCGCTCGTCGAGCCTTTCCTTGAGCGCATGGAGATAGCGCACGTCGCTAGCCGCATATTCGCGCTGCGCATCGCTGATCTCGTCGGCGCCCCAGTCGCTGGTTTGCTGCGCCTTGGACAAATCGACGTTGAGCAGCTCCTTGACGAGGTCCTTGAGACCGTGCCGGTCGGTGTAGGTGCGAACGAGCCGCGACGCGGTGCGCGTGCAATAGAGCGGCGCCGCAATGATCCCGACATAGGCCTGCAGGATCCCGACGTCGAAGCGGGCGAAGTGATAGAGCTTGAGGCGGCCCGGGTCGCCGAGCAGCGCCTTCAGATTCGGGGCGGAATAATCGCTGCCGCGCCTGAAGCGGACGAGATGTTCGTCTCCCTTCCCATCGGACAGCTGGACCAGGCAGAGCCGGTCGCGGCCCGGAACGAGGCCCATGGCTTCGGTATCTACCGCGATCGGACCGTCCGCGAAGCTTACGCCGGCGGGCAGGTCCTCTTCGTGAAAATGGATCGCCATTCACGGTCCTTATATCTTTTATCCTGAACCGTTTTAGTCCTGCTCCGGCCGTACGCGCCAGCCCGCGGCGATGGAATCACTAGAGCAGCCCAGATTTTTCCTGTAAGCAGCCGCCCGGTGCGCGTGTGGGAAGCGCACGGACCGGTTGCGCCTTAGGGCCCGGCGCACCCTTGGTCTTATTTCGATTTGGGGCACAGAAGAGTTTGGACGGGCATGGGTTTCGACAGAGGGCGTAAAGGCGACCGCGGAGGGCGCGGCCGCGACAAGCGCGAAGGTTTCGGCGAAGAGAATTTCGGCGGCAGTGAATTCGGCGGCGGTGGTTTCCAGGAGCGCGGTGGCTATGGCGGCCGCGGCGGATTCGGTGACCGCGGCGGCGGCGGCGGCGGCGGCGGCGGTGGCTTCGGCGACCGTGGCGGCTTTGGCGGCGGCGGAGGTGGAGGCTTTCGCGGCGGTGGCGGAGGCGGCGGCTTCCGCGGCGGCGGAGGCGGCGGCGGTGGTGGAATGCCCCCGCAGGTCGTCGGCGAAGGCAAGGGCATCGTCAAATTCTTCAATCCGCAGAAGGGCTTCGGTTTCATCGTCCGTGACGATGGCGGCGAAGACGTGTTCGTCCATATTTCGGCGGTCGAACAGGCCGGCCTGACGGACCTCGCGGACGGTCAGCCGCTCGAGTTCACGCTCGTTGACCGCGGTGGGCGGATTTCGGCGACCAACCTTCGAATCGAAGGCGAGCCGATGGCGGTCGAGCGCGCCGAGCGCGCCCCGCAGCGCCAGCTGACGGGCGAGAAGGCCAGCGGGACGGTAAAGTTCTTCAACGCGATGAAAGGCTTCGGCTTCATCCAGCGCGATGACGGCCAGCCCGACGCGTTCGTTCACATTTCCGCCGTCGAGCGCGCCGGAATTCCGACGCTCAACGAGGGCGACCGGCTGGAGTTCGAGATTGAGGTCGACCGTCGCGGCAAGTTCGCGGCAGTGAACCTTACGGCGATCACCTAGCCCCGTTTCCAAGGGGGCGATGGAGCCGGCGGGACTCGTGCCCGCCGGCTCTTTTCATTGCGCGCTGGCGTAAAATGCCGCCATGTCGACCTTGAGCTGCCTCGCCGAGGCCGGGTCGATGTACATCATGTGACCCGCTTCATAGTAAGTGTAGCGGATGTTCGCCTGGAGCTGCGGCTCAAGCGCCAGATGGCTGAACTCCAGGTCTGCGCCGTGGAACGGCGTTGCAAGATCATAATAACCGTTGACCGAAAGGATCTTCATCCGCGGGTTCTGACGCATCGCATTGGCGAGATCGGCGCTCGTGTCCGCAATCTGCTGATCGCCGTCCGGGCCTTTGTGCGTGAAGTTCCATCCGTCCGGCCCGCCGTAGATCGCGGCGTAATTGTTGGGACGATAATAGAGCTCGGTCTTGTAGCCGAGGTCGCGCAGCAAATAATCGTTGAGCGCGCCAACGAAGGCTCCGGTAATGGCGCTCGCCTGGGGATCATAACTCGTGCCCGCTCCCGCGCTGTCCGCCTCGGTTCCGACGTAGCGCGAATCGATCCGGCCGATGATCTCATGGCGGTCGCGAAGCAGCTCGCGGCGGAACCGGTCGTCGCCGACGCGCAGGTTCGAGCGCATGACGTAATCGGTAGAAATGCCAAGGAAGTGCGACATCTGCTGCGCGACCGAGCGTTTCTCCTCGTCGCCGAGCGCGTTGCCCTTCTGAAGGGCCGAAGCGTAAGGGCCGCTCGCAAATGCGCTGGCCTCCGCCAGGAACTGCCTGAGGTCCGGCTTCGGATCGATCTTCCCGTGATACCAGGCGTTTGCCGCAAGGGTCGGGAAGAAGTTCACGAACGACTGGTCGCCCTGGAAGTCGGCGAAGTTGAAGACCGTAGAGACGAATGCGATGCCGTTGAGCTGGACGCCCTGGTCGAGAAGCTTCTGCGAGAGACCGGCGGCGCGCGTGGTTCCATAACTCTCGCCGATGATGAACTTCGGGCTGTTCCAGCGGCCGTATTTGGTAAGGTAGCGCTGGATCGTCCGGGCGAAGACGTCGAGGTCCTTATCGACCCCGAAGAAGTCCTTCGGCTCGGCCTTGCCGAGCGGGCGTGAAAGGCCCGTCGTCGGAGCGTCGATAAAGACGAGATCGGTAATGTCGAGCAACGTGTCCGGGTTCGGGCCGTAACGGAACGGCGGGCCGGCGACCGTCTCCGGGCTTGAAGCGTCGACCTTCACCGGGGCGAAAGAGCCCATGTGAAGCCACATCGTCGATGAACCGGGCCCGCCGTTGAACAGGAAAGTGACCGGCCTCGGCCGCCCGGCAGAAGGAATCGTGTAAGCGACGTAGAACATGCTCGCCGTCGGTTCCCCGTCGGCATTGCGGATCGTGAGGTGACCCGGCGTGACGTTGTACGCCAGCGTCCGTCCGTGGAAGGGGATCGACCGCTTTACGGGCCCAGCGTCTTCCTCGACCTTCGCCTTGACCTGGTCGGGATTGGGTTTCTCGGCCTCGGCCTTGGCTTCCTTCGAGGGCGTGTCGCCGGCAGGCGCGTTCTGCGCGGCCGCAGGGGCGCCGGTGAGCGCCAATGCGAGCGCGAAAAGGGACGTACGGTTCATTGGGCACCTTTCATCGGAATGGGTTTGCCCTCGACCATGACATAATCGACGCGTTGAACAGCCGTCGGATCGACCAACGGGTCTCCCTCAACTGCAATCAGGTCGGCCGACTTGCCGGGATCGAGCGTTCCGGTCTCATTCGACAGGTCCATGAGGTCGGGGCCGCCCTTGGTCGCCGCGATCAAGGCATCGCGCGGGGTCATTCCGCCCTTCGAGACCATCAGTTCGAGTTCTTTGTTCGCGGCGGTGTGCGGAGCGACCGCGCTGTCCGTCCCCAGCGCGATCTTCACCCCGGTCCGGTAGGCAAGGTTGAGGCCGTGCCCCCAGACGGCGAACGTCTGCTTGGCCTTGGCTTCGGATTCCGGCGCGATCTTGCCGGTTCCGATCAGCCCCTGGACCCCGCTGAACGCCATCAGCGTCGCCGAAAAATAGGTGCCGCGGGCCTTCATCGCGCGCGCTCCGGCCTCGTCGAGGAACGTTCCATGCTCGATCGAATCGACGCCGGCATTGGTCGCGGCGAGGATTCCTCGCGCGCCGTGCGCATGCGCCGCGACCTTGAGGTGCATTGAATGCGCCATGTCGGCGATGCCCTTCATCTCGGCATCGGTGAAATGCTGTTCGAGGCCCATTGCGCCTGGATCGAGCACTCCGCCCGTCGCCATGATCTTGATCACGTCGACCCCCGCCGCAGCGAGCTGGCGCACCACCTTCTGGCATTCCTCGACGCCCGTGCAGACCGAGGGGTTGAGATGCGCCTCGTTGATCGCGCCCGCGAGTTCGGGCGGAAGGCCCGTGGCGGCGTCGGCATGACCGCCGACGATCGACAAGGGCTCGCCCGAGACCTTGATCCGCGGCCCCGGGAAGCGGCCTTCCGCAACAGCATCGCGGACCGCGATCACCGCGCTCGTCGGGCCGCCCAGGTCGCGGACAGTGGTGAACCCGCCGCGCGCCATTTCGAGCGCGTGGGTCAGCCCGAGCGTGGTCGCATAGGGGTCGGAATATTTGATGGTGTAATTGGCGTACCAGGGCGTTCCGGAAGTCTGCGTCAGATGGACGTGAACGTCGGTCATTCCCGGCATCACCGTCCGGCTCCGTTCATCGACGACGATTGCCCCGGCCGGAGCTGTGAAACCGTTCTCGATGCGGGCAACGCGACCGTTTTCGACAATGACCGTGGAATTGGCGCGCGCGGGCTGCGCGGCATCGACAATCAGCTTTCCGGCTTGGATGGCGTAAGTCTCGGCGTCAGCCGCGGTCGCGACCAGCAAGGCCGTCGTCGCAGCCAGCAAATATCTGATCATGAAAGTCCTCTCCCCCGGGAAGGGCGAGTCCTAGCGCTGTTCGCCAGCGCTTCAAGTTACCATTGCCTGGAGCGTCGCCACTCGGTCGGCCTCAGCCGCCGGTTTGTCGATCCGTATCCGGCTGATTCGCGGAAAGCGCATCGCGAGGCCGGATTTGTGGCGCGTGCTCTTGTGGATGGAGTCGAAGGCGACTTCCAAAACGAGGCTCTTCTCGACTTCGCGGACTGGACCGAACCGCTGGACGGTGTGCGCCCTGACCCAACGGTCGAGCCATTTCAGCTCCTCATCCGTGAAGCCGAAATAGGCCTTGCCCACCGGGAGCAGTTCGCTGTCCTCAGTCCAGCAGCCGAACGTGTAATCGGAATAATAGCTCGAGCGTTTTCCGGATCCCCGCTGCGCGTACATCAGGACGCAGTCAGCGTTTAGCGGATCGCGCTTCCATTTGTACCAAAGGCCCGTGCGGCGGCCTGCGACATAGGGGCTGTCCCGGCGCTTCAGCATGATCCCTTCGATCGCGACGTCGCGGGCGTTGGAGCGCAGCGCCTCCAGCTCTTCGAAGCTGTCCGCCTGGATCAGCTGCGAGACATCGAACCGCTCCGGATCGAGCCGCTCGGCGAAGCTTTCGAGGCGCGGCCGGCGTTCGGTCCAGGGCAGCTCGCGAACATCCGATTCCCCATCGAAGAGCAGGTCGTACAGCCGGACGAAGGCGGGATAGGAGCCGAGCATTTTCTGGCTGACGTTCTTCCGGCCGAGCCGCTGCTGCAGCGCATTGAAGCTGGCGGCCGCGCCGCCGTGCATGTCGGCAACGCCCTGGTCCGACCCGCGCACCAGGAGCTCGCCATCGAGCACTCCGCTCGTCCGGAACGCCTCGGCAACATCGGGGAAACTTCCCGAAATGTCGTCCCCGGTGCGGCTGTAGAGCCGGGTTTCTCCTCCGGCGTGGACCAGCTGGACTCGGATCCCGTCCCATTTCCACTCGGCCGCATAGTCGTCGAGCGAGAGCCGAAGCTCCTCGAGCGGATGGGCGAGCATGAACGGCCGAAACACGGGCAAATCGCGCGCCGTCGGCTGCTCGCCGCGCCCCTCGGCCCAGTCGAAGAGCGGGGCGAAAGGCGGTTTCAGGCCGTGCCAGACCTCCTCCACGGCTTCGACCTGGAGTGCGAAGGCATCGGCCAAGGCAAGCCGTGCGAGCCGCGCATTGATGCCGACCCTCAGCGCTCCGAGCGCGAGCTTCAGCAGCGCGAAGCGGCCCGACGCGTCGAGGTGGTCGAGCATCGAAGCGAGCACTCGGGGCGCATCCATCTTGCTCGCCGACCGAAGCCGCTCGATCGCATCCGAGATTCGGATCGTCGCGTCGTCGATCTCGGGCGGCTCACCCTGCCGGCCGGGCCAAAGCAGCGCCACCGTCTCGGCGGTATCGCCGACATAGTCGCGGCTCATGTAGAACAGCACGGGATCGATCCGCTCCTCGACGAGGCCGCGGACCACGGCCGGCTTGACGTGCGGGAGGTCGAGCGTGCCGGTCAGGGCCGCGAGGCCGTAGCCGCGGTCGGGATCGGGCGTTTCCCTGAGATAATCGCCGATGAGCTTCAGCTTGGTGTTGCGCGAGCGCGTGTAGACGAGGTCGTCGAGAAGCTGCGAGAAGGCGCGCATGACGCCTTCAATGCATCAACGAGGTTGCGGTGTCGAAATCCTAGCGCAGGCGGATGGCGAGGGCGGCGAGCATCGCCGTGCAATCGCGGTCTGAACGACAGTCGAAGGCTTCCTCGACATGCTCCAGGCACGACTGCATCGATACCCGGTGGCCCGGAAGAAGCGCGAGCTGCGCCGTGCGGCGGGCGAGGCTCTCGAGCGCGGCCAGGCCATGGTCGGCGGCGATCTGGCGGATCGAGTCCATCCGTGCGTGAAGGGCAAGCGGGGAGAGGCGCGGACCGGCGTCGCGGATCTCGGCGACGCGCGAGGCCACCTGCAGCCTCACTTGTGCGATCGGATCCCTTGCCCTTGCCTGCTTGCTCATGAGGCGCAGGCTCGCCCAAGTTGATTAAGGGGGCGTTACAATCTTGCTTCGGTTGACAGAATCGGGCTGGTGCGTCATTGGCGCCACAGTTGGAGCGGCGAGAAGCCGCTTTTATTTTTTGAAATCGGGATTTTCCAATGGCGAAGCCGGCAACGGTCAAAATC
>Ga0207703_10001063_pt1 | contig 26211 bp, 13 predicted proteins | sample KBSSwiS12_FD_184304 | JGI IMG/M metagenome (GOLD analysis project Ga0207703, IMG submission 184304) | Switchgrass rhizosphere microbial communities from Kellogg Biological Station, Michigan, USA - KBS Switchgrass S1-2 (SPAdes) (version 2) | ecosystem: Host-associated > Plants > Roots >...
GGAACAGTGCACGCGACGGGATTCTCTTCGATCCTCAATTCCCGCAAAGCCTCCAGAACTACTTCTCGCAAACCGTGCTCTCCGGAAATGCCACGGACATTCAATCAATTCCATCCAATGCAGCTGCACCGCCCGAATTCTTCAATCCGCCACCGGCCATCAATCTCGCTCTGAAACAGATTGTCAGCGCCTCCTCCAGCGCTCCCGGCTCTGCCCCCGAGGCGGCGGCGGATGGGCTCGCCTACACCCATTGGACGCCTGTGAACGAGCGCCGCTCCTGGTTCAGTATCGATCTGGGCAGTGTTGTCAGTCTCGGGCGCGTTACGCTGAAACAAACACAGGCATCAGCCCTGTATCGCATCGAGCTGCAGAGCTCGTCTGACGGTTCGACCTTCACCGCTATCCCCGGCACGGTGCGTCTGAGCGGGCTGGATCCGCTGCAGAGCATTGCCTTTAGTCCGATTGCCGCGCGGTTCGTGCGAGTGCAAATGGAGAAGCTACTCGGGGAGCCGGCGAGCTTTGAAGAAATTGCTGTGAATCCCCTCTAGTGACTACACAAGAAACGGTCAATCGATACCCGTGACGACTCCTCCCATGATCATCAAAGCTCTGTTTGCCGGCCTCGCTATCCTCGGGTTCGCCTGGGTTCCCCTCACTCGCGCGGCCAATGCGCCCGTCCGGCTCGGTCTCGACATGGAGCATCCGGGCGCTGCGATCGGCGGGGAATTCAGTGGCCTGAGTTACGAGACCGCGGCGATTTTGCCCGGCGACGGTCCGCGTTATTTCCGCGCGGGGAACGATGCGCTCATCACGCTGTTTCACACCCTCGGAATCAAGAGCTTGCGCATCGGCGGCAACACGTCCGATCGCAATGTGGTGCATTCGCCCGAAATTGCCGACCTGGACAGCCTGTTTGGCTTTGCGAAAGCCGCGGGAGTGAAAGTCATCTATTGTTTGCGGCTGCACGACGGTGATCCGGCGCTCGATGCAGCGACTGCGAAATACATTCTGGATCACTATGCGCCGCTCGTAGATTCGCTTTCCATCGGCCAGGAGCCGAGCGCGTATCCTGTCCAGGAAGTGGACATGCGACCACCGAGCGAGCGCATGGGTGGGGCGGTGGAGAAATTTCCTTACACGCGCTACCGGGACGAATGGCAACTCTTCGCCAGACAAATCGTGGCGGTGACGCCCGAAATCGAGTTCGCGGGGCCAGGCGTGCACAACAATGCCGAGTGGGCGCGCCGCTTCATTGACGATTTCGGACGAGATCACCACGTCGCGTTGATCACCGAGCATCTCTATCCGGGCGGCGCGGCGGGGAAGTTGCCTTCGGCACGAATTGGCCGCGACCGTATGCTCTCAGGCGAATTCCTCCAGGTATACCAGGCACTCTACGATGGCTTCGTGCCCGCGGCGCGAGCGGCCGGACTTCCTTACCGACTCGAAGAAGTGAACAGCTACTTCAATGGGGGCGCGCAAGGGGCGAGCGACACCTACACTGCGGCGTTGTGGGGTCTGGAATTCATGTACTGGTGGGCGGCTCATGAAGCGGCGGGGTTGAACTTTCATACCGGTGATCGCGTTTCAATGAACAACGAATACCAGGCGCCACGCTACGCGACGTTTGTGACCGCACCCGATGGCTTCGACATTCGTCCTCTCGCGTATGCCTTCAAGGCCTTTGATCTCGGCGGGCACGGTCGAATCATACCCGTCGTGCTCGACAACACGGCGTCGGTCAATGTCCGCGCCTTCGCCACCCTGGTGGATGAAAACAACGCGAGCGTCACGATCATCAACGACGAGCACGATGATGGTGCGCGCGACACATCTGTCACGATTTCGATGCCCAAAGGAGGCAACTGGACGCGTGCGGAAATGATCTCGTTGGAGGTGCCCCACGGCGATGTTGCCGCAACAACCGGTATTACACTCGGAGGAGCGTCCATCGAGAAAGGCGGCGCTTGGAACGGAGCCTGGCGGTCGCTCGCCGCTCCCAACAGGCGAGGGGAGTTGCAGATCAACGTTCATGCGGCAAGTGCCGTCGTCGTTCGCTTCGGAAAACTGCGCCCGCGTATCTAGACTCGACATGAGAATGATACCGGTAGCAGCGTCAACACCAACACAGCGGATTCTAACTAACAGCCGCTATTCGACCAGAAAGGAGGGGTAATACATTATGATGCGTATGCTTACGGTGGGTGCGGTTGTCAGCCTGATGTTGGCTTCGGCCCGTGCACCCGCCCAGACACAGGGTCCGCGCGAGCACACGGACCCGTCGGCCGGTCAGACACAGAAGAACAGCGGCGAGGGGTCGGTAGAGGAGGTGGTCGTGACCGGCGTGCGCCGCAGTCTCGAAAATGCCATCGTGACCAAGCGCGACGCGGACACGGTGGTCGATGCGATCTCGGCCGAGGACATTGGCAAATTCCCAACGGAGAACATCGCAGAATCGCTGCAGCGGGTCACCGGCGTGCAGATCACGAGGCTGCGCGGTGAAGGACGCGAGGTCACAATCCGTGGCATGCCCAGCGATTTCACGTTGGTCCAACTCAATGGCAATACACTGACCTCCGCGCTCGCTCCCTCGGGAACCAACGTGGGCCGCAGCTTCGATTTCACGATGCTGCCCTCGGAGTTCGTCAGTCGGGTTGAAGTCTTCAAAACACCGACCGCCGACCTCGAGGAAGGGGGGCTCGCGGGAACGGTCATTGCACGCACCGTGCGCCCGCTCGAGATCGGTCGGCGCAAGATCGCGGTCAATGTGGAGGAAGCCGATGAGTCGAAGCGGGACCAATGGGCGCCCCGGGCCTCGGCTTTCTATTCGGACGCCTTTTTCGACGACAGGCTCGGGATCGCCATCGGCGGTGCCTACACGAAGCGGGCCACCGAGACGGACGAACAGAGCATCACGCGCTACCGGCGGCTGCCGGAGTCGGCCCTCGGCGGGCTCGATCTCAACGGCAATGGCCAGGTCGAGAACGGCCAGGGCAACCGGCCGCTCAATCCAACTCGGTATGCGGTCGTCGATTCGATTTTCCAGGAGCTTTTTCGAGAGGACAGTGTGCGCAAGACGGTCATGGGCACCGTGCAGTTCCGGCCGACCGACCATTGGGAGCTGCTTGCGGACACATTCTACGGCAAGTTGGATATGCTCACGCCGCGGCTGACAGACCTCGTGCGCATGGGCATCGGGCTGAAGCCGGGTGGACCGGTCGTACGCGGTTCCCAGACCATTGACCAGCGTCCCGGCAACTCGAGCCCCGTCGGTGACGGCGGGCAGCCGGTCAACACCCTGGAGACCGCCGAGTTCCAGGGCGTTGACGAGCGCGCCGATGGCCGCACCGAGAAACGCAACGGCCAACTGCTTTCTGTCGCGCTCAGCAGTGCCTGGCACAACGACTATGCGCTCGAGATCAAAACCGGAGTGGGCTTTTCCGAGTCCAAGCAGACCATGTACAACCCGCTGGAGGAGAACATGCGGCGCGCGGACGTCGCCTACGATCTGCGGAACAACTCGAATCTCGTCAGCTACCATTACCTGAACGGGGATGATGCAGCTCGGATGGATCCGGCCACGTACAGCCTGCTGAGCTTGAATGGCGAGTGGGGTCAGCATCGCCGGGACGAGCAGTCCAACGCCTCCATCGACATTGACAAAGGGATCCACTGGGGATGGTTCGACAGTGTGAAGGCCGGCGCCCGCTACACATTGCGCAGTGTGTATCAGGACAACCTGCGGATCCAGGCGACGTCGACCCAGCTCCAGCCCCTCTGGGACAAAGATGGTCCACAGCTCTTTCTGGTGCCGGTGCATCCGAGCAGCGGGCAGTTCCTCGGTTCGGCGGGTTCGACGGCGGGTCTGTTCCCCCAGACGTGGCTTGCGAATGATCCTTTCGCGTTCATCAATCATTACGGTGCCCAGCGCATCGAATCGGTGTCGACCATCACCAACGACGCTACGGGAATCTTCGACGTGAGGGAGCACGACACCTCGGGGTACTTCCGGGTGAACATCGCCAGTCCCGGTGGCCGGCTCACGGGGAACATCGGCGTGCGCGTGGTGCACACCGGACAGCTTTCCAGAGGCGTGGCCCCGGATCTGAACAACATCACCTTCCAGCCGCAGGCAGGCTCCATCACGACCGTACCGAGTGCCGGGCCGCTCACTGTCGATCGCAGCTACAACGACATCCTGCCGAGCCTCAACCTCAAACTCGACGTGACCGATCAGTTCCTGATGCGCCTCGCCGCTTCACGCACGATGTCGCGTCCGACCTTGACTCAGCTCTCGCCGACCGTGACTGCCAGTGGGCCGGCTCAGACGATCACTGCAAACAATCCATACCTGTCGCCTTTCCGGTCGAACAATGTCGACATGACGGGCGAGTGGTATTTCGCCCGGGGCGGACTGCTCGCCACCACGCTGTTCTACAAGAATCTCGTGTCGCTGATCGTTCAGCAACAGACGCAGCTGCCGCTGACGATCACTCAGATCAACGGCGACGGTTCGCGCCAGCCGGCTCAGCAGGTGTGGACCGAAAGCTCGCTGGTGAACGGTCATGGCATCGCCGTGGACGGCGCCGAATTCTCGTATCAGCAGAACTTCGACTTCCTGCCGTCCCCGCTCGATGGTCTCGGCGCGCTGTTCAATTACACCTGGCTGGAGAGTCACGGCAGCACGCCGCTGGCGGGCACTTCGAAGAACAATTACACGGCACAGATCTACTATGACAAGGGCCGCTTCGGCGGCCAGCTCGCGTATACCTATCGGGGAAAGTTCTATGTCTCCACCGAAGGTAACACGCAGGATCGGGTGATCCAGCAGCCGTTCGGAACCCTCGACGCCAACGTGACTTTCAGCCTGAACGATCACGTCTCGCTGCTCGTCGAGGCCACCAACCTCCTGAACGAAACGGACCGGCAGCGCTACGAACCCATCAATCTGATCGACAGCTACATCGAAAACGGACGCCGCGTGCTGGTGGGCGTGCGTGGAACATTTTGAATAGGGGTGCATGAGCCAATGACATTTACGTCTCGACGAGGATTTCTGTCGGCTGCCTCCGCGGCATGCCTCGCAATGCCCACCGCTTGGGCTGCTGAGCGCGTGTTGCGGACTGCGAAGGCAGGGGGCGACCCTTCCGAGTTGCCGCAGTGGTTGGATGTGCGCAGGCTGGGCGCAGTCGGGGATGGCCGGGCCATTGACAGCAACGCGGTCAACAGAGCAATCGATGCTGTTGCCGCTCGCGGTGGCGGAGTCGTCCATTTCCCTGCTGGAACCTACGCGTGCTACACGATTCGTCTGAAGAGTGGGGTGGCGCTGCATCTGGATCCGGGCGCCACCATACTGGCGGCAAGCGTTCCACGGGAGGGGCTCGCCAGCGGCGGTTATGATTCGGCCGAGCCGCAGGGCGACTGGGTCGGGTATCAGGACTACGGTCACAATCACTGGCGCAACAGCCTGATCTGGGGCGAGGGCCTGCACGACATCGCGATCTTCGGAAGGGGCCGGATCTGGGGGAAGGGACTCAGCCGCGGTGTCAATTCGGATCCGGATCTGCCGCTCTCGGAGCGTCCGGGTGTTGGCAACAAGGCGATTGCCCTGAAGAACTGTCACAACGTCCTGCTGCGCGATTTTGCTGTGTTGCAGGGAGGCTGGTTTGCATTGTTGGCGACCGGCGTCGATAACCTGACCATCGATAATGTGCTGGTCGACACGAACCGCGACGGATTCGATATCGACTGTTGCCGCAACGTCCGCGTCAGCAACTGCACGGTCAACTCACCCTGGGACGATGGGATCTGTCCCAAGAGCTCGTTCGCGCTAGGGTATGCGCGGGCGAGTGAAAACATCACCATCTCGGACTGCTTCCTGACGGGAAACTACGAGTTGGGATCCGTTCTCGAGGGAACCTGGAAGCCGATGCCGAAAGAGTTTGCCGCGCACGCCACGGGCCGGATCAAGTGCGGGACGGAATCGAACGGCGGCTTCAAGAACATCACCATCGCGAACTGCGTGTTTGATCAGTCGCGCGGTATTGCTTTGGAGTCGGTCGATGGCGCGACCTGCGAGGACATCACGATTCGTGGAATCACCATGCGTGGAACCATGCACTGTCCGCTCTTTCTGCGGCTCGGTCGGAGAATGCGTGGTCCTGCCGGGGTCCCGGTCGGAACGCTCAAGCGGATACTGATCAGCGACATTACCAGCTACAACGCCTCGCCATTGCCGTCGATCATCGCCGGCGTCAGCGATCATCCCGTTGAGGACGTCCAGATCAGGGACGTGATTCTGCATCAGGTCGGGGGCGGCTCGCGCGAGCTTGCCGGACGCCAACCGCCGGACCAGGAAAACGCATATCCGGAGCCGACCATGTTCGGCGAATTGCCTGCGAGCGGTTTTTTCATCCGCCACGCGCGCAATGTTGAAATGAGCAACGTGGAGATCCAGACAGCGAGCGCGGATGCGCGGCCGGCCTTCTGGCTCCAGGATGTCGATGGCGCGGACTTCTTCCGCATGCGTTTGCCTCCCGGGCGTGCTTACGCGCTCGATCGGGTGGCGAAATTCCGTTCGTTCGGCTGCCGCTCGATGTCCGACGTTAGTTTCGATGACCAGCAATCACGCATCATTGAGGGATAGCGCATCCATGCATTATGAGGAATCACGGGCACTGACTCGCCGCCAATGGCTGGGAGCCGTGTCTACGGCGGTCGCCCTGTCTCCGGCGTATTCATTGGCGGCCGAACGTGGCGGTCCAGCGAAGGAGCGGCTAGCGGGTAAATCCCCAGCGGAGACGAGCCCCGACAAGTGGGGCCGCTTCTACAACATCCGCGACTTCGGCGCGAAGGGCGATGGCAAGACACTCGACACCGCTGCTCTGCAAGCGGCGATCGATGCATGCACTCGCGATGGTGGTGGCACGGTGCTCGTTCCGCCAGGCACATTCGTCATCGGGACGACCGAGCTGAAGAGTAATGTGACGCTCCATCTGGCAGCGTCGGCAACGCTGCTAGGCAGTGGCGACGGCAAGGACTATCACGCGGTCGACGCTATTCCATTGAGCGGTGATTCCACGTTGGGCGACGGGAACTGGGCGCTGCTATTCGCGGTCGACGCGACGAACCTCACGATCGAGGGCTCGGGAACGATCGATGGTCAGGGCCACTTGTTCAACAATCGCCCACCCAATCCGAACCCGCCGCCGGCCGGGATCTCCGGCGCACAGCGGCCGTATCACCTGCTGTGTTACCGGTGCCACAACCTCGTAGTACGGGACGTGGAGTTGCTGCGGAGTGCGTACCACAGCATTCGGGTAATCCAGAGTGAGCGCGTGCGGATGGAGGGCATTTACATCCACAATCGCGTCAACGGAAACAACGACGGGTTCCACTTTATCAGCGCGAAGCACGTCGCGATCAGCAACTGCGTGCTTCTGGTGCAGGACGATGCCTGTGCGCTGTTCGGAAGTTGTCAGTTCGTGACCGTCACCAATTGCGTATTCAGTACCAGGTGGTCGGTCTTCAGGTTCGGGGGCGGTGCCGTCAAGAATATCGCGGTGTCGAACTGCATCATTTCCGAAACCTACGGCTGCCCGATCAAGATCGGTGCCGGCCAGATGTCTCTCGAGAATCTGTCATTTTCGAATCTGATTCTCGAGAATGTCACCGGCCCCATCGGCATTCATTTCAGTGGCCAGAATCGCAGAGACAACGGCGGCGCCGAGCCGGTACCACAGGTGTTCGTCCGCAATCTGTCGTTCAGTCATATCCGTGCCAGGGTCGTCGCCGAGCCCATCATGAGTTACGCAGATATGCTTCCAGCCATTCATCCGTTTCCCGGCGAGCAGCACTCCTGCATAACGCTCAATGCGCTCGAGGGGTGCTGGATCGAGGACGTCACGTTTGACGACGTGCAGGTGGTCTATGCCGGCGGCGGGACCGCGGAGCTTGCCGCAAAGCGCAATATTCCCCAGATCAGTCGGGAGTACTTCGGTGTATGGAGTGAGGAGCCTGTCGGCCCGCCGGCCTATGGGCTGTACGCCCGCCGAGTGAAGGGGTTGACGCTGCACAACGTCCGCTTCACGGTCTCCGCGCCCGACCTGCGCCCGGCCATCGTGTTGGACGACGTTCATGATGTCGCGCTCCATGCTTTGAGCGTGCAAGGTAACCCCGAGGCGGAATCCGTGCTGCGTTTCAAAAACGTCAGTGACGTGTTGGTCAGCGCACCGCGCGTGCTGACCCCGTCACCAGCCTTCCTGCGGCTGGAGGGTACCAACAACGTGAACGTTATCCTGGATGGCGGCGATCTGACGAAGGCGGCGAGGGCCGTTGCGTTCGCGGACGGAGCGAGCACTGCGGCAGTGAAGGTTCGGAAGTAAACGGGCCTCGGAGCGCAGGAGGCGCCCCGTTTGCGGCAAGGGAGAATGTGTCGTGGCTACTCTCATATTTCGCTTTCAGGCAGTGGCGGCGGTTCTTCTGACAGGCGGGTTGGCACCCATCGCCGGTTTTGCCGCGGACACCGTGAGTCCGCAGCAGGATGACGCTCTCGAAACCGTCATCGTCACGGGCATGGTTGGCAGCATCAACCGCTCGATCGGCATCAAGCGGGATGAAACAGCCATTGTCGATGCGGTGTCGGCGGAAGATGTGGGGAAATTCCCCGATACCAACATCGCTGAATCTCTGCAGCGTATCACGGGTGTTGAAATAACCCGTGACGCCAACGGCGAAGGCCAATATGTCAGTGTGAGAGGTCTGCCGACGGACTTTACGTACTTCACCCTGAATGGGATGGCCATGTCGAGTATTGCGGGTCAAGGCAGCCGCTCGTTCGATTACAGTCTGTTGACGACCGATTTCATATCGTCCCTATCCGTGTACAAGTCCGCCCGAGCCGATCTGGACGAGGGCGGCATCGCGGCCAATGTCAACATCAAGACCCTCACCCCGTTCGCTCTCGGCAAGGAGCGCACCGTACTGAGAGCCAGATTGCAGGGCGACCCGGGCGGGTACGACAACCACAACTATCCGGAATTCTCCGGGATTTACAGCAATGTCTTCGCCGACGGCGTCTTTGGCGCCACCGTGGGCTTCGATTTGAACAAACGCGCCTCGCTGAATGAGACCACGAGCAGCAGCCCCGGCGCATTCAGCAACTATTGCCTCAATCCCACTGATCCCAGGAACGCCAACAAACTGTGCACCGGAGGGACGCGGTATATCATCACCCAGTACCAGGACAAAGGCAGCGCGGCCAACGTGCTGTTCACGAAAACGGGTTACCTGTCACTGCAATGGAAACCCATCGACTCGACAGTCGCCACCCTGGACGGCTTGTATGCGCGCAAGGAAACTGACTCGAAGCAACTCGCGCTGTTCGATGTTCCGGACTATCCCTACGGAACGAACCTGTACAATGGGCCGCCCCTGTCCCTGCTGAGCGTCGACAAAAACAACTACATCACTGCAATCAATGAGCCGAATACCTGGCTGGGAGCCAAGAGCACGATCCAGACCGTGGTTGGCACGACGAAGAATCTCAGCTTGAATCTCGACACCACGCTGGGGGGCTGGGAATTCAATGAGACCGCCCAGTACAGCAAGTCCAGTAGTAACACCGTCGCGTACATCCCTCAGTTCGGCATTGCGGCGGGTCTGCCCGGCGGGCTCCTGCACAGCGCCGGTGTGCCACTCGATGCCGGCTATCAGATCCTTCCCGGGTCCCCCGTCGCAACCTTTTTGTTGAACCCGGGTATCGACTACTCCAATCCGCGGAACTGGGCCGACGATGAGATCACCTACAACCGGGTGCAAACGAGCGATGAGCTCAAAGCACTGCAGCTGGCGATCAGACGCGATTTCGACGCTGGCCCGATCCGGTCGGTGGAGGCGGGGGGGCGAATCTATCGGCGCGAGCTACCCACGGGTCAGAACCAGTACTACTACGACAACAACAACCGAGGGCTGGGCGACGGAACTCCCTTCTACACGGACGTGACTCCTGTGCCCTTCGGTCGGTTGCTTCCTGATTATGACCGAGCGGCTAGCGAGGGAATCCCGGGTCGGGACAGTGGGCCCGGCGCTGGAGTTCCGTCCGGGATCCCCTTCATCGACGGCGTATCGTGGCTGAACCGGTATTACGGCGGCTCACTCGACAACTTCATCAACAGCGGCCATATCGCCAGCAAAATCCTGACCAACAGCGACATCAACGAGCGGGCGAAGTCTGCCTATCTCATGGCGAATTTCCGCATCGACAATCCCTTCCTGCCCATCAGCGGCAATGTCGGATTGCGTTATCAAAAGACCGATACCGAGTTTTTTTACAACGGCTTTCTGCTGAGCCAGGTCGTGTTCAATCCCCTGTGCGGACACGGTGATGCGAGTTGCCAGCGGCTCGTCGAGCCGAACGCCTACGTGAGCCAGAGAGGCTCCAATCACGCCCTGTTACCCAGCCTCAACATCGTTGGCAAGGTGCGAGACGACATGGTGCTGCGCTTTGCCGCCAGCAAGACCATGGCGCGACCGACTCTTTCCAATCTCAACCCGACGACCACCATCAACGACAGCGTCTTCACCATTACCAGCGGCAATCCGAATCTGGCGCCGTTCACTTCCATCAACTACGACCTGTCGTACGAGTGGTACTTCCGCCCGACCTCGGTCGTCTCCATCGCGCTGTACGACAAACAAATGTCGAACTTCATCCAGCAGATCATCCAACCGTATACTCTCGGTGGCGCGCAATTCCAGTACTACAACTATGTCAACGGCAGCTCCGCCTACGTCCGGGGATTGGAGCTCGACTACAAGCAGGTCTTCGATTTTCTCCCGACGTTCTGGTCCGGGTTCGGCTTCGAATTCAATGTGACGGATTCCAGAGGTCAGCAGGATGCCTTCAGCGTCGCGGCCAACGGCAATATTCCGGCCATCAGCCGGCCCGCATCGCCCTTTACGGGCCTGACTCCCAGAACCTACAACGCTGACCTGATATACGAGAAGTACGGCTTTTCCACCTCGCTCGCCCTGAATCGCCGCGACCGTTTCCTGAGCGCCAATTCCAGCAATCTGCCCAATCGAACCCCCGCATTGCTCTACACCGATACCCGCACGATTCTGGATTTTCACGCGGGTTATACCGTCAACCGCTATTTCAAAGTATTCGTGGATGGTACCAACTTGACAAACAAACCGATCGTATCGCGTATCGTGGCCGGCGGAATTCAGTATCCGGGTCCGTGGCAGTTCAACGGCCGGCGGGTCGCGCTTGGGGGCACTCTGACATTCTGACCCGAACCGCCCGGAAGCTCGTGCGTCATCCGATGCGCAAAAATGCCGAGGCGCTCCACAGGAGGGGCGCCTGCCCGTGCAGGTCGCCCACTTTGCGCTGGCGATCGAGGTAGTACTGATGGTCATTCTTCTTGTTCGTGCCTTCGCAGACTTCGCCGATCTCGGCATCCTGGTTGAGGTAGGTAATCAACCTCAGCCAGCCTTTGCGCGCGGCGGAGGCGTACTTTGCTCCGTCCAGCCAACCGTTTTCGACTCCCGTGACCAGCGCAAAGACGAACATCCCCGTGGCGGAGGTTTCAGGCCAGGCTCCGGGCTCATCAATCAACTGATGCCACATGCCGTTGGGGTCCTGACACTCGAGCAGCGCGCTCATCATCTTGCGGTAGCCGGCCATGACTCGCGGTCGGCTCACGTGATGGGCAGGCAACGAACGAAGCAACTCCGCCATTCCCGCAGCCATCCATCCATTACCCCGGCCCCAGAAAAACGGTGCATCCGGGGCATGGTAGAACAGCCCGTTCGGGCGTTGCAGTTTGTCGAGGTAGACGGCCATTTCCCGGCCGGCGCGATCGATGTAGATGCTGTTACCTGTCGCGCGGAAGGCCTGTGCCTGCAAGAGCGTGATCATGTACATGTCGTCGATCCAGAATCGAGTCTGCTGGCTGAGGCCTGCCTTCACGGCATCCTCCACCATTGGCCGGTCGTCCGGGGGCAGCGACTCCAGCTGTTGGGCCGTTGGCGGTGCCCATTGTCGGTCGGCGATCTTTTTCCCGATGGACAGATAGCGCTCGTCCCGGGTCTCGATGTAAAGCTCGAGAGGCACGGCGCCGAATACAGACGGATCAACATGGTCCTTCGTCGGGATGAGACCTCCCTCCGGGCCGAAGAGGGGCTCGAAACGCGCGATCAGGTCTTTGGTCAATGCTTTGTTGTGACTGACCTGTGCGAACGTCAGGGCGCCATACCACGTACACGTCTCCGGGTAGGTGATGCTGCCGGGCGGTGTCGGGCGACCAAAGTTGGTATGCGCCGTGGCAAGAAACCGTTTCGCCACCCGCGTGCCGATCTCAGTTGGCGCGCTGCCGGCAGGCCATTCCCGGAACGGCGAATCCGATTTTCTTTCCGCGGGCAGCGACCGCGCCGCGACGACTGCACCGAGACTCGACAGAAGCATCCGTCTGTTCATGTTGTACCTGTTCGTTGACTTGGAAAATAATAGCATTTTTCCACCATGACACCGGTAGCAAATTTTGCTTTACAACTGGCCGCAACGAGACTACATATGCCTTCCGGCGTAGGGAAGTCGTGAGGAGCCGAGCCCGCGTAACAATCAACACCTGCCAACCTGTCAGCTTCACTCGAGATGCCATATAACTCATGGAGGAGTTTCTCATGTTTGCATATTCCTGCCGCTATTGGTTGCAAATGGGATTCCTGTTCGCTCTGGTGCTGGGTTGCGCACCGGCGCTGCGCGCCCAGACCGTTCTCAGCGCCGATGGTAAAACCGACGCGTACACACTGGTCCGTAACTCCCTGGGGGCGGCGCCCGAGACACCGGATTGCAGTCATCCGAGCTTCGGGGAGCACATCACGCAGACACAGGACGCCGATCTGGGAAAGGCTGTGTTCGTATTCAACATTCACGTCACCCCCGACAACGACCGCTGCACCAACTTCGATCGACAGCGGTTGGAAATCAAGACCGACTCCGGCTCCCCGGATTACGTGAAGGGATTTCTCAACGACACGGTCCAGTATCGCTGGAAGTTCAAGCTCCCCGCAGGCTTCCAGCCCTCGCCGAACTTCACCCACATCCACCAGGTCAAGGCGGGCGACGGCGATTCCGGCGCGCCGATCATCACCCTCACACCGCGGGCAGGCAGCCCTGATCTTTTGCAGATCATCGCGACCGACTCGAATGGCAACGGCTCGACGGATTTCCAGACGGAGCTGGCGCCGTTCGTGGGCGTGTGGGTGGAAGCTTTCGAGCAGATCACCTACAGCCACACCGGCAAGTACTCACTGGTCATCAAGACCCTCAACGGCGGAACCACCCTTCTGTCCTACAGCAACAACAATATCGATATGTGGCGGACGGGTACCACTTTCTCCCGCCCGAAGTGGGGTATCTACCGCAGTCTGAACAGCTCGAGCGTTCTGCGGGACGAGCAGGTGCGCTTCGATCACTTCTGCATCGCGAAAGGCAGCGACAGGTGTCCGAGCCAAGTAACGACCGGCGGCAATCTGACGCTCGTGCCGAGCGCGGATAGTTACGTTCGCGACGGGTCGACCGCGGATCAGAACTTCGGCACTAACGCGGTGCTGGCGGTGAAGTCCAATCCACAGTCGGGTCTCAACAGGCACATCTTCCTGAAGTTCGACGTGAGTGGCCTGACCAGCCTCAGCAGCGCCAAGCTGCGCCTGTTCGGAAACTTCACGGCCGCGAGCGGCACATCGCCTGTGACCGTACATGCGCAGGACACCGATTCATGGACGGAGACGGGATTGACCTGGAACAACCAGCCCACGGTGGGCTCCGCCGTGGTGACTGTCCCGGTGGGTCTCACGGCGCAGTATTGGGAATGGGATCTGACGGCTTTCCTCCAGAACCAGATCGCCACCGGGCAACGCAACATGAGCCTGGAATTGCAGAATGACTCGACCACATCCGATCCAGCCAACTTCAATTCAAAGGAGGCTGCCTCCAATGGGCCGCAATTGGTCGTGCAACAGTGAGCAGGCAGTGCCTGCGCAACAGGGAGAGGACAATGAAACCACTACTGACTCTGCTGGCTCTGAGCCTCGTGTTGGGCACATCAGACCTGCTCGCCAAGGCAATTGCTACGGCGGACGGGCACACGCCGGCCTACACGATCATTGAGAACGCGTTCGGCGCGACGCCGGAAACGCCGGACTGCAGCCATCCGGAGTTCGGTCCCCACATCACTCAGGCAACCGACTCCCTACTGGGATTGCCGGTCTTCGTCTTCAACGTGCATGTCACGCCTGACAATGATCGCTGCAAAAACTTCGATCGGCAGCGCCTGGAGATCAAGTCAGACACCACCTCGCCGAGCGACCTGCAGGGCTTTCCCGGCGATACCATGACCTACCAGTGGATGTTCAGGTTGCCTGCCGGATTTCAGGCATCCAGCCATTTCACGCATATCCACCAGATCAAGGCAGGCGAAGCGCCGGCCGCGAGTGGGGCACCGATCGTTACCCTCAGCGTCTACTCCGGGGGCAATCCCAACATCGTGCGCCTGATTTATCAGGATGGCAGCACCCTGGCCTCCACGGATGCAGGGCCCTTCATGGGCGTCTGGGTCGTGGCCAAGGAGGTGGTCACGGTGGGCACCAGTGGTCAATATTCGATCACGCTCAAGACGCTGGAGGGTGGCAAGACCCTTCTGAGCTACTCCAATGACAACCTGAATGTGTTTCCCACGGGCGCCGGCTTCATCCGGCCGAAATGGGGCATCTACCGAAGCCTGATTCAGGCGAGCGAGCTGCGCGACGAGCAGATGCATTTCAACAATTTCTGTATTGCCAAGGCACCGGACACTTGCCCGGACGACCCCGCGCCTGCTGACTTTACGATCAAAGCCACAAACGGCGCATCGGCGGTGGATCCCGGCAACCGCTATCCGTATGCCGTATGGGTCTCGCCATTGAACGGATTCATCGGCGACGTCGACTTCAAAGTGAGTGGTTTGCCGGAAGGGGCGACCGCCCGATTCCGCACCGCCGACCCCACGAACCCCTTGAGGGCCTCCGTGCCGACCCGAATCAAGGGTGGTCCCGCTGAGGCGACGTTGACCGTCTCGACCTCGCGCTGGATACCCGGGGGTTCCCACACTCTAACAATCACCGCCCGGAGCGGGCGTATCAGTCACACAGCGACAGTAACGTTGACGATCAATCCCAGGTTGCCAACTTTTCCAGTGAAGTGCGGTGGTTCGAATGATACGGCCAGTGTGAACGCAGCGATTACCGCGGCCAACGCAGCCGGGGGCGGCATTGTCGAGATCCCGCCGCACGCGATTTGCTCGACAGCCTCGGTTCACCTGCTGAGCCACGTGCGGCTGCAACTGGATGCCGGTTCGGAGATTCGCGGTCACGACGGCATCGATGCTCCGGAGCCCCTTGGCTGCACGGCCCATCAGGACTTTGGGCATAGCCACTTCCATGACGCGCTGATCTGGGGTGAAAACATCACCGATGTCGGGTTGCAGGGAAGGGGGACCATCAGCGGCAACGGAGTGCTGGTCACCGGCACCCCGGGCGTCGGCCAGGGCGACAAGATTCTCTCTCTCAAGAACGTCTCGGAGGTCACCCTTACCGGGATCACTTTCACCGACGGTGGGCATTTCGCCATCCTCGCCAACGGCACTTCCAACCTGAGTGTCTCGAACATCAGGATTCTCGACAGTCACAATCGGGACGCATTCAACCTCATCAACAGCTCGCATGCGGTTATCGACGACTCTGATATCGAAGGCAGCGACGATGCGATGGTGATGAAGGGGGATTCCGCTCTATGCACCCAGGGGAGTAATGACAGCACGTTCGTGTCGAACAGCCTCATTCTCTCGACACAAAACAATGCCACGCAATTCGGTTCCGAGACGTGCAGCAATTTCAGCAATTTCTGGTGGGGGAACCTGGGCCTGACGGCGGCGGGCAAGGCGGGGATCGGTATCACTTCCAACGACGGCGCGCTCATCGATACCGTGGTCTACGACAACATACACATCGCCAACGCCGCGGATCCGATCTACATGAAGGTTGATAACCAGGCCAGGTGTGAGGGAACTCCTCCACCAGGGCTGATTCGCAATGTCCACATCAGTAACGTGAGCGCCAGGATATCCGAGACCGGCTCTACCGGCACTTTCACCAACACCATCAACGGATTTGACAACCCCGCCAACCATATCTCAAACGTCACTATTGTGAACACCCATTACATCGCCCCTGGCGGGGGAACAGCAGCCGATGCCAGCACATTGCCGCCGGAGAACAATAACTGGGTTCCCAAATCGCTTGGAACCCGTCCTTCCTACGGGTGGTACGTGCGGCACGCCGATGACATCGCCTTCATCAATAACTCCGTGAATTTCGCTAGTGACGACGGACGGCCGGCGTTCATCGCCGATGACGGCTCCAACATCACGCTGAACCGCTTCGTATTCGGGGTCGGCGGCGCGAGCCCATACGACCTGGGATTTACCAGCATCAATGGATTTCACATCGGGGACGGCACGGTCTCGAGGACCCGGGCGCAGCCACGGGTCCAGGAAACCGGTTCAACGCCGAACTGACCGAGTTGATCGCCGCGGAAGAACGCACCCGTTGGAGTTAGAGCTTCTCGCGGCGATCGTTTCTCAATCGATCTTGTACTGCAGCTGCAGGGACCATTCGCGTCCGTTGTAATTGGCTCCGTTGAGAACGGAGATGAACTCGAACCCGCTCGAATAGTACGGAATCTCACCCACGCGATTGAAGAGATTGCTCACGTACAGAGTTGCCTTGGCACGGTCCTTGAAGAAGCTGTAGCCGGCCGACGCGCTGGCCGTGTACCAGGCCGGGTTCAGTCCCCAGTGGGTGATACAGTCCGCATCCCCGAGTTCGGGCTGCGAGCCATCCGCCAGCGATTTGCAGGCACCAAAGCGCGGATCGCGCACCCGGCTGACGTAGTCGCCGTACAGCGTTGCGTTCCACGGGCCCTTTTGCCAATTGAGGGTGGCGTTGCCGCGTCCGCGTGCACTGGCCCAGGTGTTGTCCTTCAATGGATCAGTCGGAAGCACTTTCTGGAAGTAGGTGAGGTTGCGGGTATATTTCATATCGAACTGGAAGGCGCCCAGATTGCCCCAGTTCCAGCGATAGCTCAGCTCGGTATCGATCGAACTGATGGACGTGTAGGCCTCGTTGATCGGACCGATATGCACGGTGGTGATGTTGCCGTTGGCATCACGGCTCACATCGTCGATGACCAGCCGGCAATACTCCGAGCCAGCGCTGTGGTCCGTGTAGGGCGCACCGCTCGCCTGCAGCCCGGTGAGACACCCCGCCTCGTCGGTCAGGGCAGTATTGAGGTCGATGTTCTTGATGATGTTGTCGAGCTCGATGCGTACATAGTCGACCGAGAATGTGAGTCCCGGGACGGGATCGACGACGAAACCGTAGCTCCAGTTCTTGCCTGTCTCGGGCACGAGATTCGGGTTGCCGCCCGAGTACTGCGTGAAGTAGGTGTTGTGGGGTATCGGCGGACAGCTTGACTGATGCTGCTGGATGCACTGGTAATAGTCGGCGTAGATACCCACCTGCTGGGAGGCGCCTTGCGAGTAGATGGCTATCATGTCCGGCGCATGGAAGTTGGTCCCATAGCTTCCGCGTAGCAGCAGCTGCTGCAGCGGCCGCCACTCGAGGGAGCTGCTCCACGTTTTTGCGGTGCCAGCCTGGCTGGCATCCACATATTTATCGACGCGGCCGGCGAGGGTTCCGGTCAGAGTGGGTACAACGGGCACACGGACCTCGGCGGCCCCCGAGTAGCGCGTGCGCTCGCCGCCGCCGATGTTGTAGTTCTGGAACGGATCGCCGAAGCTGGTGGTGTTGCCTCGTGGATCGGGGTACAGCTGGAAGCCTTGGTGAGCAGCCTCGAAGACGGTGGCCGCGCCGAGCGGGCCGCCCCAAAGGTTGAGCAGATCATTGCCTGTCAGGAGCAACTGGCCCTGATTGACCCAGGAGGTCGCGCGGTTTTCTCCGGTCACGGCAAAGGTGGCGTAGTCCGCCGGCGTGATCGGGTTCCAGAACCGGTTGTTGTTGACTGCGTGGATCGGGTTGCCGTCCGCGGCCGTGCCGAGCTGGGGGCCGAAGAAGAAGTCGAACATGCCTTGCTCGTTGAGCCCGGTGTAATCCTCGTGTACCCAGTACAGTGCGCGGCCGATCGTCGCATCCCAGTCCAGCTTGCCGCCAAACAGTGAACCCTTGAGGCCGAAGTGGACGTCCCAATTCTGCTCACGATCGTAGGTGTTGCCCCTCGTTCCCATTTCCGCGGCCGTGAGCTGGCGCACATAGTTGTCGATGAGCTGGCCACTGTTCTGATCGTAGAAGGGGTTAGGCAGTCCCCCCATCGCGTAGAGGAACGGTAGCTGTGTGTTGGAGATGCCGGTCGTGTGGTACAGCGCAAATGCCCCGTAGGCCTTCACGTTGTTACCGAAATCGTAATCGCTGTAGACGTATCCGTTCCAATCCGTGCGTCCGGGAGTCAACACCCAGTTCTCGAAGAGCGCTCTTTGGCCACAGTAAGTGCCGTTGGCGTAGCGTGAGCCCTCAGGCCCGGTCAACTGCAGAAACTCGTTGTGGAAGCCAGGCTGTGTACAGGCGCCCGCGGGTGGGGTGACCGACGTGCCGCCGCTGTCGAGAAACGATCCCCAGAAGCGTTGGTAGCCATACTGCCGGTCGGCGGGAGACCACGTGCCGTAACCCGCGCTCGCATCAGAGTCCGTGTACGGGCGGTTATAGCCCCACAGCGCGCCGCGGTGAAAATACTGAAAGTTGTAGACGACGTGTAAATCGCCGAGACTTTTGCCGCCCGTCCAGGTGATGTCAGTCAGATCGCGACCCCCGCGTACCGCGGCACCGCCACGCACAGAAACTGTGTCGCCGACGTAGTCGTGCTTCAAGATGACGTTCACGACGCCGCCGACGGCGTCCGAGCCGTAGATTGAGGAGGCGCCGGTGGCTACCGTCTCGATTCGATCTACCATTCCGGCCGGCAGGTTGTTGAGATTCTGGAAGGTGTATTGTTTGTCGCCGCCCTGTGCGGGATACGGGTAGTCTGCTACACGCAGGCCATCCACCAGCAGCAGGGAGTGGTTGGCGCCGAGGCCGCGCAGATTCAATTGGCGCGCGTTGACCGTGGTACTGCCCCAGGATGGCGGGGACTCGGTCTGAAACGACTGCGGCAGGGCGCCCAGGGCCTCGTAGACCGTGGTGTATCCCTGGGCATTGAGCTGCTCCCCGGTCAGGACCGTGACGGGCGTCGGTCCCTCGAGCTCCGGGCGCGCGATACGTGATCCGGTGACGACAACCTCCTCGAGTTTTACCGGTTCCTCCTTTGGCCTGCGCACCGATTGGCTCTCATCGGGTGACGGCGACGCGGCCGTATTCTGCGCAAGGGCAGGCAGGGATAGAGTCTGTGCCAGCCCCAGGGCCAGGACACTCAAACACCGCAGAGACGTCTTCATTTGGCACCTCCCCCAAGTAGTTTTTCTGCGAAGGTCGTTCCAACAGGTCAGTAACGCAACAGCTAATGATGGGCGCGCGGCAACTCGTTCCAGATCGCAGGATCCTCCGCCCCGAGCACCCAGGAGCTGAACCCCACCAGGCCGCGCTGTCTGGTGAGCTCATAACGGTCGTGGAAGGCGCGGGCATCCGGCATCCACACCCACTCGCGCATCTGGTCGCGGTAGAACCAATAGAACGCCTCATGATCCTGGGCGTCCCATTGAATTCGCGCACCATACTGTTTCGCCAGCGGGATTGATTCGTCGGCGTCGATGTAGTCAGCCGAGATGTTGGAGCGCTCCTCGCTTCCCACTACGGGGTTGCCTGCGAACCAGTGATATCCATATAGCGGGATGCCGAGCGAGAGCTTCTCCTTCGGAATGAACTTCAACGCATAATCGAGGTGGGCGACGGTCCAGTCCCAGCCGGCCACGGGCCCTGGGGTGGTCCAACGGGTGTGCTGGTCGTAAGTCATCAGACTCACGAAATCCATGCAGTCGCCGAGCGCTTTGAGGTCATATACCCCGCGCCAGTACTCCCACATCCATTTCGAGAACGCGCCGCGGCCGGCGTGGCCGGGCTCGTTGGGCACGACGGCGATCGAAAGCTGGAACCCTGCCGCATGTAACGCCTCGGCTGTGCGTCGCGCAAAGGCGCTGAACGCGTCGCGATCAGTCCACGCGATATTCTCGAAATCCAGCTGGTAACCTTTGAATCCGTACTGCCGGGCCTGGACCAGCAGCGCCTCCAGGGCACGCTTCTGCGCTTCCACATCCAACAGCAGACGATGGAAGCCATCCCGGCCCTGGGTCATCGACAGGATGGGCATGACCGGCAGCTGCTTCTGGCGGGCCAACTGCAACACGGAGGGATTCGGAGCGCCCTGGACGAGTCCCTGGCCGTCGACGCCGTACCAGGTGGGCACCAGCAGGTCGATCTTGTCGACATGCTCCTCGAAGGAGCGCATCGATTTGGGAGTCTCTATCAAATAGAAAAGCGCCGCGGGCGCCTTCGCCCAGGACGAAGGGATACACAGGAACACCAGAATCCAGGTGAGCTTTCTCATTGGTATTATGAAGGTATGGGCATTGGTTCTACGGACTCGCCTTCCACATACACCGCGATGGGCCGCAGCTCCCGATCCAACACCACGAGATCGGCCCACGCGCCGGATTCGATCCGGCCGCGATCGGGCAGGCCCAGATAATCCGCCGGATACCGCGACACCCGCGCCGAGGCGTCCGCAATCGAGAAGCCGAGGTTGACGAGATTGCGCAAACCCTGATCCAGAGTCAGCGTGCTGCCGGCGAGGGTGCCGTCGGCCAATCGTACGCAGCCGAGGCTCTTGGTAACGCGCTGCCGGCCGAGGCGATATTCGCCATCAGGCATCCCGGCGCCGGCCGTCGAATCACTCACGCAGTAGGCCTTCGGAATCGCGCGCAACGCGGCGAGCAGCGCGCCTGGATGTACGTGCACGAGATCCGGGATCAGCTCGCAATAGTCCGCATGCGCAAGGGCGGTGCCCACCATGCCGGGAGCGCGGTGGTTCAACGGCGTCATGGCGTTGAACAGATGCGTAAAACCACGAGCACCACTTTCGAGCGCCTGCAGGCCCTGCTCGTAGGTCCCCAGAGTATGGCCAATTTGAGCGCGAATGCCCTTTTTTACGAGGTATCGCACGAGCTCGAGGTGTCCGGGGATTTCCGGAGCGAGCGTGACAACCTTCAAGGGGGCGAGTGAGCACTGGTGTTCGAGCTGCTCGATGCTGGCAGTAATCGCAAAATCGGGTTGTGACCCCAGCCGCCCCCGGTTGATATAGGGTCCCTCGAGATGCACGCCCAGGACGCGCGCGGAGGAGGGTGCCCGGGGCTGCGCAATGTAGCGTCCCAGCTTTGCGAGCACCGCCTCAATCTCCTCGCGCGGGGCGGTCATGGTGGTTGTCAGAAGCGACGTGGTGCCGTGCCGGGCATGCATTCGGGCGAGGACTTCGAAGGGTTCGCCGCTGTCCATCACGTCCGCACCACCCGCGCCGTGGACATGCAGATCAACGAAGCCCGGAATGATCAGAACGTCATCGTTCGTATCGGGATCGCCCGGCGCCTGTGGCACGAGGCTGATCCGATCCTGTTGAATTCCGATTGTTCCGTAACGCCAGCCCGAAGCCGACAGGACGTTTCCGGTGATCGTGTGCGCGTTCATGCCTGGAGATCAAAGCCTCGACACAGTCCAGGGTAGCGGTGTCATAAAACCAGTGTAATACCATTTTACGAAACTTAATACCACTGCAGGGCGCATGAGGCGTGCGCCGGGGACCGCTCATCTTTTCAGCTCGACGACGAAATCATGAAATTCACCGTGGCAGAAGGTGTCCGAGGACTCGAGCACCGCGCCATTTCGGCCGTAACCGATGCGGATGACTCTCAGGACCGCTTCCCCTTCACGCATTTCCAGCTGCTCCGCCATTTTCCGTGAGAGGTTGGCCGCTCGGAAGTACTGCAGGGCGCGCACGATGGGAGTCTTTTGCTCATCGAGCCACCGATAAAGCGAGTCACCCACGGCATTCGGCCTCGGCAGCACACTCACGGGAAGCACCGAACGCTCGTAAGCGATGACCCGTGCGTCCGCGCTGCGCAAGCGTGTCAACACAGCTACCTGGGCGTTCGGGGACAATCCCAGTCGGGTCACATCTTCTGCCGTGCCGGCACGGATCTCTCGTTCGAGCCACTTCGTGCCCGGCTCGTAACCCTTGCGCCGCAGCGTGTCACTGAAGCTGATGAGATTGCTGAGCAGATGCTCGATGTGTGGCGTTACGTAGGTGCCGGCCCCCTGCCGCCGGGAGATGAGTCCCTGCTCGGCAACCGCATCGAGCGCCTGGCGCAGAGTGACGCGCGAGACGTTCAGCTGCTCGCACAACTCGCGCTCCGCCGGCAGGGCCTCGTTGGGTTTCCACGCGCCGGCCTGAATGGCGCTGGCGAGCTTACGTGCCAATTGAACATAGCGGGGGGTGTCGTCGTCCGCTTCGGGCATCAGCTCCTTGAGCCGTCTTTCCATGGCGGACTTCCTATTGTTGGTCATAAACTGCAGTATAACCAATATGAAAATGGTATTGCCGCTGCTACTTCTGGCCTCGGTAGCAATCGCAGGAACCAGGGGGACTGAGCCGTCGCTCATTCCGTGGCCTGCGAAGGTAGTCACGGAACGGGGAGTGTTCGTTGTAAATGGACAAACGCCCATCTGTGCACGAGGGGCGGCCAACAGCGTTGCGCGGCAGCTCCAAACTACAGTCAGAGCGATGCTGGGACTCGATCTCGAGACGCGCCACTGCGGACGTGGCCCGACTATCGAGCTCGTTCTGTCCCCAAGTGCATCGGTGACTGACACGGAGGGCTATACCCTTGACGTGAGTGCCAAGGGCATACGGATCGAGGCACGTGCGGGCGCGGGCCTCCTTTACGGAGCGATGACTGCGGCGCAATTACTCTCGACTGACGACCGAGCGGTCAGCGAGGGAATCCCGAGCCGGGACGCTCAGGGGACGCCGGACGCGAAGCAAAATGTCGCGGTGCGGTACATGCACATTGAGGACTTTCCGCGCTTCAAGTGGCGCGGGCTCATGCTCGACCCGGCCCGACATTTCCTGTCGGTGTTGGAGGTCGAGACGATCATCGACCAGATGAGTCAGCACAAGCTCAACGTGCTGCATCTGCATCTGACTGACGACCAGGGGTGGCGCCTGCAGATCCGGCGCTATCCGGAATTGACGACGATCGGCGCCTGGCGCACGCCCCCAACTGCAGGCAAATCACCCTCCAGCGGCACACCCTCAGCCGGGAGTGGGCCGGGTGTTGATCGCGGCGTATATGGCGGGTTTTATACGCAGGAAGACATCCGCGATCTGGTGTCCTATGCGGCAGCTCGCTACATCACGGTCATTCCCGAAATCGACCTGCCCGGGCACGCCCAGGCTGTCGTCGCGGCCCACCCGCAATTGAGTGTGCCGGGCGATCACCCCGAGGTCTCCACCAACTGGGGCGTCAATTACTATCTCTACAACACCAATGCGGACAGCCTGACGTTTGTCAAAAACGTGCTCGACGAAGTGATGGATCTGTTTCCGGGCAAGTACATTCATCTCGGCGGCGACGAAGCGATCAAGACTCAATGGAAAAACTCACCGGCCATTCAGTCCCAGATGAAGGCATTGGGTATCCGCAATGAAGAAGCATTGCAGAGCTGGTTCATGGAGCAGATCGGGCGCTATCTCGCCGATCATGGCCGGACGATGGTCGGCTGGGATGAAATCCTGCAGGGCGGCGTGCCATCGACGGCCACAGTCATGAGTTGGCGCGGCACCCAGGGCGCGATCAGCGCGGCTCGTCTCGGCCACGATGTTGTGCTGTCGCCGGCACCGACGTTGTATTTGGATAATCTTCAAAGCCGACGGGATGATGAGCCCGCCGGGCGGTTGAGTATCGCACCGCTCTCACAGGTGTACACCTTCCAGGTAATGCCCACCGTCCTGAGTGCGGAGGAAGGCCGACATGTGCTGGGCGCACAAGCTAACATGTGGAGCGAGTACTTGATGTCTGCATGGTACGTTCAGCATGCCGCCTTTCCGCGCGTTGCCGCACTGTCCGAGGCAGTGTGGAGTCAGCCGGCAAGCATGAGTTGGGCCGGATTCCTCGAGCGCCTTCCCGCCCAGATGCAGCGCTATCACCGACAGGGCATCGCCGCTGCCGATTCCGCGTTTGCGGTGGACTTTCAGCTCGCCGATGGGCGAACTGCAGCTTTACAAGCCGGCCGGGGCGCGGTGACGCTCGGGAACCAGACAGCCTTCGGCGAGATCCGCTATACGGTCGATGGCTCCGAGCCAACGGTGCAATCGAAGCTCTACACCCGGCCACTCGTTCTCGAGTTCGGCACTGTCATCAAGGCGGCAGCCTTCAGTCAGGATGGTCGATTGCTCGCCGCAACTCGCAGCTACGACTTCAATGTCGACACACTTCTGAGGCGATCCTCCAGTGAATTGCAGGGCTGTCCCCCGGGTGATCTGGGATTACGCCTCCCATTGACACCTGATTCGCCTGCTGCGGCGCCGGTCTACGATATGGACGTGCTCCATAGCTGTTATGTTTATCCCAAGGCGTTCGTGACCGGCGCTCGAGCCTTGAGTTTCGACATCGCGCGTCTACCGCGCAATTATGGCCTCGCCAACAATTACACCACCGAGGAGGCCAGGGATCAGGTGAAGTCCTATCCTGCGCGCACGCCGTTCGGCGAGCTCGTGATCTACCAGGATCGCTGCGAAACGGGGCCTGAGCTCGCACGCGCCGCCTTGCCGGATCCCGCCTCGAGTGACAATCGTCAGAGTCTAAAGATCCCGATCGCGCCCCTGGAGGGTGAGCACAATCTGTGTTTTATCTTCACCGCCTCGACGGAGGGTCCCTGGTATGTCATCGGCTCGGCGCAGGTTGTGCGCCACTGAGTTCAGGACGCGATAGTTAGCGCGGATCCGGTAGTAGGTAGAGTCCAAATTCAGACACGACTGGCGAAGCCGCGGCTTTGATGATGCGCAGGCGCACTTTCTGCGTCGTAACGGGGGCGTGCAGACGGATCAGGCGGCGAGGACCCAGGCAACTGTGCTGGGCGAGGATTCGCCAGCGTCCGCCCTGCCAGATCTCAACAGCAAACTCATCGATTCGGACGCCGTACTCGAGGGCCTCCCGCAGCCGCACCATGTTGAAAGTCACGGCTTCGGGCAGGTTCAAAGACATCCAGGCTCCGGCGCGGTCGCTTTCGAGCGCTGCCCAGGGGCGGGCGCCGGAGAGGACGTTCGCTGGCGTGAACTCGGGCGAAAACGTGCTGCTGGCAAGAACGTCCGCGCCTTGCGCAAGATCGCGGCGCATCGCCTGGTCGAGCACCTCTCTGAAGGTCTTCAGGGCCAGAGCATCAGCCTCGAAAATACGTCCGCGTCGATCCGGTGGCACATTGAGCAGGAGGTTCGCACCCCGTCCGGCAGACTCGAAATAGAGTTCCATCAGCTGCGCCGGTGAGCGCACCTGATTGTTTTCACTCGCATGCCAGAACCAACCGGGACGAATGGAAACGTCCACTTCAGCAGGGTTCCACAGCTCGCCATTGCGAACACCGGAATTGCCCCGCTGCGGCGTAAAGGGCTCGTGGTCCATCGTGGGCCAACACGGATCGCCTGCAATACCCTTTTCGTTCCCGACCCAACGGACGTCCATGTGCTCGTCGGCGAACGTCACAGCATCGGGCTGATGCTCGCGTACCATCGCGCGGATAACATCCCACTCGTAATAGGTCGCAGCGTCAATTTTGCGTGTTTCGCGCGCGCCACCGTAATAACCATCGCCGCCGTTTGCGCCGTCAAACCACACTTCGTAGAGCTTGCCGTACCGGGTCAGGAGCTCATGCAGCTGACCGTGATAGACGCGAACATAACCGGGACGGCCGTATTCTGAGTTGTTGCGGTCCCACGGTGACACATAGACACCGAACTTCAGTCCATGCCGGGCACAAGCCGCTGCGATCTCCGCGACGACGTTACCCTTGCCACCTTTGTATGGACTCCGGGCGATCGTGTGGTCGGTGTGGCGGCTC
>Ga0207703_10001068_pt1 | contig 26153 bp, 25 predicted proteins | sample KBSSwiS12_FD_184304 | JGI IMG/M metagenome (GOLD analysis project Ga0207703, IMG submission 184304) | Switchgrass rhizosphere microbial communities from Kellogg Biological Station, Michigan, USA - KBS Switchgrass S1-2 (SPAdes) (version 2) | ecosystem: Host-associated > Plants > Roots >...
CCTTGGCGATCACCGTCGGCGAGCCGCAGCGCGCGCAGAACCGGTGTCGGGCATGCCAGTCGACCAGCGCCTTGGCCCCGCCATAGGTGGCCAGATCGTCGGGCGAGAGACCGCCCATCAGCGCGCGGAAGTTCGGCCCCTGGGGCCGGCCCTGCCACAATGCGGGCGCAATCTGGGCAAAGCACGCCGCCCCGTCGAGCAGGCCAAGGAACACCAGCTCCGCCTCAGGATCGGCATCAGCCAGCGAGCCCCAGGCAAGGCCATTGCCGTCCATCTGCGGGGCGAGCCCGTCGAGCAGCAGCAGCCGCGCACGCGGCCCCATCATGGCCTCGAGCGCCGAGGCATCGGTCCGCAGACGATCCGCCCGGTCGACCCGCGATCCGGCGAAGGCGATATCCAGCTCACTGGGCTTCACGCAATCATTCTCCCATGCATCCGCGGCTTGATCCCGCGGTTCCCGACAGCAGCCACCGGCTACGGCGTCATCCTGCCCGCGCCAGCGTCGCCGCGCGGGCGAACAGCGTCGGCAGGCCAGCCTCGGCAATCCGGTCGATGGGCCACCATTCCCCCTCGCCGTCCGGAATGCCAGCCCCAATCTTCGCTGTCATCACCGCGAGTTCGAGTGTGAAGTGAGTGAACCCATGCCGCACCGTGCCGGCCGGCTGCCACGGCGCTGCCACCGGCGCCTCGCCGGAACCGTCGACCCGCGCACTCCACCCGTCGTCGGGGAGCGCGCGCATTCCGCCCAGCATGCCCTTGCCCGGCCGCCGCACCAGCCAGACCGAGCCGTCGCGTTCGATCCAGAACGCCTGGCCTGTGCGCTCGGGCCGCGGCGCCTTGGCTGCCTTCACCGGATAGTCCTCGGGCTCACCCCCGGCCCGCGCGCGGCACATCGGCGCCAGCGGGCAAAGCAGGCAGCGCGGGTTCCGCGGCGTACAGACCGTCGCGCCAAGGTCCATCATCGCCTGCGCGAAATCGCCGCTGCGCTGCGCGGGCGTGATCGTATCCGCCGCCACCCGCAGCGCCTTGCGCCCGCCCGGCAGCGGCTCGCCGATCGCGAACAGCCGCGCGACCACCCGCTCGACATTGGCGTCGATCACCACCGCCCGCTCGCCGAACGCGATCGCCGCCACCGCCGCGGCCGTATAAGCCCCCAGCCCCGGCAGTTCGCGCAATCCCGCCTCGGTGCGGGGAAAGGCGCCCAGGTCGGCCACCTTGCGCGCACAGGCAAGGAGGTTGCGGGCGCGGGCATAGTACCCCAGCCCCGCCCACGCCGCCATGACCTCGGCGTCGTCGGCTGCGGCAAGATCCGCCACGGTCGGCCAGCGCTCGGTGAACGCGGCGAAATAGCTGCGCACCGCAGCCACCGTCGTCTGCTGCAGCATCACCTCGGAGAGCCACACCCGATAGGGATCGGGCGGCGGCTCGCCCGGCGGGGCGCGCCACGGCAAGCGGCGGGCATGGCCATCATACCATGCCAGCAATGCGGCACCGGCCTCATTCCTGAACGTCTCGTCACTGGCGATCACCGCCCGGCTATGGCATGGCGTCGCCCAGGATGGAACGGGATCGCAAGCCGGCCGCAAAGGCCCCGCAAAAGGCACGCCGCTACGAACGGCCCCGCGGGGGGCAGGCGCGCGCCATCGCCGACCTCATGCCCGAGATCGGGCGCACCGCGTTCCGCCGCTTCGGCTTCGTCCAGTCCAGCGTGGTCAGCCGCTGGCCCGAGATCGTCGGCCCTCACCACGCCCGGATCTGCGCCCCCGAATCGATCCGCTTCGCGCCGGGCGCCAAGAGCGAGGGCATCCTCCAGCTGGTGGTCGTCCCGGCCCATGCCCCGCTGATCCAGCACGTCATCCCCGAGATCATCGAGCGGGTGAACCGGTTCTTCGGCTACAACGCCGTCGCGAAGGTCAAGCTGCGCCAGGGGGCCGTCACTCCGCCCCAGGCCAAGGACCGCACTGCGCCGCCTTCGCTCAAGCCGATCCCCCTGGAACTGGGCGAGAGCCTGCGCGACATCGGCGATCCCGAACTGCGCCAGGTGCTCGAATCGCTCGCCCGCAGCCTCGATGCCAACTCCCGCAAGGACCGCAACTGACATGCTCCCGAAGCGCCTGCCCGCCAGCCTGCTTGCCTTCGCCGCCCTCGTCCTCGCCGCAGTCCCCGCGCTCGCTGCTCCTGCCAGGCCGGCCGAGAAAGTGGGCCCGGCCGTACTGGTCGTCGCCACGCCTCAGGGCGGTCACGTGATCGGCCGTCCCGGTGCGCCGCTCAAGCTGGTCGAATACGTGAGCTACACCTGCCCGCACTGCGCCGCGTTCGAGAAGGACGGCGCCGACACGATCGGGCTCACCATCGTCCGCCCCGGCAAGGGCTCGGTCGAGTATCGCCCGCTGCTGCGCAACATCATCGATGTCGCTGCCACGCTGCTGGTCGGCTGCGGGAACCCCGCCAAGTTCCCGGGGAACCATGCCGCCGTCCTGCGCGGGCAGGAGAAATGGTTCCTCCCGCCCAGCTCTGCCCAGCAACAGCGCTGGAGTACTGGCGACTTTGCCAGCCGGATGCGAGCCATCGCCGCCGACATGTATCTCTACCCGATCTTCGAGGCGCGCGGCTACGACCGGGTCGAGCTCGACCGCTGCCTCGCCAACGAGGCGCTCGCCAAGATCATCGCCGCCGAAAACAAGCAGGCGATGGCGCAACTCAAGCTCGAGGGGACGCCCAGCTTCCTGATCGACGGGGTGCTCCAGCCGGCGCATGACTGGGCCACGCTGCGCACCGCCCTCGCCGCAGCCACGAAGTAACCACCTCGCCTTGAGTTTTCCGCCGCGCATTCACGCACGCTATTCCGCGCCGCGCGGCGGACCGCTAGCCTTTTGTCACCCGTTTCCCGCAAAGGATTCGCCAATGTCCCGCATGACCGTCCGCTCCGCCCTGCTTCTCGCCGCACTGGCGCCGCTCGCGCTCGGGCTCGGCGCCTGCAAGAAGGACGACAAGACCGCCGCGGGGAGCGAGCCGGTCGTCTCGGCCACGCCGCTGGCCACCGTCGCCGCGCCGGCTGGCAAGTCGTGGGCCGATACCGTCGTCCAGACGCCCGAGGGCGGCTACCGGATGGGCAACCCCGATGCCCCGATCAAACTCATCGAATACGGCTCGCTGACCTGCCCGCACTGCGGCGAGTTCGCCGAGAAGGGCACCGCCACGATCCGCGACCAGTGGGTCGCCTCCGGCCGCGTCTCCTACGAGTTCCGCCACTTCGTCCGCGACGCGCTTGACCTCACCATGGGCCTGCTCGCCAGCTGCGGCGGCCCCGCCACCTACTTCGGCCAGACCGAGCAGCTCTTCGCCCACCAGAAGGACCTGTTCGCCGGGCTTCAGGCCAAGGACGCGCAGATGCAGGCCGCGATGCAGGCGCCCGAGGGCCAGCGCTTCCAGGCGATCGCCGAGGTCGCCGGCCTGCCTGCGTTCATGGCCGCGCGGGGCATCTCCGCCGCCCAGGCCAAGACCTGCCTCGCCAACACCGCGCTGGCCTCGCAGATGGCAACTAACACCACCAACCAGGGCAACCAGTTCCAGATCGAGGGCACGCCCACCTTCCTCGTCAACGGTGAGAAGGTCGGCACCAGCACCTGGGAGGAACTCAAGGCCCGGATCGAAGGCATGGGCGTCCGCTAAGCCGGAGGCCAGGCGGAAGGGGGCCGCGTCTCGATGCAAATTCGCAGGTTGAAGCTCAGCGGTTTCAAGAGCTTCGTCGAGCCTGCCGAACTGCGCATCGAACCAGGCCTTACCGGCGTTGTCGGCCCCAATGGCTGCGGCAAGTCGAACCTGCTCGAAGCGATCCGCTGGGTCATGGGGGAATCGAGCCCCAAGTCGATGCGCGGCGGCGGCATGGAAGACGTGATCTTCGCCGGCACCGCCCAGCGACCGGCGCGCGATTTCGCCGAAGTCGTGCTCCACGCCAGCGACGCGGCGGGCGAGGAGCTCGAAGTCGTCCGCCGGATCGAGCGCGGCGCAGGCAGCGCTTACCGCGTCAACGGCCGCGACGTGCGCGCGAAGGATGTCGCCCTCGTCTTCGCCGATGCCGCCACCGGCGCGCACAGCCCGGCGCTCGTCAGCCAAGGCCGCATCGCCGCCGTGATCGCCGCCAAGCCGGCCGAGCGCCGCCAGATGCTGGAGGAGGCCGCCGGGATCGCCGGCCTCCACGTCCGCCGCCGCGACGCCGAGCAGAAGCTGCGCGCGACCGAAGCCAACCTCGCGCGGCTTGACGACATCCTCGCCGCCCTCGACCAGCAGATTGGCACGCTCCGCCGGCAAGCCCGCGCGGCCGAGCGCTACACCGGCGTCTCCGAAAAGATCCGCGTTGCCGAGGCCCGGCTCGTGTTCGCCCGCTGGCGCGATGCCGCTGCCGCCGCCGATGCCGCGCGTGCAGAGGCGAGGCAGGCCGAAGCCGCAGTCACCGCCGCGCAGGCGCTCGCCGCCGAGGCCCAGCAGCGCCAGCACGCCGCCGCCGCCGCGCTCGCCGCCGCGCGCGACGAACTCGCCGACCGGCGCGACGATGCCAGCGCTCACGCCCACCGTCTCGCCGCCCTCGCCAGCCAGCTCGAAGCTGCCGAGCAGCGCCTCGCGGACCTCGACCGCCAGCGCCGCCGCCTTGACGAGGACAAGGGCGATGCCGACCGGCTAACGCAGGACGCCGCCGCCGCGCTCGCCCGGCTGGACGCCGATCTCGCCGCCGGCGAAGCCGCGCTCGAAGCCGCCGGGGCCGAGCGCCCCGCCCTCGCCGTCGCGCTCGACCGGGCCGAGGCCGCTGCCCGCGCCGCCGAACTGGCCCTCGCCCAGGCCACCGCCGAACAGGCCGGGGTCGAGGCCGAATGGCGCGTCGCCGAGGCGGAGGTCGCCAGCGCCCGCACCCGCCACGCCCGCCTCGAGGCGGACCGCCAGCGCCATGACGACCAGCGCGCCGCCCTCGCTCGGGAAGCCGACGCGGAAGCCGCCGTCGCCGCAGCCCTCGCCGAGCGCGACGCCGCCAGTGCCCGCCTCACCGAACTGGGCAGCGAACTTGAAGCGCACCAGTCGCGAAAGGCCGCGCTCACCGCCGCGCGCGATGCCGCCGCCAGCGCGCTCTCCGCCGCCCGTGCCGATCTCGCCGGGGTCGAGCGCGAGTGGACCGCCCTCCAGCGCGACCGCGAGGCGCGCGCGCGTCAGGCCAGGGCGGGCCATGGCCTTCCCGCAGCCCTCGATGCCGTGCGCGCCGAGCCCGGCTACGAGCGCGCGCTCGCCGCGGTCCTCGGCCGCGATGCCCGCGCCGGCCTCGGCACGCCCGCCCCCGGAGCCGATGGCCGCTTCTGGACCGGCGCCCCCGCCCCCGCCCCGGTGGCCGAAAACCTCGCCGCCCACGTTCCCGCCTGCCCGCCCGAACTCGCTGCCCGCCTCGCTCTCGTCCACGTCGCCACCGAGGACGACGGCCGCACGCTCGCCCCCGGCGAATGGCTCGTTACCCGCGATGGCCTGCTACGCCGGTGGGATGGTTTCGTCGCCCGCGGCGAAGGCGCCGCCGAGGCCGCGCGGCTCGAGGCCGATAACCGCTTCGCCGCGCTCGACGCCGAGCTCCCGCCCCTGCGCGCCGCCCTCGCCGCCGCCGAGGAGGCGCAGGCCGCCAGCGCTGGCGAACTGGCGCAGCTGCAAACCGAACTCGTCGCCGCCGAACGCTCGCTCGCCGGCGCTGCCGAGCGCGAGCGCACTGCCCTGCGCGCGCTCGATCAGGCGGAGGCCGCCCGCGCCCGCCTCGCCGCCCGCCGCGCCGAGCTCGACGAGACCGCCGCCGATCTCGCCACCCGGCTCGCCGCCGCCGCGACCGAGTGCACCGAGGCCGAGGCGCGGCGCGGCGCCCTGCCCGATCCCGCCAGCGGCCGCGCCGCGCTCGCCGCCGCGCAGGAGCGCCACGGCGCCGCCCGTCTCGCACTGCAGGCCGCTCACGCCGCCACTGCCGCGCACGATCAGGCCCAGGCCGCCGCCCGCGAACGCGTCGCCGCCCAGCGCGCCGAGGTCCGCGGGTGGCAGGCCCGCGCCGGGGATGCCGCCACCCGCCTTGCCGAGATGGAGCGCCGCCTCGCCGAAATCGCCGAGGAGCGCGCGGTGGTCGCCGCCAAGCCGCCCGCGCTCGAGGCCGAGATCGCCGCCGCCGAAGCTACCCGCCTGCGCCTCGCCGCCGAACTCGCCGCCGCCGACACCGCGGTGCAAGCCACCGCTGCCGCGCAAGCCGAGGCCGACACGGTACTCGCCGCCGCCGCCGAGGCGCTCGCCCTTGCCCGCGAGACCCGCGCCGGTGCCGCCGCCCGCGCCGAGGCCGAAGACCAGCGCCGCGTCGAGATGAACCGCGTGTCGGGCGAGCGCTTCATGTGCCCGCCCCCGCTCCTCCCCGAACGCTTCGGCTTCCCCCCCGAGGACGTCGCCGCCGCGGCCGACGAGAGCGCCGCGATGGACCGCCTCGTCGCCGAGCGCGAGCGGATCGGCCCGGTCAATCTCGTCGCTGCCGAGGAACTGAAGGAGGCCGAAGGCCGCCTCGGCGGCACCCAGGTCGAGCAGGCCGAACTCACCGAAGCGGTCCATCGCCTGCGCGGCTCCATCGGCAACCTCAACCGCGAAGGCCGCGAACGCCTGCGCGCCGCATTCGAGGCGGTCGACGGCCATTTCCGCCACCTGTTCTCGCGCCTGTTCCAGGGCGGGCAGGCCCACCTCGCGCTGGTCGATTCCGATGACCCGCTCGAAGCCGGCCTCGAAATCTACGCGCAGCCGCCCGGCAAGCGCCTGCAATCGCTGACCCTGCTCTCGGGCGGCGAACAGGCGCTCACCGCAGTCGCGTTGATCTTCGCGCTGTTCCTCACCAACCCCGCTCCGATCTGCGTCCTCGACGAGGTCGATGCGCCGCTCGACGATGCCAATATCGAGCGCTTCTGCGACCTGCTCGAAGCCATGGTCCAGGAAACCCGCACCCGCTACCTGATCGTCACCCACAACGCCGTGACGATGAGCCGCATGCACCGCCTGTTCGGCGTCACGATGGTCGAACAGGGCGTCTCGCGGCTGGTCAGCGTGGATCTCGGCGGTGCGGAGCAGTTGCTGGCGGCGGAGTAGGCATCCTTCGAGACGGCGGTTCAGCCGGTGGCTTCACCACCTCCTCAGGACGAACGAACATTTTTCCACGGACCGAACGGTCTCTCCCGCCCGGCTCATCCTGGGGAGGGGCCGAACCCGCAGGCAGAGGACCCGTCTCGAAGGGCCCTACCCCTTTGCCACCCCCAGCACTTCCCCCACCTTGTCGGTAATCTGCTGGACCGAGAACGGCTTGGGCAGGAAGAACATGTTGGCGATGGCGATTTCCTTGCGCAGCTGTTCCTCGGCATAGCCCGACATGAACAGCACCGGCAGCCCGGGGGCGATCTCGCGGATGCCGCGGGCCATGGCAGGCCCGTCCATCACCGGCATGACCACGTCCGACACGACGAGATCGAACCGGCGGCCCAGCTTGACCAGCTCGAGCCCTTCTTCCCCGTCGGCTGCCGGCGTCACCTCGTAGCCCTGCCGCGTCAGCGCGCGCTCGGCCACCGCGCGGACCGATTCCTCGTCCTCGACCAGCAGGATCTTGCCCCCACCGGCCCACTTGCTCGGCTCGTCGGGCTTGGTCGCGAGGCTCACCGGCACCGGACCGTGATAGACCGGGAAGTAGATCGAGAAGCGCGTGCCCTTGCCCACCTCGCTCTCGGCGAAGATGAACCCGCCCGATTGCTTGACGATGCCGTAGACGGTCGAGAGCCCCAGCCCGGTGCCCCGGCCCTGCTCCTTGGTGGTGAAGAACGGCTCGAAAATCTTGCCCAGCTGCTCGGGCGGGATGCCGCTTCCGGTGTCCTCGATGATCAGCGCGGTGTAATCGCCCTGTGGCAGTATCTCCGAGCGCAGCACACGCACGTCGGCGGTGGTCACGCGGCGGGTGGTGATGGTCAGCCGCGCCGCCCCGTCGGCCCGGCCCTCCATCGCGTCGCGGGCATTGACCACCAGGTTGACGATGACCTGCTCGAGCTGGGTCGGGTCGGCGCGCACGGGCCCAAGGTCGCGGTCATGCCGCACCTCGAAGCGGATCTTCTCGCCGATCAGCCGCTTGAGCATCTGCGACACGTCGGAGACCACGTCAGGCAGTTGCAGCACTTGCGGGCGCAGGGTCTGCTGGCGCGAGAAGGCGAGCAGCTGCCGGGTCAGGCTCGCCGCGCGGTTGGAATTGGCGCGGATCTGCTGGATGTCGTCATAATCGCTGTCGCCCGGCGTGTGGCGCAGCAGCATGAGGTCGCAGGTGCCCAGGATCGCGGTCAGCACGTTGTTGAAATCGTGCGCGACCCCGCCCGCCAGCTGGCCGACCGCCTGCATCTTGGTCGCCTGCGCCACCTGCCGCTTGAGCCGGGTCTCCTCGGTCGTGTCGGTCAGCCCCAGCAGCACCGCGGCATCGCCCAGCCCGCGCACCGTGGCCAGGCTCAGCGAAACCGGCTCCTCCGGCTGCGCCTTCAGCCGCACCGCCATGTCCCCTGCGGCCATCGCGCCCTGCGCGTGGCGGCGCACCGCATCGGACACCGCGGCCTTGTCCTCGCGCACCACGAGGTCCGACGGGAATGGCGGCGGAACCTCGTTCTCGTGCCCGGCAGCCCGCATGAACGCGGCATTGGCGAACAGCAGCCGCCCGTCGCGGTCGGCCATGGCAAGGCCCACCGGCAGCTGCGCGAGCAGCGCCTCGAGGTGCGGCACCGCGGCATGCCCCTCCGACAACGATGCGCCCGAGCCCAGCCCCATCCCCGCCTCGACCAGCAGCATCAGCGCGACCTGGCGCTCCGGATCGGGCGCGTGACTGGCGTCGGGATCGTGGACGGGCACGTAGTACATCGTCAGCGGCGCGCCGCCGCCGCCGTCGCGCTCCCACGAGATGCGGTCGCCCTCGTCCTGGCGCAGCAGCGAAACGAACTCCATGCCCTCCAGCGCCGCCTGCGGATCGCCCGCGGCGCGCTGTCCAAAGCCGGGGCTGGCGGCAAGAATGCGTCCGTCCGCATCGACCATCGCCGCGGCGATACCGGCAGCGGCGAGCGTGCGGCCGACCTTGCCGGCAAGATGCTGCGCAAGCTCCGCGGCGACATCGGCCGCGGTCAGTTCGGCGAAGCGCCAGATCAGGAAATCCTCGCCGCGTCCGGCCCGGCGCGCCTCGGCCGACCAGGCCCGCTCGCCCAGCGTCACCCGTTCGACCCGGGCCTGTCCCTCGCGCCACCCGTCACGCGCGGCGCGGGCGAGTTGCTCCACGCTGGGCGCATCCAGCGGCAGCCGCGGCGGCGCGGAAGCCGTGCCGAAGGCAGCCTCGAAGGCGGTGTTGGCGCAGACCAGACGGCCCGCCCGGTCGATGATGGCCACGGCCGCGGCCTCGCCGTCGATCGTGGCGAAAGTGACCGACCAGTCGGGCAGCGCCCATTCCGGCTCGCGCGGCGCGGGGCGGCGGCGGGCGAGCGCCCAGCCGAGCGCGCCGAGCCCCAGTGTGCCGCCGGCAAACCCGGCCACCGCGAAAACCTCGCGCGTCGCGAACCACAGCAGCGCAATGCTGACGGCCAGGCCCGCGGCCACCAGCAGCCAGTCCGCCCGCGGTGCGGCGGCGGCAGCGGCACTTGGCGCGCCGATCGCGGCGACGGCGGTGGCGTCGGTCTCGTCAGGCCCGCTCATGCGGGGCGGGTGGAGGCAACAGTCCCGCCGGCCAGCCGGTGCCGCCGCTTGCGCGCCACCCACCAGCGCCACGCCACCGAACTTACCGCGTAGCCAACTGCCGAGAACAGGCAGGCGAGCACGAACAGCCCGAGCGCCGTGTCCAGGCCCGCGCCGGTCAGGTTGGTGAGCAGATGGTCGGTCTGGGTGTGCTGCATCGTTTCCCCCAGCGGCTGGATGCCCGTCATCGCATCGAGGTGCAACAGCCACTCGCCGATCCGGTAGGCGATAGCCACAAGCGCGACGTAGATTACCGGGAAGCCGATGAAAGTCGCCAGCATGGCGGAGGGGATGTTGGCGCGCAGGAAGACGGCGAGGAACGCGGCGACCACGAAATGCGCAAGCGGGATCATCACCCCCACGAACAGCCCCAGCGCCACCCCCCGCGGGACCGAGCGGCGCGTGAACCGCCACAGCTCGCTCCTCAGGACGAGGTGCGCGAACGGCCGCACCAGGCGGTTCTGTTCCAGCGTCTCGCGCGTCGGCACGTGCCCGCGCATCCAGCCGACGAGCCGCCTGGTCATGCCCCGAGCGCCGCGCGCGCCGAGATCCGCCGCCGCCGCTTGGCCCGCACCCACGCGCTCCAGCCGAGGCTCGCGGCAAGGTACGACACCGCCGCCGCGACCGTGGCGACCACGACGAGGCCGAGAGCAAGGACCTTGCCCTCGGCGGTGATCCACTCGATCAGCTGCCACGCGTCGGTCACCCGCATCAGGCTGTCGATCGGGCTGACGTGGAACAGCCCGTCCCAGAACAGCAGCCGCTCGCCCACCTTGTAGGAGGCGGCCCAGATGAACGGGGTGGTAAAGGGGTTGGTGATGAAGGTGGTCAGCGCCGCTACCGGCACGTTGGCCCGCACCGAGAGGCTGAAGAACGCCGCGAACAGAACCTGTGCGAAGGGCACGATGATCCCGATCAGCATGCCCAAGGCTACGCCGCGGGGCACCGAGCGGCGGGTGAAGCGCCACAGTTCGCTGGCCAGCACCCGGTGCGCGAAGGGGCGGACCCAGCGGCTGCGGGCCATCTGCTCGCGCGTCGGCATGTTGCGATGCGCCCAGGATGAGAACCGTCTGACCATCTGCCTACCCGTCGATCCGCGCGGACTGTGCTGCACCCGCGAAGGATTGCATAGCTGCCGATATCTTTCGTTGCGATGAAAGGCGCACGCCGTGAGATGAACGCAAGTGCCGTTCCCGACCGACTGGAGCTGTCACCTCAGCCATGCTCGCGCATGAGCCGGCCCTGCTCGCGCTTCCAGTCGCGTTCCTTGATCGTCTGGCGTTTGTCGGCGGCGTTCTTGCCCTTGGCCAATGCCAGCTCGACCTTGGCCCGGCCGCGGCCGTTGAAATAGATCGAGAGCGGGACGAGCGTCATCCCCTTGCGCTCGACCGCGCCGGTCAGCCTGGCGATCTCGCGCTCGTGCAGCAGCAGCTTGCGGGGGCGCTTGGGCTCGTGGTTGAAGCGGTTGCCGTGGCTGAACTCGGGTACGTTGGAGTTCACCAGGAATACCTGCCCATCTTTCACCTCGGCATAGGATTCGGCGATCGAGCCCTCGCCGAAGCGCAGGCTCTTCACTTCCGTCCCGGTCAGTGCGATCCCGGCCTCCAGCACGTCCTCGATGTAATACTCGAACCGCGCCCGCCGGTTCTCGGCGACGATCTTGTGCTTGTCGAATTGTGCGGGAGTCGGGCGGGCCATGGCCTGCGCATGTAGGGACCGCGTGGGCCCAAGGGAAGGGCCCCCAGATGGAGCTAACGCCGCCGCTGTCCCGCAGGTGTCAGCGGCGTGTGTGGTCGAGCGAGAAATCGACCGTGATCACCTCGCCCGAGCGACGCCGGCGACGGACGTGGGTCTGCTCCCGCTGCGAGACGCCGGTGCGCCACAGCATCGACCCCGACCGCTCGGCGGCCTCGGCCGTCATCATCATGCGGTGCCCGTCCGGGAAGAAGATCGAGACCGTGCCGTCCGCGCCATGCATGACATGGAGGGGAGCATCGAAGACACGGCGCGCGCTGCGCGGTGGAACCTTGGTCGCCATGACAAGGTTAACCCCGGGTTTCCAGGCCCGTTCCCCGCCTAGCCAACGGCTGGTCGCGTTTCCCCGCAAGTCGCCGCTGCCGCGCCACGGCTGGGCGGCAAGGCCCCGATTCAGACCAGTCCAGCGTGGACCAAGGCCGCGTCCACAGCCGCCCGTGCGGCCGCATTGCACGGCACCAGGGGGAGCCGCAGCTCGTCGCCGATATAGTCCAGCACCTTGCTCATGGCATACTTCACCGGACCCGGCGAAGCGTCCTCGAACATGGCGTAGTGCAAAGGATAGAGCCGGTCGTTGAGTTCCCGCGCGCGCGTCAGGTCGCCCGCCGCGCACGCCGCCTGGAACTCGGCGCACAGCCTGGGCGCGACGTTCGCCGTGACCGAGATGCAGCCCACCCCGCCCGCCGCGCTGAACGGCAGGGCCAGTTCGTCGTCGCCTGACAGCTGGCAGAAGTCCGCGCCGATCCCCATCCGGTGGTCGGTCACGCGCGAAAGGTCGCCGCTGGCATCCTTGATCCCGACAATCTTGGCCGGATAGCGCCGCGCCAGCTCGATCACAGTTTCGGGCTTGAGATCGGTCACCGTCCGGCCGGGCACGTTGTAGAGCACGATCGGCAGGTCCGAATGCTCGGCGAGATAGGAGAAGTGCGCCAGCAGGCCGTCCTGGCTCGGCCTGTTGTAGTAAGGCGCCACCAGCAGCGCCGCCGCCGCCCCGCACTTGGCCGAGAATTGCATGTGCAGCAGCGCGTTCATCGTGTCGTTGCTGCCGCACCCGGCGATCACCGGCACCCGCCCCGCGGCCTGCTCGATGCAGACCTCGATCACCCGGTGGTGCTCGGCATTAGAGAGGGTCGAGTTCTCGCCCGTCGTCCCGCACGGCACCAGCCCGGCCGATCCGTTCTCGATCTGCCAGTCGACCAGCTTGCGGTACGCAGCCTCGTCAAACGTCCCGTCGCGAAACGGAGTCACCAAGGCCGGAATCGAACCGGAAAACATGGACATCTTCCCTGCTTTTGCCCCAATGTGATGCTAGCCCGCGAGGACGGGCACACTCCACGGGAGCCCAAATCATTCAGCGCCTGATAAGGAGCGATAGGCGAATGTCCAGCATGGTCCGCAAGTCCCTTGCCGGGGCCTTTCTGGTCTTCCTGGCGACCGAAGGGCCCGCGGCCTCGCAAAACATGGTCTCGATGCCGGTCGTGCAGGCGCTCCCGCCGAGCGGCACGCCCGCGGCTGCCCCGGTCTGGGCGGGGCAAACCTACGTCCCCACCAGCGGCGAAGGCAGCGAGTGGGACCGCGCCCGCGCGCAACTGCGGATGACCGCCGCCACGCCGATGGCCGCCGCGATCGATCGCTGGAAGCAGCTCTCGCAAAGCGACAATCTCGCTTTCGCCGACTACTCGAACTTCCTCGTCACCTATCGCGGCTTCCCCGAGGAAGAGAAGCTGCGCCGCTCCGCCGAACGTGCCCTTGATCGCGCCAGCGGGTACGGCGGCGCGAGCCCCACCCAGGTCGCCGCCTATTTCGACCGCGTGCCTCCGCTGACCAACCCGGCCCGCGCGCAATATGCCCTCGCTCTTGCCGCGCTCGGCCGCAGCGATGCGCCTGCGCAGGCGGTCGCCGCTTGGCGCGGGGGGGCAATGAGCGATACCGCCGAGGCCGCGCTGGCCCCGCTCGTCCAGGGCCGCGTCACCCCGGCCGATCAAGACGCGCGGATGGACGCGCTGCTCTGGGCCGGCAACCCGACCCAGGCCCAACGCCAGCTCGCGCTCGCCAGCCCCGCCCGCCAGCCGCTGTTCGCCGCGCGCCTCGCCGCGCTCCAGGGCACAGATCCGGTGCTGTCGGGGCTGCCGGTCCCGCCCGAGGCGAGCGCCGATCCCGGATATCTCTACAACCGCGGCCGCCACCTCCTGCTCAATGGCCGCAGCAGCGATGCCGCTGCGCTCCTCGCCAATCGCCCGCGCCTGTCAGCCCTGCCGACCGATCCGGAGAAGTGGGTCAGCCTCCAGCTCGCCGCCGCGCGCACCGCCGATGCGGCCACTGCGGCGCGGATCGCCGGGGCGATCGACGATGCCTTCCCCGCCAATGCCGACATCAGCCGGATGAGCTTCAAGTTGCGTGACGACTATACGTCGCTGATGTGGCTCGCTGGCACCCGCGTGGTGTGGAGCCTCGGGGCTCCGCGCAGCGCCGCGCCCCTGTTCTACCGCTACGGCATGGCCGCGAAGACCCCGCAGACCCGCGCCAAGGGCCTGTACTGGGCCGGCCGCGCATTGGCGCAAGGCGGCGACAGCGCCGCCGCCCAGGCCTACTTTGCCCAGGCCGCGCGTTATGCCGACCAGTTCTACGGTCAGCTCGCGCTCGAACGGCTCGGCAAGCCGATCCCCGACTTCGCGAAGAGCCCGTCCGTAACCCCCAGCGCGGCGGAACGCTCGGCCTTCCTCGCCCGCCCGATCGCCGCCGCCGTGCGCGAAGTGGCGCGCGAGAGCGACTGGCCGACGGCGGTGCGATTCTTCAAGGAAATTGCCGAGCAGGCGCAAACCCCCGCCGAACACCAGATCGTCGCCGAGCTCGCCCGTGAACTCGGTCGCCGCGATCTCGGCGTGATCGTCGGCCAGGCCGCCGGGGCCGACGGCATCCAGGATTTTCAGCACGTCGCCTTTCCGCTGATCCCCACTCCCGAGGGGACCGACTGGACCATGGTTCACGCGATCAGCCGGCAGGAAAGCCAGTTTGCCCAGAACGCCGTCAGCCACGCCGGCGCTCGCGGCCTGATGCAGCTGATGCCGGGCACTGCGCGCGAACAGGCCGGCCGGGTCGGTCTGGCGTTCGATGCCGGGGCGCTGATGAGCGAGCCGGGCTACAACCTGAAGATCGGCGATTCGTTCTTCGGCCGGATGATGAGCTATTACGGCGGCAGCTACCCGCTGGCCGTCGCGGCCTACAACGCAGGGCCCGGCAACGTGAACAAGTGGCTGCGAGCCAACGGCGATCCGCGCACCGGCAGCATCGACTGGATCGATTGGCTCGAACGCATCCCGATCCCCGAAACCCGCAACTATGTCCAGCGCGTGCTCGAGAACGCCGTGGTCTACGAGGCGATGAACCCCGACAAGGCCCACTACCGCGGCGCCAACGCCCTCAGCCACTTCCTCGGCAAAGTCCGCCCGGGCTGAAGGCTGCACGAGCATGTGCTGCACCGCTGGCCCCCCCCTGCAAGGGGAGGTGGCTGCCGAAGGCTGACGGAGGGGTATTCCCGCTGGCCTTGACACCCGTCCGTTACCGCTACGCGGCAACACCTCCCCGTACAGGGGAGGCGCTGATCCTGGCCTCAATCACTACGTCATCCCGGGCTTGACCAACGATCCCGCTTCGGTCCGCTCACGCCCCAACGAAACGGGGCCCCGGACAAGGTCCGGAGCCCCGCGTATATCTCGGGCGGCCAGGCCGCCCCTTCAGATCGCCTCGGGCAACAGCACCATCCATTCCGGATAGGCCACCACGCCAAGGCGCTCGCGCAGCCGGCGGATGCGGTGGGCATAGTGGCCCACCAGATCGAAGCCGACCGCCTCTGGGGTGCCGCGGTCCGCATGCAGGATCGCGCGCTGGTGCTGGAACAGCAGTTCATTCAGGTCCATCGCAGCTCTCCTGTCGATGCGGGGTTCAGGTGGCGGCGAACCCGCCATTGGCAGCCTTCGCGGCCGCTTCGGCGAGGCGCCGGTCGCGCGCGGCGGCAATGTCGGTCTCCCGGTTGGCGAGGGTCGCCCACGCTGCTCCGGCCCGTTCGTACTTCTCGCGCAACCGCGGCAGGTCACATTCGCTCGCTGCCTGTGCACAGATTGCGGCCTGGCTGGCATAGAATTCGCTGGCGCTCGACATGGACTTCTCCGGATTGCCGCGCGGCAGTGAAAGCGATCAGCCAAGGATGGCGAGCACTTCCGCGCGAAGTTCGACGGGAGTCAGGACCCCCGCCCGGCGTGGCATGGCGCCACGCCTGACATGGCCGGCACGCGCCGAGGGCGTCCTTTCGGGCGCCGTCGACGATGCCGGACGGAAAACACGTAAATTCTTGGAAATCATCTTTGTTCCGGGCGCCATATGGGCGCCGCTTCTTTGCGAGCGGCTCAGGCCTGCTCGAGGTTGACTGCGGATTGCTTGCCGCGTCGGTCGGTTTCCATCTCGTACTTGACCCGCTGGTCCTTGACGAGAGTGCCCATTCCGGCGCGCTCGACCGCGCTGATGTGAACGAAATTGTCGGGTTCGCCGCCGTCAGGCGCGATGAAACCGTAACCCTTGTCGGAATTGAAAAACTTGACGGTGCCGATAGGCATAGGATGTTTCCTTACACGAAAACAGGTGATCCTCCGGCAAGAGGCACCGGAAGAGCTGGTAGCGTGAAAGGGAAGGATCCGCCGGCCGTTCCGGTTGGAACCGGAGGGCGTCAAATTCCGTCGCAGGCGACGTTAGCAAGTGTCTAGGTGGGCGCTTTGGCCCTGATTGTCAAGATCAGGCCGGCCCGATCGGCTGCCAGTAACCTGTTCTCGCGCCACTTTCCTACCTCGCCGCGGCCTTTCATCGTCCCCCGTGGCGGCGCCCTGCTCCGCGCTCTCTGACAGCCGACCGAAAAAATGGGCCGTGACAGTGTCACCCATGCACTGATCCGCCCAAGTCCCGGAAAAGGCATGAATAAGCCCCCGAAAAAAAGGGTGACACCCTGTAACCCTGTGTCACCCGTTCTCCGAGCGGCCGCGCCCCCTTCCCCTCCCCGGATCGAGGCCGTAAACGCGCGGCGATGAAGCCCGATGGCCCCCCGATCACCCCCGCCGGCATGGCCGCGCTGCGCGCGCGCTACGATCACCTCCTCGGGACCGAGCGGCCGGCAATCGTCGAGGTGGTCAGCTGGGCTGCGGGCAACGGCGACCGCTCGGAGAACGGCGACTACCTCTACGGCCGCAAGCGCATGCGCGAGATCGACCGCGAACTCGCCTTCCTTGCCCGGCGGATGAAGGCGCTGCGCGTAGTCGATCCGGCCTGCCAGTCGGACCGCGCCCGGGTCTGGTTCGGCGCCACCGTCACCATCGCCGACGAGGACGACAACCAGCGCACCCTCACCCTCGTCGGCGATGACGAGCAGGACGCGAGTACTGGCCACATCGGCTGGAGCGCTCCCCTCGCCCGGGCCTTGCGCGGCGCCGCCACCGGCGACCTCAGGCGGGTGGTCCTGCCCGGCGGCGAGAAGGAATGGGAAGTGCTGGAGATCGCTTACCCGGCCCCCTGACAGCCAGCCTCCTGGTACGCAGTTCACCGAATGGCCTCATCAGGCACCGGGTAACCATAATCGTGCGAAGGGCTCTCCTTCATCGCGAAGGCAGGAGCGCTGCCATGGAACACCACGATCTGATCGTCATCGGCTCGGGCCCCGCAGGCCGCCGCGCCGCGGTGCAGGCCGCCAAGCTCGGCCGCAACGTCCTCGTGGTGGAAGGCCGCCGCCGCGTCGGCGGCGTTTCGGTCCACACCGGCACGATCCCCAGCAAGACCCTGCGCGAGACCGCGCTCAATCTCTCCGGCTGGCGCGAACGCGGGTTCTACGGCAGCTCCTACCGCGTCAAGGAGGTGATCTGCGGCGAGGATCTCGGCATGCGGCTCGGCAAGACGCTCGAGCACGAGGTCGATGTCCTCGAGCACCAGTTCCAGCGCAACAACGTGCGCACCCTCGCCGGCATGGCCCGCTTCACCGGCCCCAACACCGTCGCCGTGGCGCAGGGCGACGGCAGCGAGGTGCCGGTGAGCGCCGACAAGTTCCTGATCGCGGTCGGCACCGAGCCGTTCCATCCGCCTGGCATTCCGTTCGACGACGAACACGTGCTCGACAGCGATGCGATCATTTCCACTCCGCGCGTCCCCCGCAGTCTCGTCGTGATCGGTGCCGGCGTCATCGGCATCGAATACGCGACGATCTTCTCCGCGCTCGACGTTCCGGTCACGCTGATCGAGCCGCGCGAGACCTTCCTCGATTTCGTCGATCGCGAGATCATCGGCGAGTTCGTCCACACCCTGCGCGATCGGGGCATGGCGATCCGCCTCGGCGCCTCGGTCGACCGGATCGAGCGCGGCGCGGACGGCTGGCCGGTCACCTGGCTGGCCGATGGGCGCCGCGTCCGCTCCGACATGGTGCTCTATGCCGCCGGCCGGAAGGGCGCCACCGCGACGCTCGGCCTCGACGCCTGCGGCCTCGCCACCGACCACCGCGGCCGGCTCGAGGTCGATCCGGCGACCTTCCAGACCGCTGTCCCACACATCTACGCCGCGGGCGACGTGATCGGCTTCCCCAGCCTCGCCTCTACCTCGATGGAACAGGGCCGCATCGCCGCCTGCCACGCCTTCGGCCTGCCAACCCCGCCCGCGCCCGCCTACTTCCCCTATGGCATCTACGCCGTTCCCGAAATCAGCACCGTCGGTCTCAACGAGGAAGACTGCCGCGCCCGGGGCATCGGTTACGAGATTGGTATCGCCCGCTTCCGGGAAACCTCGCGCGGGCACATCATGGGTCTCAGTTCGGGCATGATGAAGCTGATCTTTTCCCTGAAGACCCGGCGCCTGCTTGGCGCCCACATCATCGGCGAGGGCGCGACCGAGCTGGTCCACATCGGGCAGGCCGTACTTAACCTTAAAGGAACCCTCGATTATTTCATCGAAAATACATTCAACTATCCGACCCTCGCCGAAGCCTACAAAGTCGCCGCCCTCGACGCGTGGAACCGCATGGGCAACACCGGAAGTATTCCTGAAAATCAGTTGGTTAAGCCAAGTAAATGTCCTGAACCCCCTGACAACCTCACGTCAGCCACGGCCTGCTAGCCCCATCGGGTATCGGGTCGCGCCGATTCATTGAGGGAAGATCGCCATGTTCAAGTTCCTGTCGCGCTCTGCCGGACAGGCCGTCGCCAACGACGCCTCCACGTCGCCGGACGTCGCCGACGCGCCAGGCCGTGCCGCGCGCCGCGAACTGCTTGAGGAAATTGCGGAATTCCTGCTGCGCCACGACCTCGACGTCTCCGCGCGCAACCTCGCCGTCGCCCATGCGGCATTCTCGGGCGCCGACCTCGCTTTGGCGGGCCGCATTGCCGAACAGGAGCGCGCCGCCCAGCTGATCGACCAACTCTGGCTCGACCACGCCGCACCCGAGGAAGAGCCCGATCGCTCGGCCGAGCAGAAGGAAGCCGAGCTCGAACGCCTTATGACCCGCCTCGACAGCTCGATCTCCAGCTTCGCGGAGACCTCCCGCAAGGCCGGCGGCACCACGGCGGCGTACGGCGACAGCTTGCAGCAGCACGTTGGCGCGATGAGCGAGGCACCAAGCGGCGAAGTGCTGGCCAACCTCGTCGGCCTGACCCGCGCGATGCTCGAACGCACCCGTGAGGTCGAGCAGGAAATGAAGCGCAATTCGGAGGAAGCCGATGCGCTGCGCGAAAGCCTTGAACGGGCCCGCCGCGACGCCGAGATCGACCACCTGACCGGCCTGCCCAACCGCCGCGCGTTCGAGGCGGTGCTCCAGCGCGAAGTGCGCGAGGCGCAGGCCGAGATCGACAACCTCACCGTCGCGATCTGCGACATCGACCACTTCAAGGCGGTCAACGACAATCACGGACACGAGACGGGCGACCGGGTGATCCAGGCGGTGGCCCAGGTCCTCGCCCGCATTTCGGGCGAGCGCTGCCACGTCGCGCGGCACGGCGGCGAGGAGTTCGTGCTGCTGTTCCGGGGCAAGACCGTTGCCGAGGCCGCCGCGATCCTCGACGAGGCCCGCGAGAGCCTGGCCACGCGCCATTTCGTCAACCGCACGACCGACCAGCCGATCGGACAGATCACGTTCTCGGGCGGCGTCGCCAACGTCTTTGCGCACTCCGATCCCCGCGAGGCACTGGGCGCCGCGGACGCCGCGCTCTATCACGCGAAGTCAGCCGGTCGGAACCGAGTTTGCCAAGGCTGATGGAGGCCTGGGTCGCACCCGTCGCGGCTCCTTCAGCCCGCCAGCAGCCGACCCAACAGCCGCACCAGCTCGCCAGGGTCGTAGGGCTTGGAAAGCACCTGATATTCGGCAAAGTTCGCCGGAACGGCGCCATATCCGGTCGAAATGACGAACGGGATGCCCGCGGCGCGGAGCACTTCCCCGAGCGGTGCGGAGCTTTCGCCATCAAGATTCCAGTCCAGTACCGCGACATCGAATTCCCCCGCCGCGGCGAGGCGCAGGGCCTCCTGGAGCGAGGCTGCCGGACCCACGACGACCGCGCCGTGATCGATCAGCTCATCCTCGAGCATGGCGGCAACCAGGAACTCGTCCTCGACGATGAGAACGCGCTTGCCGGCGATCACGGCGTCTCTCCTGCGGACTGGTCGGTATGCAGCGGGAAGTCCATCCGGCATATCAGGCCGGCGCTTTCGAAGGCCAGGTGGAGCTCGCCCTCGAGCTGTTTCGTGACTGATTGGGTGATCAGTCGGGTCCCGAACCCGGTGTTGTCGGGTGCTGTGACCGGTGGGCCGCCAAGTTCCTGCCAGACCAGAATGACCCTGTCGTCCGCCACACTCCAGATTACCGAGGCGCGCCCCGCATGAACGGATAGCGCGCCGTACTTGACGGCATTGGTGGCCAGCTCGTGAAGGACGAGCACCACCGCCACGCAAGCGCTGGGCCGCAGCCGCACCGGCGGGCCTGAGAAATCGACTCGCGCAATGTCGGACCCGCAGATGGCCAGGCCTTGCCGCACCGCTTCGCCCATCTCGGTCCCTGACCAGTTCGACCGGCTCAGCGCACTGTGCGCCCCGGCAAGGGCATGGAGCCGAGCGTTGAAAGTAGCAAGCTGCGCGAGTGGCACTTCCGGGCCGCGAAAGGTCTGGTGGGCCATCCCCTGAACCACCATCAGCGTGTTGCGAACTCGATGGTTCAGCTCTTCGATCAACAGCTGTCGCTGTTCCTCAAGTAGCTTGCGTTCGGTCACGTCGAAGCCGGTCGACTGGGCCACCAGCAGGTTGCCGTCTGCGTCCCACTCCAGTCCCTGGTTGCGCCACACGGTCCAGCGCCTGCCCTCCGGCGTTTCGATCCGGTTCTCGATCATGATCACCGGGTCCGCAGGCGTGAGTCGGGCCAGGTCAGCCTCGACATTGGCGCGGTCATCGGCCGCCACGAATTCCCACAGATTGGCGCCGGTCAGCTCCTCGGGTGTGCGGCCGAGGGTCTGGGCATAGGCGCGGTTGACGAACAGGATTGTCCCGTCCGGCCGGAAGCGACAGACCATGTCCAGCTGGGAGTCGAGTATCTCCCGCAGAAGCTTCGCGTCGTACAAGCACCTGTCCCTTCCGGCTCATCCAACACCAGACCTCGCGGAATTGCAATTGTCTGGACTTCCGTCGGGGCAAATGATCTGCAAAGAAAAGATGTGATAACCCGTACACTCGCACTCGCATCGATTTCAATGCTGGTACTGCCGGCCTCACCCGTCGCCGCCCGCGACAGTTTGGGGATGTTCGGCGGATGGGGCGCATTTCGCGACCCGCAAGTGCCTCGCTGCTATGCAATCGCCATGGCGGAGCCCTCTACGCTCGAGCGCGAGTTCCAACCTTTCGCTGCGGTCGCCACCTGGCCCCGACAGGGCGAACGCGGCCAGCTGCACTTGCGCCTCTCCCGCCGTCTGGCCCAGGGCTCGGCGGTTACCCTCTCGCTCGGCGGGCAGCGCTTCGCTGTTGTTGGCGGAGGCGCGGATGCCTGGGCCCAGGACCGGCGGATGGATGCGGCGATCGTCGCAGCGATGCGCTCGGCGCAGACGATGTCGGTCAGCGCACGCGACGCGAGCGGGCGCTCCTTCGGCAACACCTACCGGCTCGACGGTGCCGCCACCGCCATGGACGCGGCGACCGTCGGCTGCGCCAGGCTTCGCTAGAGTCTTGCGCGGCGCTGGCAATTTCGCCGGATTGCCACTATATCGCGCGCCTTCATGGCCGATACCAACCTCATGTCGATCCCCGGGCACGTCGACCCGGTGCCCGTCCCCCGTGACGTGACCCCGCGTTCCGACGGGCGGGTGGACCTGATCGGCCTGCCGCGCCCCCGGATCGCCGAACTGTTTGTCGAGGCAGGCCTCGATGCCAAGGCCGCCAGGCTGCGCGCCAAGCAGGTGTTCCACTGGCTCTACCATCGCGGCGTCACCGAGTTCGAGGCGATGACCGACATCGCCAAGACGATGCGCCCGTGGCTAGCGGAGCGGTTCGTGATTGGCCGGCCCCAGGTCGTGCTCGCCCAGCACTCCGCCGACGGCACCCGCAAGTGGCTGCTGCGCACTGCCGACGACCACGAGTTCGAGATGGTGTTCATCCCCGATGCGGATCGGGGCACACTGTGCGTCTCCAGCCAAGTCGGCTGCACGCTCAACTGCCGGTTCTGCCATACCGGAACGATGCGGCTGGTGCGCAATCTGACCCCCGGCGAGATCGTCGGGCAGGTGATGCTCGCCCGTGACGCGCTCGGCGAGTGGCCCAAGGGTGCGATGCAGGGGCTCGACGACGACGAGGACGAGCAGTCCTACACCTCCGACGGGCGCCTGCTGACCAATATCGTGATGATGGGCATGGGCGAACCGCTCTACAATTTCGACAACGTGCGCGACGCGCTGCGGCTCGTCATGGATGGCGACGGCCTTGCCTTGTCCAAGCGGCGGATCACGCTGTCGACCAGCGGCGTGGTCCCGATGATGGCGCGGTGCGGCGAGGAGATCGGGGTCAACCTTGCGGTTTCGCTCCACGCGGTCACCAAGGAGATCCGTGACGAGATCGTGCCGATCAACCGCAAGTTCGGGCTCGAGGAACTGCTCGCAGCCTGCGCCAGCTATCCCGGCGCCTCGAACGCCCGGCGCATCACCTTTGAATACGTGATGCTCAAGGACAAGAACGACACGGACGAGGACGCGCGCGAACTCGTCCGCCTGATCAAGCAGTACAAGCTGCCGGCCAAGGTAAACTTGATCCCGTTCAATCCGTGGCCCGGCGCGATCTACGAATGCTCGACCCCCGAGCGGGTCCACCGGTTTTCCGAGATTGTGTTCGAGGCAGGGATCAGCGCCCCTGTTCGCACGCCGCGCGGCCGCGACATCGATGCCGCGTGCGGCCAGCTCAAGACCGCTGCGCAGAAGCTGAGCCGCGCCGAACTGGATCGCCTCGCCGAGGAAAAGCAGACTGCGCTCGGCTGATGCCGGCTTTTGCTCAGGCGAGCGGAGTCAGCCGCGCTCCCAGCGCCACCGCGCGCACCACGCCGCCGACCCACACCGCGCCGTTCGTATCTCGGTAGACGTGCACGCGGCCATCCGCGCCGACTTTCTGGCCCTGCCCCGCGAGATAATCGTCAGTCGCGAGGCCGGCACCGAAAAGATACTGCGCCGCAGCTGCCTGGAGGCTGCCCGTTACCGGGTCCTCGCACATCCGCCCCAGTTCATCTGTGAAAAACGCCCGCAGTTCCCAAGTGAGCCGTGAACCCTCCGGATGCGGAGCGAGAAGTCCGATGTCGGTTCGCGGTGCGGCTCGCGCGGCGGGCTCGGCCGCCAGCAGGTCCTCCAGTGAGCGCAAGTGGAGCAACTGCCACGCCGGCCCATTGGCGGCATGCACGGCAGCGATGACCGCTTCTTCGTTGACACCTGCTAACCGGATGGCCTCCGCCCGCTCTTCCGGCGAGAGGACACTCCCATTGATGAGCGGCGGCGCAGCAAAGGACAGCTGGCCAACCTCACGCCGGACCTCGACCAGGCCGACGCCGCATTGCTGAACAACCTTGGTAGCGGTGCGCGGCACACCGCCGGCGGCGAGCCATGCGAAGGCGCTGCCCAGCGTGGGGTGCCCGGCGAACGGCAGCTCGCCGGCAGGGTAGAAGATCCGTACCCGGTAATCGGCCGCGGGGTCAGTAGGGGGCACGAGAAAGGCGGTTTCGGAGAACCCGAGCCAGCGGGTGAGCTCCAGCATCTGCGCGTCGGACAGATCCACATCGCCGCGCACCACGGCAAGCGGATTGCCGCTCTGCGGCCCATTGGCGAACACGTCGACGAGATCCAGCCTCATGTCGCCTGACTGCCACGTCCGTTCAGGTTTCGGAACCCCCCGACGGTGCAAGTCGTTTGCGGCAACGCAATCGGGCTGAACAGCCGAAAGGATTTGTCATGAAGAAAGCCGTTCTCTCCGCTACCCTCGCATCCATCGCCCTGTCCGCAACGCCGGTGCTTGGCGATCCGCCGCCATGGGCGCCCGCCCACGGCCGCCGCGCACACGAAGCGCAGGCCTACGAACGCCAGGTGTATGACAGCCAGGGCCGCTACTATGAACCGCGGCGCCTGAGCCGCGACGACCGGATCTGGCGCGGTCGCGACGGGCGCTACTACTGCCGCCGCAGCAATGGCACGACCGGCCTGGTGGTTGGTGCGGCGCTTGGCGGGATCGTGGGCAGCCAGATTGCCGGCGACCGCACGCTCGGTGCGGTGATCGGTGCGCTCGGCGGCGGCCTGCTCGGTCGCGAGGTCGATCGCGGCAACGTGCGCTGCCGCTGATCCGCGTTGGGACATGGACCGGGCGGCGCGCCGAACTCCGCCCGGTCCGCCGCCCGTCAGCGCGAGAACGCGCTGGAGAGGCGGAAGGTCGCCTGGGCCGTGGCGCCATTGACATAGCGCACCCGGTAAAGTGTCGTTGCAGCGAAGGCTCCGGTGATCTTGGCCGTCAGCTGCGCAGGCGTCGCCGCAGTTGCCGCCTGGCTGGCGACCGGCTGATAGGTCGCCCCGCTGTCGAGCGACTGGTCGATGAACAGGGTGCCTGACTGGTCGGCGTAAGCGACCGCATGGAAATAGGCGTACTGGCTCGAGGTCGTGGTCACCCGGCCAGTGCCTGTGAACGTGGCCGAACCGGCCAGCGCGGTGGTGGAATCCGTAAAGCCCGTGCCCGCGTTGGTCGTCCCACTGACCGTAGCCGTGCCGGTGACCGAAACGCTTCCCAACGCCGACGAGCCGCCCGCGAGCGAAACTCCCGAGATCGGTGAGCCCTGCCGTTTCTGCGCCAGGGTCACCGCCACCGTGCCGCTGCCGTAGGTTGAAACGCGCGCCCTGACGAAGGCGGCGCTGGTGGCGAAACCGTAGATGCCCGCGGTCGTGGTCGTCAGCGCCGGGCTGGCATTGGCTGCGGCAAGCGAGATCACCGGCAGCGCCACCCACGTGGCGTTGTCGTTCGACTGCTCGTAGCTGATCGTGCACCCGGTGCCGGCGCTCGTGACGTGGAACGAGCCGCCATTGTAGCCGGTGGTCGTCACCGACACGATATTCGTGGCAGAACTGACCGAGCCGCTGGTCCGCACGCCATCGACCACGGCATCGGGCGAGGTTGCCAAAGCCGATGCCCGAAGCTGGGTGTCGGTAAGACCGCCGAAGCTGGCGAGATTTACTGAAACAGGCGCCGCGCGCAGCTGAGTATCGGTCAACCCGCCGAAGCCCGAGAGGCTCACGGAGACCGGGGCCGCGCGCAGCTGGGTGTCGGTCAAGCCGCCAAATGTGGTGAGGCTCACCGGCAGCGGTGCAGCCCGAAGCTGCCCGTCGGTGAGGCCGTCGAAGGTGGAAAGGCTCACGGGGAGCGGCATCGCACGCAGCTGCCCATCCGTTAGACCCCCGAAGCTGGCCAGGCTCACGGAAACGGGCGTGGCGCGCAACTGGCCGTCGGTCAGGCCGCCGCTTCCGCTTCCGCCGCCGCCGCCCGTCACGGTAACCGGCACCGGGTTGTCCGTGGATACGAGCTGAACCGAGCCGTCGGAGTTGGTGTAGGCGATGGCGGTTGCCGTGGTGAAATTGGCAGGAAACTGGATCTGTGGGCTGGGCATGCGCGACGCTCCTCGAAGGAATGATTCCCGCTATGCGCCATTTCTGATTGTGTAGGAAAACGATTTAACCTCATTGGTTATATTCTCCGGCCTTCCCTGCGCGCGTACACTGTGCTTCAAACAGGCAATGGACAGGCCCTCAATCCTCGTCACCGGCGGCGCCAAACGGATCGGAGCACTCATCTGTCGCAGGTTTGCCGCCGCAGGGTGGCACATCGTGATCCACTACGGCCGTTCCCGAGATCAGGCGCAAGATCTCGCTCGCCAGCTGCCCAGCGCAGAAATCGTGCAATGCGAACTGGCCGACGCGGATGCGGCCGAGGCCATGGTCGCCACCTTGGCCGGCCGACTGGGGGACTGGCGCGTGCTGGTCAATTCAGCCGCCGTGTTCCGGCACGACGCAGCCACCAACATCAATCCCGAGGTGTTGACGGAGGCGATTGCGGTGAAC
>Ga0207703_10001073_pt1 | contig 26059 bp, 25 predicted proteins | sample KBSSwiS12_FD_184304 | JGI IMG/M metagenome (GOLD analysis project Ga0207703, IMG submission 184304) | Switchgrass rhizosphere microbial communities from Kellogg Biological Station, Michigan, USA - KBS Switchgrass S1-2 (SPAdes) (version 2) | ecosystem: Host-associated > Plants > Roots >...
CAGCCAGCTAGCCCCGGCATGGTTACCATCCGGTTGACGCCCGCCCTGGCGGCCCGACTGCCAACCGGCCCAGACCAGCGGAACCTCGCGCAGCGGCGGCGCCTCGGGCGCGCCGCCACGGGCGGGGAAACGCTCCTCGATCCGGCGCACCAGTTCGGGGATGCGGGCAAGGGTCTGGACATCCGTGCGCAGGCGTTCGGCGATGGCGGCCTCGGGACCGAGCTCGTCGCGGATCCACGCGCGCACGAACGGCGCGGAGACGTCCCACATGTTGATCCGGGGATCGAGCGCCTGGGCCAGGCCCTCGACCATGACCATGGTCTTCTGGAGCAGCAGCAGGTGGGGCTGCACGGCCATGTCGAAATCGCGAGTGATCGCGAAGAGCCCGTCGAGCATCTGGCCGACCGACAGCTCGCTCACCGGGCGTCCGCGCATCGGCTCGCCGACGGCGCGCAGCGCGGTCGCGAACTCCTCGACCGAGTGATAGCTCGGCACGTACTGCGCCTCGAAGTGGATTTCGGCCACGCGGCGGTAGTTGCCGGTGGTCAGCCCGTAGAGAATCTCGGCGAGCCACTGACGGGCGCGGCGGTCGATCCGGCCCATGATCCCGAAGTCGATCGCGACGATGGTCCCGTCGGGGCGGACGAACAGGTTGCCCTGGTGCATGTCGGCGTGGAAGAAGCCGACGCTGATCGCCTGGGTGAGAAAGGCAAGCACGAGGCGGCCGGCGAGCTCGGGGAAATCGTGACCCGAGGCGCGCAGAGCGGCGAGATCGCTCATCTTGACCCCGTCGACCCACTCGATCGTCATGACCCGGCCGTTGGTGCGGTCCCAGTCGATCGCGGGGACGTGGTAGCCGGCGAAGCTCTTCATCGCCTCGGCGAGCTCGGAGGCGGATGCGGCCTCGCGGCGCAGATCCAGTTCGCGTGCGGTCCAGCGCTTGAGGTTCTCGATGACGAGCCGCGGGCGCAGCCGCTCGGCCTCGCCGCCGAGCGCCTCGAGATGGGCGGCGGCCCATTCGTAGGTGTCGATGTCGCGGGCGAACTTCTCGCGGATGCCGGGGCGCAGGACCTTGACCGCGACAGTATGGCCGTCGGTCGTCACGGCACGGTGGACCTGCGCGATCGAGGCGGCGCCGACCGCCTCGGGCTCGATGCTGGCGAAGAGCGCCTCGACCGGCTGCTGGAAGCTCGCCTCGATCTCGGCGCGCACCGCGTCGAACCCGACCGGGGGCAGGCTGTCCTGCAGGGTGAGTAGATTGTGTGCGGCTTCCTCGCCGACGAGGTCGGGCCGGGTGGCGAGGGTCTGGCCGAGCTTGATCGCCGCCGGGCCGATCGCCTGGAACGCGCCGGCATAGTCGGGAACGCGCGGCTGGCGGGTGCCGAGGCGCGCTAGCTTGCACAAGCGGCGGACCGGGGCGGGCGTGTTCAGACCGTCCTCGATGATCCTGAGCGCGCCGTGGCGGGCGAGAATGCGGCCCCACCTGAGCAGGCGCAGGATGTGGGTGGCGGAGGTGGTCATCGGGCTGCACCCGATGCTTTGGTGGGTGCGCCTTCGACATCCGTCGAAGGATTGCGGCACCGGGTCGCGCCGCAGGCGTGGCCGGTCAACGCACGCTTCACGCTTTCCAGCCCGAATGGATTGCGACGAGGCCGCCGAGGATCGGCTCGACCCGGGTGCGGGTGAAGCCGGCGGTGCGGATCATGCCTTCGAACTGCTTCATCGGCGGGAAGCGGCGGATCGATTCGACGAGATAGCGGTAGGAATCGGCATCGCCCGCGATCATCTGGCCGAGGCGCGGCACAAGTTGGTGCGAGTAGGCATCGTAGGCTTCCTTGAACCCGGGCCACTCGGTGGTCGAGAATTCGAGACAGAAGAACCGGCCCCCGAACCGCAGCACGCGGTAAGCTTCGGCGAGCGCGGCATCGATCCGCGTCACGTTCCGGATACCGAAGGCGATAGTATAGGCATCGAACTCGCGATCACCGAACGTCAGCGTCTCGGCGTTCTGCGGGCTCCAGGTGAGACCTTCGATGCCGCGCTTGGCCGCCCGCTCCATGCCGACCCCGAGCATGTCCTCGTTGATATCGGATACCGTCACATGGGCGCCATGGCGGGCCATGCGGAAGGCGATGTCGCCGGTGCCGCCGGCCATGTCGAGGATCGCCTCGCCCGGGCGCGGCTTCACCCGCCGGACGAACTGGTCCTTCCACACCCGGTGGAGGCCCGCGCTCATCGCGTCGTTCATCACGTCGTACTTCTTGGCGACGCTTGAGAACACCGCGCCGACGCGGTGGGTCTTTTCCTCGGGGGAGACCGCCTCGTAGCCGAAGGAAACCTGCTCTGATGTGGGCTGCTCGCTCATGGCACGGGCCTTAGGAGCATTTGCGGCGGGCGAAAAGCACGTCATTGGCTTGACCGCCCTTCCCCTCCGGGAAGGGCTTGTCGCCGAGGAAGGCCGGATGGCCGTTCCGCACTCAACAAATGACTCCTGCTCCGACGTGTCGTACGGCGCCTCCCATGCCCGAATTGCCCGAAGTGGAAACCACCGTGCGCGGTCTGGCGCGCTATCTCGAGGGCGCGACGCTGGCGCGGGTAGCGACGCGGCGCGGCGACTTGCGGCGGCCCTTCCCCGCCGATCTCGTGCAGGTGATGACCGGCGCGCGGGTAACCGGGCTCGGGCGGCGGGCCAAGTATGGCCTCGTCCACCTCGACCGGGGGGAGACGATGGTGTTCCACCTCGGAATGTCCGGTCGGTGGCGCATCGATCCGGCGGAACTGGAGAAGCACGACCATCTGGTGCTGGAGACAACCTCCGGCCACCGGCTGGCGCTGTGCGATCCGCGGCGGTTCGGCTCGGTCGACCTCGTTTCGACCGACGCGCTCGAGGCATGGCCGCCGTTCGCTGCGCTGGGCCCCGAGCCGCTCTCGCCCGCGCTGACGCCGGCGCACCTCGCCACGGCGTTCAAGGGCCGGATCGCGGCGGTCAAGCTGCTGCTGCTCGACCAGCGGATCGTTGCCGGACTGGGCAACATCTACGTGTGCGAGGCGCTCTACCGGGCGCGGATCGATCCCCGCAAGGCCGCCGGCAAGGTCAGCAAGGCAGCGCTCGGCCGGCTGGTGCCGGCGATCAAGGCCGTGCTCGAGGAGGCGATCGCGGCCGGGGGCAGCACGCTGCGCGACTATGCCCAGCCCGACGGGCAGCTCGGTTATTTCTCCAAGGCGTTCGACGTCTACGACCGCGAGGGGGAGCCGTGCCGCTCGTGCCGGGGGACGGTAAAGCGGATCGTCCAGGGTGGGCGCAGCACCTGGTTCTGCCCCCACTGCCAGAAGTAGGCGCTCAGCGGATCGCCGCGGTGGCGGCCGCGCCCGCGCAGCGAACAGCAGCGCTGCCACGGCACGCAGCGCAAACCGGACGGGCGGGCACTCTGCCGTTGACGATTCGCCCTGCCCTCGCTAAGGGCCGCGCTTCCCGTGGGGCGGCTTCGGCCGGCCCCTGCGTTTTTGCACGCAATTCAGCGTGATCTATTCAGCTAAGGGCCCCCGCGGCCGAACGAAGGACAGACATGGCCAATACGCCGCAAGCCCGCAAGCGCATCCGTCGCAACGAAAAGCGCGCCGAGATCAACGGTGCCCGCATCGGCCGCATCCGCACCTTCGTGAAGAAGGTCGAGGCTGCGCTCGCCGGTGGCGACAAGGCCGCTGCGGCTGACGCGCTCAAGGCGGCCCAGCCGGAACTCGCCCGCGGCGTGGCTCGCGGCGTGCTTCACAAGAACACCGCCTCGCGCAAGCTGTCGCGCCTGTCGAAGGCCGTCGCCAAGCTCGCCTGAAACGGCGAATCGATTCGCTCCCCCGGGTGCCGCGATGGCACCGGAGGCGGGACGAAAACAGAACATGGCCGGGGTAGCCCCCCGGCCTTTTTCGTTCCGGTTGCAAGCGTCGTCAGGACCGTCGCAACGGGCCGCTTTAGAAATGCACGGAAATTCTGCGATTCGATTTTTGTCGCAGCGAAAACGCGCGGAAATCAGCCATTTACAGCGTTCTGGCGGGATTCTCCCAAGGCCTTAAGTGTCAAGCATCATTATTTCAGTTTTTTTGCAGTCGCCCGCTTGCGCCGATCCGAAAGGGCTTCATAAATCGCCCTTGCCCCGAGCGGCAGCGCAAAGGGTATCACGGACATGGATCGGTTGACGCGTCGGGCCCGCAGGGCTTCCGGCGGTGGCCGAGCCATGTCTGCGGGCAGCCCGTGCGGGCCTGCTTGGGGGTACTGACGAACAGCCGTCCAGATGGACGACCGGACATGATCAGGCGCGGCGAGAGAAGCCACGGCACGGTCTGGCCGTTTGCGGGGCGATCGGGTCAAGGTTTCGGGGCGCAGGGGTGAGGCAATGACGCACAAGGGCAAATCGGGCGAAGCGCGGATGATGGAAGATCAGGAAGCCCTCGACCTTGCTGCGGACTGGGCTGACATCAGCCAGGGCCTGCGCAAGGACCTGGGCCAGCAACTCCACAGCCAGTGGATCAAGCCGATCCAGCTCGGCTCGTTCTGCAAGGAGACCGGCACGCTCGACCTGTTCCTGCCGACCGAGTTCTCCGCCAACTGGGTGGCCGACCGCTTTGCCGACCGGCTGAGCCTCGCCTGGAAGATCGCCCGCTCCGAAGTGCGCCACGTTCGCATCTCGGTCCACCCGGCCCGCAGGCAGATGCCCGACCTGCGCCTTGGCGGTCGCCGCCCGGCCAACGACGGCGCGCCATCGTCGCCCGTGCCTGAGCCCGGCCCGCTCTCGCTGCCTTCGGCGGACCTGTCGGGCAGCGAATTCGTCACGCTCGGCCAGCCGTCGATCGGGCTCGACCCGTCGCTGACCTTCACCACCTTCGTGACCGGCGCGGGCAACATCCTGGCCTGCAACGCCGCCCAGCGCATGGCCGCGGCGGAGAAGCCGCAGTTCTCGCCGCTCTACCTCAAGGCCGCGACCGGCCAGGGCAAGACCCACCTGCTCCACGCGATCGGCCACGCCTTCCTCGCCGCGCATCCGCGCAGCCGGATCTTCTACTGCTCGGCCGAGCGGTTCATGGTCGAGTTCGTCCAGGCCCTACGCCAGAACCAGATGCTGGAATTCAAGGCGCGGCTGCGCGGGTTCGACCTGCTGATGGTCGACGACATCCAGTTCATCATCGGCAAGGCAAGCGCGCAGGAGGAACTGCTCTACACGATCGACGCGCTGCTCGCCGAGGGCAAGCGACTGGTCTTCGCCGCCGACCGCGCCCCCCAAGCGCTCGACGGGGTCGAACAGCGGCTGCTGTCGCGCCTGTCGATGGGCCTCGTCGCCGATATCCAGCCGGCCGACATCGAGCTGCGCCGCTCGATCCTCGACCATCGCCTCGCCCGCTTCGCGCCGACCGACGTGCCGGCGGACGTCGTCGAGTTCCTTGCCCGGACCATCAACCGCAACGTGCGCGAGCTGGTCGGCGGCCTGAACAAGCTGATCGCCTATGCCCAGCTGACCGGGCAGAAGGTGAGCCTGCAGCTCGCCGAGGAGCAGCTGACCGACATTCTCTCGGCCAACCGCCGGCGCATCACGATCGACGAGATCCAGCGCACCGTCTGCCAGTTCTACCGGGTCGATCGGACCGAGATGGCGAGCAAGCGCCGGGCGCGGGCGGTGGTGCGGCCGCGGCAGGTGGCGATGTATCTGGCCAAGGTGCTGACGCCGCGCTCCTACCCCGAGATCGGCCGGAAGTTCGGCGGGCGCGACCATTCGACGGTGATCCACGCCGTGCGCCTGATCGAGGACCTGCGCACGCGCGATGCCGACATGGACGGCGACGTGCGCACGCTGCTGCGCCAGCTGGAAGACTGAGCCGGGAACGCCGCTGCAGGGGCACTGCAACGCATTTGCACCGACAGTACACCGACAGGGCACAGGCCCTGCCGGTGTTTTCCGCCGTGCTGTCCACAGGTGCGGTTAGAACTTCACTCCGATCATCGAGCCCACCCCGAAATCGGGCGCGCCCTTCGACAGGCCGGCCGAGCCGTAGAGGGTGAAGTTGAGCCGTCTGGCGACCGGGGTGGAGAAGGCGCCGAACAGCTCCTCGCTGTCACGCGAGAAGCTGCTGGTGCTCTCGCGGTAATCGTACGAGGCGATCAGCACCGACTTGCCGAGGGCGAGGCTGGCACCGGCGGAGCCGTTCCAGGCGTTGTGAAGGTCGACGCCCGCCGGATCGCCGGGCATGCGATAGCCGACCGAGACGAACGGGGTGACGGCCCCGATCGACTTCGACACTTCCGCGCCGACCGCGAAGTCGGTCTTGCCCGTGCCGAGCCCGCGCGAGGCCCTCGCGGTGGGCAGTTTGACCCGGCCATTGAGCTCGAGGCCGAAGCCGAGGCGCTCCTCGGGGATGGTGTAGGCCACGCCCAGGTTCACGTCGCCGAAGCCTGAGCGCACCGTGCGCGGGGCATTCGGATCGATGACGACCCCGCCGCTGCCGTCGCCGACGATGGCCGAGGAACCGTCGATCCGCAGCCACGGGATCGTGGCGGAGAAGCGGAGGTCGCCGGACTTGTAGCGCAGGCTGAAGGGCACGATCAGGATCTCGGTATCGACCCCGGTGCCGTAGTCGCCCTTGGAATAATCGACGCCGGTGGTGGCGGTGAGGCCATCGTCGGCCAGAGCCGGCGCCGTCCAGCCGAGAGTGGCGACGGCAGCAATGGCCAGTGCAGTTGCAGTCTTCTTCATCGGTATTCCCCCATGATGAAACAGGCCCCGCGAGGTTGCGCGGGGCCTGTTGCCGGTGTCAGGTCAGGTTGCTCAGTGGCCCGGGCGCGCAGCCTGGACGGTGTCCTTGATCGACTGGGCGGCATCGCGGACTGCCGACGCGTTGCTGCGGGCATCTTGCGCGGAGGCGCGAACGTCGGCCGCCGCCGACCGGGCCGCCGAGGCGGTGACGCGGGCGTCGGCGCTCGCTTCCTTCGCTTCCGTGGCGGCCGAACGGGCAGCGCGCAGATCGGCGACGGCGCCGGTGCCGCCCTTGATCGCCGAATTGGCCCCGCGGGCGCCGGCAACCGCCGAGGCGTCGAGAGCGGCCGAGGTGCCCGCGGCGTTGGCGCGGCCGCTCAGCGAGACATCGGTCGATCCGGCGCTGGCCGGTGCGGCAGTGCCGGTGGTGCTGCCGGTCGTGCTGCTGGTCGTCGGCGACGTGGTGGTGCTCGTCGTGCTGTCGGTATCGGTGTCGCTACCGGTCCCGCTGGGCTCGGCGCGCGCGGCGGCGCGGGCGGCGTTGCGGTCATGCGCCATGGCCGAGACCTGCGAGCCGATGCCCTTGTGGCCGGTGCCGGTGCGCTGGCCGCGAGCCATCGTGCGCACGTCGGCGCCGAGGCCGCTGTCAGTCGTGGTCGAGGTGGTCGGGGCGGTCGTGCCAGTGGTGCTGCCGGTGGCGGTGCCAGTCGTGGTGCCGGTCGTTCCCGAGGTTCCGGTCGTTCCCGAGGTTTCAGCCGAGGTCGTCCCGGTGGTGCTGGTGCCCGTGGTGGTCTGGGCCAGGGCCGGGCCGGCCGCGGCAATCGCGATGGCCGAAACGATCGGCAGGATCTTCATTTGCATAATCTCTCCTTTGCGCCCCCGCTGAGAGCCGGTTCCCTCCGGCTCCTGCGAAGAAAGCGGCACAGATAGGCCGCCTCCAGCGCGCGACGCTGCGAGGGGCTACATTAATGGCTGATTTATAAGGACAATTACTGCTGCCGAAGGGATAAGGGCCGGAGCCTGGAAGTGGCGGTTGCGCGGTGAACCGAGGCGAGCCGGCGATGTGAAACTCTCTCCTTCCCTCGCCCGCGCTGAAATGCCTCGCCGCGGCGGCCGCGGGGCGCTGACGCCCGTCGAAGTGGACATGGACGGCAGCGTGCGCCCGCTGCAGCGCCGGCTGGAAGACTGACGGCCAGGGCGCTCTCCTGCCGGTTCATCGACAAGCACCGCACCGGATCACCCGGGCTTCTCCCGGGGTTTTCCGCTGACCTGTCCACAGCCGCTGCACCGGGGCGCGGCGGGACCCGTGACCGGCTTTTTCCGTTGTGGCAACGCCCGGACAGCGGAGCAGCGGGAGCAGCGATCGATATGGCGGACCAGCCGCAAGCCTCGGCTCCGACCGGCCTGCCCGACGGGCTGCCGCTGCCGCGGCGGTATTATGCCGCGGCGACGATCTGGTTGGCGATCGCCATGTCGGTGCTCGATGGCGCCATCGCCAACATTGCCCTGCCCACGATCGCGGCCGAGCTCCAGGCCAGCCCGGCGGTGGCTGTCTGGGTGATCAACGCGTACCAGCTGGCCATCACCGTGCTGCTGCTGCCGCTGGCCGCCATGGGCGACCGGATCGGCCATGCGCGGGTGTACCTGCCGTCGCTGGTGCTGTTCGTCATCGGCTCGCTGCTCTGCGCGCTGGCCGGGAGCCTGCCCGCACTGATCGCCGCCCGAGTGGTCCAGGGGATGGGCGCCGCCGGGATCATGAGCATGAACTCGGCGCTGCTGCGTTCGACCTACCCCGCCTCGCAGCTTGGCCGCGGAATGGGCTACAACGCGCTGGTGATCTCCGTCGCGTCAGCGATCGGGCCGTCGCTGGCCGCAGCCATCCTTGCCGTGGCGCCCTGGCCCTGGCTGTTCGCGATCAACGTGCCGGTTGGACTCGCCGCCCTTGCGATCGGCTGGCGGTGCCTGCCGCACGCCGCAGGGCACGGGCGGCAGCCGGACCTCGTGGCCGCGGGGCTGAGCGCGGGGATGCTGGGCCTCATCGTTTACGGCGCGGAGAGTTTCGCGCGCGAAGGCCGGAGTTCGGGGCTGGCGCTGTTGGGGATCGGCCTCGTGCTGGGAGGTACGCTGGTGCTGTGGGAGCGCGGCAAGCAAGCGCCGCTGTTTCCGACCGACCTGCTCGCGATCCCGATCTTCTCGCTCTCGCTGCTGACCTCGATCACCTCGTTTGCCGCGCAGATGGTCGCCTACGTGGCGATGCCGTTCGTGCTGCAACAGGCGCTCGGGCGCAGCGTCGTCGAATCCGGGTTGCTGATGACGCCGTGGCCGATCGCGGTCGGGGTGACCGCGTCCATCGCGGGGCGGCTGGCGGACCGCTGGCCGGCGGGTCTGCTCGGTGCCATCGGACTGGTGCTGCTGGCCGCCGGCCTGTTTGCGCTGTCGCGGCTCGGGCCGCAGCCGGCCGACGCGCAGATCGTCTGGCGCATGGCGCTGTGCGGGGCAGGATTCGGGTTGTTCCAGGCGCCGAACAATCGCGCCATCGTCGGCGCGGCCCCGCGCGATCGTTCGGGCGCTGCGGGCGGCATGCTGGCGACGGCGCGGCTGCTGGGGCAGACGAGCGGCGCGGTGGCGGTCGCCGCCGGATTCCACCGCCTCGGTCTGGGTTCGAGCTCGTTCATGCTGACCTGTGCGGCCGTAGCGGCGCTGGTGGCGGCGGGCATCAGCCTGTTGCGACTGGGCGTCCCCGTGCCCCCCGGGCTGCCGAGGCGGATGCCCGAGGCAGAGAGGTCCTGACGCTGGCTCTTCCCTCGCACGCGGGCCTTGCCTAAGCGTGCCCCATGAGCCTGCCGCCCGACCGTATCGACCGCTTCGCCCGCCACATCGTCCTCCCCGAGGTGGGTGGGGCCGGCCAGGTGGCGCTGGCGCAGGCGCACGTGGTGCTGGTGGGCTGCGGCGGGATCGGTTCCCCGGCGCTGCAATATCTCGCGGCGGCCGGCGTAGGCCGGCTGACGCTGATCGACGACGACGTGGTCGAAGCCTCGAACCTCCAGCGCCAGACGATCTTCGGCGAGCGCGACCTTGGCCGTGGCAAGGCCGATGCCGCGGCCGACTGGGTGCGCCATTTCGACCTGGCGCTCGAAGTCCATGCGCACCGGGTGCGGATCGATGCGGGCAATGCCGCGGGGCTGATCGCGGGCGCCGACGTGGTGCTCGACGGGTGCGACAACTTCGCGACCCGGCTCGCCGTCTCGGACGCCTGCGTCGATGCCGGCATTCCGCTGACCAGCGCGGCTCTTGGCCGCTTCCAGGGGCAGATCGGCAACTTCGCCGGACATCTGCCCGGCGAGCCCTGCTACCGCTGCTGGGTGGGCGACGCGTTCGACGCCGAGGACTGCGACACCTGCGCGGCTGACGGCGTGCTTGGCGCGATGGCCGGGATGGTCGGCAGCTTCGGGGCGATGCAGGCGATCCGCGTGCTGCTTCAGGGCCACGCGGCGCTGGGCGAACCGCAATGGGGCCAGCTGCACTTGCTCGACGGGCTGGCGCCTTCGCTGCGGACGATCCGGGTGCCGAAGGATGCGACGTGCAAGGGCTGTGGGGCGGAGTAGGCCGCGAGCTGTGCTGGCCCACCCCCGACCCCTCCCGCCTGCGGGAGGGGAGCGGCAGTTCAGCCCAGCACTTCATCCACCCAAGCCGGCACCAGCTTCGTGGCTGGGCCGAGGCGGCTTTCTTCGAACCAGGCTGAGCCCTGGCTGCGTTCGAGGTTGAGTTCGAGCGTGGCGGCGCCGAGTTCGCGGGCGAGGCGGACAAAGCCGGCGGCGGGGTAGACCGCGCCCGAGGTGCCGATCGAGACGAACAGGTCGGCCTCGCGCAGCGCGGCGTGGATCGTGTCCATGCGATAGGGCATCTCGCCGAACCAGACGACATCGGGGCGCAGAGCGCGTTCGCCGCACTCCGGACAGGCGGGTCGGTGGATCAGCGGTTCGCGCCACGGCGAACGCACGTCGCAGGCGGTGCACCAGGCGTTGAGATGCTCGCCATGCATATGGAGGACGCGAGCGGCGCCGGCCCGCTCATGCAGATCGTCGACGTTCTGGGTGACGATCAGCAGGCCGCCCGCCCACTCGCGGTCGAGCCGGGCCAGCGCGTGGTGGGCGGCGTTGGGTTCGCGGGTCTGGATCGCGGCGCGCCGCATGTCGTAGAAGCGCAGGACCAGTTCGGGATCGCGGGCGAAGGCCTCGGGCGTGGCGACGTCCTCGACCCGGTGCTGCTCCCACAGGCCGCCGGCATCACGGAAGGTATCGATGCCGGATTCGGCCGAGACGCCGGCGCCGGTGAGGATCACGATGTTGCGGTATTTCGCCATCGCCGCCATGAAGCACGCCGACAGCGAGGTGAGCAAGATGGGTATCGGGGCAAGAATCGGGATCATCGGCAGCGAAGGGCGCATGGGCAAGGCGCTGGCCGAGGCCATCGGCGCGGCGGGCGAAGTGCTGGAGGGGGGGATCGACAAGGACGGCAACCCGATGGCGCTAGCCGCCGGGTGCGACGTGCTGATCGACTTTTCGAGCCCGCACGCGCTTGAAGCCAATCTCGAGGCGGCGATGCGCGCGGGGGTGCCGATCGTCGTCGGCACCACGGGGCTCGAGGAGCGCCACCACTGGCTGATCGACGCGGCGGCCGAAAAGGTGGCCGTGCTCCAGACCGGGAACACCTCGCTCGGCGTCAACATGCTGGCCCATCTCGTGCGCGAGGCGGCGGCGCGGCTGGGTGAGGACTGGGACATCGAGATCGTCGAGACCCATCACCGGATGAAGGTCGACGCGCCCTCGGGCACTGCCCTGCTGCTGGGCGAGGCGGCCGCCGAGGGGCGGATGATCCGGCTGGCGGACAATTCCGTGCGCGGGCGTGACGGCATCACCGGCGCGCGCGAGGCCGGAACGATCGGGTTCGCCAGCCTGCGCGGCGGGAGCGTGGCGGGCGATCACACCGTGCACTTCCTTGCCGATAACGAGCGCATCGCGCTCTCGCACCTCGCCGAGAACCGGGCGAACTTCGCCAAGGGCGCAGTGCGCGCGGCGCAGTGGCTGGTGGGCAAGGCGCCGGGGCGCTACCGCATGCCCGAGGTGCTGGGACTGTGACGGACCGATGAAGCGGGACGACGTTTTCGAGTTCTTCCGCCGGCTGGCCGAGGCCAACCCCTCGCCCGAGACCGAGCTCGAGTTCGGGAATGTCTACCAGTTGCTGGTGGCGGTGGTGCTTTCGGCGCAATCGACCGACGTGGGGGTGAACAAGGCGACGCGGGCGCTGTTTCGCGAGGTGAAGACCCCGGCGCAGATGGTGGCGCTCGGCGAGGAAGGCCTCAAGGCGCACATCAAGACCATCGGCCTGTTCAACACCAAGGCGAAGAACGTCATCGCGCTTTCCGAGACGCTGGTGCGCGAGCATGGCGGCGAGGTGCCGGCCGATCGCGATGCGCTGACCGCGCTGCCCGGGGTGGGCCGCAAGACCGCCAATGTCGTGCTCAACTGCGCGTTCGGCGCTGAGACCTTCGCCGTCGACACGCACATCTTCCGGGTGGGCAACCGGACCGGGCTGGCGAAGGGCAAGACGCCGGCCGCGGTCGAGCAGCAGCTCGAGAAGAAAGTGCCGCAGCCGTTCCGCGTGGGCGCACATCACTGGCTGATCCTGCACGGGCGTTATGTCTGCAAGGCGCGGACGCCCGAGTGCTGGCGCTGCCCGGTGGTGGACCTGTGCGCCTTCAAGGCCAAAGTGCTGGAGAAGGGCGCCAAGCCGGCCGGCGTCTCGCGGGAACGCGCGCCCGCCAAATCCGTTCGGAAGGCGCCAGCGGCGCGCGGATAAGCGAAGAGGCAACCGGCTGACCTGGCGCGAGAGGAGAGTTCCGATGCGCATGGACAGGCTGAAGATCGCCCTTCCCCTGCTGGCGACGACCATGGTGCTGGCCGGATGCTACGACTACGCCGAGCGTCCGCGCGGGGCCGAGGCCCACAGCCGGGTCCCGCTGGCGCGGGTGACCGGGCCGGACGAGACCTGCATCCCACTGACCCGGTTCAACCAGACCGAAGTGCGCGACGGGCGGACGATCGACTTTCTCAGCTCGTCCAATCGCGGTTGGCGCAATGTGCTGCCCGACAGCTGCCCGGGCCTTGCCAGCGAGCGCGCGTTCAGCTTCGCCACCTCGCTGACGCAGCTGTGCAGCACCGACATCATCCACGTGCTCTATCACGCGGGCAGCGGCCTGCAGCCGGGGGCGGCCTGCGGGCTCGGGCGGTTCACGCCGATCGAGCTGGGGCGTTAGGCATCTCGCTCGTTTCGTGCTGAGGAGCGAACCGAAGGCACCGGTTGAGGAGCGCGTCTGCAAACTCCTTGCACGCCGAGGCCTGTCCTTCGCGATGGCTCTTCAGCCACTCGGCTTCAGCGCCTCCTCAGGACGAACGGCACTGGCAGATGGGCCGATTACGCCTCGGGATCGAGATGCAGCCCGCGCTTGCCGTGTTCCGGCGTATCGTGCGGGGCCTCGGGGCCTTCCGCGTCGGGATCGCGCAGCGGCTGGAGCATGCCTTCCCACTTGGTGATGACCGCCGTCGCCACGGCGTTGCCGACCACGTTGGTCGCGGTGCGGCCCATGTCGAGGAAGGTGTCCACCCCGAGGATCAGCGCGATGCCCTCCACCGGCAGGCCGAACTGGGTGAGCGTGGCGGCGATCACCACGAGGCTGGCGCGCGGCACGGCGGCAATGCCCTTGGAGGTGACCATCAGGGTGAGCAGCATGGCGATCTGCTGGAAGGCGCTGAGGTGGATCCCGTAGGCCTGGGCGATGAACAGCGTGGCGAAGCTGGTGTACATCATCGAGCCATCGAGATTGAACGAGTAGCCGAGCGGCAGGACGAAGCCCGATATCCGCCGCGGCACGCCGAACTTGTCGAGCTGCTCGAACAGCCGCGGGAGCGCGCTTTCGCTGCTGGCGGTGGAGAAGGCGAGGATCACCGGCTCGCGGATGTAGCGCGCCAGCGCCACCGCTCGGCCCTTGAGCACCAGCGCGGCCATGCCGAACAGGATGGTCCACAGGATCAGGAGGCCGAAGTAGAACTCGCTCATCAGCGCGGCGTAGGTGATGACGATGCCGAAGCCGCGCAGCGCGATGACCGAGGCCATCGCCCCGAACACCGCGAAGGGGGCGAAGCGCATGACATAGTCGGTCATCCGCATCATCAGTTGGGCGAGCGCCTCGAGCCCATCGAGGATGATCGCACCGCGTTCGCGCAGGGCCGAGAGCGCGATCCCGAAGAACAGCGAGAAGACGAGGATCTGGAGGACGTTGTTGTTGGCCATCGCGTCGACAGCGCTGGTCGGGAAGACTTCCAGCACGAAGTGGCGGAAGGTGAAATCTGAGGTGGCGAGCGTGCCGATATCGCCGCCGGCCTTGAACTGGAGGCCGACGCCGGGCTGGAAGAAGTTGATCAGCAGCAGGCCGACGGTGATCGAGATCAGGCTCGCGGTGATGAACCAGGCGAGCGCCCGCCCGCCGATCCGGCCGAGCGCGCTGCTATCGCCCATGCCGGCGATGCCCGTGACCAGCGTGGCGAAGACCAGCGGGGCGATGATCATCTTGATGAGGTGGAGGAACACGTCGGGCAAAAGCTTGAGCGTGTCCGCGGTGGCAAGGAGCGTGGGGTCTCCGGCTGGAAACGCGCGGTTGATCGCGACGCCGGCGATGATCCCGAGCATGAGGCCGATGAGGATGCGGACAGTCAGCTTGCCGGTCATGTCGGGCCCCTTCCCTGTAAGCGGCGAGAGTAGCGGCAGAGGGTGCGGGCGCAATACGCGTTTTCAGTCCGCGCGTACTGCGCCTCAGGCCGGCGAACTCCTTGAGTTCCGCCCTTGCAAGGGGACGGGCTTGCTCAGCCCGCCAGTGCCGCTTCGGCGACCCGGCGATAGATCCGCGCCAGTACCTCGAGGTCATCGATCGCCACGGCCTCGTCGCGCTTGTGCATGGTCGCGTTGCACAGGCCGAACTCGACGACCGGGCAGACCGCCTTGAGGAAGCGCGCGTCGGAAGTGCCGCCGGTGGTGGACAGGTCGGGAGTGACCCCGGTTTCGGCCTCGATCGCCGCAACCAGCAGGGCGGAAAAGTCGCCCGGCGGGGTAAGGAAGGCCTCGCCCGAGACGACGTGGCGCGCGGTGCCGCCGTGGCGGTGAGCGATCTCGGCGATCCGCCTGGCCAGCGCATTGCCGGTGTGCAGGTCGTTGAAGCGGATCGACATGCGCGCGGCGGCCTTGGCGGGGATCACGTTGGTGGCGGGGTTGCCCACCGCGAGATCGGTGATCTCGAGATTGGAGGGCTGGAACCAGTCGGTCCCGCCATCGAGCTCGAGCGCTTCGAGTTCGGCAAGGATGGCGACGAGGCGGGGGATCGGATTGTCGGCCAGGTGCGGATAGGCGACGTGGCCTTCCTTGCCGGGGACCTCGAGCCAGATGTTGACCGAACCGCGCCGCCCGATCTTGATCATGTCGCCCAGCCGGTTGACCGAGGTCGGCTCGCCCACGAGGCACATGTCGGGCTGCTCGCCGGTTTCGCGCAGGTGGTCGATCAGGGCGAGCGTGCCGAACCGGGCCGCGCCCTCCTCGTCGCCGGTGATGATCAGGCTGAGGGTGCCGGCGTCGGCCGGGATCGCGGCGGCGGCGGTGACCATTGCGGCGATCGCGCCTTTCATGTCCACCGCGCCGCGGCCGTAGAGCAGCTCGCCGCCGGCTGGCCCGCGGCGCTCGGGCAGGAACGGCGCGGCGGTCCAGCCTTCGCCGGGAGGGACGACGTCGAGGTGGCCGGCGAAAGCGAAATGGCGGCTGCCGGGAGGGCCGCGGCGCACCGCGAAGAGATTTTCCACCGGCCCGTCTGGCGCCTCGCCGTTGAGCATGCGGCGCACCTCGAAGCCGAGGGGGGCGAGCTGTCCTTCGAGGCAATCGAACACCAGCCCGGTAGCGGGCGTGACGCTGGGGCAGGCGATCAGCGCCTCGGCCAGATCGACGACGCCAGGGGTGACGGGGGCTTGCGGGCTCATCGCGCCGCCTTAGGGAGCGGGCCCGGGCGAAACAAGCTGCCCGTCATGCCGGGGACGGCACTTCATTCTGCTCGATCCGCCACTCCTCGCCTTCCGCCGCGGCGACCCAGGCCACCAGCCAGTCGTGCTCCCACACGGCTTCCATATAGGCTGAGGCAAAGCCCGGGACCGGGATGCCATACGTTAGGAAGCGGCTCACGACGGGGGCGAAGACGATATCGGCGGCGCAGAAGGTGCCGAACAGGAACGGCCCGCCCTGCCCGAACCGCGCCCGCGCCTCGGCCCAGAGGGTGAGGATGCGCACGATATCGGCGCGCACCGCCGCATCGGGCACGAACCCGGCCACCCGGCGGCGCACGTTCATCGGGCAGGCGCTGCGCAGGGCGACGAAGCTCGAATGCATCTCGGCGACCATCGAGCGAGCCATTGCGCGGGCATCGTCGGCCTTGGGCCAGAACCGGTCGCGCCCGACCTTGTCGGCGAGGTACTCGAGGATGGCGAGGCTGTCCCACACCACTGCATCGCCGTCCCACAGCACCGGCACCCGGCCATGCGAGGGAGCGATATCGCCGATCTCGTGCTTGGCCTGGTCCCACTCCTCGCCATAGAGCGGAATGGTGATCTCCTCGAAGTGCAGGCCCGACTGGCGCATGGCCAGCCAGCCGCGCAGCGACCAGCTCGAATAATTCTTGTTGCCGATGATGAGCTTCACGAACGCATGCCCCGAGCTGCCTTGCGTGGCCGGGGTAAACGCCCGCGCCGCCCGTGTCGAGACGGCAGAAGGTTACGCGTGCGGCGTCAGGCGGGGCGTGGCTCCCCGAGTGAAGCGGGGCAGCGGCGCACGAGCCGGATGCCGAGCGAGCGGCGCAGCGCGGGGCTGCGGCGCTCGCCCAGCTCGGCCAGCAGGGCGCAGGCGGCCAGCACCCCGCCAAGCGCGACGAGCATTCCGGCGAAGCCCGACGGGGCGGCGATGCCATAGGATCGAGCGAGCAGGATCAGCGGGCGGTGCATGAGATAGGTGGTGAAGGTCATCCCCGCGCCCCAGCTCAGCGCCGGAGCGGCGCGCTGGATGAACGGCGCTGCGAGCGGCAGGAACGGCCGCAGCCCGGCAAGGCCCAGCATGGCGGCAAGCCCGGCGAGCATGTCGCCGACCAGGTTTTGCGAATTCACCAGCGGCAGCGGGCTGCGTTCGGCCAACCACAGCAGCGCCGGGATATCGACGGCCCGGACGAGCACGGCCAATGCGCAGGAAGCGAGGAGCAGCACGGCGCCGGCGGGGCGGGCCACGGCGGTCCAGCGCGGATCGCAAGCCAGCGCCGCGCCCATCAGCCAGACCGGGAGCAGCAGCAGGATCTGCGGGCCCGCCAGCCAGCCGAGCGCCGCGAGCCAGGCGACGCGCCGGGTCCCGCGCAGGAACAGCGCGGCCCCGAACAAGGCATAATACCAGACCTCGTAGCTGAGCGACCACCAAGGCGCGTTCCACACCGGCAGTTGGCCGTGCGGCGATTCGGTGAGGAACAACAGCGGGTGGACGACCGACTGCCACGTCAGCTCAGCGCCGCGGCCGGGCTCGCTCACCACCAGCGGCCCGGCGAGGAGGAAAGCGGCGATCCCGACCGCCATTGCCCCGAGAGCAACCGGTGCAATGCGGGTGACGCGGGCGAGCGCATAGTCGCGCAGCGTGGTGCCAGGCCGCGACGCCCCGGTCGCGACGGCGAGCCCGGAGACCACGAAGAACACCACCACGGCATAGTGGGCGCCCAGCTGGCCAATGCGCACCCCGCCCGAGTGCAACCCGTCGATCGCGGAATGCTGGATCACCACGGCGCCGGCGCAAACCACGCGGACGAGATCGACGAGGCTCGACATCGGCCCCGACAGGAACCCCGGCGCGGGCGCGCCGGCCACGGATGAACGCGTATCCATCCCGGCCGCCCTAGCAAGACAATGGTTACCATAGGCTCAAGACGTGCCCCGAAGGGGCGCGGCCGGCCGGCGCTCAGGCTCCGGCGTCTTCCAGCACGGCGGCGCGCAGGGCGTCGATCCCCAGCTTCACTTCCGACGAGGTGACCAGCACCTCGGGGTGCGCCGCGACATGCTTGCGCGCTTCCGCCTCGGTGCGCGCGGTGACCTCGGCGAGCTCGCTGGCCTTCAGCTTGTCGGCCTTGGTGAGGACGACGCGGTAGCCGACGGCGCTCTCGTCGAGCATCTTCATGAACTCGACATCGACCGGCTTGATGCCGTGGCGGGCATCCACCAGCAGCAGGGTACGCTTGAGCACGACCCGGCCACGCAGATAGTCGCGGATCAGCCGCCGCCACTTTTCGACCACCGCCGGCGGGGCCTTGGCGAAGCCGTACCCGGGCATGTCGACGAGCCGGAACGCGGTCGGCGTGCCGACCTCGAAGTAGTTGAGCTCCTGGGTGCGGCCGGGGGTGACCGAGGCGCGGGCGAGCGACTTGCGCCCGGTCAGCGCGTTGAGCAGCAGGACTTGCCGACGTTCGAAGCGGCCGCAGAACGCGATCTCCGGCACGGTCGGTTCGGGCAGGAACTTCATCTGCGGCGCGGACAACAGGAAGTCGACGCGGCCGGAAAACAGCTTCCCGGCGCGTTCGATCCGCTCGGCGAGGAGGGCCTCGTCTTCGCTCACCTGACTGCCTTGACCGTGATCGCCGTCACTTGGCCCGCCGCGTGTCTGCGCCGACATCGACGCGTTCCTTGTCGACCATCGCCTTGAGCTGCGGATGGCGCGTGTAAAGGTACTTCTGCTGGGCGATGGTGAGCAGGTTCGAGGTGATCCAGTAGATCAGGAGGCCTGCCGCAAACGGCGCCATCACGAACATCATCATCCACGGCATGATCGCGAAGACCTGCTGCTGCACCGGATCGGGCGCGGCCGGATTGAGCTTGAACTGCAGCCACATGGTGAAGCCGAGCAGCAGCGCGAGCACGCCGATCGCGAGGAAGCCGGGCGGGTTGAAATCGAGCAGCCCGAACAGATTGAGGATGTGCAGCGGATCGGGCGCGGAGAGATCCTTGATCCACAGCGCGAAGGGCTGATGGCGCATCTCGACCGCGAGGGTCAGCACCTTGTAGAGCGCGAAGAAGACCGGGATCTGGAGGAAGATCGGCAGGCACCCCGCGAGCGGGTTCACCCCTTCTTCCTTGTAGAGCTTCATGGTCTCTTCCTGGAGCTTCTGCTTGTCGTCCTTGTAGCGCTCCTGGAGGACCTTCATCTTCGGCTGGATCGCGCGCATCGCCGCCATCGAGGCGAACTGGCGCTGGGCGATCGGGAACATGATCCCGCGCACGATCAGGGTGAGCAGGATGATCGCCACGCCGAAGTTGCCGACCGTCTTGAACAGGGCCTTCAGCAGCCAGAAGATCGGCTTCTCGAACCAGAAGAACCAGCCCCAGTCGATCGCGTGGCCGAAGTTCGACAGGCCGGCCTGCTCGTAGCGATCGAGCACGGCCGATTCCTTCGCGCCGGCGAACAGCTTCGTGGTGTGGACGAGGGTCTGGCCGGGGGCGACGGTGGCGGCGGGATAATAGAGGTTGGCGAGGTAAATGCCGTTGCCGAGCGCGCGGAAGTCCGAGCCCTGCGCAGCACCGTCGGGGGCGAGCACGCTCATCCAGTAGATGTCGGTGAAGCCGAGCCAGTCGGGCTTGCCCTCGTTGGCCATCGTGCCGGCGGTGACGACGTCCTTGTAGTTCGGCTTGAACCTGACCGAGCCGTCGAACGCGCCGAACGGGCCCGAGTGGAGGGTCCAGGTGGAGACCGAGGCAGTCTTGTCGGTGCGGTTGACCTGCGCGATCGGCTGGACGCTGACCGGCGCGGGGCCGGCATTGGTGACGGCCTGCTTGATGGTGATCAGGTAGTCGTTGTCGATCGCGTAGGTGATCGCGAAAGTCTGGCCCTGCCCGTTGGCCCAGGTGAGTGTGACCGGCGTTGCCGGGGTGAGCTTCGCGCCGGCGGGCGCGGTCCACACCGTCTGCGCGGTGGGCGCGGGAACGTTGGCGCCGGCCCAGCCGACCTGGGCGAACTGCTGCGCGGGGGTGCCGGCGGGGGAGAAGATCCGGGCCGGACCGGAGTTCTTCTCGATGCTGGCGGTGTGGCGGGGGGTGACGAGATCGTCGACCAGCGCGCCGGTGAGGTTGATCGAGCCCGACAGGCCCGGCGCGGCGATCGGCACGCGGCCGGCCGGGTTCAGCGCGGTGGCCAGATCCTTTGCCTCGAGCGCGACATCGGCCGGGTTCGACAGGCCGCCCTCGCGGGTGGGCTTGTCGGCGCGGGCGGGATCGGCGGCGGGGGCGCCCGGTTGACCGGCCGCCTGGCTGGCGGCGGGCCCGGCGGCAGCGGCGTGAGGCTTGTTGGCCTCGGGGTACATGTAGCGCATCGCGCTGTCCCACCCGAAGATCAACAGGATGGTCAGCAATACGGCCAGGATCAGGTTGCGCTGGTTCTGCACGGAGGTGTCCGTTCGTCTTTCTTGGTCGCTTCGGGGAGTTCAGGGAACCGGATCGTAGCCGTGCCCACCCCACGGGTGGCAGCGCAATAGACGCTTCGCCGCCAGCCAACCACCCTTAATCGCACCGTGCTTTTCGAGCGCCTCGATGGCGTATTGCGAGCACGACGGGGCATAGCGGCAAGAGGGCGGGAGCACGCGCGAAGGGCCGAGTTGCCAGCCGCGGGCAAGGAGGACCAAAAGGCGCTTCATGGCCGTTGGCTGCCTTTCGGCTTGCCCTTGCGGGGTCGCGGGGGATCGCCCTTGCCGGCCGCCGCACGGGCGAGCGCGGCGACGAGTTCCTCGCGCAGGCTGGCGAAATCGCGCTCGATCCCCCCGTCCCGGCCGATCAGCACATGATCGGAGCCCGGAAGGCCATGGGCGGGCAGCACTTCGCGCAGTAGGGCGCGGAAGCGGCGCTTCATCCGGTTGCGGACGACCGCATTGCCGATCTTCTTGGTGACAGTGATCCCGAAGCGCATGCCCGCGCTCTCGTTCGGGCGCGCCAGCAGGACGAACCCCGGGCGGGAGACGCGGATGCCGCGATTCGCCGCGAGGAAATCGGCGCGTTTGGTAAGGACCGGGATCGTGTCCATATTCGCCTGCCCGCAAACGTCAGCGGCCCGCCTTCCCTGCCGCGCCACCGCAGGATAGACCCGGTGGCAGGGCAGGGAAAGCGGGCCGGCGCGGCAGGCCCCCGACACGCGGCCGGAGGCGAGCCCGACGGATCAGGCCGAGAGCTTCTTGCGGCCGCGGGCGCGGCGGGCGCGCAGGACGTTGCGGCCACCGACCGTGGCGGTGCGGGCGCGGAAGCCGTGGCGGCGGGCGCGAACGAGGTTGCTCGGCTGGAAAGTGCGCTTCATCTTACTGACCTTCGGATTTCATACGTGCTGGCCGCCCGCGCGAGCGGCCGGAAAGAAGCGGCCCGTTAAGCGACGGAGGGATTCGAGTCAAGGCGGCGATGGCACGCCCGCACCCCGGCCGCGCTCATTGGTAGTTCACCCAGTGTCCCATCTCGGTCGCGGTCAGCCAGCGCGCCGAGGCATTGGGGACCGAGTTGGTCATCGCATAGAACGCGGTGGCCTGCGGCAGGGTCATCCCCATTTCCCGGTAGTAATCGAGATAGGCGCGGTTTTCCGGGGCGGTGGGGGCATAATCGGTCGCCTCGCGGCCGTCCTCGTCGGCCCAGGCATGGACCGCGAACTCGGCACGCGGTTCGGCCGTGTGATGCACGCCCGCGAGGAACAGCTCGACCGCGCCCGAGCGGACCGAGCCGCCATCGGGCACGTGGGTGGCAAGGCCGCGGGCGCGGATCATCCGGCCGAGCGCGAGGTTGGCCCGGTCGTCCTCGGTGCCCGGGCACTCGACCAGCTCGAGCGTGGTGATCCCCGGGTGCGCGGCGAGCATGACCCGGAACGCGGCCGGGGTCCGTTCGTCAGTGGCGTCGACGAGCGCGGCACGGCCGTCGTCGAGGACCCGGAACGGCCCGTAGCGGGCGATCCCGCGCGGGACCGCAACCGGGGCGGAAGCGACGAAACGGCCCGACCCGGCCGCCGCGACGCCTGCTTCCGCCGGAGTTTCCTCCCCGATCACCTCTTCGGTGACCTCGGTCACGGTGACGACCTGGGTCGTCGCCGGTTCCCACTGGGCCCCCGCCCCTTCGCCATAGGCAATCTGCTGCGCGCCCGCCGGGAAGGCGAGGACAGCAAAGCCGAGGGCGACGGGGCCTAAAGCAAGGGCGACCAATCTGCGCACGCGGCGATCCTGCCGTCATGCGCATTGCCGGGTTGCTGAAGGGTTCGGTTAAGATTCCCTGACGGCAAGTTAATCCGATCCGGAGCAATGGGCCGCCCCGCCCCCTCGACAGCATCGGGCGGCTGCGCCATGACCGCTATATAGGGGTTATTACGGGGGTGAGCGCGTGGTCGCTCGGGTGGAGACGGTGGCGTACCTCGGGCTGGAGGCGCGCACCGTGGAAGTGCAGTGCCAGATCGCGCCCGGCATGCCGGGATTCCACCTCGTCGGCCTGCCTGACAAGGCGGTGAACGAGAGCCGGATGCGCGTCCAGGCGACGCTGAGCGCCCTGGGGCTCGCGCTGCCGCCGAAGCGGATCACGATCAACCTTTCCCCGGCGGACCTGCCCAAGGAAGGCTCGCACTACGACCTGCCGATCGCGCTCGCCCTGCTCGCCGCGATGGGGGTAACCGATGCCGAGCAGCTGGGGGACTGGGTGGCGGTGGGCGAACTCGCGCTCGACGGGCGGATCGTCGCCAGCCCCGGCGTGCTGCTGGCCGCGCTCCACGCCAGCGGGGCGGACAAGGGCCTGATCTGCCCGGCGGCGCAAGGCCCCGAGGCGCGCTGGGCGAGCGGCATTCCCATCCTCGCCGCGCCTGACCTGATCGCCCTGCTCAACCACCTCAAGGGCGTGCAGGTGCTGGTTCCCCCCGAACCGGGCGAGGTCATGGCCGAGGCGCGCGGGCCCGACCTCAGGCAGGTCAAGGGCCAGGAGACCGCCAAGCGTGCGCTGGAAATTGCCGCAGCGGGCGGGCACAACCTCCTGATGTGCGGGCCGCCCGGCGCGGGCAAGAGCCTGCTGGCCGCGTGTCTGCCCGGCATCTTGCCGCCGCTCCAACCGGCCGAGGCGCTCGAGGTCTCGATGGTTGCCTCGGTGGCGGGCACACTCGAGGAGGGCCGGATCAGTCGAGCCCGCCCGTTCCGCGCGCCCCATCACTCGGCCTCGATCGCCGCGCTGACCGGGGGCGGGCTCAAGGTGCGCCCGGGCGAGGTCAGCCTGGCCCATCTCGGCGTGCTGTTCCTCGACGAGCTGCCCGAGTTCCAGCGCCCCGCGCTCGATTCGCTGCGCCAGCCGCTCGAGACCGGGACGGTGACCGTGGCGCGCGCCAATGCCCACGTGACCTTTCCGGCCCGCGTCCAGTTGATCGCGGCGATGAACCCGTGCCGTTGCGGGCATCTCGGCGATCCGGCGCTCGGCTGCAGCCGCGCGCCACGGTGCGCGGCGGATTACCAGAGCAAGGTCTCCGGTCCCCTGCTCGACCGGATCGACCTGCACATCGACGTGGACCCGGTGCGCGCGGCCGACCTCGCCCTGCCCCCGCCGGCGGAGGGGAGCGCAGAAGTGGCGGCCCGCGTGGCCGCCGCCCGCCGCATCCAGACCGCGCGGCTCACCGGCACCGCGATGCGCAGCAATGCCGAGCTCGACGGCGACGCGCTGGAGCGCTTCGCCACGCCGGACGAAGCAGGCCGCAAGCTGCTGCTCCAGGCCGCCGACGCGATGCGGCTGTCGGCGCGCGGCTACACCCGCATCCTGCGCGTGGCGCGCACGATTGCGGACATGACGGGCGCGCAGAGCGTGGGGCGCATCCACGTGGCCGAGGCTCTGAGCTACAGGCGCATGGCGGCGCGCGGCTGAATGGCGGCGCGCGGCGCGAGTGTCGGACGGGTAGGCGGCGGCTGCGACAATAGAAGCCGGTAAAATCGCCGCTTCGTCGGTCGAGCCTCGATCAGCTCAACAGGAACCCGGCATCGACCGGGATTGCCGCGTTCGTAACGTAGCGCGCACCGGGCGATGCCAGGTAGAGCACGGCCGCCGCAATGTCGGACGGCTCGCACAGACCGAGCGGCGGCATCCGCAATCCGGGCCCGCGGACTTCGGGTCCGGTGATGACCGCATTGGTAGCCACGCCGCCTGGAAGCACGGCATTCACGGTGATCCGGTGCGCCGCCAACTCGTAGGCAGCGTTCTGCGTGAGCGTCACGACCGCGCCCTTTGATGACGAATAGGCGGCCAGGCCGTCGATCATGGGATGGCGCACACCCAGCGAGGCGATGTTCACGATGCGCCCGCCCTGCCCGGCGTCGATCATGCACCTGGCGACTTCCCGGAGCATGAGGAACGTGCCGCGGGCATTGATGGCGTGTACCGAATCCCAATGCTCGGCGGTCGAATCGAGCAACAGCATGCGATGCTGCACGCCGGCGTTGTTCACGAGGATCCACGGCGCGCCATGCTCCGCGACAATGGCGCTGACGCCGTCGATGACCGACCTTTCCTCGCTGACGTCGATCCATTGCGGATGGACCGCCAACCCATGCCCCGCGAACAGCTCTGCCCGGGATGTGGCGGCATCCACATCCCGATCGGCGATTACGACCGTGGCTCCCGCTCTGGCCAGGGTTTCGGTGATGCCGGCACCGATGCCGGTCGCTCCGCCGGACACCACGGCGACCTTGCCGGACAGATCAAACAGGGCCTCTATCGCCATTGTGCACCTCTCGACGCGTGGCGCCACTTCGGGCGCTCACGAACAATCCTGGCCGGCTTCACGGCACTTGGAACGCGCCTGCGCTCTTCAGGCCGCCGTACTCTCGCGCACGCGCAGACGCGTCAGATGGAGCGAATAAATCTGCCACGCTCCGTTCTCCTTGCGGTACTTCTCGTGATAATGCCCATGACCCTGGAAGCATCGCCCGTTCGGATGCTCCACTATGTCTTCCATGGCCCAAATCCCCGTCGCCTCTGTTTCGGAGAGGAGCTCTATTTCCGGCATGTGGCCATGATGAACGGTAGTACACTCCTCGATCGCTTCGCGGGTAGTAGCAACGAACTCATCGACACCTTGCCGAGTGGGCAGCGGATTGCCCGATCTCCCGCCGGTGGAGACTGCGGTATCGACGATTACGATGATATCGTCGGCAAACAGCTGCCGCCATTGATCCCACTGCTTGGTGTCCATCAGTCGGAAGTACTTCGCCTTGAGCTGTCGGATTTCCTCCTGGAGAACCATCGTCCGTACGGGGTCCATAGCTACTCACCTCTCTCCATCGGCATATTCCGGACATTCGGCCAATCGGCGCGGCAGCTGCCAGCTGCCCGCTTTGGCCCAGCGTAAGCTCGTGATTGGAGCTGCACAATGCCGGCGATGCTATCGAGCTTCGGAACGGGGATGCCAGGGCCAGACCTTGGAGGTGGTGCCTGCTCATCGTTGCCCTCCAGCAGTGAAGCACCGCCTGCCGCCTTGTGCGGGAGTGAGCCCCGGGTCCTACCGAAAGCACTCTGGCGGGTGCGACAAACCGCCCGGCCGCGGTTCGGCCGCATGGCCCACACCGGTGGCCGCAAGACGGGCGGCCTGTGCGACGGCGGTGGAACGATCCGGATTACGCAGACTTACCCAAGCCTCGCGGGAGGGCTGTGGAGGATGATCATGGCTGACAGACTGGATGGGTGCCGCGTCGCTATCCTGGTTACCGATGGGTTCGAGGAAGTGGAGCTGACGAAGCCGCGTCAGGCGCTCGACGATGCGGGCGCGGAGACCGCGATCGTCTCGCCCAAGGACGGCACGGTGCGCAGCTGGCGTTCGACCGACTGGGGGCAGGAGTTCCCGGTGGACGTGCGGCTGAGCGATGCCACGCCGGATGAGTTCGACGCCCTGTTGCTACCGGGCGGGGTGATCAACCCCGACAAGCTGCGGATGGACCCGACTGCGATGGCGTTCGCCGCCTCGTTCTTTGCGGACGACAAGCCCGTGGCGGCCATCTGCCACGGGCCGTGGACCGTGATCGAGACCGGCAACGCGGACGGACGGCGCATCGCGTCGTGGCCGTCGCTGGAGACCGATCTCCTCAACGCCGGCGCCGAGTGGGTCGATCAGGCCAGCGTCACCGATGGCAACCTGACGACCAGCCGCAATCCGGACGACATCCCGCAATTCAATGAGGCCAT
>Ga0207703_10001078_pt1 | contig 25982 bp, 19 predicted proteins | sample KBSSwiS12_FD_184304 | JGI IMG/M metagenome (GOLD analysis project Ga0207703, IMG submission 184304) | Switchgrass rhizosphere microbial communities from Kellogg Biological Station, Michigan, USA - KBS Switchgrass S1-2 (SPAdes) (version 2) | ecosystem: Host-associated > Plants > Roots >...
AGAAGCGCGAGATCGAGATCGTGGATCATGAGATCGAGGATCACGTCCACGTCCAGCCCGCGGTTCACGGGGGGCGCGAGCCTATGTGCCTCGATGAACTTGGGCGAGCGCAGGTGCGGCAGGGACGCCGCCACCGCCGGATTGTGCCGCTCGACATGGCCCACGTAGAGCACCCTGCCGGCCGCGCGCGCCGCGCTGAGCATGCGCTCCCCGTCCTCGGGACGCCCGGCCATGGGCTTCTCGACCAGCACGTGGATGCCGCGCCCCAGCGCCTCGACCGCCCCCTCGGCATGCGCGGGGGTCGGAGACGCGAGCGAGATGACGTCGACCTGGTCGAGGAGATCGGCGAAGGACTCGAAGGTGGGGATGCCGAGATCCGACTCCGCGCGCGTGCGCGCGGCGGGATCCGGATCGTGGCCGCCCACGAGCGTGACGCCGTCGATCTTCTTCCAGGCGCGGGCATGGTGGCTTCCGAGGTGCCCGAGCCCCGAAACGCCGACCCGCGCTTTCGTCACCGCACGATGCCCCGCTCCGAGCTCCGGACGAACTCGACGAACTCGTGGACCTCGGGATAGGGCTTGAGCTCGCGCAAGATCCGGTCGAGCGCCTGCGCCACGTTGAGCTGCGAGCGATACAGAATGCGATAGGCCCGCTTCAGCTCGAGGCGCGTCTCGGCGGTGATGCCTCGACGCTCCATCCCGATCGTGTTGAGCCCGCACGCGCGGAGCGGATTGCCCGCCGCCTTCACGTAGGGAGGGACGTCCTGCGGCACGCGCGAGCCGCCCCCGATGAAGGCATGGCAGCCGACCGCCACGAACTGATGGATCGGCGTGATGCCGCCGATGATGGCGTGGTCGTCGACCCGCACGTGGCCGGCCAGATTGACCGCGTTGGCCAGGATCACGTTGTTCCCGAGGCGGCAGTTGTGCGCGATGTGGGTGTAGGCCATGAGGAGCACGTTGTCCCCGATGCGCGTCGCCTCGTTCTCCTCGGTCGCCGCATGCACGGTGGCGTACTCACGAATGGTGGTGCCGCTCCCGATCACGACCTGGGTCGGAGCACCACGGTACTTGAGGTCCTGCGGGAGATTTCCGATCACCGCGCCGTGGTGCACCTGGCACCGCGCACCGATCGTGGTGCGCCCCTCGATGACGGCGTGGAGCCCGATGCGGGTCCCCTCGCCGAGCTTGACGCGCGGGCCAACGTAGGCGAACGGACCAATGACGACACCGTCCCCCAGCTCCGCCCCCTTCTCGACGATCGCGGTGGGATGGATCAACGGACGCGCGCTCTCGCGACCAGGCATAGGCACGACGCTCGCCTGGGCCCGAGCCCACGTTCCGGTCAGTAGGTCGACTTCAGGGATTCCGGTCGACGATGCTGGATAGAAGCTCTGCTTCCGCGACGAGGTCTCCATCGACGTAGGCCTTCCCCTCCATTTTGCAGATGCGCGACTTGAGGCGGAGCAGGGTCAGCTCGAAACGGAGCTGGTCTCCCGGCCGCACCGGTTTCCTGAACTTCGCGTTGTCGATCCCCATGAAATACACCAGCCGCTCCTTCGGCCGGTCGACGCTGTTCAGCAGCAGGACCCCGCCGCATTGGGCCATCGCCTCGATGATGAGGACGGCGGGCATGATCGGATGTCCCGGAAAGTGTCCGTTGAAGAACGGCTCGTTGATCGTGACGTTCTTGATGCCGACGACCCGCCGCGGCTCGAGGCTCAGGATCCGGTCCACGAGCAGGAGCGGATAACGGTGCGGCATGATCCGCTGGATCGCGTTGATGTCGAGCTGCACCGGTCCGCTTCCGTTGGTGGAGACCGGCCCGAGGAGCGAGTCCTCGGTGGCCGCGAGGCGCTGCACGAACCGGACGTTCGAAGCGTGCCCCGACTTCACCGACAGGAAGTGCCCGCGCGCCGGGCGCCCGAGCAGCGAGAGATCGCCGAGGAAGTCGAGGATCTTGTGCCGCACGAACTCGTCCTCGAAGCGGAGCGGCTCCTGGTTCAGGATCCCATCCGGCTTCACGACGACGGCGTTCTGGAGCGTGCCGCCCTGGATCATGCCCTTCGAGCGGAGGAATTCCACGTCCCGCTCGAGCACGAAGGTGCGCGCCGGGGCGATCTCCCTCACGAACACGTCGGGATCGATGTCATAGGTGGCGTACTGCGTTCCGCGCCACGCGTTGGTGTACTCGATCGTGAACGTGACGCGGAGCCCGTCATGCGGAAGAGCGACCAGGATGACGCCGTTCTCCTCGTGGCGCACCGGCTCGGTCACGCGAAAGTAGCGCCGCGGCGCCGGCTGGTCCACGAGTCCCGCTTCCTGGAAGAGGCGGACGTAAGGCGTGGCGCTCCCGTCCGGCGGCTCGGGGGGCTCCTGCGCGTCGAGCGCGATCACGAGATTGTCGATGCCGAGGCCCGCGGCGGCCGCGAGGATGTGCTCCACGGTGTGCACTTCCGCCTGGCCGTTCTTCAAGATCGTGCGCCGCATCTGGTCCATGTCGGCGCGCGCGTACTTCGGATTGACCGGGATCTCGGGGTGTCCGGGAAGGTCCAGCCGGACGAAGCGAATGCCGGAGCCGGGAGGCGCGGGTCGGAACTCGACCTTGCACACACCTCCCGTGTGGAGGCCGGTCCCCTGGTAGGAGATCGCCTTCGCGATGGTCCGCTGACTCGGCGTGCTCACTTGGGAGTGCGTGACCTCTCGAGCTCGTCCACGCGGTGCTTCAGACGGCGCACCGTCTGGACGAGCTCGGGCAGTTTCTTGATGCTGGCCTCGATCCGCTTCGCGAGCGCGAGCGGCTGCGCGGGGGCGCCGAACATCTTCTCGCCCGGGGCGATGGACTTGGCGACGCCCGACTGGGCTCCGACCATCGCCCCCTGCCCGATCTCGATGTGCCCCACGACCCCGACCTGGCCGGCCAGGGTCACGTCGTCGCGCAGAATGGTGCTGCCGGAGATGCCGACCTGCGCCACGATGATGCAGTTCCGTCCCACCTGCACGTTGTGGGCGATCTGGACGAGATTGTCGATCTTGCTCCCGGCGCCGATGCGCGTGGTGCCCGTGGTGGCGCGGTCGATCGTCACGCAAGCGCCCAGCTCCACGTCGTCCTCCACGACCACGTTCCCCACCTGGGGGAGCTTGCAGTACGCGGCGCCGTCGCGAATGAAGCCGAATCCGTCGCTCCCGATCACGGTGCTCGAGTGGACGATGACCCTGTCCTTGATCTCGCACCCCTCGCGAACCGTCACGTTCGGGTAGAGCGTGCAGTCCGAACCCACGCTGGCGTCGGCGCCCACGTAGCAGCCGGCCTGGATCGCGGTGCGGGGTCCGATCGAAGCGCCCCCCTCGAGCACGACGTGGGGGCCGATCTGGGCCGTGGGATCGACCTTCGCCGTGGCCGCGATCACCGCGCTCGCATGGATGCCCGGAGTGGGCGGACAGGCCTCGCCCTGGAAGAAGCGGACGGCCTTCAGGTACGCGAGGTAGGGATTGGAGTTCTGGACGAGGGTCTTCTTCGTGTGCCGGTGATTCTCGGCCACGATGACGGCGGAAGCCTGCGTGTGATCGAGGTATTCCTCGTAGCGGGGGTGGGCCAGGAAGGTGAGCTCCCCCTCACGGGCCTCGCGGATTCCGGCGCATCCCGTGATCTCGATGGAACCGTCCCCGACGATCGTACCGTCGATCGCCTTGGCGACCATCTCCAGGGTCACTTTCATCCTAGGCTCCGTGCCGTGGACGGGCAGTCCCACGACTCTCCCGACGACGAGAGCAAGGCTCTACTGATCGTCCTTGCCGTTGTCGACCGGGGGGTTCGTATTGCCCGTTGGCTGGCTGCCGCTGGGTGTGCCGTTGGACACGGTGCTGGTCGCGCGGGGCAGCGCCCCGGGCGCCTTCTTCCCTTGGTCCTCATCGTTCAACCCTTGCAGGATCCGGTCGGTCAGGTCGAGCGTGTGATCGCCGAAGATGATGTTGCCGTCCACAGCGTCGAGGATCAGGGAGTAGCCCTCCTGTTGGCCGATCTCCGACACGAGCGCGTGCACCCGGTCCACGATCGGCTTCAAGAACTCTTCGTTGAGCTTCGAGATTCGCCCGCCCGGACCCCAGTTGGTCTGGACGAACGATTCGTAGTCGGCGACTTTCCGCTGGAGATCGCGGTTCTGCTCGTCCCGCTTGGCCTCGCTCAGCATCGGTCCTTGCGCGTCGAGCTTCTTCTGCAGCTCGTCGATCTCGGACTTCTTCTCCTTGGCGGTTCGGGAGAGCTCTTGAACCTCCCGATTGAAGGAGGACTGAGCTTCCTGAGTCTTCGGATACTCGGCAAAAATACGGTCCGAGTCAATGAACCCGACCTTGATGTCCGCCCGAACGGCAGGGGCCCCGACGACGAGGGCGAGGACGGCCCCGAGCCAGATTAGCGTACGAAATGGGCGATGTCGAGTCATAAGCTAACTCCTTGCATTACAGTGTGTTACCGAGCTGGAAGTGGGTCCGCCAGCCGGCCCCCTCCTCCCGGTCGAGACCGTACCCGAGATCGAACCCAACCCGTCCCAGTGCCGGCACTTCGAACCGGAATCCGATGCCCACGCTCCGCCTCAGGTCTCCCAAGTCGACGTCCCGGGTCGAATTCCATGTATTGCCCGCGTCGAAGAAGAGGAGCGCGTGGAGCGGGTCGGCGATCGGAAACTGGATCTCGGCCCCCGCGATGAGCATCCGACGGCCGCCCGGGTACCTCTCCAAGACCGTGCCCGTCGCCGGGTTCTTGGTGATGTTCTCCCGGGGGACGATATAGTAATCGGGGTAACCGCGCACGTAATCTGCAGTTGTCCCGCCAAGCCGGAAGCGCTCGTACTCCGGCACGCTCTTCCCTCCCAGGAATCCAGTCCGACCCCGGACCATCAGGGTGAAGGGGCCGGTCAATTTGGCGTAGTTCTTCACGTCGAGGACGCTCTTGTAGAACTGCTCGACCCCGCCCAGAGGTCCGCCCGCGAACGTCTGAATCCAGCTCATTTTGGATCCACGGCTGGCGTAGAAGGGGTTGTCGGTGCTGACCCGGTTGAAGCTCAGGGTCACGCTCGAGACGAGGCGCGGCCACTCCGTCTCCCGGAGGCTGGTCAGATTGCTGGACTCCCCCACGGTCGGCGCCACGAAGTTGTTCAGGGTCACGTTCCGGAGGTCGTAGGAGATCAGACCTCGGGTGTAGTCGGGCCACCTGATGGGACGCCCGAACCGGACGCCTCCTCCCACATCCCTCCGGTTGTACACGTCGTACTCCCGCTCGGTATTGAAGAGGCTGAAGCCCAGCGTGAGCGGCGTGTCGCGGAACCAGGGATCGGTGAAGGAGAGCTCGAAGCTCGAGCGCTTACCGCCCCGCTCCAGATGCAGGTTGATGGACTGACCATTGCCGAACAGGTTGTTGTGGCCGAGCTCGACGAATCCGGTCAAGCCGGTGCTGCTCGCGAAGCCCGCCCCCGCGCTCGCCGTTCCGGTCTGCTTTTCCTGCACCTTCAGGGTCAGCTTGATGTCCGCGCTGTCGCCGGTCGGCTCGTAGTCGACGGTCACGTCCTGGAAGAAGCCGAGCGCAAAGATATCGCGCTGAGTGCGGACGAGCGAGGAGCGGCGGAACGTGTCCCCCGGACGAACCGAGGCCTCACGCCGGATCACGTTCTCCTTGGTGCGCGTGTTCCCCACGATCTGGAGATCCGCGACGCGAGAGCGGAAGCCCTCTTGGATCTGGAACTCCACGTCGACGACGTTCTTGTCCCGCTCGGTGAACTTTGGATCGATGGAGAGGTAGAGGTACCCCTTCTCCTGGTAGAGCGTGTACGCGTTCTCGAGCGTTTTGTGGATCTGCGGCTCGCTGTAGGGCGCGGAACGGACGATGGCCGAGCCGATTTCGAGCGCGACCGTCGGGACCTCGACGTTCCCGCTCCAGGTCACGTTGCCGAAGCGATAGCGCTCGCCCTCGTGAATGAAGACGTGGAGGTCCACTCCCTTCGCGTCCGAGGTGAACTCGGGGTGGATCGAGTCGACATCCGCGTCCTTGTAGCCACGGCTCCGCATGTAGAGCCGGAGCTGGGTCATGTCGGTCTCGAGCTGCGATGGTTTGTAGGCGCCGCTCTTCAAGAACGAGGGAGGCTTGCTCTTCATCGCGTCCTTGAGCTCGTTCACGAAGATGCCGGGGCTTTGCTGGGCCTGGTGAATGACCACGTTCCGCACCTTGACCTTCTCGCCCTCGGTCACGTTGAAGATGACGTCCACCGCGCCCGGCCCGGCCACCTCGGTGCGCGTGAGAACCGTGGCGTGGGCGTAGCCCTCTTCGGCGTAGGCATCCTTGATCTTCCCGGCGTCCAGATCGGTCGTTCCCGGATCGAGGAGCTGTCCCTGCGCGCTCGTGACTTTCTCCTTGAGCGTCTTCTCCTCGATCTTGTGGATCCCCTGGAATTTGATCGCGTGGATACGCGCGCGCTCGGCTACGATGATGTTGAGATCCACCCCGTTCCCGGCGGGCGTGTCGACGACGTTCACGTCCGTGTAGAGGCCGCTCTGGAAGAGCCGCCGCACGCCCTCGCGCACGGCGTCCCGCGTGTAGGGCTGCCCCACGTGCAGCCCGAAGGTCCGCACGATCACGCTCGAGTCCACGTTCGCGAAGCCGGACGCGCGGATCGAATGCACGACCGGCCCGGTGGTCGATTGGCCCAGCGGAATCCACAGATCGAGCAGCGGAGCGCCGGTGGTGGTGTCCGGATGCGCCGTGGCTCCCGTCCCGATACCAAGGCCGCTCGAGTCGACCGGAGCGGATCGGAGCGTGTCCGCGGTGGAGGGGGCGGCGTGCACGGCGGCGGCTGCGGCCGGCGTCACGTGCGACGTATCCGGGGGCGAGGCCGTCGGAGCGGCTTGCGTGGTGTCCGCGTGCGCGGGCGCGGCGTGCGTGGTGTCTGCGGGAGCGCTCACCGCGGGCGCGTCCGGAGCGGCGGTGGCCAGACCCGATGGCACCGACAGGGCCGCGAGCATCGCGATGGCGACGAGTAGGGCCGCCGGAACGAGCCGGGCGGCATGCGGCGCCGGCGTCCTCGAAGGACGCCGGCGCGCGTATCGGAATCGGATCAAGAAGTGAATGTCAGCTCGTCACCCTGGCGGAACACCCGGACCTCGCTCCCATCCTTGAGCTGGCCTCGGAGCACGTGCTCGGAGAGGGGATCCTCGATCAGCTTCTGGATGCTCCGCTTCAACGGGCGGGCGCCCAGAGTGGCGTCGAAGCCCTTCTCGATCAGGAGCTCCACCACGGAATCATCGAACGCGACCTTGATTCCGTTCCCGTGCAACCGCTCCGCGACCTGTGAGAGCAGGATCTTCGTGATCGACTGCATCTGGGGACGGTCGAGGGGATGGAACACGATCGCCTCGTCGATCCGGTTCAGGAACTCCGGATTGAACGAGCGCTTCAGCTCATCCAGGATCGTGCGCTTCATGCCGCCGTAGGCCGACTCCTCGTCGCGCTCCTGGAATCCGAGGCTACGCCCGCCCTTGATCTGACGAGCGCCCAGGTTCGAGGTCATGATGAGGACCGTGTTCTTGAAATCCACCTTCCGGCGGAGGCTGTCGGTCAGCATGCCGTCGTCGAGCACTTGTAAGAGGATGTTGAACACGTCCGGGTGCGCCTTCTCGATCTCGTCGAGGAGCACGACCGAGTAGGGCTTGCGGCGCACCTTCTCGGTGAGCTGACCGCCCTCTTCGTGGCCGACGTAGCCCGGAGGCGCGCCGATCAGGCGCGACACCGAAAACTTCTCCATGTACTCCGACATGTCGATGCGAATGAGCGCGTCCGGATCGTCGAAGAGGAACCGCGCGAGCACGCGCGCGAGCTCCGTCTTGCCGACGCCGGTCGGGCCCAGGAAGATGAACGAGCCGATGGGACGGCGCGGATCGCGCAACCCGGCACGGTTCCGCCGGATGGCCCGCGACACGGCGGCCACCGCCTCGTCCTGTCCCACGATCGACTTCCGGATCTCCTCCTCCATACGGAGGAGCTTCTCCGACTCCTTCTCCTCGATGCGCGCGATCGGGATGCCCGTCATGCGGGCGATCACGGTGCCGATGAGGTCGCCGTCCACGGTGGCCTGCGTCTCGTGGCGGACGTCGGTCCAGTTCTTCTTCAGGTCGCGGAGCTTCGCGCGAAGCTCCTTCTCCTTGTCGCGGATGCGGGCGGCCTTCTCGAACTCCTGCTGCTGGATCGAGGCCTCCTTCTCCTTCGCAACCTCCTCGACCTGCTTCTCCAGCTCCCGCACCTCGGTCGGAATGGCCGAAATCGACAGGCGCGCGCACGCGCCCGCCTCGTCGATGACGTCGATCGCCTTGTCGGGCAGGAACCGGTCGTTGATGTAGCGGTCCGCGAGCTTGACGGCGCTCACGATGGCGTCGTCCGTGTACTTGGCGCCGTGATGCGCCTCGTACTTGTCGCGGAGTCCCATGATGATCTGGATCGTCTCGTCCACCGAGGGCGGATCGACCATGATCGGCTGGAACCGCCGCTCGAGGGCGCCGTCCTTCTCGATGTACTTGCGGAACTCGTCGAGCGTGGTCGCGCCGATGCACTGGAGCTCGCCGCGCGCGAGCGCGGGCTTCAGCATGTTCGACGCGTCGATGGCGCCTTCCGCGCCGCCGGCGCCCACGATCGTGTGGAGCTCGTCGATGAAGATGATCGTGTCCTTGGACTCGCGGATCTCGTTCATGACCGCCTTGAGGCGCTCCTCGAACTGACCGCGGTACTTGGTTCCGGCGACGACGGCCGCCAGGTCCAGGGTCACGATGCGCTTGTCCTTGAGCGTCTCGGGGACCTTGTTCTCGACGATGCGCTCGGCGAGCCCTTCGGCGATCGCGGTCTTGCCGACGCCCGGCTCACCGATGAGGATGGGGTTGTTCTTCTTGCGGCGCGAAAGCACCTGGATGACCCGCTCGATCTCGGACTCGCGGCCGATGATGGGATCGAGCTTGGCCTCCCGCGCCAGCGCGGTCAGGTCCCGGCCGAACTGGTTCAGGGCCGGGGTTTCCACTTTTCCTTCGCGCTCGGGCTGCGACACGGACGGGGTCCCTCCCAGGAGCTTGAGCGTCTCCTCGCGCACCTTCTTGCGGTCCACTCCCAGCTCGAGCAGGACCCGCGCGGCGACGCCTTCCCCCTCGCGGATCAACCCGAGAAGCAAATGCTCGGTTCCCACGTAGTTGTGGCCGAGCTGGCGGGCCTCGTCCACCGAGAGCTCGAGCACGCGCTTGGCCCGCGGCGTGAACGGGATCTCGCCGATCGTCAGGGTGCCGCCGGTCGCGGCGACCATGCTCTCCACAGCCTGGCGGATCGCGTCCAGATCGAGGCCGAGGTTGTTGAGCACCGTCGCGGCGATGCCCTCGCCCTCGCGGATCACCCCGAGCAGCAGGTGCTCCGTCCCGATGTAGTCGTGCTGGAGCCGGGCGGCCTCCTCCCGCGCCAGGTACATCACCTTCCGCACCCGCTCCGTGAACTTGTCGTGCATCGGCGAAAACCTCCGGGGATTTCCCCTAGGCCATCGAACTCAATTCGGGTTGACCGCGTCCGGCTCGTTGGCGTCCAGGAGGGCACGCACGAGCTCTGCGCGGAGGACGTTCCGTTCCCGCTGCTCCAGCTCCTTGCCCGCCGCGAGCTGAACATGCGCCGGCTGCGTGCGGATCAGGACCTCGTTCAACGTTCGTACCGAAGCCAGCCCGGGGATCGCGAGCGCCACGCCGAAGCGAACCGCGCTCGACAGGTTCACGACCTCCTGGGACGAGATGACCCGGCTGTGCCGGAGCGTCCCGTACGCGCGCCAGATCTTGTCCTCGATCTGGACCCGCGCATCCTTCAGGAGCTCGTCCCGCGCACGCGTCTCCGCGTCGATGATCTGACGCGTGACCCGCTCGAGACCCTCGACCGTCTCCTTCTCGCTCTGGCCGAGCGTCGTCTGGTTCGAGATCTGGAAGAAGTTGCCCATGATCTGCGAGCCCTCGCCGTAGAAGCCGCGCACGGCCAGCCCGACCTGGTTGATCCCTTGAAGCACGCGTCCGATCTGCTTGGTCAGGACCAGCGACGGGAGGTGGATGAGCACCGAAGCGCGCATCCCCGTGCCGACGTTCGTCGGACAGGCGGTCAGGTACCCGAGATCTTCGCTGAAAGCATAGTCGAGGTCCTGCCCCAGTTCATCATCGATGGTGTTGATCGACTCCCACGCCGAGCGAAGCTGGAAGCCCGACGCGAGCGCCTGGAGACGGAGATGATCCTCCTCGTTCACCATCGCGGAGACGCTCTCATCCGGCACGACCAGGAGGCCGCGAAGACGGCCGTTGTCCGCCAGGTCGTTCGAGATGAGATGCCGCTCGACCAGGAACTGGCGGTCCACCGGCGAGAGCTCGCGCATGGTGAGCGACGACGACGACATGAGCGCCGGCGTCTTGCGCACCGCGGAGAGCACGCTCGAGTAGACCATCGCGAGCTGCTCCTCGCGCGCGCGATGCGTGAAGGGCACCTCGCGAAGATTCCGCGCGAGCCGCACGCGCGTGCTCAGCACGATGTCGGACGAAGGGCCGGATCCGTCGAGCCAGCCGCCGAGATGCGCGGCCAGGTTGGTCAGCTTCATCATCGCCGTTCCGCCTCTCCCTTGGCCCCGCCGCTCGTCTCGATCGAACGGATCTGGTCCCGCAGCCGCGCCGCGGTCTCGAACTCCTCGTGCTCGATCGCCTTCTGCATGTCTTCGTGGAGCCGCTGGATCTCGCGACGCAGGGCGACGCGGGCCGAGTCCTTCACGGGACTCTTGCCCGAATGCCTCGTGCTGCCGTGGATGCGGCGAAGCAGCGGCTTCAGCTGAGCCCGGAACGTCTCGTAGCATTCCGAGCACCCGAGCCGTCCCGACTCCTTGAACGTGGAGTAGACCATGTGACAGCGCGGGCAGCGCACGCGTCCGAGCTTCGACTCCTCGCTCCCGCCGGTCTGGTCCACCATCCCCGCGAGGAGGTCCCCGACCGAGAACTTGGACTTGTTGAGCGACGTATGGAAGCCGCGCTCTTCCGCACACTTCTCGCAGACGTGGTACTCGGACTTCTTCTGGTTCTCGATCTGCGTGAAGTGAACGACCGCGGGCCGCTTGCCGCAAAACTGACACTGCATGGGTTGGCGCTCCCCCTCCTGGACTTGCTGGACAGTCTATTAGATGCGGGACCCGGGGTTTTTATACGTTCATCGGCTTGAGCCGCCCCTCCTCAAGCAGGAGGACGCGATCGGCCGCACGAGCCAAATCCGGGTTATGTGTCACGATGACAGTCGCTTGCCCGTGATCCCTCCGATACCTCTGGAGCACCTCGACCAGCCCCTGAGCCGCGTTTCGGTCCAGATTCCCGGTCGGCTCGTCGGCTAGGAGCACCGCAGGCCTTCGATGCAAAGCGCGGGCCATGGCCACGCGCTGCTGCTCCCCGCCCGAAAGCTCCGACGGTTTGTGCTCCGCCCGCTCCATGACTCCGAGATCTCGGAGGAGCTCCTCGGCCCGTCCGCGGGCCTCCGACTCCGCCCGTCCGCCCGCGATCCATCCAGGCATCATCGCGTTTTCGAGCGCGGTGAACTCCGGGAGGAGCTGGGAGAACTGGAACACGAAGCCCACGGCGCGAGAGCGGAGGCGGGAGCGCCCGTCCTCGTTGAGCGCAGTCATGGCGGCGCCGCCGACCCATACCTGGCCGGCCGTCGGGGCATCGAGTCCGCCGAGCAGGTGAAGAAGGGTCGACTTGCCGGAGCCCGACGCACCCACCACCGCCACCATCTCCCCCGGCTCGACCACGAGGTCCACCCCCCGCAGCACCTCCACCGGGGTGATTCCCTCCTGGTATGTCTTCGCGAGCCCGGTCGCCTGGAGGGCGAGCGGGCTCGCGGAGGGGTCATTCATAGCGGATCGTCTGGACGGGAGCAAGCCTGGCGGCCTGCCACGCTGGATAAAGACTGGCCAGGAAGCAGGTGAGCGTGGTCGCCACGGCGACGAACACGAAATCGGGCCACTCCATTTTGACCGGCAAGGTATCGATGAAGTAGATCTCCCCCGGCAGGTGGAGGAGCTTGTAGCGCCCCAGCGCGAAGGACACCGCGGAACCCAGGAGGAGCCCCAGCCCCGTTCCCGAGAGGCCGATGAGCGTCCCCTGCAGAAGGAAGATCCGCATGATTCCGCGAGGGGTGACCCCCATGGTGCGGAGTACCCCGATGTCCCGCCGCTTCTCCAGCACCAGCATGACCAGGCTGGAGACGATGTTCACCGCCGCCACGATCACGATGAGGATGAGGATCGTGAACATGACCGCCTTCTCGATCTTCATCCACGCGAAGAGATTCCGGTTCAGGTCGATCCAGTTGGTCGTGCGGTAGCCGGGCCCGAGCGCGGCATCCACGTGTCGCGAGACCTCCTGTGCGCGGAACATGTCGGGAATACGGAGCTGGTATCCGGTGATGTCCGCGTCGAGTCCGAAGAATTCCTGCGCGGTATGCATCGGCACGACGCCGAAGGACGAGTCGTACTCGTAGAGACCCGAGCGGAAGATCGAGCTGACGCGGAGCCGCATCGATCGCGGCGTGCCGCCGAGGAGTCCCCCCTCGTCGCTCGGCACGCTGATCAGGATGATGTCCCCTTTGAACACGCGCAGTCGGGATGCGAGCTCCTGCCCGAGCGCGATGCCGGGGAGATCGCCGCCGTCGAAGGAATCGACCGGCGGCGTGAGGCGCGCGAGGATGTCGGTGACTCCCCGCTCCTTGTCCGGGTCGACGCCCTTCAGCACCATGCCGTCGATGCCGTGGCGCGACGCCACCATGACCTTGCCGTACACGAACGGAGCGACGTGAGCGGCCGGCACCGCGTTCAGGATCGTGCGCTCGAGCGCCGGGTCTTGCGGGATGGGCGCGTCGTCGCCCGACAGAACCGCGATGTGCGCGTTCGTCCCCGCGATCCGCTGCTGCACCTGGTCCTCGAAGCCGTTCATCACCGAGAGGACGATGGTGAGCGCGGCGACGCCGACGAGGACGCCTCCCATCGCGAGGAGGCTCACGAGCGTGATGAAGTTGAGGCGGCGCTTGGACCTGAGATAGCGCGAGGCGATGATCCAGACGTAGCCCATCAGCGTTCCCGACCCGCGCGGCGCGGGATCAGCCTTCCTCGCCTTCCTCGGGACGCATCTGCGGGAAGAGCACCACGTCGCGGATCGAGCGCGAGTCGGTGAGGAACATCACGAGGCGGTCGACGCCGATCCCGCACCCGGCGGTCGGCGGCATGCCCAGCTCGAGCGCACGGATGTAGTCGGCATCGAGCGGCTGCGCCTCGTCGTCCCCGCGCTTCCGCTGCTCGAGCTGAGCCTCGAAGGCGCGTCGCTGCTCGGCCGGATCGTTCTGCTCCGAGAATGCGTTCGCGACCTCCATCCCCGCGACGATCAGCTCGAACCGCTCCACGACCTTCGGATCGCCGCGCTTCACCTTGGCCAGCGGTGAGATGTCGCGCGGATGGTCGATGAGGAACGTGGGCGAGGTGATGCCGGGCTGATACGTGACCGAGACGATCTCGTCCAGGATCTTCCCGTAGGTGACGCGCGGGTCGACCGAGATCTTGGCGCGCTCGGCGAGCGCGCGAAGGCCCGCCTCGTCCTCCGGCAGCCGGTCGACGCCGAGTCCGCGCCGCGCCGCCTCCGCGAACGAGATCCGCGGCCAGGGGGGCGCGAAATCGATGGTCTTGCCGTCGAACTCGATCTGGAGCCCGCCGTGAACCGCGCGCACCGTGTGGAGGAGGAGATCCTCGGTCACCTGCATCATCTCCTCGTAGTCCGCGTACGCCTGGTAGAACTCGAGCATCGTGAATTCGGGATTGTGGAACCGGTCGATGCCCTCGTTCCGGAACGTCTTCGCGATCTCGTACACGCGGTCGAGCCCGCCCACGATCAGCCGCTTCAGGTAGAGCTCCACCGCGATGCGGAGGTAGAGCTTCCGGTCGAGGGCGTTGTGGTGGGTGACGAACGGGCGGGCCGAGGCGCCGCCGTGGAGCGGCTGGAGCACCGGCGTCTCCACCTCGAGGAAGCCGCGCGCGTCCAGGAACTCGCGGAGCGCGCGCACGATCGCGGCGCGCGCGCGGAACACCGCGCGGACGTCGTCGTTCACGGCGAGGTCGGCGTACCGCTGCCGGTAGCGCGTCTCCACGTCGGTGAGGCCGTGCCACTTCTCCGGCAGCGGCGTGAGCGACTTGGAGAGAAGCTCGATCTTGTCGACGCGGACGGTGGTCTCGCCGGTCTTGGTCGTGAAGACCACCCCGGTCACACCCACCCAGTCCCCGAGATCGAGCGCCATCGCATTCTCGTACGCCTCGGGACCGAGGACGTCCTCGCGAAGGTAGATCTGGATGGTGCCGTCCGCATCCTTGAGATGGGCGAAGCACGCCTTGCCGTGACCTCGCCGGGTCATGAGCCGGCCCGCGATGCGCACGGTCTCGGCGGATTCGATGAGGCGGGCCGCCTCGCTCCGGATGAGCGCGGAGCGATGAGTGACCGGAAAGGCGTACGCGTACGGCTGAATGCCTCGGGCCGTCAGCGCATCGAGCTTCTCGCGGCGGGTCTCTTGAATGGACACGGTTCCCCGGGAATCAACGGAAACGCGCACCGGATGACGCGCGGCGCGCGAAGCGGATCGAAGGAAAGCGGAGGCGATGGTACGTAGAGGCCGCGGCCCCGGTCAAGCGTCGCGGCGGGAGTCCTTGGAGCGGCGTCCCTCGGCGAGCTCTTCCCACAGGGACGTGTCATCCGGGTCGGTGGGCTGGGGCGAGTCGGCCGGAACGAGCGGCTCGGCCGCCTGCCGCTGCGCCACGCTGCATTCGTGGCCGCAGGACGGGCAGAAGAGCCAAAGCGGATCGATGCGCCGCTGGCAACCCACGCAGACCGTCGCCGATGCCTCGCCGCAGTGCGGGCAGTAGATGAACTCGGCGGAGACCGAGCGGTGGCAGGAATGGCAGAGCCGTGCCGTCTCCTCCTCGTAGTAGAGGACGCGGCGGAGCTCTTCCAAGCTCGATTCCCCGGCGATCACCTTCGAGAGCCCGTCCTGGCCGATGGGGATCATCCCGGCCTCGATCGCCGCCTGCCGGATCATCGACTCCGAAGCGCCGCTCGCGATGAGCCGGCGGATCGGATCGGTCATGTCGAGCACCTCGTAGACGCCGGTCCGCCCGCGATAGCCCGACCCAAGGCAGTGCTCGCAGCCCACAGGCCGGTGGAGCGCCAGGTCGCCGGCGTCGCGAAGCGAGAGCCCCAGCATCCGCAGCTCGTCCCCGGTCGGACCGTACGTGTCCTTGCACTTGGGGCAGAGCGTACGGACCAGGCGCATGGAGACGACGCCGATCAGGCTCGACGCCACCATGTAGGGCTGGAGGCCGAGATCCGTGAGGCGCGTGATGGCCGACGGCGCGTCGTTCGTGTGAACCGTCGAGAGCACGAGGTGCCCCGTGATCGAAGCACGGAAGGCGATCTGCGCGGTCTCGAGGTCGCGGATCTCGCCGATCATCATGACGTCGGGGTCCTGCCGCAGCATGGCGCGGAGGATGGCCGCGAAGGTCTTCTTGCTCTTCTCGTCGACCTGGACCTGGTTCACCCCAGGCACCTGGAATTCGATCGGATCCTCGACGGTCACGATGTTCTTCGTGACCGAGTGGATGTGCTGGAGCAGCGAGTAGAGCATCGTGGTCTTGCCGCTTCCGGTCGGCCCGGTGACGATGAGGATTCCCTGCGGCCGCGAGCCGTAGGCTCGCATCCGGTCGATGTCATGCTCCGACAAGCCGAGCGAGTCGAGGCGGAAGGCGGAGCGCTCCTGGTCCGCGATCCGGATCACCACCTTCTCGCCGTGCGCGGTCGGCAGCGTCGAGACGCGAAGATCGATCCGTCGCCCGTCCACCTCCACGCGGAAGCGGCCGTCCTGCGGGAGCCTCTTCTCGGCGATGTCCAGGGAGGCCAGGATCTTGAGACGCGAGGTGAGCGCCCCCTGGGTCCACTTGGGAAGGCGCTCCAGGTCTTGGAGCAGACCGTCCACGCGGACGCGCACGCCCAGCACCTTGTCCTGCGGCTCGACGTGGATGTCGCTCGCCCGCATCTCGACCGCGCGGGTCAGGAGCCAGTTGGCGAGCCGGACGATCGGCGGACCGGAGCTGATCTTCATGAGCTCGCTCACCGGCACGTCCGCGTCGATGTCGACGACTTCCTTGAGCTCCGAGACGGGCTCGTCGCGGATGATGGTCTCGAGGATCTCTCCGACGCTCGCGTCGATGTGATAGTACTTCGAGATCGCTTCCACGATCGCGGACGGCGGAGCGAGAACGGGGCGGATGAAGTGGCCGCTCTGGAAGCGCAGATCCTCGAGGGCCGCCGCGTTCAGCGGATCGGCCATCGCGATGCGCAGGGTGTTCCGGGCCTCCAGATCGAGCGGGATGGCGATGTACTTCTTCGCCAGGTCCTCCCGCACGAGTCCGATCACGCCCTCGTCGATCGCAACGGTGGAGAGATCGACGAGCGGTAGCCCGAGCTGCTGATGGAGGACGCGGCAGATATCGCCCTCGCTCACGACACCCGTGCGCGCGAGGATCCTGCCGAGCGGCTCCTTGCTCTGCCCCTGACGGCGGAGCGCCTCCTTGAGCTGCGGCTCCGTGAGGAGTCCCGCGTCGAGGAGATACTCCCCCAGCTTCTTCCGGTTGGTGCTCTCTTTGGCGATATCGTCGTCGGCCACGGGGCCCCCATGCATCCGTGCAAGCGGCGGGAAGGGATGAAACCGCTCCGTGAGGGGCAAGGGCCATGCCACGGAGGGCGCGCGCGACGAAGGCGCAGGATCAACCGTTTAGGTGGGATCAGGGCCGCCGTGCTAGCGGGCCCCGCGTGCGATTTCGAGGGGATCGTGCAGAGTGCACGATGCGGCACACAGCGGAACGCCGCGCTACGTCAGCTCGCTTCCGGACCGAAGCAGGCGTTGAGGTAGGGCCCGGGTGGGCGATGAGCGGAGGGCGCCTCGCGAGCTTCGCGCGAAGCGCGAAGCCATGCGCCGCGCCCGGAGCTCATCGCCCACCCTGGCCCGGCCCAAATACCTGCAGCGGTCACGAAGCCTCAGCAGTCTTGGCGCGAGGCCGTTCCAGCGCCAACTTGTCCATCTCCTCCCCAAACCGCACCGAGTAGTCCCCGTCGAAGCAGGCGTAGCAGTGATCATCGGGACGGTCGACGCAAGCGCGGAGCCCCTCCATCGACAGATACCCCAGCGTGTCGACGTGGAGGTACTTCCGGATCTGCTCCACCGTGTGGGACGACGCGATCAGCTCGCGCCGGTTCGGCGTGTCGATGCCGTAGTAGCAGGACCAGCCGATGGGCGGACTCGAGACGCGGAAGTGGATCTCCTTGGCGCCCGCCGCGCGAAGCATGGCGACCAGGCTCCGGCTCGTCGTGCCGCGCACGATCGAGTCGTCCACCACGACGACGCGCCTCCCGTCGAGGATGCGCCGCACCGCGTTGAACTTGAGGTTCACGCCGAAGTCGCGCGTGATCTGATGCGGCGAGATGAACGTGCGGCCGACGTAGTGATTCCGGATGAGTCCCAGCTCGAACGGGATTCCCGACTGCTCGGAGAAACCGAGCGCCGCCGAGTTGCTCGAGTCGGGCACCGAGATCACGATGTCCGCCTCGGCCGGATGCTCTTCGGAGAGGCGGCGGCCGAGGCGGCGGCGGATCGAATCGACACCCGCGCCGAAGACCACGCTGTCGGGGCGCGAGAAGTAGATCAGCTCGAACACGCAGGCCCGCTGGGCCTCGGGACGGAAGAGTCGATACGACTTCACGCCCGACCCGTCGATCACCACCATCTCGCCCGGCTCGATCTCGCGGATGAAATCCGCGCCGACGATGTCAAGGGCGCAGGTCTCGCTCGCGAGCACGTGCGCCTCGCCGCGGCGGCCCAGGCAGAGCGGACGGAAGCCCCGTGAGTCACGCACTCCGATCAGCTTGTCCCCCGCCAGGATCACGAGCGAGTAGGCTCCCTGGCAGCGGCCGAGTGCCTCGGGAATCATCCGCTCGATCTCGGTGGCCGACGAGCGCGCGATCAGGTGGAGGATCACCTCGGTGTCGCTGGTGGTCTGGAAGATGGAGCCCTTCCCTTCCATCTCGTCCCGAAGCGAGAGCGCGTTCACGAGATTCCCGTTGTGGCCGATCGCGATCTTGCCCTCGCGATAGTTCACGACGAGCGGCTGCGCGTTCGCGAGCTGGCTCCCGCCCGTCGTGGAGTAGCGGTTGTGGCCGATCGCGATCGATCCGCGGAGGTTCTCCAGCGCGCGGCCCGCGAAGACGTCGGACACGAGGCCCAGTCCCTTGTGCTCGCGATACTCCATGCCGTCGGTCGAGACGATGCCGGCGCTCTCCTGGCCGCGGTGCTGGAGGGCGTAGAGCCCGGCGTAGGCGAGCCGCGCCGCGTTCTCCGCTCCCCAGATTCCGAAAACGCCGCACTCCTCCCGCAGGCGGTCCTGATTCCGAACCGCCCCCTCGATCGAGGACCCCTCTACCCTGTCTGACGCCACGCTCGAACGCTCCTTCATGCGGCTTCCCGCCGCGATGCGGCCGGCGCGCGGAGGAACGCTTCCACCGCGTCCCACGCCGCCGGCTCGTCGATCCTGAGATCGGTTTCCGAGTGCGGATTGACCAGAAGTCCCTGTCGCGATCCCGTCACCGGGCCGACCGCGCGATAACACGCGTCGCGATCGTCCGCGCCGCTCGCGGTGGTCCAGAGCCACCAGAGCCTCGCCCTACGGATCGCACCGAGGCCCTTCATGGGATGCTCCCGAAGGAGCCGCTCGAGCCATCCATGGTCCGAGGTATCGCCGCGAGGGCGCGCCAAAATGCCCCACGCCCCCTCGGGCGGGGCGAGAGACGCTCCACGCTCCGCGGCGCGGGTGAATCGGTACTGCTCCTTGTTCGGATTCACGAAGAAGTTGCTGCTCTCGATCGCGTGCGCGAGCTCGTTCTCGAACTCCGTCGCGCGCGATCCCTCCGCCGGCTCGAACACGAATAGGTCCTCGCGAATCAGCTTCTGGAGCCCCTGTCCTTCCGGAAGGAGCTTTCGCGCGGCATCGAGCGCCGTCCAGGCCGTGAGGTCCGCGATCTTGAGCCGCGTCCTCAGCACCGCGCTCACGCCGCCTCCCGCTTCGCCGCGCCGAGATGCCGGGCGAGCGACTCGAAGAGGAATCGACCGGGCCCCGCGCCGTCGAGCGCGCTCCGCGATCCCGTAGCCGCGCGGCGGCGGTCGCCCCAAGCGCCGCTCGAGTCGAGCGGAACCTGGAAGAGCCAGGACGCCCGCTCCGGGTGCGGCATCAGCGCGAGCACGTTGCCTCGAGCGTTGGTGATTCCAGCGGCCTGGAGCATCGCTCCGTTCGGATCGTCGGGATACTGCGTGGCGAGCTTCCCATCCGCGTCCACGTAACGGAACAGAGCCAGCCCTTTCTGTTCGATGCGCGCGCGCACCGCGGGGTCCGCCGTCTCGAAGCGTCCCTCGCCGTGCGCCATCGGAAGAGGCGCCATGCGATCACCTTGGAGCGCCGAGGTCCAGAGCGCCGCGCCTGGACCCTCGCCCGCGCGCACGCGCACCCACCGGCAGAGATAGCCCTGGCGTCGCGGCGCACGGTTGGGGGCGAGCGCGAGCTCGACGGCCCCCTTGTGGAGTGCGGGGACGAGCCCCGTCTCGACGAGGACCTGCGCTCCGTTGCACACGCCGAGCACCGGCTTCCCGGATTCGGACTCCTGCGCGATCCGCTCGACCGCGGGCAGCTTGGCCGCGACCGCGCCGGCACGGATCCGGTCCTGGTACGCGAACCCGCCCGGCAGAACGAACGCGTCGTACGACGCGAGGGACGACGACGGCTCGTTGAACCGCACGATCGAAGCCTCGAGCCCCACCGCGTCCAGCACGCGCACCGTCTCGTACTCGCAGTTCACGCCGGGGATCTGCAACACAGCCACGCGCGCCATCGTCACTCCACGTAGGGGCGGATTGCGTCGGAATGAATCCGCGCGAGCTCCGCCAGGTCCGCATCCACGAGAGTCGATCCCTGAGTCACGATTCGAAGGCGCGCCCCGGCCGAGGTCGAGCCGATGGACGCGAGATCGACGCCCGCCTTCCGGAAGAGCTCCGCCACCTCGCCCTCGCGCTCCGGTGCGACCTCGAGGAGGAAGCCGGGCGTCTCGCCGTAGAGACGCGCCTCGATCGGGACTCCGTCCGCGTCCGGAATCCGAAGCTCGAGGCCGAGCCCCGCGGCGCTCCAACCGCCGAGCGCCATCTCGATCGCCGCCATCGCGAGGCCACCGTCGGAGACGTCGTGGCAAGCAAGCACGAGCCCGCGACCGATGGCTTCACGTACGACCTGAAGGCGCCGGCGCTCCGCCTCGAAATCGAGCGAGGGAAGGGTCCCACCCTTCTCTCCCACAAGGAGATACTGGGCCTGCGATGCGCCCATCGCGGGCTGCCGCGGTCCGGTGAGCCAGAGCGAGGCACCGGCCCGCTTGAGCCCCGAGCTCACCGCGACGGAGTAGTCGTCGAGCACGCCGAGCGCGGCCACGATCGGGGACGGCTCGATGGAACGGCCGGTCGAGGACTCGTTGTAGAAGGAGACGTTTCCCGAGACGATCGGGACCGGAGTCGCGCCGTCGGGCCCGAGCGCGCGCGCCGCATCGCCCAGCCCCTTCACCGCCCGGACGAACTCGTCGAAGACCTCCGGGTCCTCGGGGTTGCCGAAGTTGAGGCAGTCGGTCAGCGCGATGGGACGCGCTCCGACGGCCACGAGATTTCGCAGCGCTTCGTACACGACGTGCGCCGCGCCCCAGTAGGGATCGGCCGCGACGTACCAGGGATTGCCGTCGACCGTGATCGCGGCGCCGAGCGGCGCCCCGGGCACGGGGACGAGCACGGACGCGTCCGCCTCCCCCGCGCGCACGGCCATGCGCGCCTGCACCTCGGTGTCGTAGTAGCGAACGATCGGATCGCGCGAGCCGAGATTGGGGGACGCGATCAGCCGACGAACGAACGCGCCGTGGTCCTGGACGTGAAGCGTGGCCGCCGCGGGTGTCGTGGCGGCGCGAGGCCGCTGCGCGCGACGATGCTCGATGCCGGCCGTGATCACCTCGACGTGGGCGTCGCACACGGCCTGGCCATGGCGCAGGATCCGGTACGACGGATCCTTCCGCACGCGTCCGATCACCGCGGCGCGCGCGCCGTCGTACACGCCGGGAAGCGCATAGTCCTCGTTGTAGATCGAGAGGAGCTTGGGGGCGAGGCGCTCCGGAACGACGAGCGCGAAGCGCTCCTGCGTCTCCGAGCAGGCGATCACCTCCGGCGGATACTCGCCCCGCGGCGTTGGGACGAGATCGAGGTCCACGTCCATGCCGAATCCGCCGGCCGCCGCGAGCTCCGAGGACGCGCACGCGATGCCACCCGCGCCCAGGTCCTTGAAGCCAAACGGTGCTCCCTGCTGGAAAAGCCACTCGAGCGCGGCGCGATTTGCTTCGAAGAGCACGCGCTTCAGGAAGGGATCCGGCACCTGCACGTGCCCGCGCTGCTCGGGCGCGTCCTGCTCGAGGATGGCGGACGCAAAGGAAGCTCCGCCAAATCCGGTCTCGTCCGTCGGCTTGCCGACCAGCACGAGCACGTAGGGCTCGCGCGATGCGGCTTCGGGAACGCGGCTCCGAACCACGCGGTCCTCGCGGACCAGCCCCAGCGCCACCACGTTGACGAGGCAGTTCTCGTCGTAGCGATCCGAGAAGAAGACGTCGCCCCCGAGGTTCGGAACGCCGAGCGGATTTCCGTACTGCCAGATGCCGTCCACGACGCCCCGCACGATCTCGCGCACGCCGCTCGCGCGCGGTCCCTCGGGATCGCCGAAGCGGAGCGCGTCGAGCACGCCGATCACCTCGGCCCCCATGCAGTTCACGTCGCGCACGATGCCGCCGATGCCCGTCGCGGCGCCTTCGACCGGCACCACCTGCGACGGATGGTTGTGGCTCTCGTGCGCGATGACGAGCGCGTACGAGACCCCCGCGTGCGTGCCGAGGCGAACCACGCCCGCGTCCTCGCCTGGGCCCAGGATCACGTCGGGGCTCTCGGTCGGCAGGAACGCCTTCAGTGCCCACCGGCTCGATTTGTACGAGCAGTGCTCGCTCCACATCGTGTCGAAGATCGTCGCCTCGACGCGGGTGGGATCGCGCTTCAAGAGCTCGAGCATGCGCCGCACCTCGCCCGGCGCCAGGCGCAGCCCCTCGTCGGCCATGATGCGGCGGATCGTCGCGTCGTCGGCGCCGGTCAGCGGAAGCACGGAGGCGTCAGTGGCCGGCGGCAACGGGCGCTCCCAGGACGCGGTCGAAGATCCGCTCCACGTGGCGGAGGTAATAGTCGGGCTCGAAGAGTGCCTCGAGCTGCGCCTTGTCGAGCACCTTCGTGACCGCGGAATCGGCGAGAAGGCGCGTCTTGAGATCCGGCCCGCCACGCCAGGCTTCCATGGCATGCCCCTGCACCGCGGCATAGGCCGCCTCGCGCGACATCCCCGCCGTCGTGAGGGCGAGGAGGACGCGCTGCGAGTAGACGAGGCCGCGCGTGAGATCGAGATTGGCGCGCATCCGCTCGGGGTAGATCCGGAGGTCCGACACGATCTCCTTCATCTGCGCCGTCATGAAGTCCGCGAGCAGGAACGAATCGGGGAGGATCACCCGCTCCACGCTCGAGTGGCTGATGTCCCGCTCGTGCCAGAGCGCCACGTTCTCCATCCCCGCGTGCGCGTTCGCGCGGAGGATCCGCGCGAGGCCGCAAACGCGCTCGCAGTTCACGGGATTCCGCTTGTGCGGCATCGCCGAGGATCCCTTCTGCCCTTCGCGGAACGGCTCCTCGGCCTCCAGCACTTCCGTGCGCTGCAGGTGACGGATCTCCATCGCGATCTTCTCGAGCGACGCGCCGAGGAGCGCGATCGCGGCCAGGAGCTCCGCGTGGCGGTCCCGCTGCACGACCTGCGTCGAGACGGGCTCGGGCTTCAGTCCGAGCGAGCCCAGCACCTCTTCCTCGAGCTCGGGGCTCAGGTGCGCGTGCGTGCCGACCGCGCCGGAGAGCTTCCCGACCGCGATGGCGTCGCGAGCCCGGGCGAGCCGGTCCAGAGCGCGTCCCAGCTCCTCGTACCAGACAAGTACTTTGAGTCCGAACGTGATCGGCTCGGCGTGAATGCCGTGCGTGCGCCCGACCATCGGCAGGTCCCGCGTGCGCACCGCGAGATCGCGCGCGGCCTGGCGGAGTCCCTCGACCTCGCGCGTGAGGAGCTCCGTCGCGCGCACGAGCGTGAGGGCGAGAGCTGTGTCGACCAGATCCGAGGAGGTCATGCCGAGGTGAAGGTGGCGCGCGTCCTCGCCGACCGTCTCCCCCACCTGTGTGAGGAAGGCGATCACGTCGTGGCGCAGCGTCCGCTCCAGCTCGTCGACGCGCTTCGCGTCCACGCGCGCGCGCTCGCGGATCCGCGCGGTGGCGCCGCGCGGCACGTCCCCCTTCCGCTCCATCGCCTCGGCGGCCGCGATCTCCACCTCGAGCCACGTGCGGTACCGGGCCGCGTCGTCGAAGAGCGCGGCCATCGCCGGCCTCGAGTACCGCTCGATCATCGGACCGTCCCCCCTTCGGTCACCACCGCCGTCATTCCCCCCCTCCGTCGGGCGCTTCGGCGAGGAGGAGCTTCACGGTGAAGAGCTTCCCTTCCCGTTCGAGGGTGAGTCCGATCGTGTCGCCGACGCCGGCGCCGAAGATCACCCGATAGGCCTCGTTCCCATCGCTCACCTCGGTCCCGTTGACCTTGCGGATGATGTCCCCCACGCGCACCCCGGCCCTGTCGGCCGGGCTTCCCTTGTCGACCGTCGCAACGTAGAGCCCCTTCCGGTCGGTCGTCTGCAGGCGCTCGGCCACATAGGGCGTGAGCTCCCACGTGGCCACGCCGATCCAGACGTTCCGCACCCGGCCGTACTTGATGATCTCGTCGACCACGTGCTTGGCAGCGTCGATGGGAATGGCGAAGCCGATGCCCTCGGAACCGCCGCTCTTCGTGAAGATGAACGTGTTGACGCCGATCACTTCGCCCTTCGCGTTCACGAGCGGCCCGCCGGAGTTGCCCGGATTGATGGCCGCATCGGTCTGGATCATGTTCTTGTAGATGCCCGCGCTCTGAGCCTGCGCCTTGATGTCGCGCCGCGTGGCGCTGATCACGCCCGCCGTCACGGTGGGCTGGGTGTCGTTGAGCAGGAACCCGAAGGGGTTTCCGATCGCGATGGCCCACTCGCCCACCATGAGATCGTTGGAGGTACCGAGCGGCGCCGTCGGCAGGTTCTTACCGTCGATCTTCACGATCGCGAGGTCGTACTGCGGATGCGCGCCCACGAGCCGGCCGCTCAGGTTGCGGCCGTCCGGAAGGATGGCGGTGATCTTGTCGGCCCCGTGCACCACGTGCTCGTTCGTGAGCACGTAGCCGTCCTTCGAGATGATGAAGCCCGAGCCCATGCTCGGGATCTGCTCGCGATAGCGGTACTGCGGGATCATGTCGCGGAAGAAGGGCTCGAAGAAGTCCCCGGGCGCCGTGGACACGACGCGCGTCTGGACGACGCTCAGCGTGACGACGGCCGGACCGACCCGCTCGGCGGCCTCCACGATCGCGGTGCGGCGGGTGTTGTCGAGGGCCGCCGGGGCCGAATTCGCCGCCACGGAAGGCGTCGCCGCAGGCTTCGCCGCCGCGGTCGTTGCGTTCTCGGTGTCGGCGAGACCCGCCTTGTGCTTGGGAGCGAGCACGAGGAGGCCGACCAGGACGACGAGGCCGATCGCCACCCCCGCCGAAAGCGGGGCCACGGTGCGGGTCCAGCGACGGACCGGCGTTTCGAGCTCAGGCTGGGACATCGAGAGGCTCCTTCGGGATCCACCCCACGCGGGGATACTTGACTCGCATCAGATACAAACCGTGCGCCGGAGCGGGCGGCGCTGCGAGACGCCGGTCGCGCCCCGCGAGAATCGCCCGCACCTGCGCGGCCCCCGAGCCATCCTCGGCCGCGCGGATCACGCTCGACACGATGCGGCGCACCATCGTGTAGAGGAATCGGTCCGATTCGATGTCGAATCGCATCCGGCCGTGCTTGCCGTTCCATCGCGCGCGGACGACCGTGCAGACCGGCCGCTCGTCCGCGTCCGATCCCTGGCGCGAGAACGACGTGAAATCGTGTCGACCGAGGAGCGGACGCGAAGCCTCGTTCAGCGCCTCCACGCTCGCGCGCACTCTCTTGAGCCAGGCGTAGCGGGCGCGCAGCGCCGAAGCGCGGGGCTCGACGAGATAGCGGTACGCCCGCCGTGTGGCGTCGAACCTCGCGTGGAACGCTGGCCTGGTTTCCGCGGCTTCGACCACACGTACATCCGAGGGCAGAAGCGCGTTGAGCGCGGTCTGCAACCCCGCGGCGTCGAGCCGCGTCTTCAGCGTGGCGCTCGCCACCTGGCCCGCCGCGTGGCAACCCGAGTCGGTCCGCCCCGCTCCGGTCACGCGCACCGGCTCCCCCGCGAGCCGGCCGAGCGCGGCTTCGAGATCGCCCTGCACCGAGCGATGGGACCGCTGGACCTGCCACCCGTGGAACCCCGTGCCGTCGTATTCCACCCCCAGACGAAAGGTCGCCACACGCCGCTCAGACCCCACGGAGGAGCGCCGCCGCCGTGAGCGCGCCCAGAGCCAGCACCATGACCTCCGGAAGACCCCAGACCAGGACCTGACCGCTCCTCCGGGCCCCTCCGAGGACGTAACCCCGCGCCAGGAGCGCCTCTTCATAGGATTCCCCCAGCCGGAGCATGGTTCCCAGGAACGGGAGCACCCATGCCGCCAGGTACCGGGCCCGCCCCCTCAAACCCTTGCCGGAGCGCAGCCCACG
>Ga0207703_10001083_pt1 | contig 25916 bp, 28 predicted proteins | sample KBSSwiS12_FD_184304 | JGI IMG/M metagenome (GOLD analysis project Ga0207703, IMG submission 184304) | Switchgrass rhizosphere microbial communities from Kellogg Biological Station, Michigan, USA - KBS Switchgrass S1-2 (SPAdes) (version 2) | ecosystem: Host-associated > Plants > Roots >...
GATCGCCGCACCGGCCCCGACCTCTGCTCCGGCGTCGGCGCCCGCGCCCTCGATGGAATCGCTCTTCCCGGGTTTCCCCGCCTGAGGCCGATCTCGATTCGGCGTCGAGCGCCTGTTCGACCAGCTCGGTTCAGCCGGCGCGCCGACGAGGTCTAGCTGGCGCGGCTGGCGCGGCGTGCCGCGAGTTCGTCTGCCGGGTCTTCGCCGGGGGTCGAGTCGAGCTCGATCAGGCTGGACTCCACCTCGCGCAGCACCTTGCCGACCGCAATGCCGAATACGCCCTGCCCGCGGCTCACCAGGTCGATGACCTCGTCGTCCGATGTGCACAGGTACACGCTGGCGCCGTCGCTCATCAGGGTGGTCTGAGCCAGGTCGTAGACGCCCGATTCGCGGAGCTGATCGACCGCCACGCGGATCTGCTGCAACGAGATGCCGGTGTCGAGCAGTCGCTTGACCAGCTTGAGCACCAGGATGTCGCGGAAGCCGTACAGCCGCTGCGAGCCGGATCCCGCCGCGCCCCGGACGGTCGGCTCGACGAGCTGCGTGCGCGCCCAGTAGTCCAGCTGGCGGTAGCTGATCCCGGCGGCGCGTGCGGCGATCGCGCCGCGGTAGCCGGAGCCATCGTCGAGGTCGGGCAGGCCGTCGGTGAAGAGCAGTCCGAGATCGTAGCGAGACTCTTCGCTGCGGTTCACGTCGACCATGGTGTCCTCACCCTCAAGTTGAACTTGAAGCTCAACTTCCTCGTGTTTTCCACGGTACCCATGCAGGCACTCCCCGGCAATGACATCCGGCCGAACGACACGGCGTGTCGCGGGTATTCCACTCAGAGCCTGCTCAGTGTAGCGGCGCGACCGCGCTCGTGCCGCGGAGGGTAGCGCCGCGGCGGCGGCGGCGCTACAGACGACTCAGTGCGCTGCGAATCAGATTGGAACGCACGACTTCGAGCTGACCGGCGATCTCGCCCGCCATGTCGAGCGCCTTGGCGCGGCTCGATGCATCCTTGCGGCGCGCCACCGGGATCAGGGCGCTCTCGATCAGGCCCAGTTCGCGCTCGGCGGCGGCGCGGAACCCGCGCAGGTGCCGCGGCTCGATGCCGGAGCGCTGCAGCTCGACCAGTGCCTTCAGCACCGCGAGCGCATCGTCGCCGAAGTGGTCGGCCGGCACGATGAGCGACGCCGTCACCGCATCGCCGAGCAGCATCGGGGTGGCGCCGGCTTCTTTGATCAGCTCATCGCGCGTGAGACGCCGATCGCTCGGCAGCATCGACGGCCCGCTGACCGTGACGCCACCCGGAAGCTGCGGCTCGCGACCGGCATCCAGATCATCGAGGTAGCCCCGGATCACCTTCAGCGGCAGGTAGTAGTCGCGCTGCATGGTGAGCACGAGCCGCAGCCGCTCGAGGTCGGTCGGCGAGAACTTGCGGTAGCCGGACTCGGTGCGCGAGGGAGTGACCAGGTGGCGCTCCTCGAGGAAGCGCAGCTTCGACGGTGAGAGGTCGGGGAACTCCGGGCTCAAGCGCGCGAGCACCTGCCCGATGCTGAGCAGTTGAGGTCCGGCCGCCTGACGGGCCGGCGAGGTGACGCCCGCCATCAACGACTCGTCGACGCGGTGTTGGGCGCGAGATCGAGTCGAGAGGCGTAGAACGTCAGTCTGAACTTGCCCACCTGCACCTCTGCCCCGTCGCTGAGCAGGGCCGATTCGATGCGGACGCCGTCGAAGTATGTGCCGTTCAGTGATCCGAGGTCGTGCACCTGGAACGCCTTGCCCACGCGGTTGAACTCGGCGTGACGCCGCGAGACCGTGACGTCGTCGAGAAAGATGTCGGCATCCGGATGCCGCCCCGCCACCGTCGAGTCGGCGTCGAGCAGGAAGCGCGCGCCCACATTCGGTCCGCGCCGCACCACGAGCAGCGCCGACCCGGAGGGCAGAGCCGCGATGGCCTCCTGCTCCTCGGGCGAGATGCCGGCCTCCATGGCGGCGAGCTGCGACACGAACTCGTCGGTGAAGTGCGCGGTGGTGTCGTTAGAAGGCCCGGTGGTGGGTGGCCCTGAGTTGGCTGCGGGCGGTTCGCCCGGGACGTCGTCGGCCATCATGCCCTCCTTAGCCCTCCACAGTATCGGATGCGGCGGCGGGCGCATCGCGGAGTTCCCTGATCATCCGACCGGCTTGCAGCGCGTAGATCACCCCGGCCCACCAATACAGGAAGACACCCCACAGCGCGGCCGCCCAGCCCAGCGGATTCGCGATCTGGTCGATCCCGGGGAACGCCGCGCTGAGCACGAGCACCGGCATCGCGAAGAGCAGTGCGAAGGTGCCCATCTTGCCCAGGTGGTGCACGGGAAGCGGCCCGAAACCGTGGTTCGCGAGCACGATCCCCACCACGCCGAGCAGCACATCGCGCGCGATGATCACGCCGGCCAGCCACCACGGGACGAATCCGCCCCAGGCGAGGCCGATGAGCGTCGAGAAGATGAAGAGCCGGTCGGCGGCCGGATCGAGCAGCTGACCGACCCGGCTGACCTGGTTGAACTTGCGGGCGATGAAGCCGTCGACGAAGTCGGTGACGCTCGAGACCACCAGCGTGATCAGGGCGGTGAGGTACTCGTGCGTGAGCAGCAGGACCAGGAAGACCGGGATCAGCAGCAGGCGGAACAAGCTGAGCGCGTTCGGGACCGTCACGATCCGCGAGCTCACTGTCGTCACCACCTGCCTCCTTCCTCGCGAGAGTCTATCCACGACCGTGCCCCTCCCCGACGGCAGCACCTAGCATCGGAGCATGTCCCCTCTGCTCGTCGTCGCGCTGGTCGTCCTGGTGGTCTGCGTCTCCTGCTGGATCGCCTCGCTGATCACGAAGGACACCTCGTGGGTCGACAGGATCTGGTCGATCGTGCCCGTCGCCTACGTCTGGATCTTCGCCATCGCGGCGGGCTTGAGCGACGCCCGACTGGATGTCATGGCCGGCCTGGTCACCCTCTGGGGCGCCCGCCTGACCTTCAACTTCGCGCGCAAGGGCGGCTACGCCGGCATCGGCGGCGAGCACGAGGACTACCGCTGGGCGGTGCTGCGCTCCCGGATGTCGCCCGCCGCCTTCCAGGTCTTCAACATCCTGTTCATCGTGCTCTTCCAGAACGCCGTGCTTGCCCTGATCGCCCTGCCCGGCTACACCGCCTACCAGCACCGTGGCACGCCGTTCGGGCCGCTGGATGCGGTGCTGACCATGCTGTTCCTGCTGTTCCTGACCGGCGAGACGGTGGCCGATCAGCAGCAGTGGAACTTCCAGACCTGGAAGCGCGCCGAGCTCGCCGCGGGTCGCCAGCCCTCGCCGCGCTTCGTGCAGACCGGGCTGTGGCGGCTGTCGCGGCATCCGAACTTCTTCTTCGAGAACGCCCAATGGTGGACCGTGTTCGCCTTCGGGGCGGTTGCCGCCGGGTCTCCGCTGCAATGGACGGTGGCCGGCATCGTGCTGCTGCTGGCGGTCTTCATCGGGTCGACCAGCTTCACCGAAGCGATCACGAGGTCGAAGTACCCGGAGTACGCGGAGTTCCAGCGGTCGACGTCTGCGGTCATTCCGTGGTTCCCCCGGCGGGTCAAGAAGCCGGTCGCGGCGTAGCGGGTAGCGTCGCATCCATGTCGTGCATCCGGTTCAACACCCCGGCCCAGCGTGCGCAGATGCGCGCCGCCGCGCCCGCGATGCTGACGCGCGAACAGGCGCGTGCGCTGCATCCGGCGCCTCCGGTGACCGAGAGCAAGATCCGGCGGTTGCGACTGCTCGCCGAGAGCGCGAACCCGAAGATCCGCGAGAGCGTCGCGAGTTCGTACCATGCGCCTGCCGAGCTGTACGCCCGGCTGGCCCGCGACCCGGACGCCGGAGTGCGCGGCTGCGTGGCGCGCAACGAGACGACCCCCTGCGACGTTCTGCGCGAACTCGCGCGCGACGACGACCAGACCGTACGAGGCTGGGTCGCGGTCAACTTCTACGTGCCCGATGACGTGATGCGCGAGCTCGGAGACGACCCGAGCGAGACCGTGCGGGCGCTCGTGGCGTGGAAGAGCTCGCTCTTGGTGGTCGAGTAGCGCGCAGCGTATCGAGACCCTCGACGGCCGGGTCTCGATACGGCGCGTTGCGCCTACTCGACCAGCTAGGGACCCAGCTCGGGGTCGAGCTCGGCCAGGCGCGACCGCAGCTCGAGCCAACTCGCGGCGAGCCCGGGATGCAGCGGCAGCCCCGCGACATCCGCGAACGGCACCCAGCTCATCGCGATGCTCTCGGCGTCGCCGACGTAGGGCTCGAAGAACTCGAGGGAGCGCGCCAGCACCGTGGTGTAGCTCCAGTAGCCGATGTCGAACACCGAGGTGCCGAGCACCCGAACCAGGTTCGGCGGCACGCCCGCCTCTTCGTCGGCCTCGCGGATCGCGGCCGACTCGGCCGGCTCGTCCTGCTTGCGCGCGCCACCTGGCACGCCCCAGGTGCCGCCGTGGTGGCTCCAGACCGCGCGGTGCTGCAGCAGCACTCCGGCATCCGGATGCGCGAGCAGCAGCCCCGCGGCACCGTACGTCCCCCAGAACCGGCCGTCCGGCCCGTCGACCCAGGCGTCGGTCGTCCCGTGCGGACGCCGCTGCGTCGGGTCGTGGCTGGGCCGCTCCATGCTGCCAGCCTAGGCTCGGGTCGCCTGGGGACGCCCTGTCGAGACTCCGTGCGACATCTCGGCCGTGCGGCGTAGCGTGGCCGCATGGTCGCCGGAATCGTCCCTCCCTATCTGCTCAGCCGCATCGCTCAGTCGGATGCCCCCGAGTTCCAGCAGGCGGCTGTCGCGGCCCGGCAGACCCTCGTGCACGACGAGCCGAGGCGGGCCGCCCGCCTCACGTTGAGCCTGGATGCCGAGCACAACCTCGTCGCCGAGCTGACCGACGGCCCGAATCGCACGATCAGCGACGCGCACAACACCGAGACGCTGCCCGGGCGCCAGGTGCGTGCCGAGGGCGACGAGCCGGTAGCCGACGTCGCGGTGAACGAGGCCTACGACGGGCTCGGAGCGACCTTCGCGCTGTACTCCGAGGTGTACGGGCGCAACTCCATCGACGGTCGCGGCCTGCCCCTGGACGGCACGGTGCACTACGGCTCGCTCTACGACAACGCGTTCTGGAACGGCGACCGCATGGTGTTCGGCGACGGCGACGGCCAGGTATTCGGCCGCTTCACCTCCTCGTTCACCGTGATCGGGCACGAGCTGACCCACGGGGTGACCCAGTACACCGCCGGGCTGGTCTACAAAGATCAGCCCGGCGCGCTCAACGAGTCGATCTCGGACGTGTTCGGCGCGTTAGTCGAGCAGTACGCCAAGAACCAGACCGCGGCCACCGCGAGCTGGCTGATCGGTGAGGGGCTGTTCACCAAGAACGTGAAGGGCGTCGCACTGCGCTCGATGAAGGCGCCGGGAACGGCGTACGACGATCCGCGGCTCGGCAAGGATCCGCAGCCCGCCGACTTCGCGCACTACGTGAAGACGACGGATGACGAGGGCGGCGTGCACCTGAACTCCGGCATCCCGAATCGGGCCTTCTATCTCGTGGCGCACCGGCTGGGCGGGCACGCCTGGAAGAAGGCCGGCCAGATCTGGTACGACACCCTGCTCTCGGGGTTGCGGCCGACGACCGACTTCGCCGGCTTCGCCGCCGCCACGATCGCCGCCGCGTCGAAACGGTACGGTGGCTCATCGGCCGAGGTGGATGCGGTGCGAGCCGGCTGGTCCGGCGTGGGAGTCCCGATCCCAGGAGACGCAGCGGATGGTGCAGCGAAAAGGTGAGAGGCCCGCTCGGCAAGCAGCCGGCGTGAGCATCCTCGTGGTGCGCAGCGGCGGCTTCGCCGGTCTGACCCAGCAGTGGCGGGTCGAGGCGCACGACGACGCCGAGGAGTGGGTGGCGCTGGTGCACGCCTGCCCGTGGAGTGCGGTCGGCCGGGATGCGGCGTCACGCGATCGCTTCGTGTGGCGCATCGAAGCGCACCTGCCGCGTGCCGTGCACCGGGCATCCGTGCCTGACGCGCACCTTGTCGGGCCGTGGCGCACCCTCGTCGACCGCGTGCAGGAGGCGGGGACCCGTGGCTGATGCAGGGCGGGTGGACTCCTGGCTGTGGGCCGTGCGGCTCGTGAAGACGCGTTCCGCCGCCACCTCGCTGTGCAAGGCGGGACACGTGCGGATCAACGGCGAGCGCGCCAAGCCGGCGCAGCAGGTCAAAGCCGGCGACGAGATCCAATTCCGCTCTGAGGGCGGACCGCCGCGGATCGTGGTGGTGCGCGGGATCTACGTCAAGCGGGTGGGCGCTCCGCTGGCCGCCGAAGCCTACGAGGACAACAGCCCTCCCCCGCCGCCGCGCGAGGAGCGGCTGTTCCTGGGCGTGCGCGACCGCGGGGCGGGACGGCCGACCAAGCGCGATCGCCGCAAGATCGAAGAACTGATGGGCGAAGCGGGCGACTGAGCCGCCGACGGATCAGGCCGCGGCTTGCTGCGAGAGCCCGCCCTCGATCGCCGCGATGACCTCGGGCGCGTCGGGCTGCGTGCTCGGACGGAAGCGCGAGACCGCGCCATCCGGGGTGATCACGAACTTCTCGAAGTTCCACTTGACCTTGCCTGCCTTGCCGTTGGCGTCCTTCACCTGCGTCAACTCGGCGTAGAGCGGGTGCTTGCCGCGGCCGTTCACCTTGGTCTTGTCCATCAGCGGGAAGGTGACGCCGTACGTGGTGGAGCAGAACTCCTTGATCTCCTCATCGGTGCCCGGCTCCTGCCCCATGAACTGGTTGCAGGGGAAGCCGAGCACGGTGAAGCCGCGGCTCTCGTACTCCTTCTGCAGCTGCTCGAGCTTCTCGTACTGGGGTGTCAGACCGCACTTGGATGCGACGTTCACGACCAGCACCACTTTGTCGGCGTAGTCGGCCATCGACGCCGGAGTGCCGTCGATGGTGGTCAGTGCGATGTCCCGGATTCCCATATTGCGCACTCTACGCCGCGGCTGACGGCCGACGCTGGGAGCCCGGTGACAATTCGTGACGTGTCACCGATCCAGCAGCCGGCGGTAGATCGCGAGGTACTCCTCGACCATCCGCTCGACGCCGAAGCGGCGTTCGGCGACCGCGCGCACGACCGCTCGGTCGAGAGCCGCGGCGCGTCCGACGGCGTCGACGGCGGCGTCGGAATCCAGGACGGTGAAGCCGGTGACCCCCTCGTCGATGAGCTCGGGCATCGCACCGCGCCGGTAGGCCACGACCGGCGTTCCGCAGGCCATCGCCTCGATCACGGCCAGACCGAACGGCTCGGCGAACCGGATCGGATGCAGCAGCACGGCGCTCGCCCCGAGCACCCTCGAGCGTTCGGCCGGCCCGATCGAGCCGAGATGGATCACCCGCTCGTCGTCGAGGAACGGCTCCACCTGTTCGGCGAAGTACCGCGGGTCGACGACCGGCCCGCAGATGATCAGCCGGCGCCCCGAGAGCCGCGCGATCTCGATCGCCTCGGCGGTGCCCTTGTCGGGATGGATGCGGCCGAGCACCACGAGATCGTCACCGGCCTCCGTCGTCGCCTCGAACTCGTCAAGGTCGATGCCGTGGTGCACGGTCGCCAGATAGTCGAGTTCGGGCGAGCGGTCCGAATCCGAGATCGAGACGTAGTTCGACGCGGCATGGGCGTATGCCGGCAGGATGTCGGGTCCCGAGAAGCCGTGGATGGTGGTGACCAGCGGTGCCTCCCACGAACCCGCGAAGGCGAGCGGGAGCCAGTCCAGGTGGTTATGCACGATGTCGAAGTCGCCGGAGCGCTCGAGCGCGTGCCCGACGTGCATGGCCTCCCACACGCGGCCGTCCATCGACGGGTCGCTCGCGTAGCCGTGCGGCAGCACCGACTCGAGGGCGCCGTCCGTCACGGAGTCCGCGGTGGCGAACAGGGTCACGTCTTCGCCGCGTGCGACGAGCCCCTCGGTGAGCAGGGAGGCGACTCGTTCCCACGGTCCGTAGTCGAGCGGCGGCGTGCGCCACGCGACCGACGAAACAATGGCGACCTTCACGGCACCGCCGGCTGCTCCGGAGTCATGGCGGCGAGCAGCGGCGCGAGAGCCATCGACACCACGCGGATGCGCTGATCGCCGACGCCGTAGGGCAGCCAGATGGTGCCCTCGTGCAGCACCGCTCCACAGGAGTAGACGACGTTCGGCACGTAACCCTCGCGCTGGGCACCGAGCGGTTGCAGCAGGGGTTCGACGAGCCGTGCGCGCACGATCGTCGGGTCGTCGAGGTCGAGCAGCATGGCGCCGATGCTGTACTGCCGCATCGGACCGACCCCGTGCAGCAGCACCAGCCACCCGTCGGGCGTCTCGATCGGCGAACCGCAGTTGCCGGTCTGCACGATCTCCCAGAGCTCGTCCGGGCGGTGCAGAACGGCGGTGTCGGTCCACGAGAGGCCGTCCGACGAGCGCGCGATCGAGGTGTTCTCGCCGTCCGTGCGGGTGAGCGCGAACATCGTGCCCCCGACCGGACGCGGGAACAGTGCCATCCCCTTGTTGCGTGCCGCCGGTCCCGAGAGCCGGTGCACTGAGAAAACGACAAGGTCGGGCGAGACGATCAGCCGTGGCGCGATGGCATGACCGTTGTACGCGGTGTAGGTGGCGCGGTACTCGGTGCGGCCGTCGTCGTGGGTGAAGAGCACGAAGCGCGCGTCCTCCATGCCATTGGTCTCATCCGATGCGGCCGGCAGCAGCACGCGCTGCCCCAGCGAGCTCGCCGGATCGAAGACCGCCCGGTAGGCCGACCAGGCCATCGTGCGGATCACGTCGAGGTCTTCACGAGTGTCGTGCCGTTGCGCGAGCTCGACGGGCACGGCACTGATGGCGGCTTCGATCTGCGAGCTGTGGAAGGTCGCGGGTAGGGCGCGCACGATCGCACCCGACACCTCGTTGAGACGGCCTTCCGTCTCGAGGGTGGCGCGGAAGTGGGCGCGCGTCCAATCGCCCTCCGACACGGTCGCCGGGACCAGGGGCAGCGGCCGCTCCTCGAAGGTCCAACCCCCGGACGGGTCGATCACCGCGGTCGCGAACGCGATCGACGAGACATGCCCCTCCCCGATCGCCCGCAGGGCCACCGCCAGGCGCAGCTGCCTGGGCGCGAGACCGCCCTGGTCGGGATGCGCGAACGCGCTGGGATTGCAGAGCGCCGCGGCCTCGACCGAGTGCTCGGCCGTGAAGGCGGCCCCGAGTACGATCTCGCGATCGGGATCCATCGGCGGGGTCTCGCCCGCGCGGAACGCCACCGTCGCCGCATGGCGGCGCAGCAGGTCGGCGAACTCCTCGTGGCGCGAACCGAATGCCGCGAGGATCCGCTCTGCGGCGGCGTGGAGCTCAGCGGGCGGAAGCGCCGCGATACGGTCCATGATGTCGCCGGCTCGGGATCCGGTGCGGGTGTAGCCCTCGCCGGGGAGGAACAAGCGGGCGATCACGCGCGAGGCGTCCGGTTCGAGGTCGACGCCGGCGTCGCGGACCTCGACCGTCACCGTCGGCTCGTCGATGCGAGCGCGCGGCCCGGGAGTCCGACCGCCCTGGCCTGCTGGAAGGTGCTCAGGGCAGCCAGTGTGGACTCGGCGCCGCGGTTCTCGTTGCGCCCGTTGCGCTCGAGGCCGTCGAAGCCGGCACCGGTGGAGACATCCACCATCACTGCTCCACTGTCGTTGTCGCCGAGGAACCAGTCTCTGGCCTGCTCGACCACCTGGCGCCAGTGCGGGTCGTCCGTGAGATCGAACGCGCGCGCCGCGGCATCCGCGATCGCCGCGACCTCGATCGGCTGCTGGTCGAACTGGGGCCCGGTGTCGGTGACCCCGCGTCCGCCGGGTCCGGTCACCGAGAGATGGCCGTCGCGGGATTCGATGGTCACCAGGGCGTCGAGTCGGCGCAGGGCACGCTCGACGAGTTCGTGATCCGACAGCGCATGACCGGCCGCGAGCAGCGCGTCCACGAGCGACGCATTGCCGTAGCGCAGACGGGGCTCGACCCAGCCCCACTCGGCAGTCCCCTGCGGAATGATCGCGAGCCCGGTGGTGACCAGCCGCCGCGCGGCCTCCGACCCAGGCCTCGCCTGCAGCACAGCCGCGGCTCCTGGGACGGCGAACGCCATCGTCCGCACGTCCACGGAGTGCTGGGGAGCGGCGCGCAGGAAGGCGCGCATCGCCCGAGCGCGGGTCAGCGGCAGCGGTGCCGAGGTGGCCGCGATCCCGAGGGCCCCGACGGCGCGGCCCCACCAGTCGTCGGTGGTGGCCTCATCCGTCCACTCGCCCGACACATCCATCCTGTTGTGCGCGTTGCCGAGCGGGTCGATCGCGGCCTCGACGAACCGCAGGCTGGTCTCGGTGAGTTCGGCAACCCGTGGCGACGGGTCGGGCTCCCGGACCAGCACCAGCAGGGCGCGCGCCACATCGTCGAGGCAGTAGCCGTGCTCGCGTCTGGGCACATCGTGATCCGCGTGCTCGAAGACCCCGCGAGAATCGGTCAGCAGAGCGAGATGGTCGAATGGAAGCGTGACGGGGCCGGCCGCAACGGCGCTCACGCCGACCGCTCCGCCCGGATGCTGCGGGCCAGCGACCGGTACTCGGCCGCCACCGCGGGCCAGCTCACGTCGACCGCCGGCGGGCGGCGAAGCACGTCCGACGCGCCACGATGCAGGATCATGCGGACCGCGCGGGCGATCGCCGCGGGATCCTCGTGCTCGACCAGCTGGCCGACACCGTTGGCCAGCAGTTCGCTCGAGTGCGGGAAGGTGGTGGCGACGACATCCTTGCCGGCCGCGACGGCTTCGGCGAGCACGCCGGAGGTGACCTGCTCGCGGGTGTCGTAGGGCAGCAGCACGATGTCGGCGCCCGCAACGTATGCGCCGAGCTGCGGCGCGTCGAGGTAGCGCCCGTCGAGCGTGACGCGGCCATCGAGCGCGAGATCGGCGATCAGGCTCTGCAGGCTCTCGCGGTAGCGCTCCCCCTCGCGGTCGACGACCTTCGGATGGGTCTGCCCCGCGACGATGTAGTGCAGCGTCGGCTCGGTGACGACCAGCTCGGCCATCGCGCGGATGCCCCACTCGATCCCTTTGCCCGGCCCGATCAGGCCCCAGGTGAGCATCGTCCGGCGCTCTGGATGCGCCGCCACGGTCACCGAGGTCCAATCGGCGACGCCGTGCGGGATCACGCTGACCTTGCGGGCATCCACGCTGTAATGGTCGGCGAGCAGGTGGCGGGCGGTCTCGGTCATGACCACCACCGCACCGGCCAGGCGAGCGACATCCTCGAGCACCGCGCGCTGATGACGGGTCGGGGCCGGCAGCACGGTGTGCAGCACGACGATGCTCGGCGCGGTGAGTGCGGCAAGCACCGGAAGGACCTCGTCGCCATCACGGCCGCCGTAGATGCCGTATTCGTGCTGCACGATCACCGCATCGCTTGCGCTGAGCGTGCGCGCCGCATCCCGGCCGCTGGCGGCGTCGCCGCGCCGGAGCTCGCCGACGATCGTCGAGCTGTTGCCGATCGAGGCGATCGCCGGGGCATCGTCGTCGTCGATCACGCGCACGATCCGGGCGCGCGGGCCGTTCGGGCCGGCCGTTGCGGTCGCCAGGGACTGCGTGAACGTCGCCAGCCCGCAGCGGGTCGGGGGGTAGGTGGAGAGAAACGAGAAACTCGGCATGGGATGCCTCACGATCGTCCGGCTGCTCGTGCGGCGAGGCCGCGCGATTCCAGAGATTCGAGACGTCTGCCGATCAGCACCCCTCGTGGGACGCCGCGTCATCGCAGCGATCCGGTCCGCCGCGATGACCCTGGGCCACTGATCCGACCCGGCCGAGCGCGGCTGTTGACCACGAGGATAGTCGACCGACCTGAGAAACGCCCGGCCCGCCGGTGATCCGCGTATCACAAGGCGTACCGTGGAAGGGTGTCCACCGAGTTCACCCACGAGCCGGACGCGCACCGCTACACCATGCGCGTCGACGGCGACCTGGTCAGCGTGCTCGAGTATCAGGACCACGGCGCGGGCACCGTGATGCACCACACCGTCACCATCCCGCAGTTCCGCGGCAGGGGCTACGCGGCCGAGCTGGTCCAGTACGCGGTGAACGATGTCGAGTCGCGGGGCCGCGGGCCGATCACGCCGAGCTGCTGGTACGTCGCCGAGTGGTTCGACCGGCATCCCGAGCGCCACGGGCTGCTCGCAGCACGGTAGTCGCGGCCGCGAGCTCCTCGCCCGTTGCGACCGGCTGCAGCCGGAAGATCCGCAGCACGCGGCCCGACGCGCGCTCGTAGCCGCGATAGCCGGGCCAGTTCTGCTCGAGCGTGACCCAGACGTCCTCGCGCTCGTGATCCGCGACCAGAGTGGCGTGGACCTCCACCCGCACGCCGCGCACGCTCACCGCAGCACGCGGATTCGCCAGCAGGTTCGCGGTCCAGGCGGGGTGGCTGTCGCGGGCGAAGTTGCTGCCGGTGATCAGCAATTGCTCGCCCGCCGCGGTCGGCTCGGGGCAGTACATGAGGGTGACGTCGCGCTCGAGCCCGGATTTCGCCCCCACCGAATGCAGTACCAGCGACGGCAGCAGCAACCCGCTCAGTTGCACGCGCCCCTTCGTCAGGCGCACCATCATCCGCTCGAGCGGCGGCATGATCGTCGGTCCGACCCGCCGGAAGAACAGAGTGCGCGAGAACCACGCGACCCCGGGTCGGAACGCTCGCGGAAGGGCCATCCGTCGATCATGCCCGCGAAATGTCCCAGCTGGTTCATCTGACGGCGCTGTACCCACCATCTGCGACATCTCGAGGCGCGGGAGCAGGCCGCGGGAATCGCCGGGCGATCCGATACGTTCGTATCGACATGAGCACCAAGATCGGCTTCCTCTCCTTCGGCCATTGGCAGGCGGTGCCCGGATCGCAGGTCCGCACCGGCGCCGACGCCCTCCTGCAGTCCATCGAACTCGCGGTCGCGGCCGAAGAGCTCGGCGTCGACGGCGCCTACGTGCGGGTGCACCACTTCGCCCGACAGCTCGCCTCGCCGTTCCCGCTTCTCGCCGCCATCGGCGCGCGCACCAAGACCATCGAGATCGGCACCGCGGTGATCGACATGCGCTACGAGAACCCGCTCTACATGGCCGAGGATGCCGCCGCCGCCGACCTGATCAGCGGCGGTCGCCTGCAGCTCGGCGTCAGCCGCGGGTCACCCGAGACGGCCCTCAACGGATCGCAGTCGTTCGGCTACCTCCCTGCCGAGGGCGAGACGGATGCCGACCTGGCCCGCCAGCACACCGAGATCTTCCGGGCGGCGATCGCCGGCGCGGGCGTCGCCATGTCGAACCCGCAGATGACCGGAGTCAGCGGCCCCCTCGCGATCGAGCCGCGCTCCCCCGGTCTGCCCGACCGGATCTGGTGGGGCGCAGGCACGCGCAAGACCGCGGTCTGGACCGCCGAGCAGGGCATGAACCTGATGAGCTCCACCCTGCTCACCGAAGACACCGGCGTGCCGTTCGACGAGCTGCAGGCCGAGCAGATCCAGCTCTACCGCGACGCCTGGAAGGACGCAGGGCACGACCGCGAGCCGCGCGTGTCGGTGAGCCGCAGCATCCTGCCGCTGATCGATGACGAGACGCGCCACTACTTCGGCGTGCGCGCCCAGGCCGAATCCAAGGACCAGGTCGGCTGGCTCGACGGCGGCAACGCGCGCTTCGGCCGCAGCTACATCGGCGAGCCCGACGTGATCGCCGCCGAGCTGGCCCAGGATGCCGCCGTCCAGGCTGCCGACACCGTGCTGGTCACGGTGCCGAACCAGCTGGGCGTCGAGTTCAACGCGCGGATCCTCGAGTCGATCGCGCGCGATATCCGGCCGTCCTTAGGCTGACCGACCGCTACTGCAGAGCCGAGAACTTCGTCGGCGTCAGGATCGCGCTGGCGATGTCGGCCACGATCTGGCCGTCGGCCTCGCTGGCGGTGCGGGCCGCGATCCACTCCGGGTCGGACTGGAAGGCGCCCCACTTCTGCTCGCGCTCGGCCAATGACTCCCAGGCGAGCAGGTAGGTGAGGTCCTGGCTGTGCGGCCCGATCGTGGTTGTGAAGAACCCGACCTGGCGGATGCCGTACTTCTCCCAGAATCCGAGCGTCACCTTCTCGAAGCGGGCGAGCAGGGCCGGCATGCGGCCGGGCAGGGCGGTGTAGACGCGGGATTCGTAGATCACGCGTCCATTCTGCCGTCCGCCGGGGCCGCCAGGTGCTCGCCGAAGAACGCCTCGATGCGTGCCCAGGCGTCGGCGGCGGCCTCCGGGTTGGGGCCGGCTCCGAGGATGCGCTTGGTCAGCAGCCGCACTGCCCGCGGGCCCGACTCGGCGCCGTTGAGGAAGGAGTGTCCGGCATCCGGGTACTCCTTCACGTCGTGCGGCACGCCATGCGCCTCGAGAACGGCCGACAGCTTCGCCGCGGCGCCGGTGAGCGAGTGGTCCCTCCCTCCATAGCTGCCGACGATGGGACAGGCGTGCTCGAGGGCGTCGTCGAGGTCGCGCGGCAGCATCCCGTAGTTGGTGGATGCAGCCTCGAACCCGTGCCCGGACGCCGCGGCCAGGGCGAACCCGCCGCCCATGCAGAATCCGAGCACGCCGGTCACCCCCGTGGAGTCCGGGCGCGCCGCCAGGAACGCTCGCGCGCTCTCGATGTCGACGAACGCGCGTCCCTCCCCCGAGCGCAGCGCGCTGAAGGTCGCGATCAGGCACCTGCGCGGACCGCCCTGCGAGAACAGGTCGGGCATGAGCGCGAGGTATCCAGCCTCGGCCACCCGAACCACCTGGCGCCGCATCACCTCGGTGACGCCGTATGCCTCATGCACAAGCACGACGCCCGGCCACGGCCCGGGCCCGTCAGGCACGGCCAGCACGCCGGTCAAACCTGCGCTGCCGCCCTCGACGTCGGGCAACGTGATGTCGGTGACGGTGACGGTCATGGGCGTCAGCGTACTGTCGTCGACCCGCGCGGTGCGGCTCAACGCAGGCCATCCACGATATAGTTAGCCAACAACAAGTAACGATCTACCGGAAGAAGAGCTGTGACCGACCGACAGCGCACTGGCATGTTCCACCGCGACCACCCGAGCTACAAGTGGATCGCGCTGAGCAACACCACGCTCGGCATGCTGATGGCCACGATCAACGGCTCGATCGTGCTGATCTCGCTGCCCGCGATCTTCACCGGGATCAAGCTCGACCCGCTGAAACCGGGCAATGTCAGCTACCTGCTCTGGATGCTGATGGGCTACATCCTGGTCACTGCCGTTCTGGTGGTGAGCTTCGGCCGCCTCGGCGACATCTACGGCCGGGTGCGCATCTACAACCTCGGATTCGCGGTCTTCACCGTCGCGGCGATCGCGCTGGTCTTCGACCCGCTCACCGGCGGCGGCGGCGCGCTCTGGCTGATCGGATGGCGCGTGGTGCAGGCCGTCGGCGGCGCGATGCTGTTCGCGAACTCGACCGCGATCCTGACCGACGCCTTCCCGCCGAACCGGCGCGGATTCGCGATCGGGGTCAATCAGATCGCCGCCATCGCCGGCACCTTCCTGGGTCTGATCCTGGGCGGCGTGCTCGCGTCGATCGACTGGCACGCGATCTTCATCGTGAGCGTGCCATTCGGCGTGCTCGGCACGATCTGGTCGTACAAGTCGCTGCACGAGGTCTCGGCGCGCGGCGAGGGCGAGATCGACTGGCCGGGCAACATCGTGTTCGCCGTCGGGTTGACTTCCCTACTTGCCGGGATCACCTACGGCATCCAGCCGTACGGCGATTCCAGCACCGGGTGGGGCAACCCGTGGGTGCTCGCCGGGATCATCGGCGGCATCGCCCTGCTGGTCGTGTTCGTGCTGATCGAGCAGCGTGTGCGGTATCCGATGTTCAATCTCAAGCTGTTCCGCATCCGGGCCTTCGTGTTCGGCAACCTGGCCGGTCTGCTCGCCTCGGTCGGCCGAGGCGGCCTGCAGTTCATGCTGATCATCTGGCTTCAGGGGATCTGGCTGCCGCTGCACGGCTACAGCTACGAGTCGACGCCGTTCTGGGCGGGCATCTACCTGCTGCCGTTGACCGTGGGCTTCCTCGTCTCGGGACCGATCTCGGGCACGCTCTCGGACCGCTTCGGGGCGCGCACGTTCGCGACGACCGGGCTCCTGCTGGTCGCGGCGACTTTCGTGGCGCTGCTGCTGATCCCGGTGAACTTCGAGTACTGGGTGTTCGCGATCATCACCTTCCTCAACGGGGTGGGCTCCGGCATGTTCGCGGCGCCGAACCGCACAGCGATCATGAACAGCGTCCCGGCGAATCAGCGCGGTGCAGCATCTGGCATGACCGGCACCTTCCAGAACGCGGGCAACTCGCTCTCGATCGGGATCTTCTTCTCGCTGATGATCGCCGGCCTGGCGGCGACCCTGCCGAAGGCGCTGAGCACCGGGTTGGCTGCGCACCACGTGCCGCAAGCCGCGGTGCAGGCGGCGGCGCAGATCCCGCCGGTCGGCAACCTGTTCGCGGCGTTCCTCGGCTACAACCCGATCTCGTCGCTGCTTCACCAGCTGCACGTCACTGCGGCGATCCCGGCCGGCGACCTGGCCGCCCTGACCGGCAAGACCTTCTTCCCGCAACTGATCTCGGATCCGTTCCACTCGGGGCTCGTGATCGTGTTCGTGGCCGCCGCGATCATGTCGGTGATCGGCGCGATCGCGTCGGTCGTGATGGGGGGCAAGTACATCCACGCCGACACGGCGGCGGTGACCGTCTCCGGCTCGGCTGCCGATGAGCAGACGGCCGATGCACTCAGCGATGTCTGACCCGAACCCGGCACCCGCCACCGACGCCGAGCGCCTGGCCTTGGTAGCCGGGCGCCTGAACCGCCGTTTGCAGGCGGCCACCGGGGGCCTCAGCCACGGGCTGCTATCGTCGCTGGCGGTTATCACCAAGCGCGGTCCGCTCCGGCTGTCCGACCTGGCGCAGCTCGAAGGCGTCTCGGCTCCGAGTATGACGCGCACGGTCGCCGAGCTCGAGTCGCGGGGCTACGTCGTGCGCAGCCCAGACCCGGTGGACGGCCGAGCCGTGCTGATCGCCGCGGCCGACGCGGGCGCCGAGGCCATCCGCGAGGCGCGGAGTACGCGAGCCCAGGCGGTGGCCGAGCTGCTGACGACCCTGAACGACGCGGATGCGGCAGCCATCACCGCAGCCCTGCCGGCTTTGGAACGTCTCACAGACCCGGCCTGACGCGGCATTCTGCTGAGAGACTCGAACAGTGCCGCTTGCCATCGAAGACTATGCACTGATCGGCGACTGCCACACGGGGGCGCTGGTCGGTCGCGACGGGAACATCGACTGGCTGTGCCTGCCGCGCTTCGACTCCCCCAGCACCTTCGGCGCGCTGCTGGGCGACTTCGAGCAGGGCCATTGGCGGATCGCCCCGGAGGGGGCGACCGTGGCCACCTCGCGCGAGTACCGCCGCGATACCTTCGTGCTCGTCACGCACTGGGTGACGGAGGAGGGCGAGGTCGAGGTCGTCGATCTGATGCCGCACGGCGATCGGCGCGCGGATGTGATCCGCCAGGTCCGCGGCATCCGCGGGCGGGTGGCGATGACTCAGGCGCTGCGCATCCGGTTCGACTACGCCGCGGCCATCCCGTGGATCCGTCAGGCTCCCGAGCACAACGGGCGCGGTCCGAACCGGCGGGCGCTGATCGCGGTCGCCGGACCCGACTCGGTGATCGTCCGCGGTCCGCGACTCGAGGCCGATGGCATGGTGCACCGCTCGCACTTCCACGTCTCGGCAGGCGAGACGGTGAACATCACGCTCACCTGGTACCCCTCGCACCGCGAGCCGCCGGCGCCGCTGCCGATCGCGGAACGCATCCGGCACACCGAGACGTGGTGGCGCAGCTGGGCCGCCAACATCGACGCGACCGGCCCGTACGCCGACGCGGTGCGGCGGTCGCTGCTGCTGCTGCGCGCGCTGACGCACGAGGACACCGGCGGCATCGTCGCGGCCGCCACCACGAGCCTGCCGGAGGCGTTCGGTGGCAAGCGCAACTGGGACTACCGCTACGTCTGGCTGCGCGATGCCGCACTCACCCTGCAGGCGCTGCTCGCCCACGGCTTCAACGCCGAGGCCCAGGACTGGCGCGACTGGCTGCTGCGTGCTATCGCCGGCGATCCCGCCGACGTGCAGATCATGTACGGGCTGGCCGGCGAGCGCCGGCTCGTGGAATGGGAGGTGGAGTCCCTTCCCGGCTACCGCGGGGCCTCGCCGGTCCGCGTGGGCAACGGCGCGGCGCTGCAGTTCCAGGGAGACGTCTTCGGCGAGGTCATGCTCGCCCTGCAGCAGACCCGCGAGCGCGGGATCGCCGAGGACCGCACCTCGTGGGCGCTGCAGCTCGCCCTGCTCGATCACGTCGAGCAGGTGATGGACCGCCTCGATCACGGCATCTGGGAGATCCGCGGCCCCCTGCACCGCTTCACCCACTCGCACGCGATGATGTGGGCCGCGTTCGATTGCGGCATCCGAGCCGTCGAGCAGGGCGGAATGGAGGGTCCCGCGGAGCACTGGCGCGGGCTTCGCGACCAGTTGCGCGCCGAGATCGAGGGCCAGGGCTTCGACGCAGAACTCAACGCCTTCGTGCAGTACTACGGCGCCTCCGAGGTCGACGCGTCGCTGCTCATCCTGCCGCAGCTGGGCTTTCTCGCCGCCGACGATCCGCGGATGCTGGGCACCGTCACCGCGATCGAGACCCGGCTGATGCGCGACGGCCTCGTGATGCGCTACGAGGCCTCCACCGGAGTCGACGGTCTCGTCGGCGACGAGCACCCCTTCCTGGCCTGCTCGTTCTGGCTGGTGCAGCAGTACGCCGAGTCCGGTCGGCTCGACGACGCGACGGCCCTGATGGACCGGCTGGTCGGCCTGTGCAACGACGTCGGCATGCTCAGCGAGGAATACGACGTCGGCGATCAGCGGCACGTCGGCAACACGCCCCAGGCGTTCTCGCACCTCGCGCTGGTACGCGCGGCCGACGCGATCGCGCGGGCGCAGAATGGCGCGAAGCCCGCCTAGGGCGCCACCACCGCCAGCGCAGGCGTGGCGTCGTGGCTGAAGCTCGGCGCGTCTCCTGCCTCGAGCCGCCGGCCGCGCGGTCCATTCTTCAGGGCCTCGATGGCGCGCCGGAAGTCGGCGAGCAGCAGGTCGGCCATGTCGAGGCTGAGACCGTGGCGCACGATGATGCGCTGCACCGCCACGGCATCCTCAGTCGGCGGCAGCGTGTACGCGGGCACCAGCCAGCCCCGCCCGCGCAGCTCTTCGGCCAGGTCGAAGACGGTGTACGGCCCGTCGTCGTTCTTGAGCTTCCAGGTCACGGCCGGGATGCCCAGGTGCGGATCGCCGTCGAACAGGATGTCGAACTCCCCCGTCTTGCCCAGGTGCTCGGCCAGGTAGGCCGCAACGGTGTAGGTCGCGGACTGCACGGCGGTGTAGCCCTCGCGCCCCAGCCGGAGGAAGTTGTAGTACGACGCCACCACCTGCCCGCCTGGGCGCGAGAAGTTGAGGTTGAAGGTCGGCATGTGGCCGCCGAGGTAGTTCACATTGAAGATCAGTTCGTCGGGCAGGTCGGAGGCCTCGCGCCAGATCGCCCAGCCGCTGCCGAGCGGCGCGAGCCCGGTCTTGTGGCCCGAGGCGTTGATCGACTTCACCCGCGGCAGCCGGAAGTCCCAGTCGAGCTCGGGGGCGCAGAACGGCGCGACGAAGCCGCCGCTGGCGGCATCCACATGCAGCGGGATGTCGAGGCCGGTCTTCTCCTGGAAGGCGTCGAGGGCCGCGCTGATGGCTTCGACGTCTTCGTACTTGCCGGTGAAGGTCTGCCCCATGGTCGCGACCACCACGATCGTGTTCTCGTCGCAGGCCGCGATGGCATCTTCGGGCGTCATGATGTGGCCCGGGCCCATCTTCACTTCGCGGATTTCGACATCGAAGTAGCGGCAGAACTTCTCCCAGCAGACCTGCACGGGCCCGCAGACCAGGTTCGGGCGCGCGGTATCGAGCCCGGCCGCCTGGCGCTTCGCGCGCCAGCGCCACTTGGCGGCAAGCCCACCCAGCATTGCCGCCTCGCTCGACCCGGTCGTCGAGGTGCCGAGCGTCGTCTTCGGATCGGGCGCGTGCAGCAGATCGGCGAACATGCGCACGCAGCGCGCCTCGAGTTCGGCGGTCTGCGGGTACTCGTCCTTGTCGACGATGTTCTTGTCGAGCGACTCCACCATCAGCTGCTGCACCTCGGGTTCGACCCAGGTGGTGCAGAAGGTGGCCAGGTTCATCCTGGCCACGCCGTCGAGCAGCAGCTCGTCATGGATCAGCTGGTAGATCTCGCGCGGCGGCTGCGCGTGCGCGGGGAAATGCGTCTTGGGGGCCCGGCGCAGCGCCTGCGGGCCGGCGAAGACGTCCTCGTCGGACGGACTGGTGTGGGATGCGGATGGGGTCATGGCCTGGCACCTCTCGCCCGCGCGGATGTCGCTGCGGATGGCTCAGGCTATCCCTCCGTCACGACGAGCGGCGCCTGCTTTTTCCGACCAGTGCCTGCTCGTGCGCGGCAGCCACCGCCGCCTTGAGGGTGTCGATGTCGTAGCGCCCGTAGTGGCGCTGTCCGTTGATGAAGAAGGTGGGGGTGCCCGCCACCCCACTGGCGTCGGCGGTGCGCACATCCTCGGCCACCCGGGCCGCGAATCGCCGGGTATGCAGTGCCTCGACGAGCGCGTCGCCGTCGAGCCCCAGCGAGGTCGCGAGCGCGACCAGGTCGGACTCGTCGAGCTGATCCTGGTGCGCGAGCATCGCGTCGTGGACCTCCCAGAACGCCCCCTGCTCGGCAGCCGCCTCTGAAGCCTCCGCCGCGAGCTGCGCCTGCGGATGCACCTCAGTGAGCGGAAGGTGGCGCCAGACGAACCGCACATCGACGTCGGCAAGCAGCTTGCGCACCGAGGGTTCCGCGCGGCCGCAGTACGGGCATTGGAAGTCGCCGTATTCGACGATGGTGACCACGGCATCCTCGGGGCCCCGGATGTGGTCGCGCGCCGGGTCAACGGGCATGGTCAGGTCGACGAGCTGCTCGACCTCGCCGAGGAGCGCACGCGCCCGCACCTTGGCGGGCAGCGACGAGGCGATCCGGAACAGGATCCAGGTGACGAGCGACGACAGCACCGCCGCGGTCAGGATGCCGAGCTTGGCCTGAGCGAGCGCCTCACCGTGAAAGGCGAGCGTCGCGATCAGCACCGCCACCGTGAATCCGACCCCGGCGATCGTGCCGGCCCCCGCGACGGCGGCCCAGCCGACCGGAGGCGTGAATCGGCCCCGACTGACCTTGGCGATGATCCAGGAGGTGGCGGTCACCGCGATCGGCTTGCCCGCGACGTAGGCCAGGATGACGCCCAGCGTGATCGGCGAGACGTACGCGGTCGCCAGGAAGCGCCCGTCGATTCTGATGCCGGCGTTCGCCAGGGCGAACAGCGGAACGATCAGGTAGCTGGTCCACGGGTGGTAGAGCGTCTGCAGCCGCTCATTCGGCGAGAGGGTTCCGATCAGCCCCGCGCCGGCCGTGCGCGCCAACTGCGGCGTGGGCTGCTCGCGGAAACGGCGGACCAGCCCGGACGCCTGCTCAAGGGTGTCGCGTCCCGGCGTGTAGGCGGGCGCGACCAGGCCGATGGCCAAACCGGCCACCACGGGATCCACCCCGCTGAAGAGCAGCGAGACCCAGGCGACCAGCCCGACCGCGACGTAGAAGGGCGCGGGCAGCCGGGTGAACCGGATCGCGATCGGGAAGATGGCCACGGCCACGATCGCGATGACCAGCGGGATCCACTGGATCTGCGTGCTGTAGACCACCGCGATCACGATCAGCGCCACCACATCGTCGACGATGAACACTGTGACCACGAAGCCGCGCAGCCGCTCCGGAAGGCGCCGGCCGAGCAGGGTGAGCAGGCCCAGCGCCAGGGCCGTATCCGTCGACATCGCGACGCCCCAGCCGTGCAGCCCGGAGCCACCGGCATTGGCCAGCACGAAGATGAGAACCGGGATCGCCATGCCGACCAGGCCGGCGGCGAACGGGATGACGAGCCTGCTGCGGTCGCGCAGCTCGCCCAGATCGAGTTCGCGGCGCGCCTCGAGCCCGACCACGAGGAAGAACAGCGTCATCAGGCCCGAGCCGACCCAGGCGCGCAGGTCCATGCCGAGATGCAGGGCGCCGATGTGGATCGACAGGTCCATCTGCCAGACGGCGTCATAGCTGGCGAGGTTCGCATTCGCCCACACCAGCGCGGCGACGATCGCGAACAGGAGCACACCCGAGCTGCCGGACTCGGTGCGCAGGAAGGTTGCCAGCTGCGCAGACAGGCTGCGCGCCCACATGGTCCGTCCGGAGTCGGTGGCTTCGTGAGAGTCTGCTGTGCTCATCGCGCGCCACGCTACCGTGGACGCGTGGCCTTCACACGCGAGCACATCCGTCATCCCCTCGTCCTGCGCCGACTGAATGTCAGCGCGGTGCGACGCGTCGTCCCGAACATCGTGCGGGTCACCCTCACCGGCCCAGAACTGGCCGGTTTCGCGAGCGCGGGGCCGAGCGACCACCTGAAGGTGTTCTTCCCGGATCCCTCCAACGGCATCCTGACCCTGCCCGAGGTCGGACCGGATGCGATCCGGCGCGGAGACGAGGGCGTGGTCATCTCGCGCGACTACACACCGCGCGCCGTACGAACCGGGTCGGGCGGGCAGCTCGAACTCGATCTGGACATCGTCACGCACGGGGTCGAGGGGCCTGCCTCGGCCTGGGCCGAGTTGGCCAACGTCGACGATGATCTCGCGATCGCCGGTCCGCGCGGGTCGCGCCTCGTACCCGACGGGGTCGAGCGCCTGATCGTCGTCGCCGACGAGACGGCGCTGCCGGCCACGAGTCGGTGGCTCGACCTGCTGCCGGCCGGCGTGCCGGTCACCGCCCTGTTCCACGTCGTCGACGAGAGCGTCGAGAGCTATTTCGACGCGGCCGCAGCCGCACGCATGGATGCCGAGTGGATCACCCACGCCGACGGCCACGGCCAACTCGAGGAGTCGCTGCGCTCACTGGGCCGGATCGACGCCAGCACCTTCGTCTTCATGGCCGGCGAGGCCGACATCCTGGTCCCGCTGCGCCGCTATCTGCGGCACGAACTGCTCCTGCCTGCCGAGCAGGTCTCGGCGTCGGGTTACTGGCGCCGCGGCATCGTCAACCTCGACCACCACGCCCCGCTGGATCCGAGCGACCCGGACTGACCGGCGACATCCTGTCTGCTGCCTCCGACGACGTAATCTGGGCGCGTGGCCGGCGAATCAGCACCAGGCGGAATCCGCCTCGCCGAGCTGCTGGGCGCACTGTCTCTGGGAACGGACCTGGGGATGGGGCAGCCGATGGAGCACGTGCTTCGGCAGTGCCTCATCGCGCTCCACCTGGCCGAACGAGCCGGGCTCGACGAGACGGAGCAGTTCGTCGTCTACTACACGTCGATGTTGGCGTGGGTGGGGTGCCACGTCGACGCCTATGAGCAGGCGAAATGGTTCGGCGACGATCTCGCGCTGAAGGCGGACTTCCGACGGGTGGACTTCTCGTCGCCGGGAGTGCAACGGCTCTTCATCCTCCGTCACGTGGGCTCGGGGCAATCGGTGCCGAGGCGGGTGAGCATCGGCGTCGATTTCGCACGCGGAGGCGGGGCTCAGGATGCCTCGGCCATGCTCGTCAATCACTGGAGAGCGGCTGACAACCTCACCGAGCGGCTGGGCCTCGGTTCGGCGGTGCGTGCCAGCGTCGAGCAGACCTTCGAACGCTGGGATGGGGAGGGCGTCCCGAAGGGCATTCAGGGTTCCGAGATCCTGATGACGTCGCAGTTGGTGAACCTGGCGGATGTCGTCGAGGTGTTCCACCGGATCGGCGGCATCGATTCCGCGATCGAGGTCGCCCGGGAGCGCCGAGGTACCCAGTTCGCGCCCGAACTCGTCGATCTGTTCTGCCAGGAAGCCCGCGGCATCTTCGAGCGTCTGGGCAGATCGCCGAACTGGGACACGGTGATTGCGGCCGAACCGTTCTCGGGCGTGTGGCTGACCGAGACCGGGTTCGATGCGGCGCTGGAGGCGATCGCCGACTTCGTCGATCTCAAGTCGCCGTACACGATCGGCCACTCGCGCGCGGTCGCCGATCTCGCGGAGTCGGCCGCGAGCATCCATGGCTACTCCCCCGCCGAGGTGCAGAAGATCCGTCGCGCCGGTCTGGTGCACGATCTCGGCCGGCTCGGCGTGCCCAACACCATCTGGGACAAGCACGGCGAACTCACCGAAGCGGAGGTCGAGCGGGTGCGGATGCATCCCTACCTGACCGAGCGGATGCTGGCCTTCTCGCCGGCGCTCGCTCCGCTGGGGTCGATCGCGGTTCAGCACCACGAGCGGCTGGACGGCTCGGGCTACCCGCGTGGCTTGAGCGGATTCGCCCTCAGCCCCGCCGGGCGGATCCTGGCGGCGGCTGACTGCTACCGTGCCTGGCTCGAACCTCGGCCGTACCGACCCGCCGGAACCGCCGAGGAGGTGGCGGCCAGGTTGCGGGCCGAAGTCCGAGCCGCGCGGCTCGACGCGGACGCGGTGGAGGCGGTTCTGGGCGCAGCCGGGCAACGGATCCCCGCCCGACGGGACTGGCCGCACAATCTCACCACCCGCGAGGTGCAGGTGCTGCAGCTGCTGGCCGGGGGCCTCTCCAATCGGCAGATCGCAGATCGGCTGGTGATCTCGCGCAAGACCGTGGGCAATCACATCGAGCACATCTATTCCAAGATCGGCGTGAGCAACCGGGCGATGGCGAGCCTGTTCGCTTCCCGGCACGGCCTGCTCGGCGCCGCTACCTGAAAGATGGGGTCAACGCCTCATTCCCGGCCTCGGCACCACGCCTAGCGTGTCGAACATGTCGCAGAGAAACGAGCCGCAGACCGTCGCCACCAACGAGGAGTCGACCGATGTCGTTCCGCCGGGAGCCGGCGAGCGCTTCAGCGGCTACGGCGTGATGGGCCTCCCGTTCGCGAGCGGGCACTACCTCGCCTTGCGCCGCATGACCGCGAGTTCGGTCGGACCCGGCTATCGAGCGGTCTGGCATCGCAACCCCGCCGGCCAATGGTCGGTGTATGCGGACGCGCCGCCCGAGGTCAGTTGCGCCCGCTACATCGGCTCGGCGCTGACCGCGACGTTCACCTCGCAGGTCGACGCGACCTGGTCGGGGCCCTCGTCGCTCACGATCGAGGTCCCCGGCGTGCTCACCTGGCACGTCGAGATCTCGTCGAGCTTCGCGACCCGTGCCATGAGCGCGATCGGAGCTCGGCTCCCCGCGGGCACCTGCCACTCGAGGTGGTTCCTGCGCCCGATGGGCGCGGTCGCGGGCCCGTTCCTGTCGATCGGCAAGGTCAAGCTGCTGGGGCTGACGCCCAACAACCAGGCCTTCGGCGCCATCCCTCGAAGGGTGTGGCGGATCGAGCGCTCGACGGCTGAGATGCACGGCGCGAGCCTCGGCGCGCCCGGGCCGTTGCCTCGGCAGGCGCACCTCGCCGACCTGATGATGCCGCAACGCGGCATGTTCTACGCCGAGAACGCCCTGGCGTACAGTCCTTCGAACGAGGCCAGCTCGGCTCTCCTGATGCCCCAGAAAGCGAGCGCGTGACCGTCATGTTCATCGACACCATCCCCGAGGATGCCGCCACCGGCGCCGTCGCGGACTACTACCGCCACCAGCACGAGTCGTGGGGCTTCCTGCCCAACTACGCGCGCCTGTTCTCCAGCCGGCCCGACGTCGCCGAGGCGTGGAACCGGCACAACCTGGACATCCGAGG
>Ga0207703_10001084_pt1 | contig 25907 bp, 23 predicted proteins | sample KBSSwiS12_FD_184304 | JGI IMG/M metagenome (GOLD analysis project Ga0207703, IMG submission 184304) | Switchgrass rhizosphere microbial communities from Kellogg Biological Station, Michigan, USA - KBS Switchgrass S1-2 (SPAdes) (version 2) | ecosystem: Host-associated > Plants > Roots >...
ATTCTCCTTTTCCTGGAGATCGGGGACTTGAAATCCGCGGAGGATTCCATCGATTGCGTATTGGACTGGACAGCCCGAGACTCGCTCTTGACGTACGCTCGCGCCGCGGTCGGTTGGCAGGGCTGGCTTGCAATGTTACGCGGTGATTCATGGCGCGCAATAGAGTCGCTGCGGACCGCCCTCGAAGCTCAGCATGAGGACGGTTACGAACTGTACCGCCCGGACATGAGTAAGGCGCTGGCTGAAGCCCTGCTCAAAACAGGACAGTGGGAACTCGCATACAGGAGAGTCCGTGAGGAGATCGAGTGGTGCAGAACACGCCTTCGGACGCACGAAACGTGCGATCTTTTGCGCGTCGAGGGCGAAATTCTCATCGAAAAGCCCGAGCCTGACATGCGAGAGGGCGAGGCATGTCTACTCAGCGCTCTGCGTTTGGCGCAGCAGCAGGGATTGCTGTCTCTAGAACTGCGTAGCGGAATCAGTCTCGCAAAGCTCTGGGCCAATCAGGGATCAGTTGGCAAAGGCAGTGAGTTGCTCAGTTCGATTTACCATCGCTTTCCAGTTGGATCCCAGACCCGTGACCTCATTGAAGCGGCGACTCTGTTGGATGAGCTTCGCTCTCGGGGTTGAGCCGGTTAGATCGCATGGAACGGGATGTTCGCATATGGCGGGCCCGATGCGCGTTGATTCAGGTCAATCCTCTTATCCCACTGTAGGGTGCACCTTCTCTCACGTACTCGCCGCTGGAGTGTTGAAACAATCGCTCCCGTGATCACGGTTGCAGCCTAATCTCACGTCGCTGTCAGTGTGAGTGATGCGACTTATACCTGGGCGCAATAGACCCCCTCGATCTGTTCTGAGCTAATTGTCTCCGCTGACCACTCACTACAAAGGAGTTTGCGCACATGACTCGTCCCTTGAATTTCTCCTTCCCTTCGCGACGGCAATTTCTCGTTGGCAGCGCGGCTACGACGCTGTCAGCAGCCGCCGTCGCGCTGCTCGCAGGCCGTCCGACATTCGCAGCCGCAAAGAGTGAGACTCACGGCGCCGCGGCGTCGGACGCGGGCACATTGAACACGGCTCTGGCGCTCGAACATGAAGGTATCAATGCGTACACGCTGGGGGCCCAGAGCAACCTCCTCGAGAAGCCCGTGTTGGCCCTGGCAGTCAAGTTTCAAGACGATCACAAAGCGCACCGTGACCGCTTGATCAAGGTCATCAGGACCCTTGGGGCGGCGCCGGTGCAGGAGAAATCACTCGCCGAGTACGCGAAGAATCTCGAGGTCGATAAGCTCAAATCGCAGACCGACGTGCTCAACTTTGCCGCAGGCCTCGAAGAAGAGGCTGTCAACGCCTATCTCGGCATCATTCCAGCATTTCACGACAATCAGTTCGCCCGTCTAGCAGGTCAACTGGCGGTCGACGAAACGGAACACTTCACGCTGCTCTCGAATGCACTTGGGCGACCCCTGCCCGCCCCTTTTAGCTTTGGTGTATGAGCGTGAACGCAATCACCGGGTGCGCACTCAGTGCCATGGTGTGTGCCCTCCTCGCGGCATCGCCCGCACGTAGCATCACTCCGGCGGACGGTGTCATAAAAGGCGACCCCGTCCGGGGCCACGCGGTCTACCAATCCCGCTGTACGGCGTGTCACTCACTGGATCACTCGCGGATTGGGCCCTCCCATCGTGGAGTGTTCGATCGTCTCGCGGCCTCCGTACCGGGGTTCGATTACTCACCCGCCCTCGAGCACTCCGGCGTCCGCTGGACCGCAGCCAACCTCAACCGCTGGCTTACAAATCCGGAGGCCTTCATCCCCGGACAAAAGATGGGATACCAGGTTCCGGACCCAGTTGATCGGCGGGACATAATCGCTTTCCTCGCGAGTCCTGCTGCACGTTGAATGAGACGGACATGTTGGCCAAATTGAGTAAGCAATACTGCATCTGTCATCGCGAGATCCCGCATTCATGTTCACTACAGACTGCGCGCCGGGACCATGACGAAATCGTTGGCTGCGGGAACGGCCGGGATGAAGCTGGTGGAGCGACCGGAGCCGCAGCCAAAAGGAGTAGCAATATGATTGGTCAAATCGAAGCCGGAGCGCCATCTGTGTCAGAGCGACTGGAGTCGCTCCTGATGCGCGCGATGGGGTTGCTGGACAAGGACCGTCAGGAGGCACGGAGGTGCCTGAGCGATGCCTCCGTGCTGCTCCGGTTGCGGGTCACCAATGCGAATCCGAAAGAATCCGCGGCGAATTACATGTCTTTGGAAGGTGGCCTATTACGTTGGCAAGCGAAGCGGATCCTGCCATACATCGAAACTAGAATCGGCTCGAAGGTAACGGTCGCTGAATTGGCTGGGAGGCTCACCCTCAGCCCGAGTTACTTCTCTCGGGCGTTCAAACGCAGCTTCGGGCTTTCCCCGATGACCTACGTGACAGTTCGGCGAGTTGAGAGGGCAAAGGTTTTGATGATGTCGAGCAGGGATCAGCTCAGTTCAATCGCAGGGACATGTGGATTCGCCGATCAGGCGCATCTGAGCAAGTCATTCCGGCGGGTGGTTGGCGTGAGTCCGGCGCTGTGGCGGCGATACAGTCACCTCGAACCCGAGCCTCGCATCGAGTCCTTCCGGCAAGCCGAAATAGAAGGGCTGCGGGCCTCGAATGTACATCAAGATGCAATCGACCAACGTGATGACAGCGACTATGTGCAGTCACAACTCTAAATAACACAAACGAGCACATGGTCGCAGAACGTTTCCAGCTCAGGGCGGCCTGCGCTCCGAGGAGCCGACTCTTCGGAACGGTCGAAGTCGCCCCAAAAGAAAATAAACCGTGGGAAACGATACGAACGCTTGTGGCAGCAGGAAGTTGTGTCCGCCAATGGAGTCTGCGAAGTGGGGATGCGTATCAGCGTAGTAAGCTGTTAAGAGCAGCAAACAAAATGTCAGGATTGCTGTTGCAATCAGCCTCAAAAACGTCTTCATCTATGGTAGTTGTCCAGTGTCGTAATTCCTGCCAGATTTCCCATCACAAAGTGATACGGTCTTCAGGCGCGACCATTTAAACGTCGTCGCTGACAGTAACCCCGCAGCAATGATGATCAAGGTGCTCGATCTCATTGTGTAGATTACCAGCGGTGTGGAAGGAGCTCATCGATGCGGGTAGCGAGTTGAGTTGGCAGACGTTCGAGTATGTCCTTGAGGTAGAGATGAGACGGCAGATTGCCGTCCTCCAGGTAGCGTGTCAACGCTGCCCAGCGTCCGAGGCTGTACTCGATCGCTTTCGCCGTGGCGGAACTGTCCGGCACTTGGCCGGCCTGTCGCGTCAACCATTGCCTGAGCGGTTCGGCGATCGGTTTTGAGCGTTGCCGTCGTATTCGGTGCCGGCCTGCATCGCGAACAAAGTGTGGGTGCTCGCGGCCGCTGTACTCGGTACGTCGCTCATCGGTAGCTGCGGGCGAGAAACTCATGCATCAACGACCCAATCCGATCCACTTCTTCTTCCAAGGCGAAATGGCCCGTATCGAGAAGATGGAGCTCTGCGCTGGGAATGTCTCGTTTAATGAGTTCAGCACCCTCCACCGTGAAGATTCCATCGTTTTTGCCCCAGGCGATCAGCGTAGGGGGCTGACGTTGAATGAAGTACTTCTGCCAATCGCCGTAAACATCCAGATTTCGCTTCGCGTTGTAGAGGATTGAGAGCTGGATGTCCTTGTTTCCCGGCCGGTCCTGGTTGGCCTGGTCGATGACCCAATTGTCAGGGCTGATCTTCGACGGATCCTTGGCGCCATGCAGATAGTGCCACTTGGTACCTTCAATCGTCAGAAGCCAATCGAGTAGAACTCGAGCGTTCTTTTCGCTCCGGTCCTCCCAATAGTCAAATAGTCCCGTCAAGAACTCCTTATTTAGGGCCTCCGCATGGGCTTCTCCGTTTTGGATGATCAAAGCGGTCACTCTTTCGGGATGCATGACAGCTAACCGGAAACCAACCGATGCACCTATGTCAGAGAGGTATAGCGCATATGAAGAGAGATTGAGCTTTTCAGTGAACCTCTCGGTCACAGACGCTAACCCCTCAAAGGAATAGTCGAAATCGTCGACCGACGGTGCTGAGCTTTCGCCATATCCAGGGAAGTCTGGGGCAACGACATGATATTTATCAGCCAGCATCGGAATCAGATTGCGGAACATATGAGAAGACGACGGAAAGCCGTGCAAGAGCAGAACGGTAGGAGCATCGCGGGGACCGGCTTCGCGATAGAAGATTTCCAGCCCCTCCACGTTAAGCGTGCGATAGAAAACGGTGGGTGTAACGATCAGTTTCATATAAATTGTCTCCTAGATAATTTGTCGCTCCGCTGGACACGTTGTAGGGAAGGAAAGCCTCTTCGCTATCTAATGCCGGCGAGGCCATGTGTAATTCCGCAAGTTGCCCTCGGCGGGACTGATAGGACGCAGCCGGCCGGCCGCGTACATCGATCGACGCGTGTCGCTCACGGGCGAACGCGGATGATCGTCTTCCCGCTGATCCGCTCGGTCGGATTGAAAGCGGCGACGGCCTCGTGGAGGGTCGCGATCTTGCCGATGTTCGTCCGCAGTCGTCCGTCACGCACCCGTTCGACGATCTCACCCAGTTGGGCGCGATCAGATACGACAACAAAATCGATCGTCAGACCGTCGGCTGGCCGCGTGTCCGTCGGCCCAGCGATAGTCACCAGTGTTCCTCCGGCCCGAATCACGCCCGCGGACTGCTTCCCTACGTCGCCGCCGATGACGTCGAAAACCAAATCGACTCCGCCGACGTCTTCGAGGAGGTCATTCTCGAGATCGACGAACTCCTGCGCGCCGAAGTCGAGAGCCTTCTGACAGTCGGCACCGCGTCCGGTGCCGATGACGTAAGCGCCGAACTCACGTGCGAGCTGCGTCACCATTGAACCGACTGCGCCGGCCGCGCCGTGCACGAGGACGCTCTGCCCCGCCTGAAGACGGCCATGGTCGAACAGTCCCTGCCACGCAGTCAGGCCCGGCATCGCCAGGCTCACGCCGACCGTGAAGTCGACATCGCCCGGTAGCGGTGCGACGTTGCGTGCCTCGATGGCCACATACTCCGCCAGGGTGCCGCCGCGATACGAGTCCGAGAGGCCGAACACCCGCTGTCCCACCGACAGCCCCGTCGTGCCATAGCCGAGGGCAATGACCACTCCGGCGAGCTCTTGCCCGGGGATCGACGGTGTTCGGTCACGGCCGAGGCGATCGGTCCAAGTCGAGGGCCATGTCAGCTCACCCGAGGTGAATCCCGACGCATATACCTGAACGACGACGTCGTTTATCGCTGCTTGCGGCTGGGGCCGCTCCACCAGTTCCATCCCTGCCGTTCCAGCAGTTTGGTCCGTCACAACGATCGCCTTCATGATCATTTCTCCCCGGTCGTTTGTCTGTTTGGTGGAAATGTTGTACCGATGGAAGCCCGTTCGACATCTCAGCCCACGGACAACGATATCTATGCTCGAGGCTTGCCGGATTTGACGAAGCCAGTCCGGTGCGACTCCAGGGGCAGTCTCCCCAATGGCAACATCCGAGACCATGAGCTGAATCAAGTCTCACCACATTTCCGCCATTACCAGTCATGAACTCGATCGGTTCGAAAACAACCCGATCGGCAAGGTCGACATTGTGCCGGGCGCGTCTTCCAGGATCAGATCGCGCTCGCCAAGCGTTCGGAGCATCAGGAGCGGCGGTAGCGGAATAGTTCGCAAAGGCGACCCCTGCAATTGCGATTCACGCAGATGTCTCAATGACGGCTGACGTAGTGCGGCTATTCCAACAGGCCAAGAAAGCGTTTGGTCGGCCAGCGTGCTGGTGGACAAGGCCGTCGTTATGGCTTCGGTAAGATCAATACGGTTATCGAGGCCGCGCTTTACCGGGAATCAACCTCAATGTGCTCGAGCCGATCCTACTGTTGAGGAAGCCCTGAAGTATTTTCCTGAAACTACGCTCACTCGCGGCGGCCGCGGCGCATCGACCCAGCGACATCGGGCGCGCAGATGCCAAGGCGCCGTTCAGGGCAGCCGAATAATTGATTCAACGCATGGTACTTCTGGGAAGTGAGAATTATGGTGTCAGGGCCGCCTCGGTACAGAAGACATCACTCATCGGACCTGGAGTGGGGACGACACCACGCGCTATGAAAGCTGGAGTGTTCAATGGACGCAGACAATTTGGCGAATGAATCAGCAAAGTCAACGGAGCCGGAACGGACTACCGATATGGACAGCGGAGAACCGGAGTCTCTACGCGACGCAGGATCGAAGTTGGAGCCGGAGCACAGTGAGTTCGACGATCCAGGATTCCGATCCGCTTGGGTGATGCCGGTAGGCCTAGGCATCTTTCTCGCAGCTGTTGCACTGGTCATGATCATGACCTAGAGAAACGAGTCATGGAGCATTCCAGCCAAATGCAGCAGACCGACCAGCTGAACCAAGCTCGAGATCCATTTCTTCGCCGGCGCAAAGCAGCCGGCGCCCACGCGAGCCCAAGTGATCGGCACCAGGCTGAGAAGGCACTGGATACGCGACCCTCTCGAGCAGCGGCGTCGATCGTAGAAACGCCGCGCACACGGTTTTATTCATGTGTTGCTCCTTACTGAATGTCAACGGTCGTGGTCATGTTGGCAGTCACGGAAACTGCCGTCTTGATCGCTCCGAACGTCACAGCACTGTCGGCCTGATCGGCATTGTCCCGAGCAGCCTGGCACGTAAATGCGACGGTATAGGTCCCGGGCTGTAGGAAAGTGAACTGGTAGTAATACGGCGGCTGGGAGTTTGCGACAACCATTTTCGAGCCGATTGGCAGGTTGGTATCGGTCGATGCTGCCGTGCTGTTCATGTCTTCTGGCGCTGTCACTGTGCCACTGTAGAGATACACACCAGGAGTGCATCCGTCCGGCACCAACGTATTGCTGACGACACCCTGGATATTCCCGACCGTGGTGTTGTCGACCAGTCGTTCGGCTGGTTTGAGCGTGCAGACCGGGGACTGCCCCGTCGGGCACGTGATGGCCTTACGCAAGTCGAAGTCGATGGCGTAGTCCACCACGCCGCTGCTCGGGACCGTGAAACCTGAGACGAGCTTCAAGCCCGTTTCGGAGCCGCTCGGAACCTGCAGGCCGTGCATCGTGCCGTCCGACATCGTGATGTAGGAGTTTGCGGGATCGCCGTCGGCCACGACCATCAGGCGAATCTGACCATACTGACCTGCGGCAACAGGTTGGTTGAACAACACCGCGGAAGCCTTGCCGCTCTCATTGAGCAGGTCAATCGTCTTGGGCTGTGGAAAGGTTATGGTAACCGGGCTGCCGCTGTTGCCGGTCAGCTCGACACCGGTGAATTTGACAACGACCGCCTGAGCTCCATCCACGGGCGCATCGCCTACCGACAACTTCATTTGAGCACTTCCAGCGCCGTCGCCGCCGCCACAGGCGGTCAGGGTGAGCAGCGCGGCTGCGGCAATGAACTCGCGAAAACGACGCAGGCGTATCTGTGGAGCCATTCAGCTTCCTCCCCTGTGACTAAAGTCTCGTCGCACATTATCTGGCCGAGACTGGACGCGGCCTGAACGCAGTCCACATTTCGCTAAATGCGCTGCTGCACTGTCGCATACAGGCGACGCCGTTAGGATGTTGAGCTGGCCGTTGTGGGTCGCATTGCAGCACGAGACAGGCGCCGAGCGCGTGGTGCTCTACCGACCGGCTGCCGCTCCAAACAAAACAATGCCGTGTTATTCACGCATAATCTGTTAGGTACGATTTGCGAGAAAAAAGAGGTTGGCTTGCCTCGTCTTTGCGTCGAATAGTTGGAACAGGGTGGCCGAGGGTGTGGAAGAAGCATTGCAGGTCGCAATGCTCCAATCCGTAGTATGTCACGGCGCCCTTCTTCCGCCGGGCCTCCTTTGTTCAGCAGCTGACCCGAGCGGGTATCCGCCGGCGTTGGCCAAAGGGCGCGCCGTGCACGACTTGATTGAACGGGCGCTCGTGCTGATCCGCGAGCTGCTTTTTGAAGCGAGCATTCCACGTAGCACGGCGACCGTCCTTTTCTCATGCCGTAGCAGGAGGTGCACAGAATCTCTTACGAGCTCGATCGTTGGAATCAACATCCGACGCCCGCGCTTGCGTGTGTGCGCCCGGAAGATTGCAACTCGCGGCACTGAGCTCCTGGGAAGAGGGCCGGGACGTCCCCGGCCCTCCTCGACACTGGAGGAGCTGAATCCACCACATCTTCATGAAGCGTGGCCCCACTGCCGTCTTCTACGGCTCCGGAGTCAGCTGGAATATCTGAGCTGAATCTCCCGATACACACTGGTACTGCTGCAACTGGACCGCGTTGTTCGTCGACGTCGTGCTATCCAGGCACAAGCCGGTGGCGAGGTTCACGAATCTCCAGAGGTTGTTTCCCAGCGAGATGGCTTGCCACTCCTGATTGGCGTCACCGGAAGCGTACGTGTACAGCTGGATCTTGTTGCCGTTCGCGGTCGAGCCGCCCGTATCATCCCACACGAGTGAGCTTGCGTATCGGTTGACCACCGCATAGTAGCGATTTGCTGCGGCGGGACGGAACTGCCATTCCTGGTTATATTGGCCGTTGCCGCACGTGTATTGTTGGAGGACCGCGCCATTCGCCGTCGAGCCGTTTGCGTCATCCAAACACAGACCTGCGCCGTTGACGGTCGTCGTGATGTGATACCACGCGCGGGTATTGATTCTACCGCTCGCAGCCTGGGTCGTCGCACTGGCCTGAGACGATGCGGCAGAGGATCCCGCCCCATCCACCGCCTCCACTACGTAATAATAAGTGGTTGAGGCGGTCAGCCCGGAGTTGGCGAAGCTCGTCCCGGAGGAGGTCCCCACCAGGTTGCTCGAAGACGGCGTAAAGCCCCTCGTCGTGCTGCGATATACGCTGTACGAGCTGATGGAGCAGTTGGCGGGCGGTGTAACCGCGTTCCAGCTCAGGTTGATGCTCCCGGAAGACGTCGCAGCCGCCGACAGACCGCTGGGGGCGCCGGGCACGCTGGTGCAACTTCCTCCGACAGACTGGGTGGTCGCGCTCGCCTGGGAACCCGGCCCGGAGGACCCCGCACCATCTACGGCCTCCACAACGTAATAGTAAGTTGTTGCGGCACTCAGCCCGGAGTCGCTGAAGCTCGTCCCCGAAGCAGTCCCAACCTGGTTGCTCGCAGACGGCGTGAAACCGCTGACCGTGCTGCGATAAACCGTGTAGGAGCTGACCGAGCAATTGGCAGGTGGTGTCACCCCCGTCCAACTCAGGTTGATGCTACTGGTCGAGGCCGCTGACGCCAGCAGGCCGCCCGGTGCAGTCGGTGCGCTCGCGCACGATGCACCGCTCCCGGAGGTCACGAAAGAGACGATGCTCTGTGCGGGCAACGTGTACGCGAAAGAGCCGTTCGAAATGTTGACCGGGCTCTGCTGTATCAAGCCACCAGCCGACGTGGTCTGATAGGGAATCGCCGAGCTCGGGGAAAGGCCCTGCAGGGCAAAGGTCATGGAAACGGGATTGGCGTTGGAGTTGATCGCGACGACCGTCCCGTTGGCGCTGCCTTTGTACGCCGAAATGTAAACACCCGAGGACGGGCTCGTCGCGCTGACTCGGACTGCCCCGGGCCGCACGAACCGTGAGAACTGCCCAATGGCATAGCCGTAGTAGGTGGGATTGCCGCTAACGTCCACCAAACCAGTGTTGATGTTGGCATTGCCGGAATTCTGTGCGATCCACCACCAGACATAGGCGTTGTAGGAGCCCACCGTCATGGCGGTATGAACCTCGATCGCGGCCGCGATGGAGTCGCCTATTGCCGCAGACGCGCCCGACGGGGTCAGGTAGTGCTCCGTCGCCCAGACCTCCTTACCGTGGTTTTCGGCGTTCGCGTAATAGGAGATGGTGGCTCCGTAAAGGTGCCCGGCAATGATGCTCACGTGTCCGACGGCGTTCGGGTCGTTCAGCGTGGCATCGGACTGGCTGAAATTGAAGCTGGCCGATTCGGGCATCATGAGCCGGGTGGTCAGCACCGAGGAATTGTTGGCAACCCACGTATCCATCTGCTGCGCAGTCCAACCGCACCCCTCGTAATCGGGTACGAAGTCCGGCTCGTTCTGCATGGAAATAGCGTAGAGATTGACGCCACCGCTGGCCATGTAGTTGACGAAGTTCTCCAGGTAATTGGCATACGCGCCGTAGTAGCTCGGGTTGAGGCTGCCGCCTACGACGTTGCCATTGGTTTTCATGTAGGCGGGTGGGCTCCAGGGAGTGGCGAACTCGACGGCTCCTCGCGCCACGGCCTCCTGCGCATTCGCCAGCTCCGCACCCCAGTTGCCCGAGCCGCCCGGATCGATGCGTGCCCGGTTGATACTCAATCCAAGCTCGCTCCCGCTCGTACCCCAGACTGCATCGGCCTGCGCGGTGGTCAGCGGGGCCGTCCAGGCCGTGGACGCGCCGAAGCCACGAATTGTCTGATATGACGTTCCAAAGTTGACAGTCGAAGTCTGCGCTCCGGCAGCCAGGGGAAGCACCAGACAGCAGAAGATGAAGCCTGCCCTGATGAAACTTCCAACTCTCGTGTCCCTCATATCCAGTCCCTCACATTGAAGCTGATGTCGCGGCTGCATTGTGCAGCCAGACACGTCAGCTCTCACTCGGGGGGAGCCTGATCATAATACCCGCGGGGTTGGACTGATTCCCTGGCCCGGGCTTCTTTGTCGTCAAATGGCGTCAGACTTCATTCGGTGGAGAATCCATGCGATCTACGTCATGCAACTCGCCCAAGATGGGCGCTCGTTCCATCGATCACACTGCGCACGCACCAGCGTGCATAGGTAGAACCGAATAGACGACCTAGCAGCCGAGCAAGACCGCTCTCAGGGATCGCATAGTCAACGAAGACACGCAGGTAGCTACCCTCGTTTCGTGGCAGAACCTCGAACCCCATGCGATACCCCTTCATGATGAACATCCGGGGACTGCCTACCGTCTCCCATGACTTCCGGTAGGGAGGTGCCCGCTCGACGACGCGCTCATCTATCACAATGCGCAGACCGAGAAAGGAGCCAATCAACCGAACGAGCGCTCCCTGCGCTCGGCCGGACGTCTCATCGAACTCGTAACGCATTGCCGAGCCGGCCATCATCCAGTTCGAGCTCATCATGTGCTCTCCAAAGTGTGCAAAGTCATCGAGATACTCAAAGACGTCCGCGCAGGAAGACCTCAGAGCCACCGAAGTCTCGAAATGCTGAGCGACACATCGAAGGATTCTACGTCTGCGTGCTTCGGTTCCATGAGCGACCACCTTCATCCTGCGCGCACCTATCTGGTGCAATGTTGTCACGCTACATCAATCTGAACTCCGCGGCGACACTGGGATATCCATATTCCAATACGTAAAGCTCACAATTGGCTGTAGGTGGCGCGCCGCTACACTGCTTTGCAACCAAACAACACGGCGTCACGTAGCGCCACCAACACCAGGAGTTGACCATGAGACGGATATTCAGCACGTTGAGCGCAGGGCTCGTCGCCGTTGCACTTTCAGGCAGTGTTTGGGCGGCCGACACGGACCCACTCGATACAGTCAAGATCCAGACAGCCAAGACGCCCGCTGATCACGAGGCGATTGCCAAAGCCTATGAGGCGGAAGCGGCTCGTTTCGAGAAGATGGCCGGAATGCACAAGGGTCTCGCGGAGACCTACAGTACTCAGGCGGGAGCCAAGTCGTGGCACACCGCGCAGGCGAAGCACTGCGACTCGATCGCCGCCAATCTGCAGGCGGCTGCCAAGGAGAGTCGCGAGTTGGCCGCAGAGCATGAAAAGATGACCAAGGGCAAGTAGCCGGCTCCTCCAAGGGTGAACGACGGAGCCGCTTCAATCGCGGCTCCGCTTTTCGCACCGATCTACGTACTTTCCGAATCAGCGCGGGTACAAGTGCTCATGAGCGCACTACGCGCTGTGTGCAATTCTCCCGCGCATCACAGGCGGCCCGCATAGCCTCCAGAATCTTCCGAGTTAAATGATGGAAACCAAGGAATGCCTCGTCACATGGACTTGTGTCGCACGAGAAATGTTTCTCGTACTCGGCGGGCTCGTGCTTCTGTTGCAATTCATTCCCTCGACCGTCCGCGCACAAGCCACTCAATCTCTACCGTCCCCGCTGCGTCTCGAACAAGCGCTCCAGCTGGCGCGTGAGCATCGACCTGAGATCTCAGCAGCACGGGCTCGGGCACAAGCTTTTGCCGAGCGACCTGCGATCGTGTCCGGCCTCGACGATCCGATGATCTCACCGTCGGTCGATCACCTGCCTTTCATGCTCGATGGCGCTGATGGCAGTTTCACCGTTGAACAGCGGTTCCCATTGTCCCGAATTCGCAGCAATCGCCGCCGTGTTGCGGAAGCTGAGTCCCAGGGAGCCAGGGCGGACATCGACAAGGTTGCCCTGGATGTCGGGCTCGATGCGACCGAAGCGTTCCTCATGTTGCAGGAGCGACGTGGGATGGCAGCAATCCTCCAGGAGCAACGTGAGCTGGCCCAACAATTTCTGCGCGCCGCGACGGCGCGCTATGCCGCTGGTACCGGTGGGCAGTCGGATGCGCTTCGCGCGGAGATCGAGTTATCTCGGTTGGATGGGGGGCTGCGGTCCATTGGTTCTGAAGTGCGGGCGGCGGAGGTGATGTTGAACACCAGTATGGGCCGCCCTGCCGATGAGGCGGTGCCAGCGCTCGACAGCTCAATATCCACCGTGACTCCTCCTGCGGCGGAGGTTGTTCGGGTGGCCGCCCTTGGAGGGCGTCCGGAGCTGCGCGCTGGCAACGCGGAGATGAGCCGCGCTCAGGCAGAAATCTCGGTCATGCAGTCAATGTATGCGCCCATGGCGGTCGTTCGCACGGGACCCGCTTACACCATGACGGACGGTGCAGGTTGGATGGTCATGGTCGGAATCAGTGTGCCGATCTGGCGCGGGAAGTTGCGCGCTGGCGTGGCCGAGGCGCAATGGATGGCACGGATGGCCGAAGCCGACCTTCAATCGATGCGACGGATGATTGAAGGCGAGGCATTGGCTACTCGCGAACAAGTTATCGGCTCGCGCGAGCGCTTCCTTTCTCTTCGCGATGAAATCATTCCGCGAGCCAGACGAGCGATTGATCCTACCTTGGCGGGTTACGCATCCGGCCAGCTTCCGATCATCAGTGTGATCGAAGCGGCGCAGGTACTCAGGAGCTCTCAAAGTGAGCTCACCGCCGCTCAATTTGATCTCGGCCTCGCCTGGGCGCGGCTGCGCCGGGCCACGGGCGAAACGGGAGTCCCGCAATGACAGCACTTGCAAAAAGAACGTCAATCGAAGTTGGAACCGGCGTCGTGTTGGCGCTCGCTGTAGCCGTTTTGAGCGCTCAGTATTGGCGGGCGGGGTGGCCTTTCCCGCGAGACACTCCTCAGCTTCACGTGCACGAATCGGCACAGGCACAGGCACAGGCATCCGCGCCGATGAGCGCCCACTCATCCCACTCGGGCCCGCATAGTGCAGCAGGGCTCCCGGCCGGCTACGCGAGCGTTGCCATTGACCCGGTGCGCTCAACGGCACTCCAGCTCACTACAGCACCCGTCGCAGAGCGTGATTTCACTCGGATCGTACGCACAGTCGGAGTGGTCACGCTCGATGAGACCCGCAGTGCACACGTGCACTCCAGAGTCCGAGGCTGGATTGACGGAATCTACGTCAACTTCATTGGCGGCAGGGTCAAGGCGGGTGAGCCCCTGTGCTCAATCTACAGTCAGGATGTCTACTCCGCCGAAGTTGAGTTTCTGTCGATCCTCAGCCGACCTTCGGCCCAATCAGGCACTGACGCGCTGCTCGATGCTGCCCGGCGTCGTTTGACTTTATGGGACGTACCGAAAAGTGAGATTGAACGTCTGGAGCGAACGCGCGAACCGAAGCAAACATTCCCGCTGCTTGCGCCTCGAGCCGGCACTGTCCTATCGAAGGAAGCCATCCAAGGGATGTACGTCGATCCCTCCCTCGAGCTGTACACCCTGTCTGATCTTTCCCAGGTGTGGGTGCTCGCCGATGTGTATGAATCCGATGTGCCGTATGTTCGAGTAAATGATCACGCGCGGCTGACCATCCAAGGGGAGTCCACTCCTCTCGACGGCAAGGTCGTGTTCCTCTCGCCGACCCTGGATGAAGCCACTCGCACTCGCAAGGTCCGTTTCGAACTCCGCAATAACAACGGTCAATTGTTGCCAGGTGCGTTCGCATCGGTGGAGATGGAGCTGCGGATGGGCAAAGGTCTTGCCGTGCCAGAGACTGCAGTCATTCGCACCGGGACGCGGTCGATCGCCTTTGTGGCACACGGAAATCCCGTTGAGCATTTCGAACCACGCGAGCTGACGCTAGGACCGCTGGTCGGGGATAGCTATCGCGTGGAGGCAGGCCTCGAGGCAGGAGAGCATGTAGCCACAGGGGCCCAGTTTCTCCTCGATTCCGAGAGCCGACTCAAAGCGACCAGCGCACCGAAGGGCGGACATGTCCACTGATAGCTCCACTACCTCGCCCTCGACTGGATTAGTCGCCCGAATAATCGACTTTTCCGCGCGGAAGCGATTCTTCGTCTACCTGTTGGCTGCCGGGCTGACTGCTTGGGGTCTTTGGTGTGCACAGCGTTCGCAGCTGGACGCCCTCCCCGACCTCTCTGACACGCAGGTGATCGTCGCCACCGAGTGGATGGGCCGCAGCCCCACGCTGATTGAAAACCAGGTGACCTATCCCATCGTTACGACGTTTCTGGGTGCACCTGAAATCAAGACCGTACGTGGGTTCACCATGTTCGGCATGTCCTTTGTCTATGTTGTATTCAAGGATGGGACAGACCTCTACTGGGCACGATCGCGGGTGGTGGAGTATCTGGCGAAGGTGAAAGACAAGTTGCCCGAGGGCGTGACGCCGCAAATCGGGCCGGATGCCACCAGCGTGGGTTGGGTCTTTCAATACGCGCTCGTGGATGAGCGCGGACACCAGAATCTACAGAGCTTGCGCTCGTTTCAGGACTGGCACCTGCGCTACTGGCTGCAGGGACTGGAGGGGGTGGCGGAGGTTGCAAGTGTTGGCGGTTTTGAGAAGGAATATCAGATCGAGGTCGACCCCGCGCGCATGAAGGCGCGCAATGTTTCGGTGAGCCAGGTTGCCGCGGCGGTGAGGGGCGCCAACGCTGAGGTCGGCGGGCGCGTTATCGAGATGTCCCAGCACGAGTACGCCCTGCGCGGCCGGGGATACGTGACCAACACGGAGGATCTGGCCCTTGCTGTGGTGGCGACAGATTCTAGAGGCACGCCCATCCGAATTCGTGACGTAGCGGATGTCACAGTTGGAGGAAACATCCGACGTGGGTTGGTGGATCTCGACGGGCGTGGCGAGGTCGTAGGCGGGATCGTCGTCATGCGCTCGGGCGAGAATGCATTGAATGTCATCGCCCGGGTGAAAGCGAAGATCAATGAGCTGAAAGACTCTCTGCCCGAAGGCGTGAAGGTCGTTCCGGTGTACGACCGCAGTCAGCTCATCAAGGATTCCGTTTCCACGCTCACGGTGAATCTGCTTCAGATACTGGCTGTTGTCATTCTCGTCATCTTTGTCTTCCTGTTTCACTTCCGCTCGGCACTCGTAGCGGCCATCGCGCTTCCGATCGCCACCGCGGCCACGTTCATTACCTTCTATTATCTGAATATCTCGATCAACATCATGTCGCTTGCCGGGGTCATACTTGCGCTGGGCGACATGGTGGATTCCGCCTGTGTTCTGGTGGAGAACGCGCACAAGCAGATCGCGGAAGCCGACCGCAAAGGCCTGAAACTCGACCGCAAGGAGATCGTGATCGCCTCGGCGCGCGAGCTCGGCCCGTCCATGTTCGGCGCGCTGCTCGTGCTCACCATCGCATTCCTCCCGGTGTTTGCACTGCAAGGGGAGGAAGGACGCCTCTTCGGTCCCCTCGCGCTGTCGAAAACGTTCTCAATGGCGTTTGCGTCGATCTTCGCGATCACACTCGTGCCGGCGCTGATGGTGACCTTTCTGAAGGGCAGGATCACTCCCGAGGAGAAGAATCCAATCAACCGCTTCTGCATTGCGGTCTATCGACCTCTCCTGCGCGCCTGCTTGAACGCGCGCTACGCAGTCATCGCAGGCATTGTCCTGATCACAGCTGCAACAGCGTATCCGTTCCTCCATCTCGGATTGGAGTTCATGCCACCTCTGTACGAAGAGGATCTTCTATACATGCCGATCACGGTGCCTGGCATTTCGGTAACCGAAGCCAGGCGCCTGCTGCAGTGGCAGGACCAGCAGATCAAACAAGTGCCGGAGGTGGATCGGGTCTTTGGAAAATCGGGCCGCGCGGACACCTCGCTGGACCCGGCGCCGCTGTCGATGTTTGAAACCATCGTACACCTGAAACCGCAGGAGCAGTGGCGCAAGGGCCTGACCCTCGAACGCCTCGTCGCGGAGTTGGACGAGAAGACACAGTTGCCCGGCGTGCAGGGTGCGTGGACGATGCCGATCAAGGCCCGGATCGACATGCTCTCGACCGGCATTCGCACACCGATTGGCATCAAAGTCTTCGGGCCGGATCTCGAGACCATCACGCGTATCAACGGAGATCTCGAGCGCCTGCTCCGCCCCTTGCCTCACACCCGCAGTGTCTATGCGGAACGTGAGCTTGGTGGCTTCTTCCTGGACGTGACACCTGATCGCGACGCGATTGCGCGCTACGGCCTCACGGTGCGCGAAGTCCTCGATGTCGTAGAAAGCTCCATCGGCGGTATGGATGTCTCGCAAACTTTCGAAGGACGCGAGCGATATCGCGTGAATGTCCGATACCCGCGTGAGCTGCGCGACAACCTCGAGGCACTCCGAAACGTACTCGTGCCCATCTCGCCGTTTATACCCCGGCCGGTATCCACCAACAGAGCTGCATCACCCGGCATGTCCGCGCCCATGCAGGGATCAGGCGGAATGGGAGCTGTCGGTGCAGCCGCAGGTGCACCGATGGGCGGCGGCATGAACGCAGGTGCGCCGGCAATGTCCGGTGCAGGTTCCAGTGGCGCCAGCGCAGAGGGCATGAGTGAAACCAACGGTGCCGCAGCTCAGCCAGCGAGGGGCTCTTCCTCAGCAGCGGCCGCTTTCGTTCCTTTGGGTCAGCTCGCACGGATCGAGACCGTGATGGGTCCACCGATGATCAAGAGCGAGATGGGATCAATCACAGGTTGGACTTATGTCGACATTGATACGAGCGATGTTGGCGGCTATGTCAGTGCAGCCAAGACGCTCGTGGAGCGCGAGGTCAAGCTGCCTCCGGGTTACCTCATCAAGTGGACGGGACAATACGAGCTGCTCGAGCGGGTCCAGGCGCGCATGACGTGGATCCTGCCACTCACCATCGGAATCGTGTTCCTCATCCTGTATATGAATTTCAAGGGGATCGCCCAGACACTCATAGTGATGACTGGCGTACCGTTCGCGGCGGTTGGCGCTATCTGGATGTTATGGCTGGCACACTTCAACATGTCCATCGCCGTGTGGGTGGGAATGATCGCGCTGCTCGGGGTCGCGGCTGAAACAGCCAGTGTGATGGTCGGATACCTCGACAGTGCCTGGAGTGAAGGTCGCGCGAACGGCACTATTGCGAGCATCCCCGAGCTCGTTGCCCAGTCACTGGATGCCGGCGCGAAGCGCGTTCGTCCGATGTTGATGACGGTCATGACGAATGTGTTCGGCTTGCTGCCGATCTTGCTGGACACGGGCGTGGGCTCCGATGTCGCCAAGCGCATCGCGGCGCCCATGTGGGGCGGACTCGTATCACTCACCATTCTCACGCTGCTGGTCATTCCGGCTGTGTATGTCGTATGGCGCAGCTTTCAACTCCGGCACTTGGCTGAGCCGGTCCCGGCAGAGGTGGCCTCATGAATGCAATTCCCACATTTGAACGGGCGGATCAGCCTTTCGACTCCTCCCAGGGTCTTGCGCGCGAAGAAGCCCGCGAGCGGCTCGCCGAGCAGGGTCCGAATGAGATTGAGCGCGAGAAGCCAACACCGCGATGGCTCATCTTTGCCCGCCAGTTCAACAGTCCTGTGATCTGGCTTTTGTTGGGCGCCTGCATCATCTCTGGCCTGCTCGGAGAGCTTGCGGATGCGATTGCGATAGGCACCATTGTCGTGATCAATGCACTGGTCGGCTTCGCCCAGGAATACAAAGCCGAGCGATCCGTCCTTGCCCTTCGCGCCATGACCGCTCCGCGTGCTCGCGTCATGCGGGACGGTCACCCCGTCATGGTTCCATCCGCTGAGGTTGTCGTTGGCGATCTCCTGCTGCTGGAGCCAGGTGACATTGTTGCAGCCGACGGGCAGATCGTAGAGGCGTACGTCCTCACGGCCAACGAGGCCTCCCTCACGGGTGAAAGTGCTCCGGTAGAGAAATCGACGGTGCCGGTTGCATCAGATGCGCCGCTGGCCGAAAGACATAACACGGTCTTTATGGGCACGTCGATCGCAAACGGCACTGGACGCGCGATTGTGACCGCGACGGGAATGCGGACGGAGCTGGGCAAAGTCGCACACCTCCTGTCCACAGCCGAGGAAACCGAGACACCACTGCAACAGCGATTGGCCAGCGTCAGCCGACTGTTGCTCTATCTCTGTATTGGGATCGTCCTGATCGTTGCGGCACTGGGCTTACTACGAGGGGCGGGTATTTTCTCGGTGTTCCTTTCCGCAGTTTCGTTGGCGGTCGCTGCCGTGCCTGAGGGCTTGCCCGCCATTGTCACCATCGCACTGGCTGTGGGAGTACAGCGCATGGTGTCGCGACATGTGCTCGTGCGAAAACTGCATGCTGTCGAAACGCTTGGCTGTGCCAGCGTCATCTGTACTGACAAGACGGGGACGCTCACGACTGGAGTTATGACCGTCAGGGAAATGTGGGGCCCCGACCACAATCGGCTGATCGATGCGGCGGCGGCCTGTAGTGATGCCGAGCTGTCAGCTGATGAGCGAAGCGGCATCGGTGATACCACCGAAGTGGCGATTCTGATGGCTGCGGCCGAGCGTGGAATCCGCCGCGACGCGATTGAACGATCGCGCGCACGGCAAGCGGTTAATCCGTTTGACTCAGAACGCAAACGTATGTCCATTTTCCGCGCGGATGGCGTGCTCTATGTGAAGGGTGCACTCGAGACGGTGCTTCCCCGTTGCAGCACGGGCACTGAGGGCGCGAGCGAAGCCCATGCGCAGCTGGCAACCCGGGGGCTTCGCGTCCTCGCGGTGGCGGTTGGCAACAGCCCACGGGAGGAGAATCTCCAACTGCTCGGCCTGGTAGGAATTGCCGATCCGCCCCGTACCGAAGCTATCGAGGCTATTGCGGCTGCCAGTGAGGCAGGAATCAAGACAGTGATGATTACGGGGGATCATCCTACGACCGCGTTGGTCATCGCCCGTGAGCTCGGCATCGTGCGTACATCCGAGGCGCCGGAGGAGTCGGTGTACGCACGAGCGTCACCGGAGGATAAGCTCAAAATCGTTCGGCTCTACAAGTCGCGTTCCGCCGTGGTCGCCATGACGGGAGACGGTGTCAACGATGCGCCCGCGCTGCGTGAGGCGCATATCGGCATTTGCATGGGCAAGACAGGAACAGAAGTCACCCGTGAAGCCGCCGATATGGTGCTGACGGACGACAATTTCGCAAGCATTGTGGCCGCCGTACGCGAGGGGCGCGGCATCTTTGAGAACATTCGTAAAGCACTCGTATACCTTCTTTCCGGTAACGCTGCCGAGCTCGCCGTCATGCTCCTGGCATCTGTCATGGGGCTGCCGTTGCCACTTCTCCCATTACAGCTCTTGTGGATCAACCTCGTTACCGACGGCGCGCCGGCACTTGCGTTGGTCGTCGATCCTCCCGAGCAGGATGTCATGAAGCGACCGCCTCGGCGCTCGGATGAGCCCATCTTGGGCCGGCCTGAGTGGAGCGCCATCGCCTTCACTGCGGTACTTCAAACCGTTGCCACCTTGGGCATCTTTGCCTGGGCGCTCAAAACGCGAGACCTCGTCGAGGCGCGTAATCTCGCCTTCTCGGTCATCGTCTTTGGAGAGCTCTTCCGCTCCTTCGCCTCTCGGAGCACCACCCGACTGTTTTGGGAGGTTGGCGCATTTACGAACGTGGCGCTGCTCGCGGTTGTCTTCCTCTCAGTGGTGGCGCAGCTGGCGCTGCATCACATTCCCGCTATGGAGAACCTCTTCCAGATCGGCCAGTTGTCTCTTGCCGATTGCGCGCTCAGCCTGCTGGTTGGGTTGTTTCCACTCAGCGTTCTCGAGGCAACGAAGTTGGTCCGGCGTTGTCTAGACCGCCGTAGCCGATTGCAGGTTATTCAATAGGTATCCGCATGGGGATCCGTTACCGGGTCTGGCCGACGGCGAATTGCGTACACATATCCGTAATTGCCACTATGGAATTGCGGCGCGGTCGAGGTCGATAATTCCATTCGAGAAATCATCCTTGAAAACCGGATATCCTTTCGCGCGCCCATGTTGCCTCACGAACAATGCGACTTGCGTGTCATTCAACTTCCACCGCCGAGGGAGACTGGCAGTGCATCTGTTTTCACATCTCTCGCCCGGCGCCGGACAACTCGACAGATCAGCAATGCCCCCATACCCATTCAGGAGCTCTCAAACCTGTTATGGGCCGCCTGTGGAGTGAATCGAGCCGTCGGTCCTCACGGACTGCCTGGTCGCACCGCCGCTTCTGCCAGCAACTCACAAGAGATCGATGTCTACGTCGCCCTCGAATCGGGCGTATATCTATATGATGCCCTGAACCTTCGGCTCGAGACAGTTGTACTGCAGGACCTGCGTGTCGGGGCCCTGACCCCGGGTCAGCGAGACGCAAATGCGGCAGCCCCGGTCCAATTGATCTTTGTCGCCGATCTCGATCGGTTGATGCATGCTGCCGAGACTATCGAACCTGCCTTGTTGGAAATAGAAGTTCAGAAGTCGTATTACTACGTAGACACGGGGATCATTGCGGGCAACGTGTACTTGTTTGCGGCTTCCCGAGGCCTGGCAGCCTGGTTTCACGGCTGTCACCGAACGGACCTCGCCCGTCGACTGGGGTTACGCACGGAGCAACGTGTTCTGTTCGCACAGTCGGTTGGGTACCCCGAAAGCCGGCAACCCGGATGCGGTTTCGGGAGTTGAGGACGTCACCGGTCACCCTCCAGGTCCAGTGCTCGACTGCCGGTAGCATCGCGCTCATAGATCGCCAGGGCGTCACTCTCCGCGGAGCCCAACCAGATCTCATGGTCCACTTCGAGCGCCGAGGTTGCATCGCTGAAGTCAGTGCCATCCCCCTGAGTGATGACAGTGACTTGCAGCGTTCTAGGATTCAGACGTGCCGCGGCCCAAGGGATGCGACACGGCGCCGGCTGGCACGGCTCGAAGAACTTACTCAGGTCGCGCTTCTGCCCGGCAATCAGAATAGACCCGTCGGGCGCCCATCGCAGGTTGTCTGGCAGAAAGTCCAGTGGGACCGATTCCCGCGTGACAACACCGTGATTCAACCTCAAGCGTAGAACTGCTTTTCCCGCCCAGGCCGCTACGAAGAGCGTGCCGGCGGCATCTACCACTATCCCGTTGTTTCCTGAGGCCTCTGTGCCAGTCACTCGCGTCAGCGCTTCGTTCGGCTCCCAACGATAAACCACGCCCGTATCGATGCCCTCGGCCAGCTTCTTCCATCGGTCGGGATCGGACCGGTCGAACATGCTCGTAACGACGAATCCCCCATCGGGCAGCGGGGCAACTGCATTCGCCAGTGTTCCAGCCGGCATCAAGACACAACCAACCCATCGCAACTGGACGGTCTCTCGCTCCGCGGCAATGTCCAGGATCTCCACGGACTCTCGCGCCACGTGGTTCACAACATAAAGCTGATGATGCCTGTGAGACCCTTCGCGCAACGCCAGGCCGTGGGATCCGAAGCTACTCCGTGCCGGTGGACCAGGACAGGTCGAATATTCCGCTCGCGCCGGTCCTGAGAGATTGGCATCCGACAACAGCGTGGACCATGTCCGCCGCCTCCGGTCTATGAGATACAGATCTCCCGGGTGTTCCTTACCCCGATCCATCATGAAATTGCTCGCGATGAGCCAGCGGCTGTGGGGAATGGCCACGATATCCTCCGCGTTTACGGGACCCCGCACGAAACTCAGCTCAGGGCCCGCAGGCGCAGCGCGGCAGAGAGCAGTCCCGCTCAGCGCAGCCACACACAACACTGTCCAGAACGCGCGCTTGCCGGGAAAGCGATCAGCTACAGCGGTGCATGTCATCGCAATTCAACTCAAGGGGTCAGCGGCCGTGCGAACGCCGGCGTGGGCGGTCGCGGAGGATCACTCGGCTTCTGGGTCAAGCCCAGCGACTCCAGCCACCAGAAGAAGGAGTCCTTCCAGTGATCGCTCGTTGTTCCCAACGTATGCATGCCGAAGCCGTGACTGCCGCCGTTGAACACATGCAGCTCCGGGTGATAACCGTTTGCCAACAGAGCTTCGTAGAACGATCTCGCCGGCGCACCCACCAGCCTGTCATTCTGAGCCACCGCGATAAACAGCGGCGGCAATCCTGTCGGGATGGCCGGCATTGATCCGAAAGGGCCTCCATATATCGGCGCCGCAAAGTCAGGACGACCCGCCGCGTCCTGCTGCAACACAGTGCCTGTCGTTACCATTGCGCTCGCCGAGAACCCCATCATGACGATGCGCTTTGGATCGATGTGATACTGCTTGGCGTGCTCGCGAACCTGTTGGATCGCTGCAATGCCATCGGCAATGCCGGGAGCGCCGCGCGTGACTATGTCTATTGTTCCGGCTGCGGGCAGGGACACGGCGCAAGCCGCTGGAGCGACCTGCGGCGGCTGGCGGGCCAGCCCCACTTTCGGCGGGTTGTTGGGATCCGTCTGGGCCACCCGATATTTCAGGACAAAGGCTGCAATGCCGCGTTCGGCGAGCCATTTGGCCACTTCGATTCCTTCATTGTCGATCGCCAGCAGCTCGAATCCTCCCCCGGGAGCGACGATGACGGCGGTGCCCGTGGACCGGTCTTTCGACGGCAGAAACGGTTGATATGTCGGCACAGTGACGTTGTAGATGACGCGATCGGGCACCTGCCCGATCATCACCTCGGGACAACCGCCTTCTGTAACACCCGGCGCCGCGCCCTGATACAACCGCACAGGCTCGAGCACCTCGAAGGAAGCAGCGTCGTGCGCTACTGCCAGCTCCGACACACACAAGATGACCATTCCGACCAGGCTGCGCCCTACATTCATGATTCCACCTTTTGATTCAACTCAATCGCTCCTGCCGGCTGCTGCGCCGATCCAGAGCCACGGCGACAGCAATCACCGCACCCTTCACAATCTGCTGCCAGAACGGAGACACATCCAACAGCGTGAGACCGTGACGGCGCCGGCGACCGTGAGCTCCAGATGTACGTTCCACATCGGCAGCTCGAGTCCGCTCTTCAACAACCCGGCAGCCACGGCACCGGCAAGAGCCAACACAGCGCCGACCGACAGGTCGATGCCCCCCGAGAGAATAACCAGCGTGAGCCCGATCGACAGGCACAGGTTGACGGAGATCTGCCGCAGGATATTCACGCCGTTCTCGGCGGTGAGGAAGTGATCGCTCGCGAGGCTCAAGGCAACCATCAGTACCGCCAACGCGAGCAGCGATTGAAAACGAGCCAACGAAGCAAGCGATGCGGACTTCATGCGTGCCTCGCGAGATTACGGGGCAACGCCGCCTGCATGAGCAGCTCCGCAGTAGCTTCGGCACGCGTAAACTCGCCGGTGCAGCAGCCTTCACACAGGACGATGACCCGGTGGCAGACAGCCAGTACTTCGGGTAACTCCGAAGACGCCAGGAGGATGCCGAGTCCCCGGCCGGCCAGCAGGTGGATCAACGCGTAGATCTCGTTTTTGGCCATGACATCGATGCCGCGGGTCGGCTCATCGAGCAGCAGCGCCTCCGGCTGGGTCGCCAGCCACTTCGCGAGCACCACTTTCTGTTGATTGCCGCCGCTCAAGTTGCGCACCGGCTGCCCGGGAGAGCGCACATTCAACTGGAGTTGGGCGAACAGCGGATCGAGCCGGCCCTGTTCCTGTCGCGGGCTCAGCAAACCGAAGCGCGCTGAGGCCCGGGTCGAGGCGAGTCCGGCATTCTCCCGTGCGCCGAGCCCCAGAATGAGCCCATCGCGCTTGCGGTCTTCGGGTGCGAGTGCGAGCCCGCCGGAAATAGCCGCGGCCGAGTCTCCCGTAATGCGCCGGCCCGCAACCCACACTTGGCCGCGAGCCCGTTGACTGTGAGCGCCAAAGATCGTTTCGAGCAGTTCGGTGCGGCCGGCGCCGACCAGACCAAAAAGGCCAACCACCTCACCGCGTGCCACCCGCAAGCTGACATCCTTGACAACATGGTCACCCGGACGCGTTGGATGGGGCAAAGACAACTTCTCGACCCGCAACGCTTCCTCGGCAGTTGCTCGATTCGGCTGCAAGGCGAATGGGCGCATTTCGCGACCCACCATGAGGCGTACGATTTCAGCATGCGTGAGCTCGGCAAACGCTCGTGCGGCGACCACCTCGCCGTCTCTCATGATTACGACGTCGTCCGCTATCTCAGTCAACTCCTCGAACTTGTGCTCAACAGTCTGCTGTTGGCTGACGCGCAAGGCGGAAACCCGGGTCTCGACGGGGATTTCGACACCCAGGCGCTCGAGAAGGCTTCGGGCGCTCGCGTTCATCGCTCCGTAATCGATGGTGCCCAACCGCGTCCGCGGCTCGCGCCCGAGAAAAATATTCTCGGCCACTGTCAAATTACCGGCGAGACTGAGCTCCTGAAAAATGGCGACCACGCCCCGCTCGCGCGCCTGTCGCGTGCTCGAGAAGTGCACAGCCTGCCCCGCAACCAACACATCACCACTATCCGGCCGGGTCACACCCGCAAGGATACCCAACAGTGTCGACTTCCCCGCGCCGTTTTCCCCCAGCAATGCCAGCAGCCGCCCAGCACGCAACTCCAGACTCACGTCCTGGAGAGCGCGAACACCTGGAAAGCTCTTGCACAACCCGCGCGCAGCCAGGACCGGCGGTGGCACATTGCTCACGGATGTCCCTCTACACGGATAGGCGCCAACCTGAGTACCGGCACCGCCTGGCTGGCATCATCGATCTCTCCCGCAGCCAGGAATGAGATCGATGCGCCCACACCAAGCGCGCGTAACGTCGGCTGGGCACGGGTTTCGGCGAGCCGATCGAGCGCCGTGCTGAGCGCGTCGAAATCAGCCGGGCGGTAGTCCGAGAGACTCAGCAGCCCCGTCACATCACGCAACGCGTTGCCGAACACAGGACCCGTCAGCAGCAGGATTCTTGGACTTTCGGAGCCGTCCATACTTCTGGTCGGCGAGCGCTTGCGCAACCTGGGGCGCTTCACCTTTTCCGATGCGCTCGGATATCGCTTGTCTGCACGGCCAGTTCGGATCCTGGCGGCCGTAAGTACACTGTGTCTCTCCGGCGCCTACCTGATCGCCCAACTGGTCGGAGCGGGTACGCTGGTACAAACCCTTTTTGGCATTCCTTACACGCAGGCGATCGTGTTGGTCGGCACATTGATGGTGATCTACGTCACGTTTGGCGGGATGGTGGCGACGACGTGGATTCAGATCATCAAAGCGAGCCTCCTGATGTTGACAGCACTGGCCATGACACTGCTCGTGATCGGACGCTTCGGGTTGAGCGCGGACTGCCTGATCAGCGCCGCATCGAAGACCCAG
>Ga0207703_10001086_pt1 | contig 25890 bp, 17 predicted proteins | sample KBSSwiS12_FD_184304 | JGI IMG/M metagenome (GOLD analysis project Ga0207703, IMG submission 184304) | Switchgrass rhizosphere microbial communities from Kellogg Biological Station, Michigan, USA - KBS Switchgrass S1-2 (SPAdes) (version 2) | ecosystem: Host-associated > Plants > Roots >...
CCCAAGCCTCCGCGAAATTCTCGGCTCCCCGTACGTCGCGCACCACGAGCCGATATCCGTATCGCGTCCCTGGGCTCACCGACGTGTCCTCGAAGAGGACGTCATGGCTCGCGTTGGGCTCGGGATGCCCCTGTAGCACCCAGTCGGTGGTCCCGGTGCGGCGGTAGACGCTGGTCGACACGATCGCGTCTCCGGACGCGTGCCACACGATCCGGATTCCACGCGCGTCGGACTCGGCGGTCTGGGTCGCGAGGGCCACCGCGGTCGAGACACCGGTGAACCCGGCGAAATACGCTTGGGCCGATGTTCCAACCGCCCGGAAGCTGCCCCCGGCGTAGACCGCGGAGGGGCCCACCGCGACGCAGAGAGGGATGTTGTCGAGATTCGGATCCCAGTGTGGGCACGCCGGTCGAGAGATCGAGCTCCGCGAGATAGTTCCTCTCCACCGCGCCGAAGCCCGTGAAACCTCCGCCCACGAAGGCATGGGAGCCGGACAGAGCTAGGCCAAGGATGGCGCCATTGGGGCTCGGGTCCCAGGAGGTCGCGTTGCCCGTGGCCGCATCGAGCGCCGCGAGGTAGGTCCTCACCTGCCCTCCGATAACGACGAAGCCGCCGCCCACGTAGACCGTCGAGCCGTCGATCGCGATGGTGTAAACAATGCCGTCCGGACTCGGATTCCAGGAGGTCGCCGCGCCCGTGGCATCGAGGGCCGCGAGATAACTCCTTGGCGCTCCCCCGATGTTTGAAAACAAGCCGCCCGCGTAGACGGTCGAGCCACTCACACACAGGGCGTTCACATCGAAGTCCGCGCCTGGGTTCCACGCGGTGGCCGCGCCGTTCGAGAGGCTCAGCTGCGCGATGTGTTGCCTCACCGCACCGCCGATGGTCGCAAACGATCCGCCGACGTAGATCGTGGAGCCGCTCAGCGCGAGGCTCGAGACGGGCCCGCCCGCGCCGGGGTTCCAGGAGCTCAGCGCTCCGGTCCCCGCGTCGACCGCAGCAAGGTGGCTCCGCGCTTGCCCATTGACCGAAGTGAAGAATCCGCCCATGTAGAGGGTCGAGCCGTTCAAGACCATCGCGTTGACCGCGCCCCCCATCGCGGGATTCCATGAGGTGGGCATGCCTGTGGCGGCATCCAGTGCCGCGGCGCCAACTCTCGGTACTCCGCCGAAGCCCGTAAACGCTCCGCCCGCGTACACGGTCGTTCCGCTCAACGCCAGATCGATGACCTGGCTGTTCGGGTGGGGATTCCATGCGGTCGCCGCTCCGGTCCCGGCATCGATCGAGGCGAGCAACGATCTCGGTGTCGCCCCGATGAAGCTGAACCCTCCGCTGACGTAGACGGTCGAGCCGCTCACCAGCACATTGTCGACCTGGCCGTTAGGATTCGGATTCCAAGATGTGGGGGCTCCCGTCGAAGCGCTGAGCGCCGCGAGGCAGAATCTGGGCACACCACCTATGGTCCCGAACGTTCCGCCCACGTAGACCGTGGTGCCGCTCACGGCGATCGCAAGAACGTAGCCATCGCTGTCCGGATTCCATGAGGTGGCAAGCCCGTCCGATTTGTTGACGGCCGCGATGTAATTCCTGGCCGTGACACCGATATGCGTGAAGAGTCCGCCCACGTAGACAACGGAGCCGTCCACGGCGAGCGCGTCGACCTCACCATCCGGGAGCGGGTTCCAGGAGGTCGCGGCGCCCGTGGCGTCGATCGCCGCGAGCATGTTCCTTGGCTGGCCGCCGATCGAAGTGAAGCTTCCTCCCGCATAGACGGTCGTGCCGTCCACCACGAGGACACGCGGCGGAGCGTTTACGCCGGGGTTCCAGGAAGTGGCGGCGCCGGTCGACCCATTGAGCGCGGCGATGAAGTTCCTCGCCGCTCCGCCGATGTTCGTGAAGCTTCCGCCGACGTAGACCGTCGTGCCCCCTACCGCGATGGAAAGGATGGAGCCATCGGGAGTCGGGTCCCATGAGGGATCGACCGAGTAGTCCGAGAGGATGTGCGCGAGCCCATTCCTCGCAACCCCCCCGACTCTCGTGAAATTGCCGCCGATGTACCAACCGCCCGAGCCGTCGGGGGCCACCGCGACGACCTGGCCCGCGACCGCCGGATACGGGGTGAGGAGAGCCCCGGTCGACCCGTTGATCGGGACGCCGCTCCCTGTCGACGGCGCGACTTCGGTGAAGGTTCCGCCCAGATAGATCGTTCCCCCCGAGACCAGCATGGTGTTCACGGGCCCGTTGGTCACGAAGAGGTTCGTGTCGAGGACCTGGGCGCCGCCGTCACTCGTCGCGAGCAAGGCGGTGGCGGTCGCTATGGTGAGGATGAACGCGAGTCTCTTCATGTCAGCCCCCTGGTGAAGAGGTTGCGATCAACGTGGTGGCATGGATCAGGAACAGCACGGCGGGAGCGGAGCAGGAGACGTTTCACGGTTCCAACCCCCCGGTGGAATGTGACGCCGTCCTTTGGCTGGAAATGCGTTCGAAGCGGGGAGCATAGGCCCGCGCCGGTCGAAGGTCAAACACGCCGTCAGGGCATGACAGGGCACACTAAAGGAGAGGCCAAAGACCGACCGAGAGGCACCTACCCGTTCAACCGGCCACGTCTCCCAGACCCACCTTGTCGAGAAGCCCCGGCCACCGAGGGTCGGAGTGCAGCTTGCGGAGGCTCGACATGAACCTCAGCATGACGATTCCCGCATCGCGCAGCTCGTAGGCACGCTCGAGCCAGCGGAACGCTTCGTCGTTTTCTCCCCGGACCGCGCACGCTCCGGCGAACTGGACGGCCCACTGCTCGGGCTCCTTGAGGAGACGCGCCAAGGCTTCGTCCGACTCCTTCTTCATTCCCATCTCCCAGTAGGCCATCGCGAGGGCATGGTCCCGATACCCCGCGGTCGGTTCTTTCATGATTTCCTCGATCGCCTTGTCCGCCATGCCACGCCGCAGGTAGAGGATGCCCAGGGTCGAATGGATGTTCGCAGCCCCGGGGCTCAACTCCAGCACTCTCGAATAACTCTCGCAAGCCGCCTCGAGATTTCCGTCGCGTGACTCGAGGCGTGCCAGAGCAGCATGCGCTTCCCGATTGAGTGGATCGATCTCCACTCCGCGAAGAGCCAGTCGCCGCGCCTCGGCCTTGTCCCCGATCATCGCCTCATAGAAGGACAACATCCCGATCGCCGTGCTCGCACCAGGAGCCAGCTCCACGGCTCTTCGAACGGACTCCATCCCTTCCCGATACCGAAACTCGAAGGAGGCGAGCAGAATGCCCATGGCCAGATGCGCCTCGGCCAGGCGATCGTCGAGGGCCAGGGCCTGCTCGGCCGCAGCTTTCGCATTCCGGACGCTCTGTGGGACGTCCGCGTGTCCGTAGCCGGCTTGAAATTCGTGTGCCAAAGCCAGCCCGGCCCAGGCCGGCGCACTCCTGGGGCTCGTCTCGATGGCCCGCTGATACAACGTCACAGCCCTCGCGAGTGCTGCAGACGTGTTTTGCCGGACGAAATGGTTCGCCTGCAAGATGAGCGAGTAACTCTCCGGGTTTGTGTTCGGGGCCGCGGGCGTTCCCAGCAATTGGACGCGAAGGGCCTGGGAGACCGACCGCGCGATGTCGTCCTGGACGGCGAAGATGTCGTCGATCACGCGATCGTAGGTCTCGGACCAGAGATGGAACCCATCCGCGGCCTTGATCAGCTGCGCCGTGATCCGGACGCGGTTCCCCGCCTTTCGCACGCTGCCCTCGAGCAGTGTCGCCACGCCCAGCTTCTGGCCGATATCGCGTGCGTCTTCCTGCTTGCCCTTGAATGCGAAGGATGAGGTCCGCCCCGTCACCTTGAGCTCGGGGACCTTCGCGAGGACGTTGAGCAGCTCCTCCGTGAGCCCGTCCGAGAAGTACTCGTTCTCCTCGTCCCGGCTCATGTTCACGAACGGAAGGACGGCGATCGATGGAGACGCGCCCTCCGCCCGCGCTGCTTTGGCTCTGTCCTGGATGCGTCCCAGGCTCTCTTTCACCTCGAGAGCGGTCTGGAATCGACGGCCCGGATCCTTCGCGAGGCAGCGGTCGACGATCGACGCGATCTCCCGCGGAAGATCGGAGCGCACGCGCTCCAGAGGTGTTGGCGCGTCGCGCAGGATGGCCGAGGTCACGTCGGCGGACGTGGCTCCCGAGAAGGGGCGGCGGCCGGTCGCCAGCTCGTACATCACGATCCCGAGGGCGAACAGGTCCGTTCGAGCGTCGGTCGCCTCGCCACGCACCTGCTCCGGGGCCATGTAGGGCGCCGTACCCATGACCTGCCCAGCGATCGAAATGGAGTGGGCCGTCGCCGTCCGCGAATCACCCTCGCTCGCCGCCATCTGGGCGATTCGCGCGAGACCGAAATCGAGCACCTTCACGTGCCCGGCGCGCGTCACCATGACGTTGGCGGGCTTCAGGTCTCGATGAACGATGCCCTTCTCGTGTGCCGCCACCAGAGCCTCGGCCAATGCGGTGGAGATATCGAGAAGGCGCTCGACGGGAACGCCATTGGGCCCGATCTCACGATCGAGGCGCTGTCCCTCGACCAGCTCCATGGTCAGGAACCGCGTCCCCTTCACTTCTTCGATCGAGTAGAGGACCACGATGTTCGAATGATTGAGGCCAGCGGCGATGCGGGCCTCCCGCTCGAACCGGGCGAGGCTCTCGGGGTCGCCGGCCAGGGCCTCGGGCAGGACCTTCAGCGCTACGTCGCGCCCCAGCCTCGTGTCGCGGGCTCGGTACACCTCGCCCATTCCCCCCGCTCCAAGGGACGAGAGAATCTGGTAGGAGCCCAACAGGCTGCCGAAGGCGAGGCGCACGACGAACAGGCTATCCGGAACGGCCCGGAGGTTCTATCGGCTTCTGAGATCGAATCGAGGGCAGTTCGGGATCCCAGTCGCTCAAGCTCTACGCGTCCGCCTTGGTCTTCATCCCCCGGATCCAGACAGCGAAATCGCCGAGCAGGGCATCCAAGGTAAGGGACCGCCCTTCGGCCTCGGCGCGCGCCGTTGCCCCGTCCGAACCGGTCGCCTCCCGGAGTGCGGCACGCGCCGCCGCTTCCTCGCGATCGAAGAAGCGCAGCTCTTCGGGATGGGATCCGATCCCCATCGCCTTCCACAGTGTCCGCCGCGCCATCGTGTATCGAACGGCCCGGTCGGGCTCGCCAAAATGGAGGGCGAGACACATGCACGCATCGATCAGAGGGATCAACGCCTCCATATCGGGATTGGCATCGTTCTCGATGATGTCCATGGCTTCGATGAGCTGAATCCGTGCCCTTTCCACGTCGCCGAGACGACCCAGCCAGAGTGCGAGACAGACCCGCGTGCCAATGATTCGTCCCCGCCTGCCTGCGATCAGCGCGTGAGGCAGGGCTTCCTCCAAGAGGTCCCGGGCCCCCTGGTTGTCGCCGTGGAAGCCTTGAGATTGGCCCAGATTGAGCAGGCAGTCCGCAATTCCAGAGTGTTGCTTCTGTTGTCGATAGAGTCCCAGTGCTTCCCGCGTGTGCGCCCTCCAGCGCTCCGTGTCGTCCACGACCGTGAGCGCGAGGTTCTGGAGACTCCCTGCGATACGAACTGGCTCTCCGATTTCGCGCGCCAGGGCAAGTCCTTCTTCGATATAGGGCCTGGCGCCTTCAAAGTCGCCCTTACGAGCGAGGAGGGTCCCCACTGCGTTGACGGAGCGTCGCAGGGAGTCCTTCGACCCCATCGCACGGCTCATCTCGAGCGTACGCTCGAGATGTGCGCTAGCGACTTCATAGTCTCCCAGTCCAACCGACATCATGCCGAGCACGTAGATCGCGTGGATGACCCATTCCGAAGGCTCCCCATCTGCCCTCTCGAGGAGCCCTTCCAGGGTCACGCGCACCGCCAGGAACAGGGACATGCTTTCCCAGAAGATCTGGAGTCGCGCGCCGATTCTCAGGCCTCGGCCGACACGCGAGAGGCCGTTTGTCGAAGCCGCGGGAGCCGTGCGCGCCCAGGACATCGCCTCGAGAAGATTCTCAATGTCCCGTTCGAATCGTTCAAACCACTCCGGACCCGGAATGAAATACATCCCGTCCCGCCCCGTGGCTTCCAGCATCAGCTGATGGTAGTGATCGAGATGCCGGTCCCGGGTGTCCTCGGTCTCACCTTCGCGGTCGAGCTCCTCGGACGCGTACTGGCGCACCGTTTCGAGGAAACGATAGCGGGGCTCCGCGCCGCCGTCGTCCACCTGCACGAGCGATTTGTCGGCGAGATGCGTGAGCAGGTCGAGCACCTCGAACTCGTCGAGATCGGCACCGGCCTCACCGCCACCCGGGCCGCACACCGCGATCGCCGACTCCAACGTCCACCCTCCCGCGAAGACCGAAAGCGCCCGGAACATCCGCCGCTCGCTCGCCGTCAGGAGCTTGTACGACCAATCGACGGCCGCCCGCAGCGTTCGCTGGCGCTCCATCACGCCGCGCCCGCCGCTCGTGAGGAGGCGGAATCGGTCGTCCAGCTTGGAGAGGATCTGGTCCGGGCTCAGGACCTTCACCCGCACCGCCGCCAGCTCGATGGCGAGGGGAATTCCGTCGAGCTTTCGGCAAATGCGCGACACCGCCTCCGCATTGGACTCGTTCAGCTCGAACGCAGGCTTCACGCCGCGTGCCCGGTCCACGAAGAGCGCCACCGACTCGCTGGCGAGGAGTGGTGTGATATTCACCGGTCTCGGAGTGGCCGGTGTGGCCGGGCCGCTGGGTGTGGCCCCTGTTGGCGTCGCCCGATGCGGCACACTCGGGGTCGGTTTCGACCCTGGCTTGGGAGTATCGCGGCCGGCCGAGCTTATCTCGGGCGGAAGGGAGAGGCTGGGCACCCGGTAGGACCGCTCACCGGCGACCCCGAGTGCCTCGCGGCTCGTCGCCACGATGCGAAGGCTGGGGACGGATCGGAGGAGCGCTTGCACGAGATCGCTCGCGCTCTCGAGCAGGTGCTCGCAGTTGTCGAGAACGAGGAGCGCCTTCCGTCCGTGCAAGCGGTGGGCGATCATCACAGCAAGAGGCTGTTTCGGGTCTTCCGTCACGCCGAACGCCCCGGCGACGGCAGTGGAAACGAGCACCGGATCGGAAATCGGAGCCAGCTCCGCGAGCCACACACCGCCGTCGAATCGTCCCAGCAGGCGCCACCCGAGTTCCGTCGAGAGCCGGGTCTTTCCACTCCCGCCGGCGCCGGTGAGGGTGAGCAGAACGTTCTGATCGAGTATTGCAGCGAGGTTCTGCAGCTCCACCTCGCGGCCGATGAAGTGACTCGCGTCCCGGGGCAGGTTGTTCGGATGGGTGGCGGTTTTCTCGGGTGTGTCCGGCGTGACCGGCTCGACGCCCAGCGTCTCCTGGAGCGCAATCCGCACCTCCCCCATCGACTGCTGCCGGCTCCCGAGGTCGCGCGTGAGGCAGCGGCGGAGAAGCGAGCGCACCGGTTGCGGGAGTGATTCCGGTAGGCGGCCCAGCTCGGGATCACCGTGGAGCGTCGCCGCGAGGAGCTCCGCGTGGGTCCTCCCGCGGATGGCGGGGACGCCCGCGAGGCACTCGTAGAGGAGACAGCCGAACGCCCAGATGTCGGCGCGAGCGTCCACATCCTCGCCCCGGATCTGCTCCGGAGCCATGTAGCCCGGGGTGCCGTGCACTCCACCGCTCGGCGTCCCCGTGCGCGTGCCTGAATCCGGACCCTTGCCCGATGCCTGCACGGCGAGTCCGAAGTCGAGGACCTTCGCCGTGCCGTCCGGTGTGACCATGACGTTGCCCGGCTTCAGATCGCGGTGCACGACGCCGCGAACGTGGGCCGCTTCGAGGGCGCGCGCGATTTGCGCGCCGAGACGAAGCGTCTCCTCCGTCTCGAGACCCGCGCGCGAGCGGATCGCTTCGGCCAGGGTCCTTCCCGGCACGTATTCGAGCACGAGATACGTGCCCCCCTCGTGCTCGAGCAGCTGGTGGATCTGAGCGATATGGGGATGGTTGAGCTGGGCGACGACCTTCGCTTCCCGGCGGAACCGCGCGAGCCGATCGGAATCGGCGGCGACCGCGACGGGCAGCGCCTTGATCGCGACGTCGCGCTCCAGTCGGGAGTCGCGAGCGCGATAGACCTCCCCCATACCGCCGGCCCCCAGGGGACCAGCGATTTCGTAGGTGCCGAGACGAGTGCCCGAGGGGAGTGTCATGAGCGGGCTAATCTAGCCCGGAACGCCCTGCGAAATCAAAAGCCCTAGGGTCTTGACACCCCCACCGCCAGGGTGCTAGTTTTCCAGCACATGCTAAATTTTCAGCATACCGGGAGGCAAGTATGAGGCGACTGAATGTCTTGAGCCGGCGCGAGCGCGAGATCATGGACCTGCTCTACGCGTCCAAGGGAGCGAGCGCAACCGCGGGCGAGATCCGAGCTCGCATGCCGTCACCGCCCAGCTATTCCGCAGTGCGCGCCACCCTGCGAATTCTGGAGCGCAAGGGACTCCTGCGTCATGAAACCGACGGCGCACGGTACGTGTACAAGCCGGTCCTGACTCACCATAAGGCGCGCCAGGGCGCCATCGAGCACCTGCTCACGACGTTTTTCAACGGATCCGCGGCTGGGGCCGTCCTAACGTTGTTGGAAGATCCCGGCACCGAGCTGAACCCCGAGGAGTTGGACCGGTTGGCCAAGCTCATCGAGCAGGCCAGAAACGAGGAACGCAAATGACCTTTCCGGCGGGAGTCCTGCTTTCCAGTCTTTCGGCTTCGGGTTGGGGGGATCTGCTCTCATTCGTCGTTCGGGCGACTCTGATCGCCGGGGCCGGGACCATCGTCTGCTATCAGCTTCGCAAGGCATCGGCGGCCAAGCGACACCTCGCCGCGATGGCCACTCTGATCGCGCTGATCGCCCTTCCAATCGCCATGGCGTTCCTTCCCGCCGTGCCGCTGCCGATCCTCCCTGCCGTCTCGACCCCGGCGACCTTCCGCGTCGAGACGCCGACGGCACCGGTTGACCAAGCGGCCGGTGTCCTTCCCCCCGAGCACAACGACGTCATCTCTTCGGAAGTCACCGAATCCACGGTTTCCCCCACAACCCCTGTGAGCTCCCGGAGGAGCCCTTCGGAGTACGTGGTCCTCGCGTCCCTGGCGGTATCCGCGGCGTTGCTCCTCCAGGTCCTGGTCTCCTTCGCCGCCGCGGCGCTGACCGTGAGGCAGGCACGACGGATCGAGGACGCCGATCTCGAGCGCGAGCTCGACTCCGCACGCCGGCGGCTCGGCGTGTCTCGATCGATCAGCCTCCGGGAATGTCCGAGCGTTACGATTCCGTCCGTGTGGGGATGGGCGCGTCCAGTCCTTCTCTTGCCGGTGGAAGCGCGCGAGTGGGGCCGGGAACGGATCCGCGTCGTCTTTCTTCACGAAGTCGCGCACGTCGCGCGGCACGACGGCGTCGGTCTGCTCCTCACCCGGATCGCGACGTCGGTCTTCTGGTTCCATCCGCTCGTGTGGAAGCTGGCGCGCATGGCTCGACGGGAGTGCGAGCGCTGCTGCGACGATCTGGTGCTCGCGGCGGGAGAGCGCGCCACCGACTATGCCGCGCATCTGCTCGCCATGGTCCGCTCCATGACTCGCCCGGACGGTTTCACTGATGTCGCCCCCGCCCTGGCCCAGGAATCCAATCTCGAGTCGCGGCTGCTCTCCATCCTTCACCCCGGTCAGCGCCGCGATTCCATCTCCCCATCCGGGCTCGTGGTCACGATCGGGCTCGCCGCTCTGCTTCTCGTCGCGACCACGGTGGTCCAGGTGGTCGCTGCGCCTGCACCTCCGGTCGAGAGTGAAATCTGGCAGCAGGTGAAGCAGGCCAATCGCGACGCGCGCCAGCAGGCGCGCCAGATCGAGGCGGCCCTCGAAGCCGCCGCCGGAGCGGGAGCGGAAGTGAAGCTGTCGCATCCCAAGAGCCCAAGCACCTGCACCAGCACCAGCTCCTTCTCCTACGCGTTTTCCACGGCTCCGGTGGAGGTATCGGTTCCTGACGTACCCATGGCGCCCGAGGTGTCCGTGGCACCCAACGTGTCGGTGGTCGTCCCGAACGTGTCCGTCGTCGTCCCGAACGTGTCCGTGGTCGTCCCGAGGGTGCCGGTGGTTCCCCAGGTACCGAGGGTGTCGATCGCGGTGTCCCCGTCGTATTCGGCCTCCGGCTCGTGGATCCGCCAGAAGCACTCCTCGGACGGCATCGATCTCATGCGCGACGGCCAGTACTCGAAGGCGATCACGGCGTTTCAGGAGGAAATCCGGGAGACCGGGAGCACGAACGCGATGTACAACCTCGCGTGCGCGTACGCGCTCAAGGGAGACAAGAAGCTCGCGTTCGATTCCCTCCAGAAGGCGATCGAAAACGGATTCGACAACACCCACCACATGACGGAAGACGACGATCTCGTCTCACTCCAGGGCGATCCTCACTTCTACGAGCTCGTTCGACTGGCTCGTGATCTTCAGCTATTCAACTCGGGGATGTTCGGCGGCATGAACGGCGAGAAGGACTGGAGTGGACAGCTGTCTCGTCTCGAGCGTGTCACGCGCGAGCACCCCACGATTGGCCGCGCCTGGGCCAATCTCGGGCTGGCCCGCCTGGAAGCCGGCGACCCCAAGGGGGGCGTCGCGGCCTACCAGAAGGCGCTCGATCTCGGATACGAGAAGCCCACGACCCTGTACAACATGGCCTGCTGCGCCGCCCGAGCCGGAGACGTGGACGGGGCGTTCAAGTATCTCGACCGCGCGGAGCAGGCGGGTTTCGAGATCGGCCAGTACGTGGGCTCCGACAGCGACATGGACGCGCTTCGAGGTGATGCGCGCTACGGAGCCATGCTCAAGCGGTGGGACGAGAAGATGGCGAAGGAACACCGCGACAAGCTGAGCAAGGAGAAGCAGAAGACGGACTGAACCGGGCTAGCGCAGCCCCATCTTCTTCAAGAACGCGCCCCATCGCGGATCGCCGTGAAGAGCGCGGAAACGCCGATTGGCCTCGAGGCCCAAGAGACCTGCGTCACGCTGCGCGTAAGCGCGTTCCAGCCACTCGAATGCCTGATCCGCCTCGCCTCGAACGCTGTGCACCTCCGCGATCTGGGAGGCCGAGTCGTCCTTGTATCGTTCGATCAGCTCCTTCAACGCGGCGTCAGATTCCGCCCGACGGCCCAGGCCATGGTGAATGATGGCCAATCCATAGAGGCGGAATGCCTCTTCCGGCTCTCGTAGGGCCTCCGCCAGGGCCTCCTCGTCGCGACCCAATGCGGACAAGACGAAGGAGAGATTCACATGCGTGGCGTGATTCTGAGGTGCGATCTCCAGAGCCTTGCGATAGGCGGCCTCCGCTTCCTCAAACCGACCCCCGGAGCTGAGCACCGAACCGAGATTGTGATAGTTCGAAGAGCTCAAAGGATCCTGCTCCACAGCCTTGCGGGTGAGCTCGGTCGCCTCCGGAAGACGAGACAGAAACAGCGCCGATGCGCCTGCTGCACGGAGCACATCCGCACTGCCCGGCGAGAGTTTCATCGCGCGAGCCGCAGATGCCTCGGCTGCGCGAAGATCCCAATCCCGATATGCGTGGATCCAGGCCATCCGTGCGTGTGCTTCCGGAAGATCGGGCTCCAGGGCCAGAGCTCGGTCGATGGCTTCACGCTCCATCCCGCGTCCCTCCGCCATGGGAGTCCAGTAGCTTTGCGTAGCGATCCCGTAGGCTCGAGCCAGCTCGACCCAAGCAAGCGCAAGCTCCGGATCCCGCGTCAGTGCCTCCTTCAAGTATTCGATCGCCTTCCCCAGATCCTCGCGGGCCGCTCGACCCACGAGGTGTCGAGCCAGCAGGTAGAGGCGGTGTGCCTCAGGGTCGGTCCCGCGTCCCTTTGCCGCGCGCGCCACCTCCGCCATGGCTGCCCGGCTCGCGTCCGAATCGGCATCCTCGCCTAGGAGCGTCGTTCGGAGCTCCTTGACCACCGACTGCGCGATGTCGTCCTGCACCGCGAAGATGTCCTCCAGTGTCCGGTCGTAGCTCTCGGACCAGAGGTGTGAGCTGTCGGACACATCCACCAGCTGCACGGAGACGCGGATCCGGTTGCCGGCCTTGCGGACACTCCCTTCGAGAAGTGTGGCCACGTTGAGAGTCCGGCCGATCTCGGCCGCGGTGGCCTGCTTCCCTAGGAACGCGTGCGCCGAGCTTCGCGCGGTCACCCGGAGTCCCTTGATCTTGGCGAGCACGTTGAGCAGCTCGTCCGCCAGCCCGTCGGAGAAGTACTCGTCGTCCGCGCTCGCGCTTCGATTCGCGAACGGGAGCACGGCGATCGAGGCGCGATCCTTCGAGGGCTGCCTGGGCGACTCGCCCCCCTCGGCTTGCTTGCGTAGTCGACGCAGCTCCTGGTTCACGTCCAGAGCGGTCTGGATCCGCTCACCCGGCTGCTTCTCCAGGCACCGGCTCACCATGTGCCCCAGCTCTCCGGGGAGATCGGCGCGCAGGCCGCCGAGCGGTTCCGGCGCGTCGCGGAGAATCGCCGACGCGACCTCCGCGTTGCTGGAGCCCGTGAACGGCCGGCGTCCCGCGGCCAGCTCGTACAGGATGATCCCGAGCGCGAAGACGTCGCTCCGCGCGTCGACCGCTTCGCCCCGAAGCTGCTCCGGGGCCATGTAGGGCACCGTGCCCACCACCTCGCCATCGACGGAGAGGGCGCCCACCGTTCTCGTCGCGCCAGGTTTGTCGGCTGCCGCATTCAGGCCCACCATCCTTGCGAGGCCGAAGTCCAGGACCTTGACCCGGCCGTCGCGCGTCACCATGACGTTGGCGGGCTTGAGATCGCGATGGATCACGCCCTTCTCGTGCGCCGCGACGAGGGCGTCCGTCATGTGGATGGCGAGATCGAAAAACGCAGAGAGCAAGAGACCGCCAGGGGCGATGAGATTGGAGAGTGTCTGCCCCTCGACCAGTTCCATCGTGAGGAAGCGAACGCCGTCAGCATCCTCGACGGTGAAGAGCGTGACAATGTTGGGGTGATTGAGCGCCGCGACGGCGCGCGCTTCCCGCTCGAACCGGGCGAGGCGATCCGGCGAGGATGCCACCTCGTTCGGCAGTACCTTGACGGCGATCTCGCGTCCGAGGCGGAGGTCCCGGGCACGATAGACCTCCCCCATGCCGCCGGCGCCGAGGGGCCCGAGGATCTCGTAGGTGCCGAGGCGGGAGCCTGTTTGGAGGGTCATCGCCGGACAATCTAATGGAAAGTGGGTGTCGCCGCTCGTTCTACCGGCGTGCCCGCCTATTTCTTCGGCTTGGCCTTCTCGAGGAGCTTCACCAGCTCCGGGTTGCCACTCCTTCGCGCGACATCCAAGGCGGTCAGCCCGGCGTACTGACCCTTCATGACGATGGTCGGGTCGGCTCCGGCGTCGATCAAGGCCTTCAGGGATTCGCCCTCACCAGAGCTCATCGCCATGATGAGCGGCGTCGATCCGTATTGCTCCTCGACAACGTTCACATTCGCCTTGTGCTTGATCAGCTCCTTCACGATCTCCGTCTGGTTGTCCTTGGCCGCGTAGAACAGCGCCGTCATGCCGAGGTAGCCCTTCACGTTCGGATCGGCGCCGGCGTCGAGGAGAACCTTGACGAACTCGAGGTTCCTGGCTTCGCACGCGGCCATGAGCGCGGTCACCCCCTGAGGGGAAACGTAATTGGGATCCGCTTTCCGGGAGAGCAGTGCCTTGAGCAGAACATCGTCCTCTTTCGTGAGGGCATGGATCAGAGGCGTCGTGCCATCGCTGGCGGAGGTGCTCAGGGTGGCGTGATGCTTGAGCAGAATGTCGACCGCCGTCATGTCCTCGGCGATCACCGCGCTGATGATCGGGGCAATGCCCACGGACGACGAATTCGGATCCGCCCCCTTCGCGATGGCATCCTCCATCTTGGCGTAGTCCTTGTTGTGCACGGCATTGTAGAGATCCAGCTCGAGTGCACGCTTGGCGCGCGTGGCCGCCGCGTTCGCTTCCAGGGCGGGATCGGCCGGGGGAGCGAGCGTAGCGGCCTCCACCTTCAGCCTCTGTTCCGCGGAGACCGGCTTCTCCAAGAGAGCCACCATGGACGCGTTGCCAGCCTGGCGCGCGTGATCCAGGGCCGATGTGCCCATGGCCGAGGTGAGTTTCGGATCCGCGCCCGCTCGGAGCAGGAGCTCGACGAGCGCCGGCGCTCCCATGCCGACGGCGCTGATCAGCGGCAGTCCATCACCCGAGATCCTCTGGTTCGGATTCGCGCCTCCGCGCAGGAGCGCGGTCAAAAGGTCCGGATCACCGGCCCGCAAGGCGTATTCGAGAGCCGACGAGCTGTCCGGGCCGGCGGCATTGGGATTCACGCCGGCCGCAAGGAGGCCCTGCACGGCATCGATCTTCTGAAGCGCGCAGGCCAGCATGAGAGGCGTCTTGCCCATGGAGTCGAGGGCGTTGGCGTCGGCTCCGCGTTCGATGAGCAGCTTCGCGACGGGATCCGACGGCGGCTGGCCTTCGTCGTCATCCGCGCCGGTCCACCCGACGACGACGGCGTGAAGCAGCGTCCTTCCCTCGCTGTCGGCGCACCGGAGCGAGGCGCCCGCGTCGAGCGCCGCGGCGATGGATGGCACGTCCCCCCGTTCCACCGCGGACGAGAGCGCGGGCTCACAGGGCGCCGCGCCGGCCCAGCGAGGGACAAGGACGAGCGCGAGCCATACTCCAAGCGCAAGGCGCGCCAATCTCATCCCACGACCTCTCATGAAGGGGGCTACTTGAGCCGAACCAGGCGTCGCGTCTCGACGCGATCCTCGGCGGCGAAGCGTAGGAAATAGACTCCCGGGGCGGCATCGACCCCGCGGGAGTTGCGACCGTTCCAGGCCACCTCGTGATTCCCGGCGCTCCAGACCCCGCGCGCCAGGCGCGCCACTTGCCTGCCGTCCACGCTGAACACCTGCAGATCCACCCTCTCGGAGCGCGCCAGCGAGAACCCGATCCGCACAGCACCCGACGACGGATTGGGCCACGGCATCCTGAGCCCCACGCCGACGCTCGCGACCGGCTCGACCGCCGTCACGCCCATCTCCATCTCGCTCCGGATCCAGGCGGCATTCTGGGGCGTGATGGCCACGTGCTCTTGATTCGTGCCCTGCGAGTAGATGGCATCGAACGGCGTGTTGGCCACCGGATTCGGATCGGCTGCGATGTTGTGGAAGAGATCCGGCGTGGCATAGGAGAGCGCGCTCACCGTTGGAATGAAGCAATGGCTGGGAGAGAGCGCGACGATGTTCCCGTAGGGTGCGGCCACCGAGTCGAGCTGGGCCATGCTGGCCCTCGAACCGCCGGGGGCGTTGTCGTACGGCTGCGTGCCGTTCACCGTCACGGCCTGCGACGCCGTGGTGATGAAGACGACCCGGATCTTACCGTCGAAGATCTTCGTGCTGGTCCCGCTGGGCACCGCCCACACGTTGCCGGTGATACCCGTGAGGATGTCGCTGTAGCTCCACTGGATGATCTGCGCGCCCGCGGCAAAGGGCTCGCCGGTTCCGTTGTCGCTGCCGTTGGCGATGGCCACCAGTCGCGGCTGGCTCGGCCAGTTGCCCACCGCGGCGAGATCGGTGGCGAACGAGCCCCGCAAGGGGTCCGGCTGCCCGGTCGTGCCCGCCGGATCGGTGTAGTGGTATACGAGCATCTGGCGCGCCGCGGGCCGGTTGAGCTCCGAGAGGAATACCGCCGCGTCGGCCGATTGGCCCGAGAAGAAGTTGATCCAGTACTGGATGCCGAGCGGGATGTTGGCTCCCAGGTGCGGCACGTCGAACGAGAGGAACGTGCGCACCGCGTGCGGCATGCCGTTCGTTTCCATGTAGGCGAGCGCGTAGCGGCTCACGAGGCCGCCCATGCTGGCGCCCGCCAAGGAGAGACTCACCTGCGGACCTACCCTCGCCTGGACCTGCTGGAGCAGGTCGACCAGGACGAACGCGTTTCGCTGCAGGTAATCGGTCGCGTCCGTGAAGTTGAGCACCACCGCGTCGTAGCCGTCCGCGCGAAGGTTCTCGATCAGGTTCTCCCCGTTGAGCAGCGCGTAGAGCTCGTCCCAGTTCATGCTGTTGTCGAGATCGAAACCCTCCACGACGACGGCGGGGTTCACGAGCTCGGTATGGCCCGGCGCGAGGTACACGTAACCGTCGCCGGTCGCGGTGCCGCCCAGGTACGGGATCGTTCCCGCGGCATGGATGGTGTCGTCCGGCGCCGGAGTCGCGAGGGCGCGCACGGCGAACTGGAACGCGGCCTCCACCGTTTCGCCGTTGGTGGTGGCGCGAAGGCGAAGGGTCTTGGTGCCCGTTGCGACGTAATGCGCGGTGAGCGGGCGATCGAAGCTCACGGCCCGGAACCCGAGCCCGTCGTCCAGGTCGGCCTGAAGCCGCGGGGCCGCTCCTTTCCGATTGGACACGAAGTCGTCGCGGTCGAGCACGAATCGCACTTCGCTGCCGCGATAGGTCCACTCGTGCAGCGCGGCTGCCGCGAATGCGGTCTCGAGCGTGAAGGCATCGCCCGTTCCACGCACGAGGTGCCCGCCGCGATTCTCGATCGCACCGCGCTCCAAGGCGTCGGAACGAATGCGCTCGTAGTCGTCGAGGACCACCGCGAGCGGCACGGCAGCAAGGCGGTTCCGGGCCCGCTCGATCAACGCGTCGGCGGAAGGGCGCTGGGTGGGGTCGGCCGATGCCCGGCGCAGCTCCTCGTAGATCTGCCGCCACAGGCCTCGCGACGCCACCGCTCGCCCGTCCCCCTGGAAGCGGTCGATCCCGGAGAGAGGCAACACACGGTCGTAGAGGACGCCGGTCTTGAGATCACTGGTATCGAGACGGCTCAGCGATGCTCGAAGCCGGTCGTCGACGGCGCTGGCGAACGCCCGGCCTGCTGTCAGGAGTCCAACCAGGACGAGGGCGGCACACGCCACGAGGGAGCGAAGACGTCGATGCGGAGCCACGGCGCGGAGCAAACAGTCTCCTAGCGAGAAGCTATGAGATGGGGATGGCTTGACGGACCTACACTCATTATATCATGGGCCGACAGCCTCGAAGTCAGGGCGATTCAGGGCGACGAATCCGGTACAGCACATGCCGTCGTAGCGGATGCCCTTTGGGCAGAAGCGGATGATCGAAATCGTCCCGCGGATCGTGCGTCATCCCCAGCTTCGTCATGATGCGTCGCGAGCGGACGTTCGCGGGCACGGTCCACGACAGGATCTCGTCGAGGCCTACCGTTTCGAATCCAAAGCGCAGCGCGGCCTCCGCGCCCTCCGTCGCGTATCCCCTGCCCCAGAACTCGGGAGCCAGCCTCCATCCGATCTCGACGCACGGCGTGAACCGGGTGCGAAAGGAAGGCCGAAGCAGGCCCACGTAGCCCGCGAAGGTGTTGTCCTCCCGAAGCTCGACGGCCCAGAGTCCGAAGCCATTCGTCTCGAAGCTCGCGTCCACCCGGGCCATCATCGCCTCGGTCGCGCTACGGTCGAGAAGCGTGGGGAGGAATTCCATGACGCGCGGGTCCGCATTCATGGCGGCGAAAGGATCGAGATCCGCGGGCTGCCATCTGCGAAGGCGTAGCCTCGGCGTGAGGAGCTCGGCCACGCTCAGCCGACGCAATCCTGAGGGCAGTCCCCCTCGGCGCCTCGCTCGATCTGGAGCGTCGCATGGCAGATGCCAAATCGATCGTGCAGCTCGTGCGCAATTCTCGTCAGGTCTTCGTCCCGGGTCTCGCCTTCGGGAATGACCAGGTGCGCGGTCAGAGCGATCTCGCTCGTGCTCATGGCCCACACGTGAAGGTCGTGCACGCTCTCTACTCCCGGCAAGTCGCAGAGGAAGAGCCTGACCTCGTTCGGCACGATCTTCTCCGGCACGGCGTCCATGACCAGGTTCACCGACTCGCGGAAGAGTCCCCATGTGCCGAACGCGATGATGAGCGCGATAGCGATGGCCACCACGGGATCGATCCACGCAAGCCCGTACCAGCGCATCAGGAGCCCGGCCACGACAACACCGAGGGACACCGCGGCATCGGCCATCAGATGGAGGTAGGCCCCGCGCACGTTGAGGTCCTGGCGGCGTCCCGACAGGAAGAAGAGCGCGGAGACGCCATTGACCACGATCCCGATGGCCGCGACCGCGATGACCGTTCCGGTCGTGACCGGGTGCGGCGATTGGAGGCGGCGAATCCCCTCCCACATCAGCCCGCCGACGACGACCAGGAGGATGACCGCGTTCGTCAGTGAAGCGAGGATGGTCGAGCGGCGGTAACCGTACGTGTGGCGCGTCGTCGCCGGCTGGGTCGCGAGACGGGCGGCGCCCCAAGCGAGGGCCAGCCCCAGGACATCGCTCAGGTTGTGCCCGGCATCGGAAACCAGGGCGAGCGAGTGGGACACGACACCGAACGACGCCTCGGCGATCGTGAAGCCGAGGTTGAGCAGGATGCCGATGAGGAACGCCCGGGAGAAGTCCGCCGGAGCGTGAGCGTGGCTATGATCGTGTCCCTGCATGGAGCTGCCTCTGGATCCGTGACGAGCGCCGCCCGGCGCCGCCGTTCCAGTCAAGCTTACTCGACGGCCGGAAACGCGGGAGGCACTTCCCTCGACGCGTTCCGAGCCTGGGCCACTAAGGAGTGGGCGGCTGCGACTCCATGGTCCGGAGGGAGTATGGAATGGCACTGACCTCCCGGCGGTCGTACCAGCGAAGGACGCGCAGCGCGCGCAGCGTGTTCCAGCGGCTGCGGAAGCCGTCGCCGCGATCGATGGTGAAGTGGACGGCGCCGGGGTGCGTGTTCTCGAGGAGCCACGTCCCGTCCGGCTGCATCTTGGAGCGCACAAGAACGATGGCTTCGTCCATGCGCGCATCGGGAGCGTTCCCTACCGCTCGGAAGTATTCCAGGCCGCGAAGGACGTCGTAGTGCCATCGCGTCGGAAACGAGAGCATCAGGAATGCGGGATCGATCACCTCGCCGGTGCTCTTCCTACGGAATAGCTTCCGTTCGAGCAGATACTCGTCGCCGCGACGGCGAGCCGCGACCGACTTGGCCGACCCTCCGGTTTCCCGCTCGTGCGCCAGCAGTCCCTCGAGGACCCGGATCGTGGAGTGGAAGGAAGAGCGAACCGAGCCGTTCTCGGCTTCACAATTCCAACCGCCGTCCTCGAGCTGCTCCCCCACGAGACGCGCGACGATGCCGTTCACGTCCTGCCCGAAGTAGGATCCCAAAGAAACCGCCATCCCGTTGATGCACGGCTCCACTTCGCCGCTGAAGAAGGCCTGGCCGGCGTGCTCCCAGCGGCTGTGTTCCCGGACCCTGTCCACCGCGGTCCGGACTCTGGGATCGTGGGGATCGACTCCGAATTCCTGTAGAAGGACGAGCGTGGGAGCTGTGGCCGTCCACGGCTGGCCCTTGGGTTTCTCGCCGCCGTCGGCCCTCCGCGCCGGAAAGAGCGCGCCCCCTTCCCACTGGCCGTCCTCCCCCTGCAGAGCGAGGAGCCGCGCGCCCCAGCCTTCGGTGGCCACGCGGGCGCGCTCCGCCGCGACGGTCGCCGGCGACGCGTCGGCCAGGTCGCGCAGGACCTGCCAACGGATGGCCGGATCGGAGTCGAGGAGCCAGTCGAGGACGTTCATGGCCGGGAGTCTAACCTACTCCGCTCCTTGCGGTGAACCGAGCCAGGTGCCAGAGTGGGCCGCATCCGGCCATGCACGATCACTCGGCAAACGAGGAGGCGTCGATGAAGATCGCTGGGCTCATGAGTGGGGTCGTCGGCGTCATGCTCTGCATCGGAGTCGCGGGAGCCGAAGAGGTCACCGTCGTGTCCGACGTGCTCGGGCCCGAAGGGCCCCTGTTCGTGAACGGCAACCTCTACTACGTGGCCTGGACGACCGGCACGCTCTCGAAGTGGGACGGCAAGACCAGCACCGTGCTGAACAGCCGGCCGGGTTGCAGCCACAACGGCCTGGCCCTCTCGAAGCAGAGCACCTTCCTTCTCGCGTGCACCGACGATCATGGCGCGATCCTCGAGCTGGACCTGTCCGGCAAGGAGCTCAAGCGCTGGGACGCCGATGACAAGGGCCGGCCGTTCGCGGGCGGCATCAACGACATCGTCGCCACGGCGGACGGCGGAGCCTACGCGACGGTGTTCGGACCGTATCAGGGCGCGCCGACCGCGGTCGCCGGCAAGATCCTCCACCTCGCCCCGGGCGGCAAGGATTGGGTCCAGGTCGCGGACGACCTCAACTACGCCAACGGAATCGGCGTCTCACCCGACCAGAAGACGCTCTACGTAAGCGAAACCGTCGGGAACTGCATCCTCAAGTTCCGGATCGAGAGCGACGGCTCGCTCAGTCACCGGGAAAACTTCGCTCTGCTGAACGTTCTGGTGCCGAACAAGAACAGCTCCTGGTGGCTGGGGCCGGACAGCATGAAGATCGATGGAAAAGGCGACATGTACGTGGCCCAATGGTTCGGCGGGAAGATCTTGAAGATCGCTCCCGATGGGAAGCTCCTGCACGTGTTCTCCATAGCGGCGGGTGATGGAACGACAAACGTGGCGTTCGGGCCGGACGGTAAAGAGCTCTACGTCACCGTCGTCAAGGACCCCAGCGATCCGCAGGCGAGGGGGAGCATCGTCAAGATTCCAAACGTACCGTGATGCCGTCGCCCTCTACCTCAAACCCACCTTGGCGACGAACGGGGCCCATCGCGGGTCGGAGTGCAGGCTCTGGAGGTGCCAGAGCACGGTGATGGTGCCGATACCGGGGTCGCGTAGATCGTAGGCACGTTCGAGCCAGCGGAATGCTTCGTCCACCCGGCCGCGCAGGGCGTGAATGGCCGCGATCTGGGATGCCCAGTCGTCACCGAGCTCGATCAGCTTCGCATGGAGCGCATCCACTTCCTCGGGCTCACCCCTGAGGTGATGCGCGATGGCGCCGGCATGCAACCGATAGCCGAGCGATCCTTCCTTCGCGATCTCGGCCAGCCCTTCCTCCGTCCGTCCCAGCCGTGCGAGCGTCATTCCCACCAATGAATGCAGGGCAGTCATCCCTGGGCTCAGCTCCAAAGCTCGGAGACAGGCGTCGTGAGCGGCCTCCAGATTGGAGGACCAGCCCTCGACCCTGGCTCGATTGACGTGAACCTGTGCATTCATCGGATCCAGGGCCTGAGCCCGTCGGGCGAGGTCGAGGGCCTCGTCCAGCCATCCCTTGAACCCAAGGTACTGGGACAGGGTGAGCATGGGTTCGCTGGCTCCCGGGGCGAGTGCCAGCGCCCTGCGCGTGTGCGCGATCCCTTCGTCCCAGCGAAAATCCAGATACCCGACGATCACTCCCTTCACGGCGTGCGCGTCCATGAGGCTGTCGTCCAGTTCCAGCGCGCGATCCGCCGCCTCCCTGCAGATTCGCCGATTCTCACTCGCGGATCCGTAGAACCCGACCAGATAGCCGTGCGCCTGCGAGAGCCCCGCCCATGCCGATGCGTCTCGTGGATTCTTCCGGATCGCTTCCTCGAAGAGCGCGATCGCTCTCATGATCGCCGCGTGGGTGTTCTGCAGGAGGAGGTGCTTGCCTCGGAGGACCAGCTCGAAGCTCTCGCCAGTGGACTGGGTCGACTTGCGCTGCCCCAGGAGCCGGACATGGAGTGCCTCCGACACCGCGCGGGCGATGTCGTCCTGCACCGCGAAGATGTCGTCGAGCACGCGATCGTAGGTCTCCGACCACAAGTGGAAGCCGTCTGAGGTCTTCACGAGCTGCGCCGTGATCCGCACCCGGTTGCCCGCCTTGCGGACGGATCCTTCGAGAAGGGTCGCGACGCCGAGCTTCTGCCCGATCTCGCGCAGGTCTTCCTGCCTCCCCTTGAACGCAAACGACGAGGTCCGGCCTGTCACCTTGAGCTCCGGGATCTTAGCCAGGACATTGAGCAGCTCCTCGGACAGTCCGTCCGAGAAGTACTCGTTGTCTTCGTCGCGACTCATGTTGACGAATGGAAGGACGGCGATGGACGGAGACCCGGCCCCGGCGTCGGGCCGTGATGCTTGGAGCTTCTCCTGGATGAGCCCGAGATCGCGGCGAAGCTCGGTTGCGGTCTGATACCGCGGGCGTGGATCTTTCTCGAGGCAGCGCGCGACGATGGGTGCGAGCTCTCGCGGGAGATCACTTCGGATACCCTGAAGCGGTTTCGGCTCGTCACGAAGGATCGCGGTCCCCACGTCGGCCATGGTGCTTCCGGCGAACGGCCGTTGGCCGGCGGCGAGCTCGTACAGGATGATCCCCAGAGCGAAGAGGTCCGAGCGGACGTCGACCGGCTCGCCGCGCAGCTGCTCCGGCGCCATGTACGGAGCGGTCCCCACCACCTGTCCGGACACGGTGAGAGGAGCGTCGAGTGACGCGGTTCGCGATCCCGCGTCCATCGGCCCGGGCGCAATCTTGGCCAGGCCGAAGTCGAGCACCTTCACGCGTCCGTCCCGTGTCACGATGATGTTGGCTGGCTTGAGATCGCGATGGACGATCCCCTTCCCGTGCGCCGCCACCAGCGCGTCGGCCAGCGCGATCCCGATCTCGAGGAGGCGCCCCACGGCAAGGCCGCCGGGTGCGATCTGACGGGCAAGGACCTCCCCTTCCACCAGCTCCATCGTGATGAAACGCGTGCCGTTCGCTTCCTCGATCGAATGCAGGACCACGATGTTGGGATGGTTGAGGCCCGCGGCCATGCGGGCTTCACGCTCGAATCCCGCCAAGCGCTGGGGATCGTGGGCTACCGTCTCGGGAAGGACCTTGAGCGCGACCTCGCGCCCCAGCTTCGTGTCACGGGCGCGATAGACCTCGCCCATGCCGCCGGCGCCGAGGGGACCGAGGATCTCGTAGGAACCCAGCCGATGGCCGGATGTCAGGGGCATGACGGATAGGCTATCGAGAAGCGGGGGCTCTGGCTAGTCTTGGTGCTGGTAGACGCTGCCGAACCATCGCGTGAGGCGGCTCGTTCCGAACACGGACTTCTCGCGAACCAGCATCTCGGACGGCTCCTGGAAGGCGCCCGACGGCTTGGGGCCGCTCAAGAAGTCGACGTCCACGCGGCCCACCTCGCCATGACCGAACTCCACGTAGCAGGCGCCCTGTCCCTTGTAGGCTTCGGGCCCCGCCCCCCCGCGAAGCTGCGCGACGATCGACAGGGCGACGACACGCGCGGCGCCCTCCGCAAAGACGCCGGCCTTGGGTGTGCCCACGCCGTTCACATCCCCCACGGCGTAAACGCCGGGATATCGGGTCTCGAGTGTCTGCTTGTTCACCGGGACCCAGTCGTAGGGGTGCGACGACAGACCGGAATCCACCACCACCTGCGGCACGCGATGGACGGGAACGCCGAGGAAGAGCGCGTACGGCAGCTCCGTTCCGTCGCTCAGCACGGCCACCTTGCGGCCGGGATCGAGCGCCGTCACGAGATTGTCCTTTACGTACCGGATGCCCCGTTTCTCGAAGGCCGCGAGAATCGCCGTGGACGTCTCGGGCGAAGGCGGGATGGGAATGCCGAACGGCATCACCAGCGCGATGTCGGCCGCTTGGCGCCGGCCCCGCTCCTCCAGGAAGTCGTGCACGAGAAGAGCCGCCTCGCTCGGGGCGGGCGGACACTTGAACGACTTCCCGGTGACTCCGACGATGATGGGCCCCCCCTCGAACCGCGGGAGCACGTCGCGCAGGGCGAGCGCACCGGCCACGCTGTAGAACTCGGTGCCTTCCTCCACGAGTCCGGGTGTGGCCGCAAGGTCGTAGTCGGCGCCGAGCGCCACGACGAGGATGTCGGCGTCGAACGCGCCGGCGTCCGTGACCACGCGCTTCCCCGCCGGGTCGATCTCGCGAACGACGGTCTGGAGGAAGCGGACGCCCGGCTTCGCGATGGCCCTGTACGGGTGCTGGACCGCCTTCGGCGGCTGCCTCCAGAACATGGCGTCGAGCTTCGAGAACCCGAAGACGAAGCATTCGGCCTTGTCGATCAGCAGAACGTCGACCGAGTCGCCGAGCGAGTCCGACAGAATCGTCGTCAGCTCCAGCCCGCCGAACCCCGCTCCAAGCACGACCACGCGATGCTTCATGTTCCCTCTTTCTTCGTATTCACGTCCGCCTTAGATTGCATCCATGGTGACCGATCGACGACCTTCGCGTCTCACGCTCCGTCACGAGTATGACGAAAGCAGCCAGCTCGCCGAGATCCAGGTCCCGTCCTCCGATGCACTCGCGTCCTGGGTGGAGCAGCTCGACACCGCGCGCGAGGCGGAGCAGCGCGAGCCCTTGTGCCGGGCCTGCCAGGAGCTGCTCGATTCCTTCGCGCGATTCTACGACGTCCCGACCCCCAGCCTGAACCTGCTCGGGGTGCGTCCGCACCGCACCCACGAGGGCCGGCTGTCATCCGAGACCCTGGGGGATTACACCTTCGCGCTGTCGCGGATCCGGCTCTGGACGCGAACGCCGATGATCCGGAAGTGGACGTCCACGCGGACGATCCTATCCACGCTGTGCCACGAATTCATGCACCACATGGATTCGGTCCAGCTCGGATTTCCGAAGAGCTACCACACGGTCGGGTTCTTCGAGCGGACCCATCGCCTGTATCTCGGCGTCATGGGACAGCCTTACTACCCGCTGGCGTGGCAGGCGCCGGATCGCGACGGCTCCCGCTCGATCGACTGGCCGGAGACCAACCGTCGCCGAGCGAGAGCCCGCACCGCCTAGCTCGTCAGTTCTGCGTCGTGGCCGCCGGGGTCGCCGGACCGTTCGAATTCCACGCGTCGCGAACGTAGAGCCACTTTCCGCCGACCTTCTTGGACACGGAGAAATACCAGCCGCTGTCCGCTACCTTGCCGTCCTTGTCCTTCGCGAACCACGTCCCGGACGACCACCCCGTGTTGCCCGACACGCCACCGTCGGGATTGGCGGCGAGCGACATCACGAGGCCGGTCTTCGCGAAAGCGGCGATGTCCTTCTCGAAGAACGCCTGGATGGCCGCGCGGTCTTCCACAGCGGGCGCTCCCGGCGCGTAGATCACGGACTTCTCATCGTAGAGCGCGACCACGTTCGCGACTTCGCCCGCGTTGTACGCCTTGATCCAGGCGTCATCGGCCGCGTGAACCGCAGCGACGTCGGCGGCCGGGCTGGCCTGCGAGGGAATGCTGAAGGTGGCGACGAGTGCGATGGCGAAGATGCCTGCGGCGGCTGCCTTCTTCAGATGGTTCAACGGTCCCCCTTGGTTACGTGTGATCAACGCCAGCCAACCAGGAACTTCCAGTCCGGCACATCTCCGAGTCCAACCTTCGTCTCGAAATAGATCTTCGGTGAGAGCGAGATTCCACCGAGGAAGCTTCCGCCGAAGTCCGTCTCGTCTTCGCCGTCGAAATCGAACCAGTTGAGCGTGAGCCCGCCGCCGGCGTAAGGCTGAAGCTTTGACTTGGTCTTGAAGATGTAATGAAGGTCCGCGTTGCCCGCGATCATCGTGGCGTCGCCGAACCCGACTTCGACGCTCGGGACAAAGACCAGCTGTTCGGCGACCGGCTTGGCCTTCCAGTGGATGCCCGCGACGAAATCATCGGGGCTGAGCGAGAGCCCGCCGTGGAATCCCACGCCTGCGAGGGCGGGAGTGGCGGCGAGGGAAACGAGGAACAAGGCCAAGATCGTCATTCGAAGCACATGGCTCATGGTCATGGACTCCCGGTTGTGGGGTGCACGGCCGTCAAAGACCCAAGACGGGAGACGATAGATGAGGCCCTACTACCCCGTCCAGTTTCGTTCCGTGTACGTGAACGTGCCCTGGGACGCGATTTCCTTCGCCGCTCCCACCATCCCGCCCATCGCGGCTCGATAGAGCGAAGCGGCGAGGCTGATCCGTCGCACTCCGACCGCGG
>Ga0207703_10001089_pt1 | contig 25857 bp, 15 predicted proteins | sample KBSSwiS12_FD_184304 | JGI IMG/M metagenome (GOLD analysis project Ga0207703, IMG submission 184304) | Switchgrass rhizosphere microbial communities from Kellogg Biological Station, Michigan, USA - KBS Switchgrass S1-2 (SPAdes) (version 2) | ecosystem: Host-associated > Plants > Roots >...
GCCCCATGTTGCCGAGTCGATCTTCGAGCAGTGGTTGCAGACGGCCGGGGTGATCCCGGTGCGCTCAGCTCCGCTGCGGCGTGATGGCAGCGGAGTAATCAAAAGCCGCGCGCGCATTGTGTCGCTTAAGACGATTGACGGTCAGACGTTCAATGGGCGAGTGTACATCGATGCCTCCTACGAAGGCGATCTGATGGCCGAGGCCGGCGTGCGCTTTGCCCTAGGGCGCGAAGCCAACGCTGTATTCGGCGAGACACTGAACGGTATCCAGGCCGCCAACGCCACCCACCACCAGTTTGATTTCGACATCGACCCGTACGTCGTACCCGGGAGTTCCGCGAGCGGATTGCTGCCGAGAATTGATGCGGGGCCGCCCGGGACTGACGGTTCCGGTGACGGACGCATCCAGGCCTACACCTATCGCCTGTGCATGACGAAGCAGCCCGTCAACAGGACGCCCATTCCCCAGCCAGCGAATTACGATGCTCGCCAGTACGAGTTGTTGGCTCGCTATCTCGGCGCGGGCTGGCGCGAGTTGTTCAAAAAATTCGATCGCATCCCGAATGACAAGACGGATACCAACAATCACGGTGCGTTTTCCATGGACGACATCGGGATGAACTACGCGTATCCAACGGGATCGGACGCCGAGCGCCGGCGCATCGAGACTGAGCACCAGACTTATCAGCAGGGTCTTCTGTGGTTCATGCAGAACGACCCGCGCAGCCCGCCTGACGTACGGGCAGCAATGCAGCCCTGGGGGCTATGCAAGGACGAATTTACTGACAACGGCAATTGGCCGCACGAGCTGTATGTTCGCGAAGCCAGGCGGATGATGTCGGATTTTGTGATGACCGAGCGGCACCTGCGAGGTTTGCTGCCGACCCCGCGCTCCATCGGACTGGGTTCGTACACCATCGACTCACATAACGTCCGCCGTTATGTGGATGCGCGCGGCTTTGCCCGCAATGAAGGCGATGTGCAGGTGAGTCCCGGCCGATCTTATGAGATCAGTTACGGCGCGATCGTGCCGCGGCGGGAGCAAGCCGACAATCTGCTCGTACCGGTCGCGCTGTCGGCTTCGCACATCGCCTATGGCTCGATCCGGATGGAGCCGGTATTCATGATTCTGGGGCAGTCCGCCGGCGCTGCTGCCGTGTTGGCTGTAGATCACAGGCAGGCAGTACAGGACGTGCCGTATAACTCGCTGCGCGCGCAGTTGCTGCGTGACGGGCAGATTCTGGAGGCGCAGGTAAAATGACATGGAGCACGTTCGTGGGCGCTGTGCTCACGGTTTTGTTGGCGGCACCCGCCTCGGCACAACTCCGCCCACCCAGCGGCGGGAAGGCGGTGGGGGACTATTCACTCCATGACTTCGCCGCGAAATGGATGATGCAGCTCGATGACGTCGCGGAAATCTCGCATTTTGAGGCCGCAAATCGCGCACTCCTTGCGCAGAACGATCCGCGTCCGCGCACCATCTTCATAGGCGACTCAATCACCGAGAATTGGACGCAGCTCGACGCACATCAAACAGCGAATGGGCGGTGGATCAACCGCGGTATCAGTGGATCAAACACATCGCAGATGCTGTTGCGCTTCGAGGTCGATGCAGTCGCGCTGGGACCGCGCGCGATCGTCATCATGGGTGGCACCAACGATCTGCGCGCCTATGAGGGTACGCCAGCATCTGTGGTCGACGGGGCGTTCGCGCGCGTCACCCGCAATCTGACTGCGATGGCCGATATTGCTGCCGGGCGCGCGATCAAAGTGGTGTTGTGTGCGATACCCCTGGTGGGCCGGGACCTGGATCGCATCGCCCGCGACCCTGCCGGCGTGAAGCGGATCAACGCCTGGATCGCTGATTTTGCCCGGCAGCGAGCCCTGGTGTTCGTTGACTTCGGTGAGGTACTGACCGACGGCGACGGCTACATGAAAGCCGAGCTTTCGACCGATGGCATCCATCCCAACCCAGCGGGCTATCGGCAGATGATGCCGCTCATTGAGGCCGCAGTGGCACGGACCGAGGCAGCGCGGCGGTGACAGTTGAGTCATTCGCACTGCTCGCGCTGCTGTCGGCAGCGGCTGCGCCGCAAAGCTGGCCGCTTCAAACGACGCAGCAGATGGGCGAGGTCGGTCCGGCGGACCCGGCCAGGCTACCCGTTGGGCGGGCCCATGATAGAGGGCCGGACGGTGTGATGAAACGGCCTGATGCCACGCCGCGTCTCGTCGCCGCTGGGCCTGGGCATTGGCGCGTGCTCGGCTGGCGCATGGCGGCAGCACCCACCGGCCAGCATCCAGTAGAGGGATGGCTGCCGGCAGTGGTGCCAGGAACAGCTTTGACCACGCTACTCGCCAATCAACGTTATCCCGATCCGGCGTACGGCCTGAACAATTTACTCATTCCCGAGACACTTGCGCGGCAGGATTATTGGTATCAGACCCTGCTGACCTTGCCGGCGCAGGCGCGCGGTCGGTTCGCGTCTTTGGTATTTGAAGGGGTCAACTACGCTGCCGAGGTGCGGTTGGATGGACAGCCGCTGGGCGATTTAAAAGGCGCCTTCCGGCGCGGCCGGTTCGGGCTGCCGGAATCAGTTGCTGACGGTCGACCGCATCGATTGGAGGTGCGGGTATCGCCTCCACCTCACCCTGGTTTCCCTCAAGAACAAACACTGAAAGACGGGCCTGGAAACAATGGAGGCCAACTGACGGTCGACGGTCCTACTTTCGTAGCGACCGAGGGCTGGGATTGGATCCCAGGCGTGCGCGACCGCAACACCGGACTCTGGCAGGATGTGATGCTCACGGTCTCCGGACCGCTGCGCATTGGGGATGTTGATGTCCGCACGACGCTGCCGGGTGCTGACAACAGCGTCGCCAATATTGACATTGAAGTTCCCATTGTAAATCAGACCGCAGGGTCGCAGCGCGTTGTAGTGCGCGCGGCGTTCGACGATGTCGTAGTCAACAAAACTATTGTTGCGGCACCCGGTGAGACGACCGTTCGTTTCGGCGCCGATGAGTTTGTTGCTCTGCACGTAGTACGGCCGCGGTTGTGGTGGCCCAATGGCTACGGCGAGCCCTTTCTGCACGCCCTGCGTGTCACGGTCACAACTCCGGCTGGTTCGTCAGACGTGCGCTCTATCCGCTTCGGCATGCGCGAGGTGGCCTACGAGTTGACGTTGAATCGGGCCGGAGTGCCGCACCGTTTTCTGTACCGTCCATCACTCGCTGCCGGCCGGCGGCTCATCGCAACCGACCATTCCAACCTCCGGCCCGTTGACGGCGGTTGGGCGCCGACCTGGATCGACGCCGGGCCGGGTGGCGCACTGATCGATCAGCCCGAAACGTCCCTTGCGCCCCACCTGGTGATCCGAGTCAACCACGTGCCGATTGCGGTACGAGGCGGCAACTGGGGCATGGACGACTGGCTAAAACGCGTCGAGCGGGCGCGGCTGGAACCCTTCTTCCGCCTGCATCGCGATGCCAACCTCAACACGATCCGCAACTGGGTGGGTCAAAGCACGGAAGAGGCCTTTTATGCGCTTGCGGATCAGTACGGGTTGATGGTCCTGAACGACTTCTGGATCTCGACCCAGGACTGGAATGGAGAGCCGGCCGACGCGGCCCTGTTTCTGGCCAACGCGGCCGATGTAGTCGGCCGATACCGCCACCACCCGTCGATCGTGCTATGGCTGGGGCGCAACGAAGGTGTCCCGCCTCCCGCAATCAACACCGGATTGGAAGAGATCATCCGCACCGTCGACGGGACGCGTTACTACACGCCAAATTCCCGCTTGATCAACATGGCCAACAGCGGCCCCTGGGACTATCAACCACCTGAGCTGTATTTCACCAAACTGGCGCAGGGTTTCTCGACCGAGATCGGCACTCCATCCTTTCCGACCCTCGAGGCTTTCACGGCGTTCGTCCCTGCAGCTGACCGGTGGCCCGTGAGCGACACGTGGGCATACCACGATTGGCATCAGGCAGGCGGGGGAGATGTCGCGCCGTTTATGGCCGCAATGCAGCGGCGGCTGGGCGCCCCGACATCGCTGGCAGACTTCGAGCGCAAGGCGCAACTACTCGAGTACGAAGCGCACCGGGCGATCTTCGAAGGAATGAATGCAGGCCTGTTTACTCGCAATAGCGGCCGCCTGCTGTGGATGAGTCAGCCAGCCTGGCCGAGTACTCATTGGCAGATGCTGAGTCATGACTATGACACCCACGGGGCTTTCTGGGGAGTGGCGCGGGGTGCAGAGCCCATTCATGTGCAAATTGCCGCGGATACCGGCGCTGTTCAGGTGGTCAACAGCCTGCCCCACGAGTTGACCCACCTTGCGCTCGATATCGTCGCGGTCGACCTGGACGGACGTCCGTTGATCCAACGATCGCTGCAATTGGACGCTCCGGCATTGGCCACGATCGATGTGCTGCCGGAACTGCTACCCCGCGCGGATATTGATCAGCACGGTGCGATGATTGCACTCACGCTCTCCGGCGCCTCCGGCGCAATTTCTCGCAACGCCTATTGGAAATCGGCGGACGTCGGCCACGGCGAGACCGTGCTCGCCAACATGCCCATGGCAGTCGTTACTGCCACCCTGGGCAAAAGCGGCGAAGCCCTTCATGCGACTTTACTCAACCACTCATCGGTACCCGCCTTGTTGGTGAAACTCACTGTGCGCAGCGTGGATGGACGGCGTGTGCTGCCTGTCTATCTGAGCGACAACTACATCTCGCTGCTGCCGCGTGAGCGGCGTGATGTGACGATCGCCTGTGCCAATGCATGCCCGTCATTAACACTGGGCATACGCGGCTGGAACGTGAGATCCAGCGACGGAGAGGTGCAGCACTGAACCATCGAGAGAGCAACGACAGGGAGAAAGCAACATGAAATGCCGTTTCACGTCCACCGCAGCAGTCGTAACCTGGTTGCTGGCCGCATTGGCAACACAGGCGGCGGTCGCCGCCGTTACCGATTCAATCACCATCACCTCAGCCAACGCCGTTCCGCGGCCCACATTGGGCTTCGGGATGAACTGGCCGCCTTACTGGGACAAGCCGGCGAACTATGATCCTGCGACCAACCCGCGAGATCCGCTGATACTCAGTGATGCTGAATGGCTGACGGTGCTCAATCGCGTCAACTACCTGGACAACTCGACCCTGCGGGTAATGGTGTTGCCGGGCTGGATCAACCCGACCGCAACGGCCGGTGGGAACGTTTATGGCGATACTGGTATGGTGCATGCGATGTATCGCAACCTGGATTACGCCAAGACTCGCAATATCACCACCGCAGTCGGCTACTGGGATGCGCGTCAGCCGTTTGACGGTAACGAAGGAAGCGCCACTTACATCCAGTCGCTCGGCGATCTCGTCGACTATCTCGTCAACACCAGGAACTACACGAATATCAAGTACGTCATACTGACCAACGAACCGCAGCATCGCTTTGCGAGCTACTCCGAGTATCGCTCGGCGGTGCTCGCCCTGAACACCCAGCTGCAGCGGCCGTCGCTGGCAGGTAAGGTCTCCATAATGGGGCCGGACGTGGGGAACGATGGTACGAGTTGGTTGACCTCGGCCGCCACCGACCTGTCCACGGTGTTGGGATCTTACGAGTGGCACGATTACCCACCGGGCCAGAACGACATCAAGAGTACTTTCGCTGGCTCACAGCTCAAAACACTGCAGCAGAATATCGGCACGGCGGACCCGGGCTCCACGGCGAAACCGCTGGTTCTGGGCGAGATGGGGTGGTTCTTCGGCGTCACCAGCGCCGACGATCAACCCAACATTACTACATTTCAGTACGGCCTGGAGGTGGGTGACCTGGGCATCCAGGCTGCGCGCAACGGGTGGTCGTCGATCGCCTGGTACCTGGACGACCAGACCAACGACCGGCTGTGGGGCATGTGGGACATCAAGAACGCACCTGCAATCCGGCCCTGGTTCTACAGCTGGTCGATGTTGACCCGTGGATTCAGGCCGGGGATGACCTTGTACAACCCGACTGACCCCACCGACCTGCGTATCCTGGCCGGCAAGATCGTAGTCAGCGGCGTCAACCGCTGGTCGATCGCACTCGTCAACAGACGAGCGACCGACGCAGTGGTCAATGTCACAATCGGTGGCGAAGGCGGGGTGACCCTGTCGCGTTTTGTCTATAATCTCAATACCCGGCCGACGGACGCCAATGGCTTTCCGGTGCCGGTCGATCAGGTCAGTGGAAATCTGGGCGGTGGCGTGCAGCTGGCCGTTCCGGCCGGTTCAGTCATTGTGGCCACCAACATCCCGCAATCAACCAACATCGATGATTCGATGGTGGGCGGTGGACTGAATCGCTGGAGCTACGTGGGCACCTGGGGTGTCAATAACGCGGCGATGACCAATGAATACAACCGCAGTACGACATTCAGCGACAACGCCAATGACACCGCCAGCGTCACATTTTTCGGTACGGGATTGAACCTCTACGCCCATCGAGGAACCGGTGGTGGTGATGCCGCCGTCAGTGTGGATGGCGGCGCGGAGACCACCGTCAGTTTCTACAATGCGACCCCCGACGGTAATGTCAAGGTGTGGGGCACAACCGGCTTGAGCGTTGGCCAGCATACAGTTCGCGTACGGGTGGCGGGTACGCACGTGCCGGAAAGCACCGGTACCTATGTGTCGGTTGATCGACTCGAGGCGTTGAACTGAGGGGGGCCGCGCCGACCGCGAGTCCCGGTGGGGCGGGCGTTACGGCCGACGGCACGTTTCCGGCGGCCTGAGAGAGGCGAAATATTTTCGCTCGGACCCGTAACCGATTGCTGCGAAAACGCTCTTCTAGGTTATAGGGCGCCGATCCGGGTTCGGGAGGACATTGTTGCGCGTCGAGGATCCTCAGACATTCGTGGCCGATCTTGCGGCAACGCACGGAGATCAGCTCCGGCGGTTCCTCGTGGCCCGCCTGCGCAATCCGGCTGACGTACCCGATATTGTCCAGGAAGTGTATTTGCGCATGCTCCGCATCCCGAACATTGAATCGATCCGCTCACCTGAAGCCTACCTGTTCACTGTGGCACAGCACGTCGTTCAGCAGCATACGTTGCGCCAGACCGCCACACCGCCATCGGTGGAGCTCACAGAGATGCTCGACATTCTGTCAGCCCCACCCGAGATGGATCCCGTTCTGGCTACCGAGGCCGCGCAGTGCGTCGAACAGTTGCAGGGAGCCATGGAAGAACTCTCTGCCAAGGTTCGCGCCACCTTCCTGATGCACCGACGGGACGGACTCTCGTTCGACGACATCGGGACCCGGTTGGGCATCTCGCGTCCGATGGTCAAGAAAAACCTGATGAAGGCGCTGATGTACTTCCGTCAACGCCTGGAAAAAGATCAATAGGAGGGCACAATGGAACGCCCGGTGCGACCCGACTTCAACACCCAGATCCACGAAGAAGCCTGCGAATGGTTCATTGAATGTAGGGCCGGCGATCTCGATGGCGCGGCCCGGGCCGAATTTGATCGCTGGCTGCGAAAATCTCCGGAACACCTGAGTGCCTACCTCGAGATCGCCGCTATCTGGAATGAGGGGCCCACGCTCGATCCAGGCAACCGATGGGATCTCGACACCCTGATCTCGCAGGCCTGCGAAGAGCCTGGAAACATCATTGCGCTCGAACGAAGGCCCAGGTCGCCCGCCCCGGCGCAGGAGCCTGAGAGGGCTCTCTCGAACGACAATCAAGAGACTCGCGGGCTACTCGGTGCGAATGCACTCGAGCCACAGCGCGGTAGAAAGCACGCCCGGCGGCGCCTGGTTTCGATCGCCGCCTCTATTACACTCGTAACGGCCGGACTCGCCACGTACCTGCTCGCCTCTGGAGGCGTGTATGCAACCACGGTCGGCGAGCAACGCTCGCTCGCGCTCGCCGATGGTTCAACCGTACAACTCAACTCCCTGTCGAGGATCCGCGTCCGGTACTCCGATCACGAACGGATAGTCGAGCTTCTGCAGGGCGAGGCACTCTTTCGCGTCGCCAAAGACGCCGCACGACCATTCGTTGTCCGGAGCGACAAAACACGCGTGCAAGCAGTTGGAACGCAGTTCGATGTGTATCGCAAAGTGGACGGCACCGTCGTCACCGTTGTCGAGGGCAGCGTCGCCCTGAGCGAAGGGCACGGCGAGTCCGAGGGAAACAACCCACCGAACCAGGGTTCAGGCACCGCACTTCCTGCCGCAATCGTTCTCGCCGCCGGTGAGCAGATCACAGTCACTCCCAAGGCCGCTCGAAGAACGCCCCATCCCAACGTGGCCGGCGCAACCGCCTGGACGCAACGCCAACTCGTTTTTGACTCTGCTTCCCTCAGCGAAGTCGCGGGCGAGTTCAACCGCTACAACGAACGCAAACTCGTCATAGATGCGTCTGCGCTCGGCACCCTGCACATCAGTGGTGTTTTCTCCTCCACTGATCCTGCATCCCTCATCCGCTTCCTGCGCGACCGCCCCGGCCTGCGCGTCACCGAGACCGCCACGGAGATCCGAGTCGAAAAGGAACCTTAGAAAATATTTACCTACCCGGCGGTAACCGATTGCGCACGAAATGCTCTTCTAAAGCATGAGCCCACCGAAAATCTGCACGGCGGGCCTGAAAAACCTGCTCAGAACAGGAAGGGGTCTCATGCGCGTTACCGTTATTGCCTGCGCCGTTTGCATGACCATTGTCGGACTGTCCATGGCCGACGACGTTCGTGCTTCGATCAAACAGCCGACTAACATTCCGGCACAGCCCCTCGGCCCGGCTCTCTCGAGCCTTGCCAGGAATCGCGACTTTCAGATCGTCTATGTGTCCGAGGACATCGGTGATCGCCGCACGGCGGGCGCCATAGGCGAATATTCGCCCGAGGAAGCCCTCAAACAACTTCTGCGCGGCACGGGACTCACCTATAAATTCCTGGATGAACGAACCGTCACCATAGTTCCGCCCGAGCACGCGGCCGGCGCAAAACCGTTGGCCCAGACACGAGGTGAGCCGCAGGCGGATCGATTTCGCCTGGCTCAGACAACTGCTGGACCGGATCAAAGCACTGCTCCCGTAGCACCGCAGGAACCGCAGACGTTGCAGAGGCCGCCGCTGGATCTTCAGGAAATCATCGTCACCGCCACCCGGCGTCCTGAACGTCTGCAAGACGTGCCAATGAGTATCACCGCGTTGTCAGGTGTGGAGCTGGCAAAACGCGGCGATACGAACATCGATGACATCGTCGGCAGCACTCCGGGACTTTACAACCCGGCGCAGGGTCTCGGCAGCGCGAACAACCTGATTATTCGTGGAGTGGCCACCGGGGCAACCGCCACCAACACTCAAACCACCGTGTCGTTCCTGCTCGATGACATCGATCTGAATCCGGGCGCGGCCACTTTCGGCAACGCGAATCCCCGCATTGTGGATGTACAGCGCGTTGAAGTCCTGCGCGGTCCGCAGGGTACGCTGTTTGGCGCCGGCTCCTTGAGCGGCGCGGTGCGCTTTATCTCCAACGAGCCGGATCTCAATGCGTTTTCCGGCTCGCTCGAGGCCACGGGGTCTGCAACTGATCATGGGAGCGGTTCAGGGCAGGTAACCGGGATATTCAACGCGCCTCTCATCCAGGGAAAGTTGGCTGCCCGAGTGGTCGCTTACTCCTTCAATGAGGCCGGCTGGGCCGACAGCGCGTCGCGGAATCGTACCAATGTCAATGGTTCGCATACTGACGGTGTGCGGGTCTCGCTGAATGCGCAGCCGACCGATGAGCTGTCCGTGCTGTTTACGGCGCTGGATGAGTGGACGCATGAGCTGGGCTCCTCCGGAACCTTCTATTATGCGCAACCCGGTCTGCCTGATTATCAATACCAACAGCCTCAATACGCCATTCAATCCTCTGTCACCCGAACGCATGTCTACAATTTGTTGGCCACCTGGCAGCCCGCCTGGGGTACGCTCACCTCGACTACCAATTACTATGCGCGGCCGCTCATCCAGACCCAGGACCTGGGCCCGCTTCTGACGCTGCTCGGAATCACCTCGCCATCCGACAATCCGACGGCGCCGAGCGTGTCCCACAACACCATTCATGACATTTCACAGGAGCTGCGGTACGAGTCACCGCGACTGGGACCGTGGCGATTGACGGCCGGCGCATTCTATCAAAGGATCGCCAGTGATCCGAGACAGGATGTCACCTCGTCTTTCGACTTCGCACCCGTGCTCCTGAGTGGTACCGGAACCGCGGTGCAGTGGCAAGCAGCTCTATTCGGTAGCGCGACTTACACATTCGCGGAGCGCTTCGATCTGACCGCCGGTGTGCGGGTCAGCAAGGATGTCGTTCACTTCACGACCCTGGAGAGTGGTCTGTTGGCGGGAGCCAATACGGTGGGCCACGAAGTTGACAAACCCGTCACACCCCGCGCGGCTCTCACCTTCCGACAGACCAACGACCTGACCTGGTATCTGCAGGCTGCAAAAGGTTACCGGGTGGGCGGACCGAACGTTACGGCAGGAGAGGAGGCGGCTCTGGCCTCATACGGGCCCGACAGTCTGTGGAACTACGAAGTAGGCAACAAGATTCGGCTGCTGGCAGGTGGATTGACTCTCAACACCGCACTCTACGATATCGAGTGGAGCGACATGCAGGTAGGGCTGGTCACGCCGGGGGGCTTCAACTACATCGGCAACGGTGGCAAAGCGCGGATCTACGGCCTCGAGGAGGAGTTGACGCTGCGGCCGACTTCGTGGCTAGAGCTCGGGGGTACCGTCTCGGTTGACCATGCGGCCACGACCTCTGCCGCCGACATCAGCCGGGTGAGTTTTGGCGTTGCAGGGCCGGCGCCGGACTTTGAGCCTGACGCGGCGACGCAGAACGGTGTGTCGGCGGGCTATCGATTACCCGGCTCTCCGGAGCTGCAGGGCTCACTATATGGGGAGGCTCAATTCCACGTGCTCGGGCGCGAGTCCTACCTTCGGATCAGCGGCCAATACATCGGCTCGGCCTACACCGATTTCAACTCGCAGGGACTGAAGTTCGGTGACTTCTTCACTGCCAACGCACGCGCCGGTATCGAGCTGGAACACTTCGAGATCGTCGGATTTGTGGATAACCTGACGAACCGCAACGGCATTGCATCCGCAACCGATCTATCCCTGTTCAATGTCGCCACGGCGTACAGAATTCGGCCGCGCACGGTCGGCCTCACGCTGCGCGCCCATTTCTAGTCTCAGGACGGCCAAACATCATGTTCTATCGAGCAGGCGTTGCCTTGCTTGCGTCGGTTGTCGTAGCGGCTTCGGCTCGAGCGGCCACTACCGTCATCCACGCGGCAACTGACATGATCCAGTCGGAGCCAGCTCACTCGCTCGTCCGTGACGATCTGGAGGCATGGCTCGACGGCTACATGCCCTATACGTTGCAACGGGCCGACATTGCGGGGGCTGTTGTTGTAGTGGTGAAAGGCGGCGAAGTGCTACTTCAGAAGGGGTACGGATACGCCGACCGGGAGACCCGTCGTCCGTTTGACCCGCAGAACACGCTGTTTCGGCCGGGCTCGATCTCCAAATTGATCACCTGGACCGCGGTGATGCAACTCGTCGAGGAACACCGCGTCGACCTCGATCGCGATATCAACAGCTATCTCGACTTCAAAATTCCACCTTTCAAGGGTCAGTCTGTCACCTTGCGGAATTTGATGACTCATACGGCAGGTTTCCAGGACAGCCTCAAAGATGTGGTGTCAGCCAACGCGCATCCGCTCGCGCTGGGCGACTTTCTGAAAAAGCGGCTGCCGGAACGGATCTTTCCGCCCGGACAGATCACGGGCTACTCCAACTACGGCGCTGCGCTGGCGGGCTACGTTGTCGAACGTGTGTCCGGACAGAGGTTTGAGGACTACGTAGAGCAGCATATCTTCCTGCCACTCGACATGCGCCACACGACCTTCCGGCAGCCGCCACCGGCCTCGTTCACGCCTTTGATGTCGAGCGGGTATATTGCTGCAGCGGATGGGCGCAAACCTTATGAGACGCTTGCCACGGGGCCCGCTGGCGGTGCGGCCACCAACGCCCCGGACATGGCGAAGTTCATGATCGCTCATCTCAGGAACGGCGAATATCAGGGCCATCGCATCCTGCAGCCCTCGACAGCGCAAGCGATGCACGACACCGCGTTTACGACCGCCAGCCCCGTACTGAATCGCGTGGCGCTGGGCTTTATTCAGTCCAACCGCAACGGGCATCGGATCGTCGGGCACGATGGCGACACGCGATTTTTCCATAGCTCGCTGCTGTTGTTTCTCGATGACGACGTGGGATTGTTTGTGTCCTTGAACAGCGCCGGACGCGCGGCCGACACGTTTGATATTCGCAAGATATTGTTTGAGCAATTCTCCGACCGTTATTTTCCGCCGCCGGCGGTGGACGTGGTTTCCGGATCGACCCGGGACGGGCCAGTGCCGCTGGCGACTGCCAGGGCTCACGCCGCGCTGATGGCAGGACAATATGACGGCTCGCGCCGGGAAGAGACCACCTTCGCCTCCTTCGTCACCTTGCTCAGTCAGGTCACTCTATCTGCGGATGACCGCGGCCGACTCCTGACCTCGTTCACGAAAATCGACGGTGAGCCAAAGTCTTTCGAGGAAATCGCCCCTTTTGTGTGGCGAGAAATCGGCGGACAGGACCTGCTTGCGGCGAAGATCGTGAGTGGCAAAGTGTTCATCTGGGGTGATGGGGACGATCCCACAGGCGTGTACACCCCCACGCCGGCATGGCGGCGGGCGACATGGTTGGCGCCGCTTCTTCTGTTCTCTGTCATTGCGCTGGTTGTGACGGCTCTCGCGTGGCCCATTGTATCTGTCGCTCGCCGAGGTTACCGCGCGGCAGTCCCCTGCGAGGGTGCGGCGAGGCGAGCTTACCGCTGGGCTCTCATCGCCGCGGCTTCACAGAGCGTAGTCATCGCTGCATGGCTGGCCATCATCTTTGGAATGATGGCGACTTTCTACATCACGTGGCTGCCGTATTTCGTCAGCTCGTCGATGGAGAAGTGGATTTTCATCGCCCATTTGCTGAGCGTGTTGATTCTCCCTCTTGCCACGCTCGTCGCACTGTGGAACGTATGGGTAACGCTGCGGACGCGCGCCGGATGGCGCGGTGCATTCTCGGGGCTCTGGAGTCTGGTGATCGCAGCGAGCTCGGTTACGGTTCTCTACGTCGCCGTGATCTTCAACTTCATTGGGTTCGGAGTAGCATTCTGATGGCCGGGAAAGCGACCAGGACGGCTCTGCGGATCGGCAGTTGGATGCTCCTCACGGCCTCGTGGGCGGGGGGTGCCTGTGCGGACCCGTACTATCCGCCTTTCGGCCTCGACCTCAGCGCCCTCGACCGCACGACGAGACCGGGAAACGATTTCTTTCAATATGCCAATGGCCGCTACCTTGCGCGCATCGTCATCCCTCCCGATCAGTCGATGATGACGCGCCGTTCTGACATTACTAATCGGATTGACGCGCATCTGCATCTCATTCTGGATGAGGCGGCGCAGAACGTTGCTCCGGCGCCCGCGGACCTGCGTGGCAAGGTCGGTGCGTTCTATGCCGCTTTCATGGACGAAGCGACGATCAATCGAATCGGTGCCCGAGCGATCGATCCGGAGCTCGAGGCGATCCGCAAAGCGCCGGACTCCGCGGCGCTGGCTGTTTTGATGGGGCGCTCGACCGTCGACTTCTATCCCAGTCCCTTCGCCGTTACGATCGACGTGGATCTGAAACATACGGATCGCTACGCGGTGTATCTGTCGCAGTCGGGCCTCGGATTGCCGAGCATCGATTACTACACGACGGCGGATTTCGCGGCACAGCGCGCGGCTTATCGTGCATATGCGCAGAAGCTGCTGACGCTGATCGGATGGCCTGCGCCCGGTGATGCCGCACAGGCTATGTTGGATTTTGAAATTCGCATCGCCGGAGCGAGCTGGACCGAGGTTGAGCAACGCGATCCGACCACGCAATACAACCCTGTCACCCCCGCCCAGCTCGCAGCTCTCGCGCCCGGTTTCCCGTGGCGCGAATACCTGATCGGCGCCCATTTGAGCGACAAAACCTCACTCATTGCCACGCAGAATACCGCGTTGCCTAAAATTGCCGCGGTCGTCGCGCATACGCCGCTGGAAGTGTTGAAGGCGTGGATGGCATTTCGTGTCGCCGACGACGCCGCGACCTATCTTCCTGCGGCCTTTGCGGATGCCCGCTTTGCATTTCGTGGCGGTGTGTTGGAAGGTGAGACGCAGCAACAACCGCGATGGAAGCGCGGGATTGCCGCGGTAGGCGCCGCCGATTGCAGTTATGCCGTGCACAGTTGTTTTGGCACACTCAAATGGGCTGTCGGCAAACTGTATGTCGCGCGATATTTTCCACCGGCTACCCAGGCGACCATCGAGTCTTTGGCCGTGGAGTTGAAGACCGCATTCCGGCATCGGCTGGAAACGAATACCTGGATGGGAACCGCAACCAAGGCTGAGGCGGTCAAAAAACTCGACGCGACCTCGATCAAGGTCGGGCATCCCGACCGCTGGCGCGACTATAACGGTGTTGTCATTCGACGGGACGATCTGGCGGGCGACGTGCGCGCGGCTGCAGTAGACGACTGGACGTTTGTCGTCGCGCGCAGCACTGGGCCGGTGGATCGTAGCGAATGGCTGCTCGCGCCGCAGGCGAACAATGCCTATAACGGCTCGTTCAACGACGTCGTATTTCCTGCGGGCATCCTTCAGGCGCCTATCTTTGATGCAGCTGCCGATCCTGCGATCAACTTCGGCGCCGCAGGCGCGGTCATCGGTCACGAGATGACGCACGGCTTCGACGACGCAGGACGTAACATCGACGCGGGCGGTGCGTTGCGCGATTGGTGGACGCCGGCCGATGCCGATGCGTTCAAGGCACGTGCTGCAGCGTTGGGGGTGCAGTATGCGCAATACGAACCCGTACCCGGTGTCCACATCAATCCCCAACTTACGATGGGCGAAAACATTGCCGACCTCGGTGGTCTCTCGATCGCACTCGATGCCTACCACGCATCGCTGCACGGCAAGTCAGCCTCCGTGCTCGGCGGACTGACGGCAGACCAGCGCGTGTTTTTGGGCTGGGCGCAGGCCTGGGCGGGAAAGTCCACGAAGGCAGAGATCAAACGCCTTACGGCCGGCGATCCACACAGCTACCGCAAGTATCGCGTGAACGGCGTGGTTCGGAATATTGACGCCTGGTATGCGGCGTTCGGCGTGAAAGTCGGTGACACATACTATGTCGCGCCGGATAAACGAGCTCGTATCTGGTAACTAACGGAGGCTCCGCTCCGCGCGTGTAACTCTGATCACGGACAAGCTCAACAGTCCCGCAGAGGCGAGGGCGACTGCTGCGATGAGCGCGAAGAATGCCGCATGGCTCAGCGGCATCCACAGAGTACCCAGCCAGCCGGCGAACAGGTTCCCCAGGAATCCAGCGAAGTACCAGGTCGCTATTGAAGTCGCTGTAAATCCTCCTGGTGCCAGCCGCCCGAACAATCCGAGTCCTACAGGAAGGATGTACAACTCGCCCGCGGTCATGACGACAATGAATGCGGCCAGATATACCCAGCTCACGTGTGTCCCTTGTTGCTGTGTCCACAACGCCAGGGCGGCAATCGAAAGATACGAGATCGCGATGACCACAGCACCGATCACCATCTTGAGTACCGACGGCGGTTCACGGTCCCGGGTGGCCAGGCGGGTCCATCGAGCCACAATGACTGGCGTCAGTGCGAACACTGTCAGTGGATTGAGTGATTGAAACCAGGTAACAGGGATGGAGAAGGTCGCCGTGATCGCCCGATCGACGCTTTGATCTGCCCAGATTGAGAGCGTGTTGCCGAGCTGCTCATAGGCACCCCTGAATACGACGATGGCTCCCACGATGGCCAGTAGAAGCGCGGCGCGCTGTTTGAGGTCCCGAGCTGAGGCGACTGTTGCTTTGGCGTGACGAGCTTTGCTGGGCAGCGGGTCGGGAGGAAGATACCGATTGCCCGATATGTACGTTGCCAAGGCAATCATCATGCCCAGGCCCGCGATCGCGAAGCCCCAATGGAAGCCGTATATTTCGCCGACCGTCCCGACGACTATCGGCGCCGCGAGGGCACCCAGGTTGATCCCCACATAGTAGAAGTTGTAGGCGGATTTGCGGCGCGGGTCGTCCGGGGCGTATAGACTGTCAATTTGACTGGGAAGGCTCGGCAGAAACAGCCCGTTGCCGACGGCAATGGTCGCAAGCGCAGCTAACAGCCAGCTCTCGGAAGCCATCATGAAGTGACCTGCCGCCATGATTGTCCCGCCCGCAATCACGGCGGTGCGCCGGCTCAACCAGCGATCGGTGATGACGCCGCCGAAAATCGGCGTCAGGTAGACCAGTGCCGCATAGCAACCGTAGATCCAGGAAGCCTGCGCTTGGCCGATGGCCAGTTGCTTGGTCATGTACAGAACCAACAGCGCGCGCATGCCGAAGAAGGAGAACTGATCCCACATCTCGGTGAGGAACAGGATGGTCAGGCCGCGCGGCTGGCCGAACCAATCAGTCCGAGTAGTGATAGCCATGGACTGGACTGCGGCTAACCGTGACACTGTGCAGGCCAGCCCCAGAGTCCTTCGGGTGCGCTGACGTACCCATGGTCATAGATGACCGGTGGCGTGCGATCACGCTGCAGGAACAATGGCCCGTCCAAATCGACAATGTCACAGTGTTGGCCGACGAGGAGCGCCGGCGCCATGGCCAGCCCGGTGCCGCCCATGTTGCCCACCATGACGCGCAGGCCCAAGCGGAGGCCTTCCTGAACCATTAACAGTGCTTCGGTGAGACCGCCGCACTTGTCCAGCTTGATGTTCATGACCTGGAACCGGCCCACGAGACCCGGAATGTCCGCAAGTGACTGCACGCTTTCGTCGGCAGCCAGCGGAATCGGTGAGTAGAACCCATCGAGCTGATATTCGTCGCCACGAGGGAAGGGCTGCTCGATCAATGCGACGCGAGCCGCTGTCAGGCACGGCAGCAGCGCGGCCAGGCTTTCGCGAGTCGAGCCTTGGTTCGCATCCACGGCGATCCAGACATCGGGCCGGGCATTGCGCACTGCGCGGACTCGCGCGGCATCGAATGAATCGCCCAGGAGCTTCAGTTTGATCGCCCGCGCGCCGCGATATTTGCCGACGGCTCCTGCGGCCATCGCCTCAGGAGTGTCAGCGCCCAACGTGTAGGTGGTCAGCAGAGGCACCGGTGCGGGAAGTTCGGCGAGCGCCCAGACCGGTTTGCGGGCCTGCTGGGATTCCAGCTCCCACATTGCACAATCCACTGCGTTGCGCGCGCCTCCCGGCGGCAACAATCCGCGCAACTCTTCGCGGCTGACCCCCGCTTCAATGCTTTCGCGGACGGCCTCAATCTGCCCAATCAGACACTCGGGCAGCTCATTGAGATAGAAGACTCCCGTCGCCTCCCCGCGACCCACATGCACCCCTTCTGACAGCGTCACGACAATGACGGTCAGGCGGGTGAAGGTGTAGCCCGTGATGCGCAAAGGGGAGGATAGCGGCCATTCTTCGCGGGCCACCTGGAGAGTCCGACTCATGCCGCAAACATAAGTCATTAGCGCGCAATTTTCTATAGAGAAACATATTGCGGATAGGAGAAAAGGAGCCGCCCGCTGTTTCTGCTAGGCTCGCCTCTCCATGAGTCAGCAAACCAAGCCCCGTCGCGCCGTAGTCACCCCCGGCGTGGCTTTGAAGTCGCTCCGCACCGGCCGCGGGTGGACGTTGGCCGAGGTCGCACGGAAAACCGGAATTCCGATTGCGACGCTGTCAAAAGTCGAGAATGGGAAGACCGAACTGACGATGGACCGCATGCTGCGGATCAGCGTGGCGCTCGAGGTCAACATCGCCGACCTGTTCGGCTCGCCAACCCGAGAGCCAGCGAAGCACGATCGCGCCCGCCGCAGTATCACGAGACTAGGTGAGGGCAATGTCGTGGCCTCCTCCTATGGCGATTACTGCTATCACGCCCAGGATTTATTGGAAAAGGGGGCCGCCCCGCTCATTGCCACCATTCGGGCGCGCACCCTGGAGGAATTCGGTGAATACCATCGCCACGAGGGCGAGGAATTCCTGTTTGTGCTCGAGGGCGTGCTCTCTTTGCATACCGACACCTATGCACCGGTTTCTCTCCGGAAGGGCGAATCGATCTATTTCGACAGTGAGATGGGGCATGCCTACCTCTGTGAGAGCGAGGAAGCCTGCCGGATCCTTTTGGTCTGCGTGGCGAAGGGTCATGGCGTTCTGCACATGGTCGAGGGTCCACTGGCAGTGGTCGAAGACTCGGTCGTGCGCCGTTTTGCTCCTCGGAAATAAATTTCCCCCAGGAAATATTTGCCCCTAGAATGCCCTCCCATGAGGCCGCTTCGGCGCAGGGGGAAGTACGGGCATGAGCGTGTGGACGTCACGTGAATTCGATAATCACGAACAGGTCTGCTTCTTTTCGGACGCAGAAACCGGGCTGCGGGCCATCGTCGCGATTCACTCCACCTTTCTTGGGCCCGCCGCCGGCGGAACCCGGTTCAAGTCTTATGACACGGAGGATGCCGCGCTCGATGATGCGCTGAGGCTTTCGCGTGCCATGTCCTACAAGTCGGCGCTGGCGGGAATGCCGGTTGGAGGCGGGAAATCGGTGATCATCGGCGATCCCGGCTCCATCAAGACTCGGGCGCTGCTGCACGCCTACGGCCGCTTCATTGACCGCATTGGTAACACTTATGCGACTGGCGAGGATGTTGGTATCACGGTGGCTGACATCGATACTGTGGCCGAAGTTACCCGATTCGTCGGTGGCACTTCGGGAGGAGCGGGTGACCCTTCTGTGCATACCGCGGATGGGTTTGTTCATGGGCTTCGTGCGGTGCTGGAAAGTCGGTTCCATACGGGTTCATTCGAGGGTGTGCGGGTTGGCGTGCAGGGGCTTGGGGCGGTGGGATGGCGCATCGCCGAGCGTCTGCACGCCGGCGGTGCAAAGCTCGTTGTGGCGGATGTCCGGCCGGAGATAGTTGACAGAGCCATCCGGGATTTTGGCGCGACTTCTGTGTCGACAGAGTTGATTCATCAGGCCGACGTGGATATCTACGCGCCTTGTGCTCTGGGCGGCGTCATTACGGAGTCATCCGTCGGCGAGATTCGTGCGAAGGCGGTCGCTGGCGCGGCCAACAATCAACTCGCTGCTGCACGCGCCGGGGCGCTGCTCTCGGAACGCAATATCCTGTTTGCACCGGACTTTGTCATCAACGCCGGCGGCATCATCAGTGGATTGGAAGCAGCTTCGCGCATGCCGGGTCGCAAGCCGATCGAGCTCCCACCGCTCGCAGAGCGTCTCGCTGCGATTCACGACCGGCTCGCGGAGATTTTTCGCCGCTCGCGCGCCGATAGGCGGCCTCCTGAGGTCACAGCCGAGCAGATGGCCAGAGAGATCATCGGACGATAGGCGATGAGTGAGAGCAACGTGTTGGAAACCGTCTCGCTCACCGACAAATATCGACTGGATGCGGATCGCGCGCTCATCAACGGCCGTCAGGCGCTGGTGCGGTTGCTGCTTCTGCAACGGGCTCTCGACCGACGCGATGGTTTAAACAGCGCGGGATTTGTCAGTGGCTATCGCGGCTCACCATTGGGTGGCTTCGATGCCGAGCTGTGGAAGGTTCAGGAAATCCTCCGGGCGAATGACATCCTGTTTCAGCCGGGACTCAACGAAGACCTGGCGCTGACCGCGTTGGCGGGTACTCAGCAGATCAACCTTCTGCCGGGAGCCAGGGTCGCCGGCGTGTTCGGCCTCTGGTATGGCAAGGGGCCGGGCGTGGACCGGTCGGGCGATGCAATCAAACACGCCAACCTGTCGGGCGTGTCCGCCACCGGTGGGGTGGTGCTCGCATTCGGGGACGATCATGGCGGAAAGTCCTCGACCACGGCGCATCAGAGTGAGCTGACGCTGGCGAGTTGGGGCGTTCCCGTCTTGTACCCCAGCTCGGTGGCGGAAATTTTGAGCCTGGGACTGGCGGCTTTCGCGATGTCGCGATTTACGGGGTCGCTGGTTGCGCTGAAGTTGGTAAATGAGACCGCTGAAGGCACCGGGGTCGTGGCGAGCGGCGAGCTGCCTCATTTCCTGAGGCCCGAGATTGCGGAGGCTCCCGGCGGCGTTCACATCCGCCCGGAAGTACTTGCTGTGCAGGCTCAAGATACGCGACTCGTACGGCACAAGTTGCCTCGAGCGCGCGCTTTCGCAAGAGCAAACCGTCTCGATTACCTCGCTTACGGAGCCACCGCGCCGCGTTTCGCGATCGCGACCGCAGGCAAACCTTACGCGGACGTTCTCGCGGCACTGCGAGTGTTAGGTATTGATGATGCTATCGCCAAGCGGATGGGAATTGGAGTCTACAAGATCAGCCTGATCTACCCGTTGGATCCTGTTTCGCTGATGGAGGCAGCAGGACGCGCGGAGGAGATCCTTTTCGTCGAGGAGAAGAAGGCGAACGCCGAGGTGCAGGCCCGAGATATTTTCTACCACCACGAGCCGCGGCCGCGAATAACGGGAAAGACAACACCCGACGGTCAACCGCTGCTGCCCGAGGACCGCGTTCTGGATTGCCTGCTGGTGGCCAATGTCTTGGCGGAGCGGCTGCAGGCCTGTTTGCCTGGACTCTCCGACAGCGAACCTGTTGTGGCCGAAGCGATGACCGCTCTTCGAGCCGCGCGGATCGCCGTCCCGCTGTCACCGCCGGCCGCGATACGTCGCCCCGGCTTCTGTCCCGGCTGCCCGCATAACTCCTCGACGGTAGTACCCGAGGGAGGGGTCGGCGCCACGGGTATCGGCTGTCACGGAATGGTTCGTTTCCATTCGGACCGTTATCCGCTGCCGATGGGTCACATGGGTGCGGAGGGCGCCAACTGGATCGGTGTTGCACCCTTCACAACAACGAGCCATATCTTCCAGAACCTGGGTGACGGCACCTACAGCCATTCCGGCTCGCTCGCCATCCGTGCGGCCGTGGTGGCCGGGGTCAATATTACCTACAAGATCCTGTACAACGATGCGGTCGCGATGACCGGTGGTCAGCCTGTGGAGGGGGGGCTTTCGGTCAGCAGGATCGTGCAACAGGTTCGTGCCGAAGGGGTCACGCGTGTGGTGGTGTTGTCGGAGGATCCGGCGCGCTTCGAGAGTACAGATCCGTTGCCACCGAATACCGAGTTGTACGCCAGAGAAGCGCTCGGCCGGATTCAACAGGAGCTGCGTAGCCATCCTGGCGTCAGTGTGATCGTGTTCGATCAGGTCTGCGCCGCGGAGAAGCGGCGGCGGCGCAAGATCAACACATTTCCAGATCCGGACCGGCGTGTCTTTATCAACGCGGAGGTGTGCGAGGGCTGCGGGGACTGTTCAGTGCAGTCGAACTGCCTCGCCATTCAACCACTCGAGACCGAATTGGGTCGCAAGCGCAGAATCGATCAATCGGCTTGCAACAAGGATATCTCGTGTCTCAAAGGGTTCTGCCCCTCATTCGTGATGGTGGAAGGCGCGCGGCCTCGCCGTGCGGTCGCCGGCAACGCAGATAACTCGCCGCTGCCCGACCCCAACGTACCGGCAATTGGCTCGGGCTTCAACATGATGATCACTGGAATCGGCGGTACCGGGGTGGTCACCATCGGAGCAATCGTGGGCATGGCGGCGAGGCTGCAGGGTTTGGGTGCCAGCCTGTACGACATGACCGGACTCAGTCAGAAGGGGGGGGCGGTTTTCAGTCATGTGCGACTCTCCCCCCGAACGGATGAGGTGCTCCCGGCCCGGATCGGTCCCGGAGAGTCCGATGTGCTGCTTGCGTGCGATGTGATCGCCGCGGTCCATCCGGAAGTCACGAGCACGTTGAAGAGGGGCCACACCCTCGTCGTCGCCAACACGGACATCATGGCGACGGCCGATTTCCAAATACATCGCGACCTGACTGTGCCGCGGGACCGCCTGCTCGAAACGCTGACTGAACTCGCCGGCGCGTCCCCTCGGGCATTCCCCGCAACTCAGCTCGCGGAGCACCTGTTGGGGGACTCGATTGCGGCCAATATCCTCATGTTGGGATATGTGTGGCAGTGTGGCCGCATTCCGCTGACATGGCAGGCGCTCGAGCAGGCCATTGAGCTCAATGGGCGAGCAGTGGAAGCGAATATGAAAGCTTTCCGCGCTGGACGCGCTCAGGCGCTTGCAGAGACTCATGACTCGACGCCCGCACCGCTTGATCTCGACGCGTTTATCGAGCGTCGAATACAGGCGCTGCAAACCTATTGGAACCGCGCTTACGCTGAGCGTTATCGCGATCTCATGCAAGCCGTGCGCGATGCTGCACAGCCACTGGAGGGCGGCGATAGATTCGCGTGGGGCGCGGCTCGCGCGGCCTACAAGCTGATGGCATACAAGGACGAATACAAGGTGGCACGGCTCTACTCAAACGGACAGTTTCGCGATGCTTTGCATCGCGAACTCGAAGGGGTGCGTAAGGTCAGGGTGTACCTGTCGCCTCCGGGACTCGTGGGAATCGATCCGGATACGGGTCGTCACCGGAAGATTGGCGTTGGGAGCTGGATCTTTCCGGTCTTCCGTGTTCTGGCTGCCTGTCGCGGACTTCGTGAAGGACCGCTCGATCTGTTTGGGCGAACCGCGGAGCGGCGCCTGGAGCGTCGGCTGCGGGATGCTTTTCTGGCGCGCTTGCGGACGCTTGCTGCCGAGCTCAACCAAAACAACATTGTGGCGGCGATAGAGCTTGCTGACAGCGTCATGCAGGTTCGCGGCTTCGGCCCGGTGAAGTTGCCAGCCGCCGCCGCGTTGCTGTCGAGGCTCGAATCGAGTTGCCACGTGAGGTCGTATTGAACCCTCGTTCGTCCCTATTTCAGCGGCTGATCCTGCCTGGCTTCGCGCTGAAGGCGGTCGTGATCGGCGGCGGTTATGCGACCGGCCGGGAGCTGGCTGCATTTTTTCTGCCCAGCGGGCCGCGTGGTGGCTCGTACGGGATGTTGCTGAGCATGGTGATCTGGAGCGTCGTATGCGCTCTGACGTTTCTCTTCGCGCTACAAACCCGCAGCCTCGACTATCGGACCTTTTTCCGCCATCTGTTGGGGCGGCTGTGGCCGGCATTCGAGGTGTCATTGGCTTTGGCGTTAATCGTGATCCTCGCGGTATACGCCGCAGCGGCCGGGGCCATCGGAGAGGCTCTTCTCGCGTGGCCCCCACTCGTCGGGTCCGTGCTGCTGGTGCTCGGCATCGCGCTCATTGCGGCGTTTGGCAATGAGGGAGTCGAGCGCCTGTTCAAATATGTGACCTATTTTCTATATGCGACCTATGCCTCGTTTGTTGTTTTGAGCCTGACTCGTTTCGGCACACGCATCATCACGGCATTCGAGGCTCCCACGCCGACGACAGGGTGGGCGAGCGGGGGGCTGATGTACGCCGGCTACAACATCCTCGGGGCGGTCTTGATTCTGCCTGTCGTGCGCCACATGACAGGTCGCCGCGACGCACTGATCGCCGGGCTTCTCGCTGGTCCCATGGCAATGCTGCCCGGGATCCTGTTCTTTATCTGCATGATCGCTTTCTACCCGCAGGTCACTGATGAACCGCTGCCGTCGGACTACCTGCTTGGGCAACTCAACATTCCGATGTTCCGGACCCTGTTCCAGGTCATGATTTTCGCAGCGCTTCTTGAAAGCGCTACCGGTGGCATCCATGCCATCAACGAGCGTGTGGCCCATGCTTGGTACGAGGCGCGTGGCCAGGCATTGTCGAGGATGGCGCGGCTGGGTGTTGCGTGTGGAGTTCTGGTCGTGGCGGTGTTTGTCGCTACTCGCTTTGGCCTCGTGGCGCTGATTGCGAGCGGCTATCGCTGGTTGGCATTCGCCATCCTGACTATCTACGTTCTGCCCCTGGTCACAGTGGGTCTGTGGCGCATTCTGCAAAGATCCGGAGAGACATCGTGAATTGCACGGCATCGAGGTTTACCATTACTTGGCTGGCGGCGCTTACCGGGATTGCTTCTGTGCCGAGCGCGGGGGCTGCTGATGTTGTTATCCATGCTGGCCGCCTGATTGACGGAGCATCCAAACTCGAGCGGCAGCAGGTCTCCATTATCATCCACGACGACCGGATAGCCGCTGTGGAGAATGGCTTCGTATCCGGGCCGACGGGGGCTCGCGTGATTGACCTTGCCAACAAGACTGTGTTGCCCGGGCTGATCGATTGCCATGATCACATCACGTCTACGTGGAGATCCGTTGACCCCGTGCGGGATCAGGTGACGCGCTCGGACGAGGATGACGCCATCGAGTCGACGATTTCGGCACGAAACACGTTGCTCGCCGGGTTCACGAGCGTTCGGGACCTCGGCGCCTCGACCCGGGTCGTCGTCGCCTTGAAGCGCGCGGTGAACTCGGGCGTCATCGAAGGTCCGCGTATGTGGGTCGCAGGGCCCGTCCTCGGCCCGACGGGTGGACACAGTGACAACGCCAGTGGGCTCAATCCGGAGGTTGGCAATCCACGCTGGCTGGAAAACATTGTGGATAGTCCTGAAGAGGCAAGGCGCACGGTCCGGCGCCTCGCGCGCGAGGGTGTGGACCTCATCAAAATCGCACCGTCGGGTGGCGTCTTGTCGGTCGGCGACGATCCGTCACTGCAGTTGATGCAGGATGACGAAATCAAGGAGATTGTTGCGACAGCCCACAGCTTGGGGATGAAGGTTGCCGCACATGCGCACGGCAAGCAGGCGATTGATCACGCGGTAAGGCTAGGGGTCGATTCGATCGAGCATGGGTCCTATGCGGATCGAGAGTCGTATGCGTTGATGAAGGCGCACGGTGTCTACTTGGTCCCCACTCTGCTGATCGGCGCGGAGGGTTTGAAACTCGCCGACGCTCACCCGGAGGCGTTTGATCCGTTGACCCTTCAGAAGGGACACGTCGTGGTGCCGATGCTGAGTAAGAACTTGCATGATGCTTATAAGGCGGGAGTCAAGATCGCCTTTGGTACCGATACGATTGGTCTGTCCAGACACGGTAACAACGCTCGCGAGTTTGCACTCATGGTTGGCGCGGGGATGTCTCCTATCGATGCGATCTGGGCCGCGACTCATAACGCGGCGGAATTGATCGGCAAGTCGGGGGACATCGGGGCGGTGGCCCCGGGCAAATATGCTGATGTCATTGCGGTGGACGGGGATCCGCTGGTCGACATTCGAGTGCTGGAAAGGGTGGAGTTCGTGATGCAGGGAGGGCGGGTTGTGAAGGAGGATGGGAAGTCGTTATAGCGCGGCCCGATCTGGCAGAACGTCGCGAGACACTTTCGATACAACATTGTCGAAAGCAGGATGGCATGCCACTCGGTGCTCCAGGATGACCGAGCGAAACTTCCTCCAACGAAAGTGGCAATGAGGGTGATCAGACGACCGCTTCTCGCTCAAAAGCAGTGTAGTCGTTGCGCAAATCTGGAAATCGAGTCAGGGCCTGCACGTCGCGTGGTGACCGGTGTGTTCCGGATCCGCCCAACGGAAAATCGTGCCTCGCGTCGCCCTTCTGTCAAAGTCTTTTCCGCCGACTTCCCATGAGGGAAGGTAGCTTACTGGCTCGACAGAAGGGCTTTGGCTTCTCGATCTACTACGCATCACGGAAGTTCATTTCAGCCAAGACGCGTGTCTTCGTCGACTGCGTTGTCAACGGCTTCAAGAGCAAGCGGTTAGATGTCGCATTCTCCGCCAATCATTCATGACTGCA
>Ga0207703_10001092_pt1 | contig 25775 bp, 19 predicted proteins | sample KBSSwiS12_FD_184304 | JGI IMG/M metagenome (GOLD analysis project Ga0207703, IMG submission 184304) | Switchgrass rhizosphere microbial communities from Kellogg Biological Station, Michigan, USA - KBS Switchgrass S1-2 (SPAdes) (version 2) | ecosystem: Host-associated > Plants > Roots >...
TTCCTTGAAGTTCGAGATGATCGGCGTTTCGATGATCTCGCCCGACGGCTTGGCCATCAGGCCGCGCATACCGGCAAGCTGCTTGATCTGCGCCTGCGAGCCACGCGCACCGGAATGGGCCATCATGTAGATCGAGTTGATCGGCATCTCGCGACCCGTCTCCGGATCGGTCTTCACCGACTTGATCTCGTCCATCATGGCGTTGGCCACCTGGTCGCCGCACCGGCTCCAGGCGTCGATCACCTTGTTGTACTTTTCCTGCTGGGTGATCAGGCCGTCCTGATATTGCTGCTCATAGTCCTTCACCTGGTCGCGCGTATCGTCGACCAGCCCGACCTTGGCGTCCGGGATGATCATGTCGTCCTTGCCGAACGAGATGCCGGCCTTGAAGGCGTGCTTGAAGCCCAGCGACATGATCGCGTCGGCGAACAACACGGTCTCCTTCTGGCCGGTGTGGCGATAGACCTCGTCGATCACGTCGCCGACGTCCTTCTTGGTGAGCAGGCGGTTGACCGTGTCGAACGGCACCTTCGAGCTCTTCGGCAGGCACTCGCCGAGCAGCATGCGGCCCGGGGTGGTCTCGTAGCGCTTGAGATACTGGTTGCCGGCCTCGTCGGTCTGCGGAACGCGGCTGATGATCTTGGAGTGGAGCGTCACCGCGCCTGCCTCGATCGCCTGGTGCACCTCGGCCATGTCGGAGATCATCATCCCCTGGCCGGGCTCGTTCTCCTTCATCATCGACAGATAATAGAGACCGAGCACCATGTCCTGCGACGGCACGATGATCGGCTTGCCGTTGGCGGGCGACAGGATGTTGTTGGTCGACATCATCAGCACGCGTGCTTCGAGCTGGGCTTCAAGCGACAGCGGGACGTGCACGGCCATCTGGTCGCCGTCAAAGTCGGCGTTGAACGCCGAGCAGACCAGCGGGTGAAGCTGGATCGCCTTGCCCTCGATCAGCACCGGCTCGAACGCCTGGATGCCCAGGCGGTGAAGCGTCGGGGCGCGGTTGAGCATGACCGGGTGCTCGCGAATGACTTCGTCGAGAATGTCCCAGACTTCCTTGCGCTCCTTCTCGACCCACTTCTTGGCCTGCTTCAGGGTCATGGAGAGGCCCTTGGCGTCGAGGCGGGCGTAGATGAACGGCTTGAACAGCTCGAGCGCCATCTTCTTCGGCAGGCCGCACTGGTGCAGCTTGAGCTCAGGCCCGGTCACGATGACCGAGCGGCCCGAATAATCGACGCGCTTGCCGAGCAGGTTCTGGCGGAAGCGGCCCTGCTTGCCCTTGAGCATGTCGGACAGCGACTTGAGCGGACGCTTGTTGGCACCGGTGATCGTACGACCGCGGCGGCCGTTGTCGAACAGGGCGTCAACGGCCTCCTGCAGCATGCGCTTTTCGTTGCGGACGATGATGTCCGGCGCACGCAGCTCCATCAGCCGCTTCAGGCGGTTGTTGCGGTTGATCACGCGGCGATACAGATCGTTCAGATCCGAGGTCGCGAAGCGGCCACCGTCGAGCGGCACCAGCGGGCGCAGCTCGGGCGGGATGACCGGAACGACCTCGAGGATCATCCACTCAGGACGGTTGCCCGAATCGATGAAGCTCTCGACGACCTTGAGGCGCTTGATGATCTTCTTCGGCTTCAGCTCGGACTTGGTGACCGCGAGCTCTTCGAGCAGCTCCTTGCGCTCGCCCTCGAGATCGAGGTCCTGAAGCATGATGCGGACCGCTTCGGCGCCGATGCCGGCCGAGAACGCGTCCTCGCCATATTCATCCTGCGCGTCGAGCAGCTCGTCCTCGGTCATCAGCTGGTATTTTTCCAGCGGCGTGATGCCGGGCTCGATCACGATATAGGCTTCGAAATACAGCACGCGCTCGAGCTGCTTGAGCTGCATGTCGAGCAGCAGGCCGATGCGCGACGGCAGCGACTTCAGGAACCAGATATGCGCGACGGGGGCGGCGAGCTCGATATGGCCCATCCGCTCGCGGCGAACCTTCGAGACGGTAACCTCGACGCCGCACTTCTCGCAGACGATTCCCTTGTACTTCATGCGCTTGTACTTGCCGCACAGGCACTCGTAATCCTTGATCGGACCGAAGATGCGCGCGCAGAACAGGCCGTCACGCTCAGGCTTGAACGTGCGGTAGTTGATGGTTTCCGGCTTCTTGATCTCGCCGAAGCTCCACGAGCGGATACGGTCGGGCGACGCGATGCCGATCTGGATCTGGTCGAAGGTCTCGGCCTTGGCGACCGGATTGGCGAAGTTGGTCAGTTCGTTCATGTCTCAATTCCCTCCAGGGAAAAATTCTGTGCGGGCGGGGAAGGGGACGCTGCCCGAAGGCAGCGCCCGATCCATCATTCCGCCGCGATCGCGACGCCGTCCGAGTCGAACTGCTCGACGCTCTTCAGCTCGACGTTCAGACCCAGCGACCGCATTTCCTTGACCAGCACGTTGAAGCTCTCGGGGATGCCGGCCTCGAACGTGTCGTCACCCTTGACGATCGCCTCATAGACCTTGGTGCGGCCGACCACGTCGTCGGACTTCACCGTCAGCATTTCCTGCAGCGTGTAGGCGGCGCCGTAAGCCTGGAGCGCCCAGACCTCCATCTCGCCGAAACGCTGCCCGCCGAACTGGGCCTTACCGCCCAGCGGCTGCTGGGTGACGAGGCTGTACGGCCCGATCGAACGCGCGTGGATCTTGTCGTCCACGAGATGGTGCAGCTTGAGCATATAGATATACCCAACCGTCACCTTGCGATCGAACTGGTCGCCGGTGCGGCCGTCGAACAGGTCCGACTGACCCGAGGTGTCGAGCCCGGCGAGCGTGAGCATCGCAGACACGTCAGCCTCACGGGCACCGTCGAACACCGGCGTCGCCATCGGCACGCCGCCCTTCAGATTCTCGGCGAGATCAATGATCTCCTCCGCCGTCCGGGCTTCGATCTCGGCATGGTATTGCTCGCCATACACCGTCTTGAGGCGATCGCGGACCACCTCGGGCATCTGCCCGGCCTTCGCCTCCGGATTGGCTTCGCGCCAATCCTCGAGCGCCTGCGAGATCTGCCCGCCAAGGCCGCGCGCGGCCCAGCCGAGATGAGTCTCGAAGATCTGACCGACGTTCATGCGCGACGGCACGCCCAGCGGGTTCAGCACGATATCGACCGCGGTACCGTCGGCGAGGAACGGCATGTCCTCCGCCGGCAGGATGCGGGAGATAACGCCCTTGTTGCCGTGACGGCCGGCCATCTTGTCGCCCGGCTGCAGCTTGCGCTTCACCGCGACGAAGACCTTGACCATCTTGAGCACGCCCGGCGGGAGCTCGTCGCCCCGCTCAAGCTTCTCGCGACGATCGTGGAACTTGTCGGTGATGAGCTTCACCGCATCGTCATACTGGGTCTTCACCGCTTCGAGGTCGCCCTGGACCTTGTCGTCGGCGACGGCGAACTTCCACCACTCGTGGCGGTCGACGCTGTCGAGAAGGTCGGCATCGATGACGACGCCCTTCTTGAGGCCCTTCGGCGCCGCGGTCGCGGTCTGGCCGAGCAGCATCTCGCGAAGCCGCGACCAGGTGGCGCGGTTCACGATCGAACGTTCGTCGTCCGAGTCCTTCTTCAGGCGCTCGATTTCCTCGCGCTCGATGGCCATCGCGCGCTCGTCCTTGTCGATGCCGTGGCGGTTGAACACCCGGACCTCGACAACGGTGCCGGCAACGCCCGGCGGCAGGCGGAGCGAGGTATCGCGCACGTCCGACGCCTTTTCACCGAAGATGGCGCGGAGGAGCTTTTCCTCCGGCGTCATCGGCGATTCACCCTTGGGGGTGATCTTGCCGGCCAGGATGTCGCCCGGCTCCACTTCGGCGCCGATATAGACGATGCCCGCTTCGTCGAGGTTGCGGAGCGCTTCCTCGCCGACGTTCGGGATGTCGCGGGTGATGTCTTCCGGCCCGAGCTTGGTGTCGCGCGCCATGACTTCGAATTCCTCGATATGGATCGAGGTGAAGACGTCGTCCTTCACGATACGCTCGGAGATGAGGATCGAATCCTCATAATTATAGCCGTTCCAGGGCATGAACGCGACGAGCGCGTTGCGGCCCAGCGCCAGCTCGCCGAACTCGGTCGACGGACCGTCGGCGATGATATCGCCCGCACGCACCGTCTCGCCCACCTTCACCAGCGGACGCTGGTTGATGCAGGTGTTCTGGTTCGAGCGCTGGAACTTCATCAGCGTGTAGATATCGACGCCCGACTGGCCGGCCTCGACCTCGCCGGTGGCGCGAACCACGATGCGCGCCGCATCGACCTGGTCGACGATACCCGAACGCTTGGCCGAAATCGCGGCGCCCGAATCGCGCGCAACGGTCTCTTCCATGCCGGTGCCGACGAACGGCGCCTCGGCGCGGACCAGAGGCACGGCCTGGCGCTGCATGTTCGAGCCCATCAGCGCGCGGTTGGCGTCATCGTTTTCCAGGAACGGAATGAGCGATGCCGCGACCGAGACGAGCTGCTTGGGGCTGACGTCCATCAGCGTGATGTTATCCGGGATCGCCATCAGGAATTCGCCGGCCTGACGCGAGGAGACCAGCTCCTCGGTGAAGCGGCCTTCCTTGTCGAGATCGGCGTTGGCCTGCGCGATCGTGTGCTTGGCCTCTTCCATCGCCGACAGATAGACGACGTCGTCCGTCACCTTGTGGTCGACGACCTTGCGGTACGGGGTTTCGATGAAGCCGTATTTGTTGACCCGGCTGAAGCTGGCGAGCGAGTTGATCAGGCCGATGTTCGGGCCTTCCGGCGTCTCGATCGGGCAGATGCGGCCATAGTGCGTCGGGTGAACGTCGCGGACTTCGAAGCCGGCGCGCTCACGGGTGAGACCGCCCGGGCCAAGCGCCGAAACGCGACGCTTGTGCGTCACTTCGGAGAGCGGGTTGGTCTGATCCATGAACTGCGAGAGCTGCGAGGAGCCGAAGAACTCGCGAACCGCGGCGACCGCTGGCTTGGCGTTGATCAAGTCGTTCGGCATGACGGTCGACACGTCGACCGAAGACATGCGCTCCTTCACGGCGCGCTCCATGCGGAGCAGGCCGACGCGGTACTGGTTCTCGAGCAGCTCGCCGACAGACCGCACGCGGCGGTTGCCGAGATTGTCGATATCGTCGATTTCGCCCTTGCCGTCCTTCAGGTCGACAAGCGTCTTCACGACCGCAAGGATATCCTCGGTGCGGAGCGTGGTGACGGTGTCCTCGGCGTCGAGGTCGAGGCGCATGTTGAGCTTGACGCGGCCGACGGCGGACAGGTCGTAGCGGTCGGGGTCGAAGAACAGGCCGCTGAACAGCGACTCCGCGGTCTCGAGCGTCGGCGGTTCGCCGGGGCGCATGACGCGGTAGATGTCGGACAGAGCCTGTTCGCGCTCTTCGGCCTTGTCGGCCTTGAGCGTGTTGCGGATCCACGGACCGGTCGCGACATGGTCGATGTCGAGCAGCTCGATCCGGTCGATGCCGGCCTTGTCGAGCAGTTCGAGATTCTCGGCCGACACTTCGTCGCCGGCTTCGATATAGATTTCGCCGGTGGCTTCGTTGATCAGGTCATAGGCTGAATAGCGGCCGAAGATTTCCTCGGTCGGGATCAGCAGATCGGTGAGACCGTCCTTGGCTGCCTTGTTGGCGGCACGGGGGCTGATCTTCTGGCCCGACGGGAACACGATTTCGCCGGTCTTCGCATCGATGATGTCGAACATCGGCTTCTGGCCGCGCCAGTTCTCGGCCTGGAAGGGGATGACCCAACCGCCCTGACCGCGAACGAAGGTGACGCGGTTGTAGAAATAATTGAGGATCTCTTCCGAGGTCAGGCCCAGCGCGTAGAGGAGCGCCGTGACCGGCAGCTTGCGCTTGCGGTCGATACGGACGTTGACGATGTCCTTGGCGTCGAACTCGAAATCGAGCCAGGAGCCGCGATACGGGATGACGCGCGCAGCGAAGAGATATTTGCCGGAAGCGTGAGTCTTGCCGCGGTCATGATCGAACAGGACGCCCGGCGAACGGTGCATCTGGCTGACGATCACGCGCTCGGTGCCGTTGATGATGAAGGTGCCGTTCTGCGTCATGAGCGGCATGTCGCCCATGTAAACGTCCTGCTCCTTGATATCGAGAACCGACCGGGCCTCGGTATCGGCATCCACCTCGAACACGATCAGGCGCAGGGTAACGCGCATCGGCGCCGCATAGGTGATGCCGCGCTGACGGCACTCGTCCGTATCGAACTTGGGGGGCTCGAGCTCGTAGTTCACGAAGTCGAGCTCGGCGGTGCCGGCGAAATCGCGGATCGGGAAGACCGAGCGCAGGGTCTTCTCGAGACCGGACACATAGCCGATCGAGGGATCCGACCGCAGGAACTGTTCGTAGGATTCGCGCTGAACCTCGATCAGGTTCGGCATCTGCACCACTTCGTGGATGTTGCCGAACACCTTGCGGATGCGGCGCTTCATCGTGCCGCCCTCGATTGCTTTGGTCGCCATGGAGTTTTTTGCCCTATCAGCCAGAAATCTTTGCCCGGAATCCACCGGGCGGGCACGCATAAAGACGCAAAAAGCCGCGCATTCTCCTCAGCGGAAAATGGCAGCTTTGGGCGTCTTTGAAACCACATCCTCCAATACGATCGACATGCTGCGCGACGGCACGTCATTTCCCGAAAGCTGTGGTGAGGAGCGCGATATAGGGAGCGTGTTGGAGACTGTCAAATGGCTTGACATAATTCGATTCGTCGGCCCGCGGAAACGGCTGGGCGCGATTCCGATCCTGCCGCGGGTCCGATTGCGGGTTCCCGTCATTGAGTCCCCGTTATGAAAAACCATCCCACCCCAAATCGCCGCGCGTTCGCCGCGCTCATCCCAGCCTCGCTGCTGCTCGCAGCGCCCGCGTTCGCGCAGGACGTTCCGGCCGCCACGACAGCACCGCCACCGGCGCAGGTCGCGCCACCGCCGGTCGTGCCGACGGTCTCCGACACGCCCGTTGTCACGCCGCCCGCTGCCGCGCCGGCGACGGTCACGCCGCCGACTGCGGAACCGGCCGCCACCGAAGCGCCGGCAGCACGCACCGCGACCCGGAGTACGCGCGCCGTGACCCGCACCGCGCATGTGACGCGCACCACCGCGCCGGTGACAGCGCGGGCCCCGGCTCCCGTCGCGGCCGCTCCCGCCGCACCGGCGCCTGTTGCCGCGACGCCTGCGGAGCCAGCCCCTGCATCGGTCACGCCAGCGCCAGTCGAAGAAGCTGCGCCAGCCCCTGCCGCGCCGGCTGCGACGACCGAGGCGACCACCACCGAGCAGGTTGTGACATGGCCGTGGATCGTCGGTGGCCTGTTGGCCCTGCTCGCAGTGGCTGGCCTGTTCATGATGCGCCGTCGCCGTAGCGAGGCCGATGAGGCGATCTATGACGAGCCCGTCTATGAACAACCCTATGTCGAGCCGGTCATTCAGCGTGCGCCTGTCGCCGCGGCTGCGCCCGTCGTCGCCGAGCCCGCTTTCGCGCCGGCGGCTGCGCCCGAATTCCTGCGCACCGCGCCACTTGCCGCCGCCACTGATGTGCCGGTGCCGGTTACGAGCGAAGATGCCGCGCTGGCCGAGCCGGAAGCGGCCGAGGTCGCCGAGCTCACCGCGGGCCATGCTCCTGTCGCTGACCGGCCGTGGCTTGAATTCGCGTTGCGCCCGGTGCGCGCCGGTATCAGTGCCGACGAGGCGCTGGTCGAGATCGAGTTGACGGTTGGCAATGCCGGCTCGGTCAAGGCCGAGGATGTCCGGATTTCGACCTTCCTGTTCGCGAACGAGCCGGGCAGCGAGGCCGAGATGGAGCGGATGCTGATCGAGCGTGGCGATGGCCATGACGACGCGGTGCATCCCATCACGATCGAGCCGGGCGGCGGGGCGCGGGTGGATGCGACGCTCGCGCTGCCCAAGGCCCAGCTGCTCGAGACGACCAACGGCTCGATCCTGCCCGTAGTGATTGCCGACGCGCGCTACACCCTGGCGGATGGCCGTGAAGGCCGCACATCGGCGTCGTTCACGATCGGCGTGAGCGAGGAGGGAACGCCTGCCATGTCGCCGCTTTCGCTGAACGATCGCGGCATGCATGACGAGGTCGAGGCGCGCCTGTACGGCGTTCCCGAGCACGCATGATCCCCGCCTGACGACATAGTCAGGCAGATGCCGGGCCCGTTCTTCCCGCGAGGGAAGGGCGGGCCCGGTCCTATTGGCTGGTCGCGCTCAGGAGGCAATTTGTCGTGCGGCCGTTCCTTGTCGTATCGCATTCAGGAATGCCGCGCTAAGGCAGGCGGGTGGGGATGATAACCAAGAAAGCCGCTCGCCGGGTGCGGGCCTGTTCGATGCTGATTCTCGGCGTGGCGGCAACGTCGGCGACGGGCTCGCTATGGGCCCAGACCAGCCAGCCGACGCCGGCTCCTACGCCGGCGCCAAGCCCCGCTCTCGTCCCCGGACTCGAGCATTTCAGCCTGCCGCCGAGCGGCGGATCAACGGTGCCGCGCCCCGCCACCTCCCAGCCGGTCGCCCCACCGGTCGTACGCACGCTGCCGACGCCGGCCCCAACGCCGGCGCGCAGCCCCCGGCCGGTAACGCCGAGCCCGACACCGACACCCGCTCCGGCGCCGACGCGGGGACCTGCTCCGGTTGCCACCCCGGCTCCGCAGCCGCTCGCGCCGGCCCCGATAGCGCCTCCTGCTGCTGCGCCGACCCCGGTTCCGACCGGTACGCCTGCCGCCGAACCCACTCAGCCGAGTGCACCGCCAGTCGCGCTGCCACCAATTCCCGTGCCGACGAGCGAGCCATCGCCGGCCGCGCCCGACCTCGATCAGGGCTATCGCCTTAACGGCTGGCTCGCTTATGCGGCGATCGGCGGCGGCGCGGCTGCGTTGTTCCTGCTGGGGTGGCTGACCTTCCTCTGGCTGCGCCGACGCGAAGAAATTGCCGATGAGCCAGCGCCCGAGCGTCACACGAACACTACCTTCGATCTCGGCGCGGCGGACGCGGCGCCTTCACTGCCGCCCCGGGCGGCCGCGCCGGTGTCGCCGCCAGCCGCACCGCCACCGCCTGACGTGGCCCCGGTGCCAGCGGCGGCACCGCAGACAGCCTCTGCTCGGGCGAGGCTCGACATCGCGTTGAACACGAAACGCGCCGGCACCAATTTGCTGAGCGCTGCCGTCGAGTATCAGATCATGATCACCAATGCGGGCGACGCCCCGGCGCGGCTGGTGACGACCGACGTCCGCATCCTGACCGCCGGTGCGGAGCAGGATGCGATCCTCAAGGCGCTCTTTGCCGCGCCGATCGAAAAGCCAGTTACAGCCCCGTTCGACGTGGCGCCTGGCGAGACAGCGACGCTCGACGGCATGGCGATGGTGCCGAGAGAGATGTTGAACGTGATGGCCGTGGGGGACAGGGTGCTGTTCATCCCGGTGCTGGCGATCAACCTGCGCTATGAATGGGAAGGCGGCGCTGGCCAGAGTGCGAGCTCCTTCGTGATTGGGATCGATCGCGGCGAGGGCACGAAGATGGCACCGTTCCGGGCTGACGGTCCGCCGCGCATGCACGGCAACGTGGCTCAGCTGGCCTATACGGTTTCCGTGCGCCGCTAGAGCAGAGGGCGCATCGCCGATAGTCTTCCATTCGATCCGGATAGAAGTGGCGCCGCCATAATGTGGGCGCGAGCGCGATTGGATCAGCGGCTGTTGGCAATGTCAGGAGGGTCTTGACAGTTCCAACGACAGGTCGGCGCGATAATTTCTATTATAATCAATATGTTGATGCAAGTGGACGGGTGCGGCTTTGGGGCCATGTCCGCGGCTGCGTCGACCGGGCCAGCATCTCGTCGGACCCGATTGGACTGCCACCGGAATCATCAGAGCGGGAATTCCGTATCCGGAAGCCCCGCTCTGACTTTACATATGAGGCGATCCACCGGACCGTTTGGGCCGGCCGGCAGATCGGTCTCAGGTTATTTCTGAACTACCGACGTCGTCGGGAGGCCGATATTGCCGGCATCCGGTCCGAGCCGGTTATTGGTGAACGACTGGATCGTGCCGCCGCTATTCGTCTTCAGGCCCTGGGCATTGTTGTAGATGCCCGAATTGGAAATCCGGACGGTCGCGCCCGCCAGAGCGGCGACGCCGACATTCAGATTGCCAGCGACGGTCACACCATCGAGATTGACCGTCTCGCCAATCGGCCCGCCGATCGAATTGGCTTCGACACCGCGCCCATTATTATACGACAAGTTGCTGTTGATCACCGTCACCGTGGCGCCGTCATTGACTTCGAGCGCCATATTCGTGTCGGAGATCGTCACATTGTCCAGGACGCCCCCGATAGCGACGCCGCCGACGGAGGTGAACTGGACGCCGTTGCCGAGCGTGTTGCTGATCAAGACATCCTTCATCACCAGCTTCGCGCCGACACTTGCCGAGCTGGGTTCGAAGCTGACCGCGGGGACGCCGCCGGTGCCCTGGTTGTTGATGAGAACATTCTGCATCGTCAGCGACTTGCCGCTGAGGAAGCGCACCGCATAAGTGCCGACAGTGACGCCCGCGCCGTCGATGTTGAGGTTGCGGAGATACACCTTGATGGTCGGTGCCGTCCCGCCGTTCGGATCATTGATGATGACGCCCGGAACGCCCGAATTCAGGATGCCGCCGGCCGCGCCGCCTTCGCCTTCGGAGCAATCGAGCGTGATCGACTTGGTGATGGTGACCGAGCCGAAGCCGCCCGGATCGAGGCAATCGATCTCGCCGCCGGCCGCGGTCTTCGAAATCGCGCCGGCCCAGGTCTTGCAAGGTGCGGTGCGGCTGCAAGGATTGACGTCGTCGCCGACGCCGGAAATCCAGGTGCGCGTTGCCTGGGCGCTGGCCGGTGCGGCGAAGCACAGGCCGAAGAGCATCGCCGTTGCGGCAAGGCTCAACATCTTGATCAATCTCGTCATGGACTTAAGTCCTCCCCGTTGAAGCAATCCGAGGACCCGGCTCAAATACCGGGAGCTCGAATAGGCGTGCCAATACTGCCCATCCCGGCAGAAATCGCCCGTAACGAATCCTTTATCGTGATTCGGCGTTTCGAGCCATCGAAATCCCGTAGCACAGGTCTCGCATCGAGGCAGTAGATTCGATTCGGCGGGCACGCGCGCACGAAAAAGGGGCGACCCTTTGAGAAGTCGCCCCTTTCGCAATTCCGAAATCGTCCGAGCCGACAGTGCCGGCCCGGTGAAAGCTTGCAAGTTACTGTTGTGCTCGCAGGTTCGGCGTCATGTTCGTGCCATAGTTACCGGCGTCGGCGCCGAGCCGGTTATCCCCGAACGAATAGATCACGGCGTCGTTCACCGATTTCATGCCGCTGCCATTGAGGGTGAGATCGACATCGTTGAGGCGGACGATCGTGTTCGGGCTGGTGGCGATAATGCCGAAATTCTGGTTGCCCGCGACAGTCACGTGGCTGAGATTGACGTTGACCGGTCCGCCATTGGAACCGGCGAACACGCCGCGGAAGTTATAAGAGAAATTGCTGTTGGTGACGGTGACGGCGCCGCCGTCTTCCACATGCAATGCCTGCGAGGTGTCGGTGACCTTGACGTGATCGAGAACGACGCCCGCTGGCAGGCCGCCCGCCGGGATGATCTGTATGCCATCCCCAGCCGAGGTGATGATCTTGAGATCGGTCGCGTTGAGCACCGAGTTGGGCGTGTTCGGTGCGAAGCTGAGCGCGGCGACCGTGCCCAGGCCCTGATTCAGGATGGTGACGTCGTCCAGGGTGAGCAACTTACCCGAGATGAAGCGAATGCCATAGGTGCCTGGCGTGGCGCCGGCGCCGCTGATCGTCAGGTTGCGCAGGATGACCTTGATGCCGTTGCCGTTGACGGTGATGCCAGCCGTGCCCGCATTGAGAATGCCGCCCGCCGCGCCGCCGTTGCCTTCAGCGCAATCGATCGTGATCGACTGGGTGATGGTCAAGGTGCCGAAGCCGCCCGAATCGAGGCAGTCGATCTCGCCGGCCGCGTCGGTCTTGGAAATCGCGCCGGCAAAAGTCTTGCAGGGGGCGGTACGGCTGCAGGGATTCACGTCGTCGCCGACTCCCGAAACCCAGGTGCGGCTCGCCTGAGCGCTGGCCGGTGCCGCGAAGCCGAAGCCGAGCAGCATCGCCGAGACAGCAAGGGTCGTTATTTTGATCAATCGTGTCATTGGACCTGGGTCCCCCCCCGTTAAAGTGCAGCGCAAATAAATAGGCCCGCTTGCCGCCTGCGATGAACGCGAGGAGGCAAACGGGCCTACGTAGAATTCCTTACTGTAATTCAAGGATATAGATACGGGAATCAGGTTGATCTGGATCAGCATTTCCCGTCTCGGGACGATGCCCCGAGCCTTCCGCTACGGAAAGCGCGACAAAAAGGGCGGCGCCTCGCGGCACCGCCCTCTTTTTGTCGATATGACAGACCCCGAAGGGCCTGAAATTACTTGATCTCGACGGTCGCGCCAGCTTCTTCGAGCTGCTTCTTGATCTTCTCGGCCTCGTCCTTCGACACGCCTTCCTTGACGGCCTTGGGAGCCGACTCGACGAGCGTCTTGGCTTCGGTCAGGCCGAGCGCGGTGATCGCACGGACTTCCTTGATGACGTTGATCTTCTTGCCACCGTCGCCGGTGAGGATCACGTCGAACTCGGTCTGCTCTTCAGCAGCCGGGGCGGCGGGGCCACCGGCGGCCGGGCCGGCAACGGCGACGGCAGCGGCGGCGGAAACGCCCCACTTCTCTTCGAGCAGCTTGGAAAGGTCGGCCGCCTCGAGGACGGTCAGGGCGCTCAGCTGGTCAACCAGCGCGTTAAGGTCTGCCATGTTCATTCTCCATATGGGGCGCAATGGCCCCGATCAGTTCAGTTCAAAAAGTCGTCGGATGCCTGAAATCAGGCAGCTTCCTTGTCCTTGTCGGCATAAGCCATGAGCACGCGCGCGAGCTGTGCCGCGGGAGCCTGGGTGACGGTCGCGAGCTTGGTTGCGGGTGCAACCAGGAGGCCAACGATCTTGGCACGCAGTTCATCCAGCGAGGGCAGCGATGCGAGCGCCTTCACGCCTTCGACGTCGAGGACGGTCGCGCCCATCGATCCACCGACGATTTCGAACTTGTCGTTCGTCTTCGCGAAATCGACCGCAACCTTGGCTGCGGCGACCGGATCGATCGAGGTGGCAAGGCCTACCGGCCCGGTGAGCATTTCGCCCAGCGAGAGATAGTCGGTGCCGTCGAGCGCGATCTTGGCAAGCTTGTTCTTCGAGACCTTGTAGGTCGCGCCGGCATCACGCATCTTGTTCCGCAGCACAGTGGACTGTGCGACGGTCAGGCCGAGGTTGCGGGTGACGACCACCACGCCGACCTCGGAAAAGGTGCGGTTCAGTTCGGCGACGAGCTCGGTCTTTTGAGCACGATCCATGCCATTCTCCACGTGTCTGACCCGCTGGCCTGAGCCAGTGGGCCGGTTGAACCGGAGGCGCGACTAACCCGCGCATCCGGGTTGTCCGTCGATTGGGGCATGGGAAACTGATCGCCTGGAGGCGACAGCGGACCGACGCGCTTGCACGCGAGCGGCTAGAATTCCATTCCCCGTCTCGGTGGGAGATTAAGGCCGGAGGATTCCGGCCACCCACTGTCTCGGACGGTGTCCTGGCGCGAGCGGACTCGTGCCAGGAGAGGGGGCGCTGTTAGCGGTCTTGGCGGGAAAGTCAATCTCGGGCGTCAGGTCGCCGACACCGTGGCGATAAGGGCGGCACGCAGCGCGTCGCTATCGTCAGGTGCCACCAGCGCCAGCCCGGATTGAGGCGGCAATCCGCATACCGCTGTCGCAATCACCGGCAATCCCGCCGCGAGCGCCCGCGACAATGTGTGAGGCCGATGCTCGATCAGGGCGGGGAGGACGACTCCGGCGAGTTCTGACGGCTGTTCGCCCGGACGCAGGCGGCGGACGTTCAGGCCGGACCAGAAAGCCGGACCTTCTTCCGCACCGCGCTCGATCAGCAATGCGATGTCGAGGCCTTGCATGGCATCGCGCATCGCGTATGCGCCTTTGCGGGCGAGGGTAGGACCGGCGAAGAGGAAGGTGCGGCCGCCTCTTTTTACGGCGAGAGGTGGCGCCGGCTCCCAGTCCAGAAGCGTGACGCGGTCGGCGGGGTAGAGCGCTGCCACGGCCCGGTGCGCTGTGATGAGGCGGGCCGCCGCGTTCAGCGCTTCGCGTTCTGCTGTGACGATCGCCTCGGGCGCGCGGAAATCGCCAAGCGTCGGGCTTTCGGGGTGGCGCGCATGGGCGTCGTCCAGCGTGCGGTGGAGTATATCGATGGGCAAACGGTCCATCAGCACCTCGAAGCTGCGCCCTTGCAGCGCGCCGGCCAGCCACAAATGGGGAAGAAGCGCCTGGGCGACGATCAGGTGGGTATGGTCTGGCGAGAGCTGCCGGGCATGCGCGGCGGCAAGGCGGGCGTCGGCGGCCAGCAGCAGGCCCGCGCGAGGCGTTCTCTCCGGGGCGATCCTCAGGGCGAGCGCGCGGTGGAGCGCGGCGAGATCGGCGGTTCGTTCCTTGCCGAGACTGGGCCAGCCCCGGGCGCTGGTACCGAAGCGGCGGGTTGCCAGATGGAGCGCGTCACCGGGCCCGGCGCGCTTGCGGTACAGGGCCGCGAATTCGGGCGTTGCCGTATCGACCAGCCAGGCGCTCCGTTGTGTTGCGGTCTCGCTGTCCGGATTGTGGCGATGGCAGGTGACCTGGCCGCAACTCAGGCAGTCATGTGCCGCCAGCCCGACGAGAAAATCCGGCTCGGGTGCCTCGGTTTGTGCGCCATAGCCCCGGATCGTCAGTTCGAGATCGTCAGCTGTCAGGCGCGCTTCGACCCGGAACGGCCTTGGCCCGCGCATCCTGAGATCGAGATAGTTCCAGAATACCGTGGCGTCGCGCCCCGCCGCCGCGCGCGAGCCCGGGACGATGCGGGTGTGGCCGTGACGCTCGACGATCTCGAGTCCGGCCTGAAGCCCGGCATCGTACAGCGCGTTGGAGAGCTGGCACAGTCCTCCGCCGATCGTCGCGATCATGCAGCCCTCGCGCAACTCGCGCCCGGCGACGAACCCGCGCCGGCGAACGGGTCGGCCGACCTGGCGCCAGAAGCTCAGGGTCCGCCCGGCCTCGACCTCGATGCCGTCGATCCCGCGCAGGGCACAGCGAAGGTTCTGGATCTTGCCCGCGTTGAGGGCACGGTCCTTATCGCCGCCTGCCGTCGTCCACAGGGCGGTTCGGACGGTGGCAAGGACTGGGGCGTCGACCAGAGCGCCGGTGCTAGGGTGGCGAAGGGGCGCGAGGCCGGGCGCGATGTCGCGCAGGGTGCGCCGCGCGCGAAGCAAGCTCGCCTTGGCAGCGAAAATCAGCGCGCTCGCGCGCGTCGGCACACCGGCATTGGGCAGCGCCGCAGCAGTCGCTAGCCGATCGTTCACAGGAAGCCTCTCATCCGAGCGCGACGAGGATTCCTGCTCGGACCAGGCAAGTCAATCACTGCACCGAAAAAGCAAAAGGGCCGGGGTTTCCCCCGGCCCTTCGCATTTCTTCAAACCGTGAAGCCCGGCTTACGCCGAAGCCACCTCGGCGGTATCAACCTTGATGCCCGGACCCATGGTCGAGCTGACCGCGATCTTGCGGACATATTTGCCCTTGGCGCCCGCCGGCTTGGCCTTGACCAGCGCATCGACCAGCGCGTCGAAATTCGCGCGCAGGTCTTCGGCCGGGAAGCTCGCCTTGCCGATGCCGCTATGGATGATACCGGCCTTTTCGACACGATATTCGATCTGGCCGCCCTTGGCTGCCTTGACCGCTTCAGCGACGTTCATCGTCACGGTGCCGAGCTTCGGGTTGGGCATCATGCCCTTCGGCCCGAGGATCTTGCCGAGGCGACCGACGACACCCATCATGTCCGGGGTCGCGATGCAGCGGTCGAAGTCGATCTTGCCGCCCTGAACGATCTCCATCAGATCCTCAGCGCCGACAACGTCAGCGCCAGCTTCACGGGCCTCGTCGGCCTTGGCGCCCTTGGCGAACACACCGACGCGGACAGTCTTGCCGGTGCCCTTGGGCAGGGTGACGACGCCGCGCACCATCTGGTCGGCGTGACGCGGGTCGACGCCGAGGTTGACGGCGACTTCGATCGTCTCGTCGAACTTCGAGGTTGCATTGGCACGGGCCAGCGCGATCGCTTCATCGACGCCGTGCAGCTTCTCGCGGTCGATCTTCGTGGCGAGCAGTTTCGCCTTCTTGGTCAGCTTTGCCATGATCTCAGCCCTCCACCACTTCGAGGCCCATCGCGCGGGCGGAGCCTTCGATGATGCGGGTTGCCGCGTCGATATCGTTGGCGTTCAGATCCTTCATCTTGGTCTCGGCGATCTGGCTCAGGACCGAGCGCTTGATCTTGCCCGCGGTGACCTTGCCCGGCTCCTTCGAGCCCGACTTCAGGTTGGCCGCCTTCTTGATGAGATAGGACGCCGGCGGCGTCTTGGTCTCGAACGAGAAGCTGCGATCCGCATAGACGGTGATGACGGTGGGAAGGGGCGTGCCCTTTTCCTGGTCGCCGGTCTGGGCGTTGAACGCCTTGCAGAATTCCATGATGTTCACGCCGCGTTGACCAAGCGCCGGGCCGATTGGCGGCGACGGGTTGGCGGCGCCGGCCGGCACCTGCAGCTTGATATAGCCGGTAATCTTTTTTGCCATTTTCACTCACTCTGTAGTTGGTCAGGCAGCGCAGGGCGCGACAAGACCGGTTCAAGTTTAGCGGTTCAAACGACAGTCCGAAGACTGCCTCCCGCGCGATACTCACTTCACACACGCCCAATCCGTCATGCCGGACCTGTTCCGGCATCCATCGGGCCGCGGGCGTATGCGGCGCGATGGACCCCGGAACAAGTCCGGGGTGACGAAACTAAAATTACTTCGCCCGTTCGACCTGTTCGAATTCCAGCTCGACCGGCGTCGCGCGGCCGAAGATCGACACCGACACCTTGACTCGGCTGCGATCGAAATCGAGCTCCTCGACGATGCCGTTGAAGCTCGCGAACGGGCCGTCGAGCACCTTCACCGAATCGCCGATCTCGTAATCGACCTTCATCTTCTGCTTCGGCGCAGCGGCTGCCTCGTCCTTCGAATTCAGCATCCGTGCGGCTTCGGTCTCGCTGATCGGCTGGGGCTTGCCCATCGATCCGAGGAAGCCCGTCACCTTCGGCGTGTTCTTCACCAGGTGATATACGTCGTCGTTCATGTTCAGCTTGGCGAGGACATAGCCCGGCATGAACTTGCGCTCGACCGACACCTTCTTGCCGCGGCGGGCCTCGGTGACGGTTTCGGTTGGCACCTCGATCTGCTCGACGAGCGCGTCGAGGCCCATGCGGGTCGCCTCGGCCATGATCGAGTCGCGCACCTTGCCCTCGAACCCGGAATAAGCGTGAATAATGTACCAGCGCGCCATGTGTCGTCCCAAATTCAGTTCGCGAGGCTGAGCAGTATCTTCACGATCGCCTCGAAGATCGTGTCGATCCCGAAGAAGAAGACGGCCAGAAGCGTGGTCATGATCATCACCATCACCCCGGTCATGACCGTTTCGCGCCGCGTCGGCCAGACGACCTTCCTGGTCTCGGCCTGGACCTGACGGAAAAATTCGATCGGTGTCGTCTTCGCCACGCTGTTCAGCTCGCTTTTATAAAACGCCACGAAATCGAGACATGGGACCGCTGCCCGGTCCCAAGGAACCGGCGCCGTCCAATCCTCGATTTCGGATTGACCGCGCAGATAGCGCCGGTGCGCCCGGAAAGCAAGAGAAGAGGGGGAAAGATGGGCTGGCACCCTGTCGCCCGTCGGGCAGGTTGTGCGCGGGCTGAACTCCCCTGACGCTAAAGGCAATTGCCAGGTGCCTGTAACGCCGGGCTGGATAATATTATAACAACGCCGGCGCCGACAGGCGGGTCAAAGCGCGTTGTCGTGCACCCAGCCGATATGGCTCCGGATGCCTATGGCGTTATGTAGGAAGTGATGGCTCGCGTCATTGGCGCCGGCCTCGAAATACTCTCCCGGGGACGAGGCGATATAGGCCGTGCCGGAGCCTCCGGTCAGGATGAAATCACTGGCGTGGAGTTGAGCTTTGGCGACGCCGTTCAGCACGACGAAGTCGCCGCCACCGAGATCGATGGCAGTAGTGCCATTTACCTCGTGCATCGAATTGATCACGGTCTGGTAGCTGGCGAAGCTGAAGGCGCTCAGATCGAGCTTATCGGTGCCGGCGGCGAAGTCGCCGATCACGTCACCGCCGGTGCCGTGCTCGAACACGAATGTGTCAGCCCCGCTCTCTCCGAACAATATGTCGTTGCCACCTTTGCCGTTGAGCACGTCGCTCCCCGCGCCGCCGAGTAAATAATTGCTGACCGAGTTTCCGGTGAGGTGGTTGTCGATCGCATTACCAACTCCGAACGGCGTATTGCCCATCAGGACGAGGTTCTCGATGTTGTCGTAGAGATAATAGCCCGTGCCAGCGACGTCGGCATAGACCGTATCGGTGCCTTCGCCGGGCTGTTCGAAAACCAGATCAGCCGGAGTATCGACATAGAAGCTGTCATCGCCCGCATTGCCATAGAGATAGTCGTAGTCGCCCAGCCCGCTGTCGCCATGCAGCACATCGTTGCCCAGGCCACCGACGAGTCGGTCGAACACGAAGTCGCTTCCACCATATAGCGTGTCATTGCCGTCTTCGCCGTAGAGGCTGTCACCGCCGGTGCCGCCATCAAGCATGTCGTCGCCCGCACCGCCGGCGACGAAATCATTGCCCGCATCGCCGAACAATTGATCGCCGCCGCCCTCGCCATAGACGGTATCGACGCCCGCTCCGCCATGCACCAGATCGTCGCCCGCGCCAGCGAGCAGGGTGTTCGCCCCCTCGTTGCCGGTAATCACGTTGGCCAGTTCGTTGCCGACGCCAAAGATGTCGCCCGCGCCCGCCGCCAATGTAAGCTTCTCGATGTTCGCGTATAAATAGTAATTCGAGCTCGAGATCACCGTGTCGGTGCCTTCGCCCGCATTTTCAAACACCAGATCGTCCTGCCGATCAGTGTAGAAAATATCGTTGCCTGCGCCGCCATAAAGATGGTCGGCGCCGCTGCCGCCGACCAGCGTATCGTCGCCGCTCCCGCCCGTCAGGGTGTCGGCCCCCGGGTTGGTGTCACCCATGGTCGAGACGAAACGGGGACTGTCGAACCCGTAATTGCTGCCCGTAATGGTAAATGGGATGAAGCCGGCCAGATCGGCGGCCTGCTTAACGGCCAAACTCTGCGCCGACGCGACACCCTGATCGGCAGAGAACAGCGCAATGCCACGCCCGCCATAGTTTCTAATGGTGGTGTCGATCGCATAGGTATAGGATGTCGAGATATATTGTTCACCGACAAAGCCGTCGATCGCGCCATAAAAAGCGTCCGCTTTCGCCGCATCGTAAGCGGAACCGTCATTTGTCGTATGAGAGATGAGGTCCGGCCCGCCATTCTCCACGATGACGAAATTGGGCGATTTACTGTGCGCGTAAGTCGATAGATCGGTGATCAGATCGCGCATGGCACGCGCCGATGCCGCCAGCGACGTCCCATAGGGCGTATAATATTGTAGAACGTCGTCGAGAAACATCCCGTCGAAGTGCTGGGCGATCATTTGATCGATCCGATCGGTCAGGACCTTTTCCCAATCGGCTTTGGTGAAATCGACCAAGCGCGTGTTTGTAGCGGCGCCGTCGGGGCGCAGGAAATCGGGAGCCTTGCCAGCCACGTTCGTGCCGCTCGCGGTGCCGTTACTGGTCCACTCCGCCTTCCATTCCGACGTGTAATCGTTAATCTTCGCGACATTGAGGTAGCCCAGCACGACCTTGGTGCCGTTCTTGATCGTGCTCAGCTCCGTCGCCGACCACAAGGTTTCACCCGGCGTTCCTGTGGTCTGGATGACCCTGGCCGGATTGATGATCAGCAGGTCGTGGTCCGACGCTTTCAACCCTGCCACGGTATAGGACGAACCGTTGTAGATGAGGGCATAGTCATGGACATTGGCGAGGATCGCATTTCGAACCGCCACCCTCTCGCCGAACAGCAGGTCGTTGCCGTCGCCGCCGGCCAGGATATCAGCTCCGCCATGACCGATCAGGATATCGTCGCCACCGCCGCCGGTCAGCGTGTCGCTTCCAGGCCCACCCGCCAGCCGGCCATTGCCACTTATCGCGACTGCGGGCAGGGGGCGGAAGTTACCGATATCGACCATGTCTTCGATCCGCACCGCGCTCTCCTGCCCCTTGCCTCAGCGTAGGTGCCGAGCTGAATTCCGGCCAGCCGAATTGTATCCGTGTTGGAGTCGATTCGCGATTCGGCCGCAGGACCGCGGGCGCGTTGCCTTAGCGGCCCAGCCAGCGATCCGTGATCCCGCTGCAGGAGTGATCGAAATGTTTGAGAAATTTGGCAGGGGAGCTCGGACTCGAACCGAGGGCCTTCGGTTTTGGAGACCGACGCTCTAACCAACTGAGCTACACCCCTGTGCGGCTCGCGCATCTAGCGCGGTGGGCCTGATGGGGCAAGAGTGAACCCGCGGCTTCATGCGCTGGGCTCGCGCAGGCTTCTGAAGTATAACAGGAATTGCCCTATCCGAACATAATCCCCGCCGTTCACCGACGGCTTCGGAGGTATGGCCGTTGGTCACAAGCTCGGTCGCGCGCTCCAAAGCTTGTGCCACCAGGGTGTGGAAATATCGTCGACGCCCGAGATACTCGGCGCGCCGAACGGCTCTCGATACTCCCGATGCAACGTTCAACGAGGGCATAGCGGTAGACGCGGTCCTTTCGCGTCGTTCATCAATTTCATCTATGATCGGAAACCGAACCCGCATTATCCTTGAAATGCCGCTGCATCGGTTTCGGCTGATTCGAAACCCGCCCCCGGCAGAAAAGGCGACGCATGCCCGAACCGACGCCGTTGACAGACAAGAAGTTCGCGAGCCGCGTCGACTGGAACCTGATGCGGACCTTCGTGGATATCGTGCGGGCCGGCGGTATTGGAGCGGCTGCACGGCAACTCAACAAGCAACAGCCGAGCATCAGCGCTGCGCTCAAACGGCTGGAAGACCATGTCGGAGCCACCCTCCTGCACCGGACGGCCACTGGCGTGGAGATGACAGCGGCCGGCAAGGCGATGATGGCCCTGTGCGAGGACATGCTGGAATCGGCAAGAATGATGCCGCACCAGATCGCGCAGGCGACGAAGCGTGTCGAAGGCTTTGTCCGTATTCAGATCATATCGGGTCTCGTCTCGCCCGAGTTCGACGAGGCCATAGCCAGCTTCCACAGGCGCAATCCCGACATTCACATCGAGATTCGCGTCTCCCCATGGCGTCAGGTGCTCGATGCGCTCGAGCGGGGCGAGGTCGAGATTGGCGTGGGCTATGACAGCGACGTTCGCGGCAGCCTGGTGTATGAGCCGTTGTTCGTGGAGCGCCAGCAGCTCTATTGCGCGCGCAGCAACCCCTTGTTTGGCTATCGCGCCAGTCGTCTCAACGAGCTCAAGGACGAAGGATTCGTCCTGACCGGTGACGACGAGATCGAGACGATCACCCATCTGCGTCGCCGCTATCGGCTTGGCACCCATGTAAGCGGGCTGGCTGAGGACATTAACGAAGCCCGGCGGCTCATCGTTCAGGGAGTGGGCATCGGGTTTCTCCCGATTCTCGCTGTGGAGCACGAGGTGGCCAAGGGAAGGCTCTGGCCGATGCTCCATGCCGACGCGGAGCCGTTTTACGACATCTTCCTCCTCGCGCGCTCCGCGCCGGCGCGGGACACGGCAACGCAGCTTTTCCTGGATGAAGTGATCAGGCGGATACGGGCGCAGCGCAGGTCATAATGTAAATCTATGCCTTTCATCGCAAATTAGCGCCTGCCTTCATGACGCGCCGCAGCGTAGCGTCTGGATGCTGAAGGGAGGTGCGCATGAGTCCAGGCGATAAGGCGACCCTTCGGCTCAGCCTCAATCTGCATATAGCTGGAGGCGCAGCCCCGGCATGATGGCTGCAGGCGTAAGGCAGGTCAGCGCAGCGCGGAATGCACTCTTCCGAGGGGATCTCGGCTCGACGCACAGATTTGCCGCAGCCCAGGTGGCCGCCGATCCCGAGGACGCCGAAGGCCATTTCCTGCTCGGCATCGCGGAATCGAGCACAGGGCGTGTTCAGGCCGGCATCCAGCATGTCGGCCGGGCGGTCATGCTGGATCCGCAAGGCGAATATCGGGCGCAGCTCGCGAAACTCTTCACGCTTGTCCGACGGGATGGTGACGCGGCCGCGACGCTGCGGGATGCGGAACAGGCGCTGCCCACCGATGCGCTCAGCCGCGATACGATGGGCTGCGTCTATGCCCGCCTCGGTGACCACAGCGCTGCGCTCCCCCATTTTGCCGAGGCGGTGCGGCTCGAACCCCGAAACACCGAATATCGCTACAATCTGGCGGCCACCCTCAACTTTCTGGGCCGGACCGACGAGGCCGATGCCGAACTGGAGGCGCTGATCGCCCTGGCGTCGGGGGATGCCCGTGCCCACCACCTCCTCGCCGGGCTGCGCAAGCAGACGCCGGAGCGAAATCACATCGAGCGGCTGGTTCGGACCCATGCCGGATCGCGTGACGGGCGCGAGAGGCTGCTGCTCGGCTATGCGGTTGCGAAGGAGCTGGAGGATATCGGTCAGCCCGAAGAGGCGTTGGGGCGGCTTTGCGCGGCGAATGCCGAACATCGCAGAGCCCTGCCCTACACCTTCGCGCGCGATGCGGCGATCTTCGACGCGATCGAAGCGAACTGGCCGACTCAGGCGGCTGAGCCCGCGACTCAGGCGCCCGAGGAGGCGCCGATCTTCATCATCGGCATGCCGCGCACCGGCACGACGCTGGTCGACCGTATCCTCTCGTCGCATCCGGACGTCGAAAGCGCGGGCGAGCTGCAGGCCATGCCCCTGGCAGTGAAGAAGGCGGCGGGCACCCGCAGCCCCATGGTCATGGACGCCGAAACGATCGCCGCTGCCGCGGTCAGCGACATGGGGGCGATTGGTCGCGATTATCTCGAGCGCGCACGGCATCACCGACGCGATCCCGCCCTCAGGTTTACGGACAAGTTTCCCGGCAATTTTTTCTATGCAGGGTTCATTGCGCAAGCGCTGCCGTCGGCGAGGATCGTGTGCCTCCGCCGCCATCCGATGGACACAGTGCTCAGCAATTTCCGCAATCTGTTCGCGGTCAGTTCGCGCTACTATGACTATAGCTACGATCTCCTCGACATCGCCGCTTATTATGTCCGCTTCGATCGGCTGATGAGCCTGTGGCGCGAGGCGTTGCCGGGCCGCGTGCTCGAACTGCGTTACGAGGATCTGGTCGCCGACCAGGAAGGTGAGACCCGAAGGCTCCTGGCCCATTGCGGACTGGCATGGTCGGCCGACTGCCTGTCGTTCCACACCAACCACGCCCCGGTCTCGACCCCGAGCGCAGCCCAGGTCCGCCGACCGATCTATCGGGACTCCGTCGCGCGGTGGAAACGGCATGCGGCGGTCCTGGAGCCGGTCCGCCGTTTCTTCGAACAAGCCGGCATCGATCTCGACTGAAAAAGGAATACGCGCCATGCCCATTCCGTCCTGTTCTCGCGTGCGGATATCGGCGCTCGCTGCGGTCCTTGGTGCCGGCCTTGCCCTCGGTGTCTCCTCGCCAGCTTATGCCACGGCCCAGCCCAGGACGCGGCTGGTGCCCTGCGAAGCTGGAAGCTGTCTGCTCGTCACCGGGCGCCGCGCGAGCGCCACATCGGCGGTGAACATCAACGGGCGCCCGGTTTCTGCCGACGGAACGCGCAAATGGCGCGTTCGCGTGCCGGTCGGTACCGTGCGCGCATGGTCCGCCCCCTTTGCGCGCACCATTACTGTTTCGGTGGTCGACGCCGAAAGCCGGACCGACGCGACGGCTGAAGTGGATCTGCCGATCGGCTTGCTTGGGCAGGCCGAGAACCTTGTCTCGCTCGTTGTCAGCGCCAAGTAATAACTAGGCAGGCTCTAAGTAATAAAAGCACAAATCCAAGGTCGGTATTGTAACTTTCATTGTCTGGAACTATGTGGGCTGCAGTCGCCAGAGAGCGATGCATGTTACGCACAGGAGAAGATGATGAAAACTGGCCTCATGGCCCTGGCCGTGGTCGCCCTGGCGACATCGGCATCCGCTGGCGCCACCGATAACCCCTTTGCTCAGGAAAAGGTGACGCTCAATCTCAAGGGGCTCGATCTCTCGACGTCCGACGGGCAGCAGCGCCTCGCCATCCGCATGGATCAGGCCGCGCGCGCGGTATGCGGCGATCGGCTCGCGAGCGTGCATCTCGACCTCGAGCGCAAGGCGCAGGAGTGCCGCACCGCAGTGATCGCGGATGTCCGCTCTCAGATCGAAAGCCGCACGGCACGCGCCGCGATCGCGTCGCCGGTCCATCTGGCTTCGATCCGCTAAACTTCCGGCCTCGCTCCGCAGCCCGGCGCTCGGGCTGCGGACGGGTCATTTCTTGAACTGCGCCGGCTTGGGCCACCAGGTCAGGGTGTGCACGTCATGGGCCGATGTCCAAAGGCCCGAATGTGTATAGCGCAGCGCGCCGCTGCCTTCCTGCTTTCCCACCCGGCTAATAACCGTCATGGTTTTCGGATCGATCACGGCGAAGGTCTGATCCTCGGTGGTACGTAGCCATACCATCCGCCCGCCGGTGTCGATGTCCCCATATTTCACCACCGCGCCGACCTTGACCCGGCCCATCAGCTCGCCGCTTCGCGGATCGATGCGGGCGACGGTGCCATCGCCCTGCTCCTGCACCCACACCGCGCCCGCGCCGGCGGCGAGGAAACCGGGTTCCTTGCCCAGCGCCGTGCGCTTGACGACTGCGTTCGTCCGCGGGTCGATGCGCTGGACGGATTGACCTTTGGCGCTGACGGCCCAGAGCGATCCGAGGCCGAAGGCGAGATAATAGGTTCCGGGATCCACGGTGATGGATGCCGTCACGCTGTTGGTCCGCGGATCGATGCGCGCCACCACGCCTTTCTCGTCGCTCGCGACCCAGATCGATCCCGCCCCCGCGACGACGTTGAGCTCGCCGGCGGGATTGGCGATGCCGGTGGCGATCGTGGCGGTCTTCTGTGCGGTGCGCGTGTCGATCCGGACGACCGTGCCATCCTTGCAATCGGCGACCCATAGCGCATGGCGGAATACGACCATGCCGCCGCAGGGCTTCGTCATGGTCACCTCGGCAAGCTTGCCCTGTCTGGACCAGCGCTCGACCCGCCCGTGGTTGGTCGCCCAGACCGTGTCGCCATCGATCGCCAGGAAGTCCGCGAAGCCCGGCACGGTGATCACCTGCTCACCCTGTGCGCCGGCGACAGATGCAATCGAAGCACAGCCCGCTGCCATCGCCATGATCATTCCCCTGAGCTTTTGCATAAATTCCCCCTTCGTTTCCGGTGGCTGCCGTTGGTCGTCGTCAGGCGCGCTGCGCGATATAGGCGCGCCATCCGCCCAGGCTGGTGATGTCCTCGGCATTGGTCTGCGCGCGCGGCTCACCCCAGGAGCTGCAGAGCGCCTGGCAACGGCCGGAGGGACCGCACCGCGGGCTCGTCGACCGAAGCATTCGGCGTGGAAGCGGACCTCCGCTGGGAGTCAGTGAG
>Ga0207703_10001094_pt1 | contig 25767 bp, 17 predicted proteins | sample KBSSwiS12_FD_184304 | JGI IMG/M metagenome (GOLD analysis project Ga0207703, IMG submission 184304) | Switchgrass rhizosphere microbial communities from Kellogg Biological Station, Michigan, USA - KBS Switchgrass S1-2 (SPAdes) (version 2) | ecosystem: Host-associated > Plants > Roots >...
GGCGCAGGATTTTTCGCTGCGCTATCCACTCGTCGACGGTCAGGGCAACTTCGGTTCCGTCGATGGCGACAACGCCGCGGCGATGCGTTACACCGAGTGCCGTCTCGATCGGCTCACCTCGGAAATCCTTTCCGATCTCGACAAGGAAACGGTCGACTTCCAGCCGAACTACGACGAGAAGGATCTCGAACCGACCGTGTTGCCCGCGCGCGTGCCGAACCTGCTGGTCAACGGCTCGGCCGGCATCGCGGTCGGCATGGCGACGAACGTGCCGCCGCACAATCTCACCGAGATCGTCGATGCGACGATCGCGCTGATCGACAATCCCGATCTCGGCTTCGATGAACTGTTGCGCCTCGTGCCGGGGCCGGACTTTCCGACCTACGGCATCATCAACGGTGCGGCCGGGATCATCGAGGCGTACAAGACCGGCCGCGGCCGCATCTACGTACGCGCCAAGGCGGCGATCGAGACTGAAGACAACGGTCGCGAAACGATCATCATCACCGAACTGCCGTATCAGGTGAACAAGAAGCGATTGATCGAAGCGATCGCCGAGCTGCACAAGGAGAAGAAGCTCGAAGGCATTTCGCCCGATGGCCTGCGCGACGAGTCCGACAAAGACGGCATGCGCATCGTCATCGAAGTGCGCAAGGACACGCTGGCCGAAGTGCTGCTGAATAATCTCTACCAGCAGACGCAGATGGAGGTGACCTTCGGCATCAATATGGTCGCGCTCGTCGACGGCCAACCGCGCCTGCTCAACCTCAAGGACATCCTCGAAGCGTTCATCCGCCACCGCCGTGAAGTCGTCACCCGGCGCACGATTTTCGAATTGCGCAAGGCGCGCGACCGCGCGCATGTGCTCGAAGGCCTGACCGTCGCGCTCGCCAACATCGACGAGATGATCGAGTTGATCAAAACCTCGGCGTCGAGCGAGGAAGCCAAGGAGCGCATGCTCGCCAAGCGCTGGGAGCCGGGTCTGGTGCGCACGTTGCTCGCCGCGTCGGGCGCGGATGCGTCGAAGCCGGAAGACCTCGCGCCGAATGTCGGCCTGTCCGATATCGGCTACCAATTGTCCGAAGTCCAGGCGCAGCAGATTCTCGAAATGCGTCTCGCGCGCCTGACTGGACTCGAACAGGAAAAGCTCACCGACGAATACAAGCAATTGCTCGGCGTGATCGCCGGCCTGATCGAGATCCTGATGGATCCCGATGTGCTGCTGCGCGTGATCCGCGACGAGCTGATCGAGATCAAGACGCAGTACGGCGACGCGCGCCGCACCGTGATCCAGGCCAGCCAGGAAGACCTCGACGTGCTCGACCTGATCGCGTCCGAGGACGTGGTCGTCACGCTTTCGCACGCGGGCTACGCCAAGCGCCAGCCGACCACGGTCTATCGCGCGCAGAAGCGCGGCGGCAGGGGTCGTTCGGCGACCGCGATCAAGGAAGAGGATTTCGTCGAGAAGCTTTGGGTCGTCAACACGCACGACACGCTGCTCGCGTTCACGAGCCTGGGCCGCGTGTACTGGCTCAAGGTATACAAGATTCCCGAGGCCGGCCCGAATTCGCGCGGTCGCCCGATCGTCAACCTGCTGCAGCTCGAAGAGGGCGAGAAGGTGCAGGCGATCCTGCCGGTGCACGAGTATCGCGAAGACCATTATGTCTTCTTCGCCACGCGCAACGGCACGGTGAAGAAGACGCCGCTGACCGAGTTCGAATTCCAGTTGCAGAAGGGCAAGGCGGCAATTTCGCTCGACGAAGGCGATGCACTCGTCGACGTGCAGCTCACCGACGGCACGCACGACGTCATGCTGTTCGCCTCCAACGGCCGCACCGTGCGCTTCGCCGAAGACGAGGTGCGCGCGATGGGGCGCGGCGCCAGCGGCGTGCGCGGCATCCGCCTCGCTGCAGGCGCGCAGGTCGTCTCGCTGCTCGTCGTCGAGCATGCCGCGGAACAAGGCGGCGACGAGGAGGAAGCGATCGAAGCGGCCGAGGGCCAGGCGCTTGCCGAAGAGCCCGCATCACCGTCGGAAACCTACGTGCTCACCGCGACCGAACGCGGCTACGGCAAGCGCACGCCGCTGTCGAAGTACCCGCGCAAGGGTCGCGGCATCCAGGGAGTCATCGGCATCCAGTGTTCCGAACGCAACGGCAACCTCGTCGGTGCGGTGGGATTGGACGAAGCACACGAGGTCATGCTGATCTCGAACCAGGGCACGCTCGTGCGCACGCGCGCGAGCGAAATCGCCAAGGTCGGGCGCAATACCCAGGGCGTGACCCTGATTCGCTTGCCAGCCGATGAGTCGCTTGTTGGTGTTGTAGCGATCGACTCGATCGGTGCCGAAGAGGACGAGGCCGGCGAAGCGGATGTCGCTGTGGCAATCTTGCCGCCTCCTGCGGAGTGAAGTGCATGTAGGCTGGGCTGACAAGCCCAGCCTACATGTGGCGTGATCAGATCACCGCGAGCATCGACGCCGCGTCAGAGACCTTGAACTCGCCCGGCGCTTCGAGATTCAATGCCTTGACCACGCCATCGTCGGCGTAGAGCGCGAAGCGCTTGCCGCGCATGCCGAGGCCGAATGCGGTGCCGTCCATTTCGAGGCCGAGCGCCTTGGTGAATGCGCCGTTGCCGTCGGCGAGCATCCACAGGCCTTCGGGCACGTGCTGGTTCTTCGCCCACGCGTCCATGACGAAGGCGTCGTTGACCGCGATGCAGGCCACGTCCACGTTCTTGCCCTTGAACTCCGCGAATTTTTCCACGTAGCCGGGCAGGTGCTTGGCCGAGCAGGTCGGCGTGAACGCGCCGGGCACGGAGAACAGTACGACCTTCTTGCCCTTGAAAATCTCGTCCGTATTGACCGCCTGTACGCCGTCCTTGAGGTAGTTGAGGGTGACGTTGGGGAGGGTGTCGCCTACGGCGATGGTCATGGCTCTGGTCCTTTCAGGTTGTGGGTGTCGATCATAAGGCTTAACCCGCAGCAACTTCATCCCTTGAAAAGATTTCGGCCATCCGCATTTTTCTTGCCAGCGGGCAATCGGCCCGAATCACTTCAGGAAAAGATATGACCATCACCCACTACCAGAACTGGCTGCGCCCGCATCACCGCCATTTCTTCGTCAACGACCAAGATGCGAACTCGTGGACGCCGCGCGTCGACGTGCGCGAGGAAGACACTCGTTACGTGATCCTTGCCGACATCCCCGGCGTGGACTCGAAGGACATCGAGATCAGCATGGACAAGAGCGTGCTGACGATCAAGGGCGAGCGCAAGTCGGAGACGATCGCCGAGAACGCGAAAGTGACGCGTGTCGAGCGTCGTCAAGGTGCTTTCGAGCGCAGCTTTGCGCTGCCGGACAGCGCCGATGCGGACGCGATCACGGCCAGCGGCAAGAACGGCGTTCTCGAGATCGCGATCCCGAAGAAGGCGCAGGCTGCGCCGCGCAAGATCGTGGTGAACTGAGTTTCTCGAAGCCTCGTTGTTGACACAACCCGCGGTCAGCTATGCTGGCCGCGGGCGTTTCCGTTTTTCGCCGTCATCTCGACATGGACAGCCGGACTGCGAAGGCAGGATGCCGAAGCGAACATTCGCGCAGCGAATGGCCCGAAGGGCATGCCGCAGGAGCGGCATGTAATCCAGACCGCCGGGATGACGAGCTGGCGTCCTCTCCAATTGTTGACCGCTAACGCGAATCACGCATGCAATTCAAAGACTACTACGACATCCTCGGCGTCAAGCCCGGCGCGACCGAAGCGGAGATCAAGACCGCTTATCGCAAGCTCGCCAAGAAATACCATCCGGACGTGAGCAAGGAAGCCGGCGCCGAGGAGAAGTTCAAGGCAGTCAACGAGGCCTACGAGGCGCTGCGCGATCCCGCAAAGCGCAAGGCCTACGACCAAATCAAGGCGCAGGGTTACCGGCCCGGGCAGGAATACCAGCCGCCGCCGGATTTCGGTGGCGGGCAAGGTTTCGATTTTTCCGACGCGGGCGAAGGCGGGTTTTCGGATTTCTTCGAGTCGTTGTTCGGTGCCGGCGCGCGCCCGGGCCCCCGCGGTCGCACCGGTCCGCGCCGTGGTCGCGACGTGCAGGCGCGTGTCGAAATTCCGCTCGCCACCGCGTTCAGAGGGGGTAAGGAGCGGATCACGCTGCGCGACGGCAGCGGCGACGAACGTACGCTCGAGGTGAAGATTCCCGCGGGCATCCTGCCGGGGCAGCAGATTCGCCTCGCCGGGCAGGGATCGCCAGGCTCGCAAGGCGCAGCGGCGGGCGACCTGCTGCTCGAAATCGCGCTCGGCGAGGACGGCCGCTTCCATCTCGATGGCCGCGACGTGTTGCTGACCCTGGCTATCGCACCATGGCAAGCCGCGCTCGGCGGCACGGTGACCGTGCCCACGCTGGCGGGCGATGTGGAGCTGAAGATTCCCGCCGGTTCCGACTCCGGCAAGAAAATGCGCTTGCGCGGCCGCGGCATGCCCGGTGCCGTGCCGGGCGACCAGTTCGTGACACTGCAGATCCATGCACCGCCCGCGCAGACCGACGCGCAGCGTAAGCTTTACGAGCAGATGGCAAAGGAATTCGGCGAATCGGCCGTGCGCGTCTGAGCGAAGACAAATCTGATGTGATTAGGGTGGCTCGAAAAAGCGCCGATGCGGATGGAGCGAATCAACGAACTCCATCCGCGCAAATCATCGTTTGATTCGCGTCGCGCGCTCTATTGCCGATCAAGCCGCGGCGGGCAACAGGTTCTTGATCGCCTGCATGAGTTCCTTCTCGTCGATCGGCTTGGTCACGTAGGCTTTCGCACCTTGGCGCATGCCCCAGACCTTGTCGGTTTCCTGGCCTTTGGTGGTGACGAGAATGACCGGGATATGCTTCGTCGTCGGCTCGCGCGCGAGCGTGCGCGTGGCCTGGAAGCCGTTGAGGTTGGGCATCACCACGTCCATGAGGATCAGGTCCGGGATTTCGCGCTTGGCGGTATCCACGCCAGCGGCACCATCCTCGGCCGTGGTTGCGAGATGGCCGAGTTTTTCGACGATGCGTTTGAGGCCCAGCAATTGCGTGGGCGAGTCGTCAACGATCAGTATGCGCGCCATGGACGGATGCCTGCCCCCTGCAGGATAGATTGAAGGTTGATTGTAGGCACAAGTTCTCGATTGCGACAGCGTTCCTGAATATGCGTGACGGACATCACTGTTTTGCGATGTCCGCCACGCTCAAAGTTTGACCACGGTGCGACCAAACGAGCCGCCTGCGAGCATGGTGTCGAACACGGCCGGCAACCCGTCCAGGCCGACTTCGCGCGTGGCGATTCGGTCCAGATGCGCCGGTTTCCAGTCGCTCGCCAGATGTTGCCACACCGCATCGCGGATGTCGCGCGCCGTGCCTGCCGAGGCGATGCCGAGCAGGCTGACACCGCGCAGGATGAAGGGCATCACTGTCGTCGCCAGCGCGGGATCGGCGGCGAGTCCGCAGCTGGCGATGTTGCCGTAGGGATGGATGACGCGGGTCAAGCCGGCGAGCATTTCGCCGCCGACGTTGTCGATCGCGCCGGCCCAGCGGCTCGTTTCGAGCGGGCGCTGGCCCCAGTACAGGTCCTTGCGCGAGATGCATTGTTTGGCGCCGAGCGCGATCAGGTCGTCGAAGTGTTCGAGCTTGCCGCTGATCGCATGCGCCTCGTAGCCAGCGCGCGTGAGAATGTCGATTGCGAGCGAACCGACGCCGCCCGTCGCACCGGTGACGACGATCGGGCCCATCGACGGTATTTGTCCATTTTGCCGCATTCTATACAACGACAATCCGGCGGTGAAACCGGCTGTGCCGAGGATCATCGCTTCGCGCAGCGTCAGCCCGTTCGGTAGCGGAATTGTCCATTTCGATTCAAGCCGCGCGTATTGCGCATAGCCGCCGTCGCGGTTCTCCGACAGGCCGCAGCCAGTGACGAGCACGGCGTCGCCTTCCTTGAACTTCGCGTCGCTCGATTCGATCACGTGGCCGGCGACGTCGATGCCGCCGACCAGCGGCGACTCGCGCAGGATCTTGCCCTTGCCGGTGCCGGCGAGTGCGTCCTTGTAGTTGATCGACGAGTAAGCGACCTTGATGACGATTTCGCCGGGCGAGAGGTCGTCGATCTTCAGTTGCTCTATGCCGGCGCGGTAGTTGCCTCGGTCGGCGTGGATGCGGAAGGCGGAAAAATTTTCGATGCTCATGTTTAGTCCTTTAGCTGCGTTCAAACAGAGCGATGCCCGACATGCGCCGCAAGGCTTCGCGGCGCGCGGCCGGCTGGAAGCGCGACAACCAGCGCCAGACGTATGCGCCGCGCATCGTGCGGTTGATGCGGAAGGATTCGTCCCAGGTCGAGCGGAACTCGGCTTCGCGCCAGCCTAGCGGCGCGAAGAAGGCGGTGCCTTCAGCGGGGCCGAACAGGAACGGCGCGTTGCCGTCGCGCAGTTTGGGCGACCAGCGGCGCTCGAGAAGCTTGAGCAGCATCGGCGAAGCGAGGTCGGCGAGCCACCAGCGGGCCTGCGCGGTTTCGTGCAGATCACGCGCGAGCTCGGCGACCTGCTCGGCTTCGAGGTAGATCAGCAGTCCTTCGCTGATCACCAGCAGCGGGCCTTGCGCGCGTGCATGCGCGAACACTTCGCGGCGCCGCTCGGCCACGCGCAGGTCGGCTTCGATGAAGTCCAACTTGCAGCGCGGGGTTTCTCCGGACATCTGTTCGCGGTAGTAGGCGACCATCTCGGGCATGTCCACATGCAACCACTGCAGCGCAGCGGGCAAGTCGAGGCGGTAGGGGCGTGCGTCGAGGCCCGCGGCGAGATCGAGTACGCAGCGCACGCCTTCGCGCACACAGCGCTGCACGATCTCGTCGATGATGACCGTGCGCACGACCAACGGCCAACTCAGCGACCGGCCGCTTGGAATCGAGGCAACGATGGCTTGCCCGCGCGCGCCGGCGAGGCGGCGCGCGTACGGATCTTGGAACAGCGCATCGCGTCGCTCGCTCTCCATCGCGCGGTACACCGCCACCCAAAGCGCGGTGTCGGAAACGTTGCGGATCGGATTTGTCGCCATTGCGCGCTCCGCGACGCCGCGCCGATCAGTTCACCTTGTGAATCGCGCGCTTGTCGACCGCGAGCGCGGCCTCGTGCACGGCTTCGCTCAACGTCGGGTGCGCGTGGATGATGCGTGCGAGATCTTCGGCCGAGCCGTGGAATTCCATTGCGACGACGGCCTCGGCGATCAATTCCGACACGCCCGGGCCGACCATGTGCACGCCGAGCAGGCGATCGGTTTCCGCATGCGCGAGTACTTTCACGAAGCCGGCGGTTTCGTTCATCGCGACGGCGCGGCCGATCGCGGCGAACGGGAAGCTGCCAACCTTGTACGCGATGCCGGCCTTCTTCAGCTCGTCCTCGGTCTTGCCGGCCCAGGCGATCTCCGGTTCGGTGTAGATGACCCACGGGATATAGTCGTAGTTGACGTGGCCCGGCTTGCCGGCGATCAGCTCGGCGACGGCGATGCCTTCCTCGAAACCCTTGTGCGCAAGCATCGGCCCACGCACGCAATCGCCGACGGCCCAGACGCCGTCCGCGGTGGCGTGGCAGTGTTCGTCGACGACGACACGGCCGCGCTCGTCGAGTTGCACGCCGGTGCCTTCGGCAAGCAGGCCATTGGTCGCCGCGCGGCGACCGACGGCGACAAGCAGCTTGTCGACGACGAGCTTCTGTTCGCCCTTGGCATCGGTGTAGGTCACCTCGACTGTGTTGCCCTTGACCTCGGCCTTGCTGACTTTGGCGCCGAGCTTGATGTCGAGACCCTGCTTGGCGAATTCCTTCGCGGCGACCTTGGCCACGTCCTTTTCGGCCACGGCGAGGAAATCCGGCAGCGCTTCGAGGATGGTGACTTCGGCGCCGAGACGACGCCAGACGCTGCCGAGTTCGAGACCGATCACGCCGGCGCCGATCACACCGAGGCGCTTCGGCACCACGTCGAAGTCGAGTGCGCCGGCATTGTCGACGATGTTCTTGCCGTCGAACTTGGCGAACGGCAGTTCGATCGAGGTCGAACCCGCAGCGAGGATGATGTTCGGCGCGGTCAGTTCGTTGCTCGTACCATCGAAGCGCTTGACGCTGACAACCTTGTTCGGCAGCAGTGTGCCGAAGCCGTCATAAGCGATGATCTTGTTGCCTTTGAACAGCAAGGCGACGCCGCCGGTGAACTGTTTGACGATCTTGTCCTTGCGCCCGACCATCGTGCCGACGTCGATCTTTGCATCCTTCGTCGTGATGCCGTGCACGTCGAAGTGCTGGGTCAGGTTCCAGAACTGCTTGGACGAATCTAGGAGCGCCTTCGACGGAATGCAGCCGACGTTGAGGCAGGTGCCGCCGAGCGCGAGCTTGCCGTCCTTGCCCTTGAAGTTGTCGATGCACGCGGTCTTGAGGCCGAGTTGCGCGGCGCGGATCGCCGCGTGATAACCGGCGGGACCGCCGCCGATGACGATGACGTCGAATTGGTCTGCCATGGAAATTCCAGTGAGTGGCTGTCGCCGATTTTGGGAAGCGGGTGAATCCGATATGGAGCATCGGGGAGCCGTTATCCAGCTCCCCGACGACGGATTCCGCTTACATGCCGAGCAACATCCGTTGCGGATTCTCGAGCTGGTTCTTGATGTCGACGAGGAACAGCACCGCATCCTTGCCGTCGATGATGCGGTGGTCGTAGCTGATCGCGACGTACATCATCGGCGCGGCGATCACCTGGCCGTTCTCGACGATCGCGCGTTCCTTGATCGCGTGCATGCCGAGGATCGCGCTCTGCGGCGGATTGACGATCGGCGTGGAAAACAACGAGCCGAACGTGCCGCCGTTGGTGATCGTGAACGTGCCGCCCTGCAGATCGTCGAGGGTGAGGCCGCCTTCGCGTGCCTTCTTGGCGAAGCCGGCGATCGCCTTCTCGACGTCGGCGAAGCCCATGTTCTGCGCATCGCGCAGCACCGGAGTGACCAGACCCTTGTCGGTCGACACGGCGACCGAGATGTCCTGGTAGGCGTGATAAATGATGTCGTTGCCGTCGACCGAGGCGTTGACGATCGGATGACGCTTGAGCGCTTCCGCCGCGGCCTTGACGAAGAAGCTCATGAAGCCGAGCTTGATGCCGTTCGCCTTCTCGAACTGCTCGCCGAGTTCCTTGCGCATCGCGGCGACCTTGGCGAGGTTGATCTCATTGAACGAGGTCAGCATCGCGATCGAATTCTTCGACTGCATCAGGCGCTCGGCGATTTTCGCGCGCATGCGCGTCATCGGCACGCGCTCCTCGGTGCGCGGACCCGACGGCGCCTTCGCCGTCGCCGCGGCGGCCGCGGGTGCCGGCGCGGATTTGCCGCCCGCACTGATGTAGTTGACGAGGTCTTCCTTGGTCACCGCGCCGCCGCGGCCGGTGCCGGCCACCTTGGACGGATCGATCTGGTTCTCGGTTGCGACGCGGCGGCCGGCCGGGGAGAGTGCATCGACGCCGGCGGCAGCGGGAGCGGCGCTCGGTGCAGGTGCGGGCGCAGGTGCTGCCTTCGTGGCGGGCGCAGCGGCGGCGGGAGCGGGAGCTGAAGCGGCGGCGCCTTCCTCGAGGATGGCGAGCACCTGCTGGCTGGTCACCGTTGCGCCGGTGTCGAACTTGATTTCCTTGAGCACGCCGTCGGCCGGCGCCGGTACCTCGAGCACGACCTTGTCGGTTTCGAGATCGACGAGGTTTTCGTCGCGCTTGACCGCGTCGCCCGGCTTCTTGTGCCAGGTGGCGATCGTCGCGTCGGCGACCGATTCGGGCAGTACCGGAACTTTGACTTCGAGCGTCATTTTCTGTCCTTTGTGGAATTGTATACTTCTAGAAATCGTCCAACTTTCCCGCGCGTGCCATTGCGCACGCGCAGGTGAAGCGAATGTTCAATCCGCCGAATAGTCATCGCCCGGCGACTTGACCAGTGCATCCTCGACGAGCTTGGCCTGCTCGGCAATGTGGGTGTTCAAGTGGCCGCAGGCCGGCGCCGGCGAACGCATGCGCCCGGCGTAGTGCAGCGTGTGCTCGTCGCCGATGCAGGCGGCGAGGTGATGTTTGATCTGATACCAGGCGCCTTGGTTCTGCGGCTCTTCCTGGCACCAGACGACTTCCTGCACGTTCGCATACTTGGCCAGTTCGGCCTGTACCTGCGTGCGCGGGAACGGATAAAGCTGCTCGACGCGCACGATGGCGACATCGCTCAGCTTGCGCTTGGCCGCTTCCTGGATCAGGTCGTAGTAGACCTTGCCCGAGCAGAACACCACGCGCTTGACCGCCTTCGCGTCCTTTGCGGTCGAATCGGCGATGACGAGCTGGAAGCTGCCGTTGGCGAGCTCGTCGAGCGTGGAGGTGGCGAGTGGATGGCGCAGCAGCGACTTCGGCGTCATGACCACGAGCGGCTTGCGCACGTCGCGCAGCATCTGCCGGCGCAACAGGTGGAACATCTGCGCGGGCGTGGTCGGCACGACGACCTGCATGTTGTCGAGTGCGCACAGTTGCAGGTAGCGCTCCAGGCGCGCCGAGGAATGTTCGGGTCCCTGGCCTTCGTAGCCGTGCGGCAGCAACAGGACCAGGCCAGAGAAGCGCGACCACTTCGCCTCGCCCGAGGAAATGAACTGGTCGATCACGACTTGCGCACCGTTGGCGAAGTCGCCGAACTGCCCTTCCCAGAGCACGAGCGTGAGTGGCTCGGAAGTCGAGTAGCCATACTCGAACGCCATCACCGCTTCTTCGCTGAGCAACGAATCGATCACGTTGACGGTGGCGCCGTCGCGCACCTTGGTCAGCATGGTGATGTCGCGGCCGCTGTTCTGATCGTGCAATACGGCGTGGCGATGCGAGAACGTGCCGCGGCCGACATCCTGGCCGACCAGGCGCAGGTCGTAACCCGCGTCGATCAGCGTGGCGTAGGCGAGGTTCTCGGCGAAGCCCCAATCCATCGCCTGTGCGCCGGCGGCCATCTTGGCTCGCGCCTCGTAGACCTTGCCGACCTGTGCCTGCAGGGTGAAATCCTTCGGCACGTCGAGGATCTTCGCGTTGAGCGCGGCGAGTTTGTCCTTGGTCACGCCGGTATCGACCGCTTGGTCGAGCGAGGCGTTGAGGTGGCGCGTCCAGTCGATCGCGAACGAATCCTTGAAATTCGGATCGAGCGCGGGAATCGGCTGGCCGGCTTCGAGCTTGGCGCGATAGGTATCGATGAGCTCCTGTGCATCGCCGCCGGCGATAACGCCTGCGGCTTCGAGCTGCTTGGCGTAGAGCTCGCGCGCCGGCGGCCGCGCCTTGATGATCTTGTACATCAATGGCTGAGTCGCGGAAGGCTCGTCGGCCTCGTTGTGACCGTGGCGGCGATAGCAGACGAGGTCGATGACCACGTCGCGCTTGAACTTCGCACGGTAGTCGAAGGCGAGGCGGGTGACGAACAGTACCGCTTCGGGGTCGTCGCCATTCACGTGGAACACCGGCGCGTTGACCATTTTCGCCACATCGGTGCAGTACAGCGTCGAACGCGTGTCGTGCGGGTTCGAGGTGGTGAAGCCGACCTGGTTGTTGATGACGATGTGGATCGTGCCGCCGACGCCGAAGCCGCGCGTCTGCGACATGTTGAACAGTTCCATGTTGACGCCCTGGCCGGCAAAGGCCGAGTCGCCATGGATCAACACCGGCAGTACCTGGTGGCAGTCGGTGTCGTTACGGTGAGTCTGGCGCGCGCGCACGGAGCCAGCGACGACCGGATTGACGATTTCCAGATGCGAGGGGTTGAACGCGAGCACGACATGCATGGTCTTGTCGCCGCTCTTCACATCGGCGGAGAAGCCCATGTGGTACTTGACGTCGCCCGAGTGCGCGGGATTGTCGTCGTGGTCGAACTTCTGCTCGAACTCGTCGAACAGCTTCTGCGGCGCCTTGCCGAGGATGTTGACGAGCACGTTGAGGCGGCCGCGGTGGGCCATGCCGATGACCAGGTCCTTGACGTCGTTGGCCGCACCGCGCTTGACCAGTTCGGCCACCATCGGAATCAGGCTGTCGCCGCCTTCGAGCGAGAAACGCTTCTGGCCGACGTACTTGGTGTGCAGGTAACGTTCGAGGCCGTCGGCTTGGACAAGATGCCCGAGCAGCTTCTTCTGCTCCTCCACCGCGAGCCCGAAATTGCCGCCCGCACTTTCGAATTGCTGATGCACCCAGCGCCGCTCGTCGGCGTCGCGGATGTGCATGAACTCGGCGCCGATGCTGCCGGCGTAGGTCTTCTTCAGGCGCTCGACCAATTCGCCGAGCTTGAGCTTGGGCGGACCGCCGAGGAAGCCGGTGTTGAACTCGGTGTTCATGTCGACCGCGCCGAGGCCGTGCCACGACGGGTCAAGATCGGGCGCACCCGGGCGCGGCAGCAGACCGATTTCCTCAAGGTCGGCGACCGGGTAGGTGCCTTCCATGTTGAGCGGATCGAGTTTGGCGGCGAGGTGGCCGCGCGAGCGATACGCGGTAACGAGACGCGAGACGCCGGTCTGCTTGTTGCTGACCGCGTCGGTCAGCTGGCCCGCGGCGAGCATGATGGCGCGGCCATTGACCTTCTGCGCCTGCTCGATGCGCACGACTGCGTCGCCGTGCGGCTGGTCGCCGGCCTCGCGGCCCTTGAAAGTGTCGAAGTATTTCTTCCACTCGGGTGCGACCGAGGACGGGTCGCGCAAGTAGTTGTCGTACAGATCCTCGATGAAGGCGGCATTGCCGCCGGAAAGAGGCGAGGACTCGGAGAATTCCTTGAGGAGATTGGCGCTCACGCTGGCATACCGGCATTGGGGGCGGGCGCGACCGTACCTGTGACACAGCGGCCAAGAAGGCAGCCGATCGCGGGTCGCGAATTATACGCTAGGTATGGGGATTGGACATTAATTCCCTGAAAGGTTGCCTGTCGCTGATGGATCTCTCACGAGGCCTGCTTGGGCTAAGGCGATTATTCTCACGCGTGTGCAATCGCGCATGCCTCCGCTACAATCGCAGATATTCGATAGATGGCGTAACGTCGCGCTCCGGCGCGGCTGGACGAGGTGCGAGCGGGAACATGCGGGTATTGGTAAGTAACGACGACGGCGTGGAAGCACCGGGCATCGCGGTGCTCGCGCGCACGCTTTCTGCCGCAGGCGAGGTCATCGTCGTCGCGCCCGACCGCGACCGCTCCGGCGCGAGCAATTCGCTGACCCTTGATCAGCCGATCCGCGTGGTCAAGCTGGACGACAACCGCTACCGCGTCGCCGGTACGCCGACCGACTGCGTGCACCTCGCACTCTGCGGCATGCTCGACAAGGATCCCGACATCGTCGTTTCCGGCATCAACAATTCGGCCAATCTCGGCGACGACGTGATTTATTCGGGCACGGTCTCCGCGGCCATGGAAGGGCGCTTCCTCGGCCTGCCCGCGATCGCGGTCTCGCTCGTCACCGTCGAAGGCAGCGGCCACCACTATGACAGCGCCGCGCAGGCCGCGCTCGCGATCATGCGGCTTCTGGTTGTCGATCCGCTGCCGGCCGACACCATCCTCAACGTCAACGTGCCCGACCTGCCCTGGCACGAGCTGCGCGGTTTTGCGGTCACGCGCCTTGGCAAGCGCCATCGTTCGGCGCCGTGCATCCGCCAGGTCGATCCACGCGGGCGGCCGCTGTGGTGGATCGGGCCGGCGGGCGAAGTCGACGACGACGGCCCTGGCACGGACTTCCACGCGGTGCGCGACCACTACATCTCGATCACGCCGATCCACGTCGACCTGACCCGTTTCCAGGCGCTGGAAAAAGTTTCGAGTTGGGTGAACTCACTGTCGCTGGCGCCGGATGCGGCCGCGTGATGATGACCCAGCGGTTGACTCCGGAAGCGCGCGGCTTGGGCATGACCAGCCAGCGCGCGCGCGATCGGCTCATCCTGCGGCTGCAGGAGCAGGGCATCGCCGACCGACGCGTGCTCGACGTGATGCGCAGCCTGCCGCGCCACCTGTTCATCGAGGAGGCACTCGCATCGCGCGCCTACGAGGACACCGCGCTGCCGATCGGCCAGGCGCAGACGATCTCGCAGCCGTATGTCGTTGCGCGCATGACCGCGGCGCTGATCGAGCGCGAAGTGCCGAAGAAAGTGCTCGAGGTCGGTACCGGCTCGGGCTACCAGGCCGCTGTGCTCGCCGCACTCGTGGAAAACGTCTACACGGTCGAGCGCATCGACGAGCTGCTGCGCAACGCGCGCCGGAGGTTCCGTAAGCTCGGTTTCGACAACATCCGTTCGAAACATGCCGATGGCAAGCTCGGCTGGGGCGAGCATGCGCCGTACGATGCGATCATCTTGACCGCCGCGGACGACGCGCTGCGCGAGGAACTATTCGACCAACTCACGCCGGCCGGCGTGCTCGTCGCCCCGGTCGGCAAACCGGGCGTGCAGAAGTTGCTGCGCTACCGGTTGGTCGAAAAGGAGCAGGGCGCAATGTGGGTTGGCGAGTCGCTCGGTGATGTCAGTTTCGTGCCGCTGCTCGGCGGTTTGGTGTAATTCGCAACGCCGAGCGAACAAGCCTGCACTTTAGAATCGGACGCGGACGTATTGGAATGCTGTCGCGCGAGACGCGCGACAGTCGCGCCCCACGAAAGGAATGCCGTTTTGAAATTGTTCAAACCCCTCTACGAAAAAGCGCTGGTCTGGGCCAAGCATCCGCTCGCCGAGCGTTATCTCATGGGCATCAGCTTCGTCGAGGCCTTCATCTTCCCGCTGATGCCGGAAATCATGCTTGCGCCGATGACTCTGGGGAAGCCGGAGCGCTGGGCCCGTTATGCGAGCCTGAGCCTGCTCTTTTCCACATTGGGGTCGATCATCGGCTATCTGATGGGCCATTACGGCTTCGAACTCCTGCGGCCGTTGCTCGATGATCTCGGCTGGCTGCCGGCCATCGATGGTTACGTCGCCAAGCTGCGCGGGCTCGGCGGCTGGGAAGTGTTCTGGCTGCTCGTCGGCGGAGGCTTCCTGCCGATCCCGATGAAGATCATCGCCTGGTCGTCGGGCATCGTCGGCGTGCCGATATGGGCATTTCTCGCCGCGATGATCGTCGGCCGCGGCAAGCGTGTGTACCTGCTCTGCGGTGCGATCCGCCTCGGTGGCGAGAAGGCCGAGCAAACCGTACATAAATGGATCGAGTGGATCGGCTGGGGATTGCTTGCCTTGGTCGTGCTTGCCGTGGTGTATTTCAAATTCCTGCATCACTGATGCGGCCGTGCGGCGTGCTTTTCCGATGATGTCGACGACGATGGCGATTACTGCGCATCCGCGCTCCCGCACCGCGTTCGCCGTGCTTGCCGTGGCAGCGCTGGTATTGGCCGGCTGCGCCTCCGATCCGGCCGATGTCGAGGATCGTTCGATCGGCGAATCGCCGTCGCTGCAGGCGCCACCGCCCGTGCGCGCGAGCACGCCGGGCGGCAGCTATCGTGTAGTCAAGGGCGACACGCTGTATTCGATCGCGTTCAGGCGTGGCCTCGATTATCGCGACGTGGCGCAGTGGAACGGCATTGCAGCGCCGCAGTACAAGATTCTCGTTGGCCAGGAACTCCGTTTCAGCCCGCCGGGCACGCAAACCGCGTCGCTCGACACGCATTCGGCGGCCGTGGCTGCGCCGCACGAGGTGACCGCGCAGGCTCCGGTGCTGGCCGCCAATCCCGCGGTCGCTGCACCGGCGCCTTCGGCGCCGAAAAGCACGAGCATGTTCGAGGATGTGCCGAACGAGCCCGCGCCGCCGCCGATCGAACAGGCCGCAGCGCCAACTTCAGTCGTGGCGGCGAAGCCACAGCAACCGGTCACGCTCGCGCAACCTCCTGCAGCGCCCGTGATCGCCGCCACGCCGCCGCCGGTCGCGGCGCCTGCGGCCAAGAATGTTGCCGAGTCGCCACCATCGAAGCCGGCAAACGAGTCCGCATCGTCCAATGTCGGCGGCATCACCTGGCATTGGCCGAATGGCGGCAAAGTGGTCGGCACCTTCGTCGCCGGCGATCAGACCAAGCAAGGCGTCGACATCGCCGGCTCCGCGGGCGATCCGGTGCAGGCCGCCGCAGATGGCGATGTCGTCTACAGCGGCAACGGCCTGCTGGGCTACGGCGAATTGATCATCGTCAAGCACAACGCGAGCTTCCTCTCCGCTTACGGGCACAACCGCAAGCGCCTCGTTGCCGAGGGCGACAAGGTGCGTGCCGGTCAGCAGATCGCCGAGATGGGGTCGAGCGCGAGCTCGCGCGACGAGTTGCATTTCGAGATTCGCAAGAACGGCAAGCCGGTCAATCCGCTCGATTTCCTGCCGCCCCGGTAGAACGCAGCGCTTTCGTTGCGCATGTCTGCGCCGAATCGCGTCCGAAAGTCTTTGGCTCTTGATCCTCGAAGTTCTATGCTAGTTCGATGAATGCGGATCCGCGCGCCGACGACATCGAATCGGACGAACTGCTCGAGCTGATCCAGGCGGTCGAACCGCAGCAGGACGACGAGGCGCGCGATTCGACCAGCGCCTATCTGAACGAAATCGGCTTGATCCCGCTGCTCGACGCGGACGACGAGCAGCGCCTCGCCGAGCGCGTGGCCGAAGGCGATGCCGATGCGCGCAGGCGCATGATCGAGGCCAATCTGCGCCTCGTCGTTTCGATTGCGCGCGGCTACGTCGGCCGTGGCGTGCCGCTGCTCGATTTGATCGCCGAGGGCAATCTCGGGCTGATTCGCGCAGTGGAGAAATTCGATGCGTCGCGTCGCCTGCGCTTTTCTACCTACGCGACCTGGTGGATCCGCGACGGCGTGCAGCACGCGCTGATGAGCCAGGGCCGCACCGTGCGTCTGCCCGTGCACGTGCTGCGCGAATTCGCCCAGGTGCTGCGCGCGCGCCGCCAACTCACGCACGAACTCGAACGCATGCCGAGCATCGACGAGCTCGCGCGCCATCTCGGCAAGAGCGGTACCGACGTCGCCGGCCTGTTCACCCTGACCGACCGCATTTCCTCGCTCGATGCGCCGCTGTCGGCCAGCGACGACCGTGCGCTGATCGAACAGTTGATCGTCGATGATGCCGGCGCGACGATGACACGCGCGGCCCTCGACCCGCGTAATTCGCGCATCGAGCATTGCCTGGAGCAGCTGCCGGAGCGACAGCGTCTTGTCCTGCAGCGGCGCTACGGACTCAACGACAGCGCCACGCAATCGCTCGCCGAGATCGCCGCCGAACTCGGCCTGACTCGTGAGCGCGTCAGGCAGATACAGAGTGAAGCGTTGGTGCGCCTGCGCGGACTGGTCGAGAGTGAGAACGTGGATCGCACGGACGGCGGTTGAGCGTCTTGCTCGACACGGCTTATTGCGCCTCGACGGCCGCGAGGCCAACTATCTCCGTCTCTGGTGCGCCCTGCAGCAAGCGCTTCTTCGCCGCCCATTGCGCGGCCTCGTCCATCGCCTCCAGCGCGACGAATTCGCCGGCGACCAGCGTCGCGATCGGCGCACCGTCGCGGTAGAGCACGCGCGCATTGGCGATATTCGGCACGCGTTCGCCGGCGAGCACGTGGCCGACGAGATTGAGCGGATCGGCGCCGCAGACGCCGACCAGGCTGCCGTCGCGTGGCCGATTGCGGATCGCGCGCAATGGCGCGATCGCCTCGGGCAGCGCGAACTGTTCACCAGTCAAACCAGCGATGAAGCGGCCGCCGCGAATCTCGCCGCGCGCTTCGAGTCGATGGCAGACGCGAAGCAACTCGCGCCATGGCGGCAGCCAAGCGGCTTCGCGCGCAACAAGGCGCCAGCAAATCAGCCCATAGCGCTTGAGCAGCGTGCGCACGACGTGCTCCGCTTGTTCGGAATCGGCGCGCCCGTCTCTCGTAGATCGCGGCTTTGTGGAATTATCCACTTCTATACTTAGTCGGCGCAACAGCGACCAGCGTCCCGCATCGGCGATGCCGAGCAGCGCGGTGCGGCGCCCGCGGCGCCGATGCGGCGAGGGTCGCCGCGAGGCGGGCACGAGCAGTGCACGCAGGCCGGCGAAACTGTCGGAATTGATCCGGCCCGCGGCGACCAGTTCGGCGAGCGCATCTTCGAGCTCGGTGTGCAGCAAATGCGTGGCGTCCACCAGCTCGTCGAAGAACGAGGCTCCGTGTTCGCGCAGCACATCGGCCACCGCCTGCGCGCGCGAGGACAATGCGGCCTGGTTGTTCTGCGCAGTCGCGCCGAGCGTATTCCACAGCGCGAGATTGCGCCGCTGTACGAGCACGATCGGCGTCGCGCGCACGGGGCCTGAGGCAGTGCGTGGGCGCGGGTTTTCCCCATCGTCCGCGCGTGGCGCGGGCGCACGCAAGCGCGTCCATACGACGCGTCCTGAGAGACACAGGTCGTCGAGCCAGGAAATTTCGTAGCCGCTCACGCGTGCGGGGAGAATTTCGTTCTCCCAGGCCGCAGCCGGCGCCTCGAAACCTTCGAGCTGGGCGAGCACGCCGGCGAGCGCATCAGGCCCGCTCACCTGCGTGCCCGGCGCGACGCGTTGCCACTCGAACAGGAAGCGCAGGTAGTCGCGCGGCTCGACCGGCTCGATCTCGCGGCGCAGGCGGTTGACCGTGTAGCGGTGGATGCGCGCGAGTAGATGGCGCTCGCACCATTCGACGGTGCTCGCGTCGTCGGTGAAGCGACCCTGCATGACGAAGCCCTGGCGTTCGAGCGCGAGCAAGGCGAGGTCGATGTCGTTTTGCGCCACGCCGAGCGAGGTTGCGACATCGGCTGCAAGTACGGGTCCGAGCCCAGTCAGGCGCGCACGCACAATTTCAACCAGCGCATCCTCGCGTATCCAGGCGATTGCGGCGTATTCCTCCGGCGCGTCGATCGCGGGCTCGCAACGCAGGTTGGGGAAGATCGCGACGAATTGCGGCAGGCGCTCGGCGGGAATGCAGATTTGCTTCCCTTCGCCAGGCGAGAGCAGGGGAGCTGAAAGCCGCGTTGCGCGGCGTTGCGCAACCAGTTGTTCGAACAGTTCACGCCACGAGGCGTTGTCGCGCATCTCGGCTTCAGTGACGAAACCCAACCCCATCAATGCCTCGTGCATTTCGTCCGCGTCGCGGGCTTCGGGCCATGCTTCCTCGCGCACCGAGGCGATCGCCTCGGCATCGAGCCGGCCGAAGTCGTCGGTCGTTTCGATATCGCCCCAGCGCCGGCTCTGCACGGCCTGGGTGCGACGCTCCTCCAACGGTGCATCGTCGAGGAAGGCGTACGGCCGTGCGGTCAGGATCTCTGCGGCGAGGGGCGAAGGCGCCGTGAGGTCTTTTGCAACAATGTGGATTTCTCCACTTTCGAGCATTTTCAGCAGGCGCAGCAGCGCGTCGACGTCCATCGCTTCGTGCAGGCAGTCGTGCAGCGTCTGCGCGACGAGCGGATGGTCGGGAATCTGGCGTTCGCCGACGATGTTTTCGAGGCACGCGACCTGGTCGGGAAACACGGTCGCAAGCAGGTCTTCGCTCTTCATGCGTTGCAATTGCGGCGGTACCTTGCTGCCGCCCTGGAAGCGCGGCAGCGCGAGTGCGGTCACCGCGTTCCAGCGCCAGCGCAGGCCGAACATCGGCGCGTCGAGCAAGGCTTGGATCAGCACATGCTCGGCCGTGTTCGAATGCAGGTAGCGCGACACTTCGTCGAGTGGGAAGCTGTGACTCGTCGACAGCGACAGCACGATCGCGTCCTCGGTCGCCGCGGCCTGCAATTCGAAGTTGAAGGTGCGGCAGAAACGCTTGCGCAGGGCGAGGCCCCAGGCGCGGTTCATGCGACTGCCGAACGGCGAGTGGATGACGAGCTGGGTGCCGCCGGACTCGTCGAAGAAACGCTCCATCGCGAGCTGCGTCTGCGTCGGCAGCAGGCCGAGCGCGGCCTGCGTTGCGCCGAGGTAATCGACGATCTGGCGCGCGGCGGATTCGTTCAAGCCGACCTGCTCGCGCAGCCAGCGCTCGGCGGTATCGGAGCCGAATTCGAGTTGCGCGGAGACATCCTCGCGCAATCGCGATACGGCGAATGACAACTCGTCGCTGCGCCCCGGCGCCTCGCCGAGCCAGAATGGCAACGTCGGCGGCGCGCCTTTCGCGTCCTCGACGCGCAATCGCCCGCGCTCGACGCGCAGCACGCGATACGAGGTGTTGCCGAGCTGGAAGATATCGCCGGCCATGCTTTCGACAGCGAAGTCCTCGTGCACGGTGCCGATACGCGAGCCCTGCGGTTCGAGCACGACTTCGTAGTCGGCGGTGTCGGGAATCGCGCCGCCCGAGGTGATCGCGGTCAGGCGTGCGCCGCGGCGTGCGCGCAGTACGCCGTTGACCGCGTCGCGGTGAAGGTAGGCCGAGCGCGGCCCGCGCCGCGTCGTGTAGCCTTCGGCGAGCATGCGCAAGATGTCGCGATACGCATCCAGGCTGAGGTCGGCAAATGGATATGCGCGACGGATCGTGTCGAACAATTCCTGCTCGCTCCATTCGCGGCAGGCGACCTCGGCAACGATCTGTTGTGCAAGCACGTCGCGTGCGTCACGCTCGACCTGCAGCGTGTCGAGTTCGCCGCGGCGCACCGCATCGAGCAGCGCCGTGCATTCGACGAGATCGTCGCGCGACAACGGGAACAGGCGCGCCTTCGGTGTGCCGTCAACGGAGTGGTTGGCGCGGCCGACGCGCTGCAGGAAGGTCGAGATCGAACGCGGCGAGGCGATCTGGCAGACGAGGTCGACGTCGCCAATGTCGATGCCGAGTTCGAGCGACGCGGTCGCGACGAGCGCGCGCAGTTCGCCGCGCTTGAGCCGCTGCTCGGCGGCCAGGCGCTGCTCGCGCGCGAGGCTGCCGTGGTGCGAGGTCACCGCCTCCTTGCCGAGCAGATCGGACAGATGCTTGGCGAGGCGCTCGGCCATGCGCCGCGTGTTGACGAAGATCAGCGTGGTCTTGTGCGCTTCGATCAACTCGGCGAGGCGCTGGTAAACCGTGAGCCAGACGTCGCCCGACATGACCGCGCTCAGCGGCGCCGGCGGCAGTTCGAGTGCGAGATCGCGCTCGCGCGTGTAGCCGACGTCGATTATTTCGCAGGCATCGTCGTTCGCGCCTTTGAGGAATTTCGCGACTTCGGAGATTGGCTTCTGCGTCGCCGACAAGCCGATGCGTGTGAGCCTGCGACCGCACAGCGCGTCGAGGCGTTCGAGCGACAGCGCCAGATGTGCGCCGCGCTTCGATGGCGCGAGCGCGTGGATTTCGTCGACAATCACGCTGCGCGTCGTCGCCAGCATCGCCCGGCCCGAGTCGGAGCCGAGCAGGATGTAGAGCGATTCCGGCGTGGTCACGACGATGTGCGGCGCGCGCCGCTTCATTGCCTCGCGTTCGCTCTGCGGCGTGTCGCCGGTGCGCACGCTGGCGCGGATTTCCACGTCGGGATGACCGAGCTCGGCGAGTCGCGCGCGGATGCCTTCGAGCGGCGCCTGCAAATTGATCTGCACGTCGTTCGACAGCGCCTTGAGCGGCGAGACGTAGACGATCTGCGTTTCGTCAGCGAGCGTAGCCTCGCAGCCCTGGCGCACGAGGTCGTCGATCGCGGCGAGGAACGCAGCGAGCGTCTTGCCCGATCCGGTCGGAGCGGCGATCAGCGTGTGCCGGCCCGAGCGGATCGCCGGCCATGCGCGCGTCTGCGCGGGCGTCGGCGCGGGAAACGCCTGCGCGAACCACGCGGCGACGGCGGGATGGAAGTCGTGCAGCGCCATAGGCAGATTATGCGCCCGCGCTGGCGCATCAGGATGAACGCAGGACGACGGATTGCGCGAGTAGAGCAGGGCAAGTTGGCGCATCGCGCGATGCTGGGACGGGCGCGTCTCAGGTGGTGAGACGCGCCGTCATCCTCGTGCCACGCCGACTAGCGACTTCTGCGCTCGGCCCAGTAATAAAGCGAAAACATCGCCGCGACGAAAACGATGCCGCCGATCCATACCGATGCGGTAGCGAACTCGTCGCCGACGATCGCGAGCGGAAAATCCTTGCCCGAGAACGCGACGATCGCGGCGATCGCGACACCGATCAGGCCCTCGCCGACGATCATGCCGGAGGCGAGCAGTACGCCGAGCTGCTTGCGCGACTCGGGCTTGGCCGAGCGCTCGGCGCGCTTGTCGAAGTAGGCGCCAGCGATCGCGCCGACCACGACCATGAGCGTCGCCGAGGTCGGCAGATAGATGCCGAGGCCGACCGCGAGCGGCGAACAGTGCGCGTCACTGCTCGAGCGGCGCAACGCCATATCGAGCACGATCAGCACGGCGCCGATCGCGGCACCGACGCCGATCAGGCTCCAGTCGATATTGTTCTGGATCACGCCCTGGGCGAGCGCGGAGATGAGGCCGGCCTGCGGTGCGGGTAGCGGATGCTCGCGCGTCGAGCCCGGTGTGCCGGCGAAACCGTAAGCCTGGTTGAGCAGGTCGAGCACGGGCGGAATGATCGCTGCACCGGCGATCACGCCGATGACCAGTGCCCACTGCTGCTTCGACGGCGTCGCATCGACGAGCTGGCCGGTTTTCAGATCCTGCAGGTTGTTGTTGGCGATCGTCGCGATCGAAAACACCATCGCAGTGACGAGCAGGGCGAAGGCGACGAGGCCCTTCTCCGCGCCGGGTTCGAGGAACGGCTTGATGCCGAACACGAGCAGCACCGAGGCGCCGATGACGACGAGAATGCCGATGCCCGACACCGGGCTGTTTGACGAACCGATCAGGCCAGCCATATAGCCGCACACGGCGGAAATGATGAAGCCCATGACCACGCTGTAGATCAGGCCGCCGATCACGAGCGAGGCGGTGAACTGGCCGAGGCCGCTCTCGTGGCTGAAGTAGCCGAGCAGCAAAGCCATCGGCACGAAGCAGGCGAGCATGATCAGGCCGACCGTACCGATCGGGATGTCTTGTTCGGTGCGCGGCAGCGTCGCGCCCTGGCCGGCCTTGCGCAAGCGCGATGCCGCCATCGCCGAGCGCAAGCCGCTGACCACTGGCGTGACGAGTTTCAGCAACGTCCAGATCGCCGCGACCGCAATCGTGCCGGCGCCGACGAAGCGCACCTGCTTGCTCCAGGTTGCCGCGGCCACCTGCGCCGCGTCGCCAGCGACGGCGGCCAGCGCCGAATAGTGTGGTACGCCCCAGATCCAGCCGATCAGCGCGCCGAGTCCCATGGCGATGCCGACCCAGAGACCGACCAGATGGCCGACGCCGAACAGCGCCATGGACAAGTTGAAATCGAAGCCCGAGACCGGGCCCTTCTCGCCACCGAAGCGGAAGTACTGGGCGACGTCGCTCGCGAACACACGCGTCGCGACGATCAGCGCGAACGTCGCGGCACTGACTGCGCCCCAGATTACCGCGAGCAGTCCCACGCGGCTTTCCTCTAGCCCTTGCGCGGTCGCGTTTTCGCCCGGACTGCCGACCTTGAGCACTTCGGCACAGGCCACGCCTTCGGGATAAGGCAGGTCCGAACCGGTGACGAGCGCGCGGCGCAGCGGAATCGAATAGGCCACGCCGAGCACGCCGCCGACCGCGCAGATCAGGAACGTCTCCCAGAACGGAAAGCCGCTCCACCAGCCGATCATGACCAGGCCGGGCAGCACGAAGATGATCGACGACAGGGTGCCCGCGGCCGAAGCGACCGTTTGCACGATATTGTTTTCCTGGATTGTCGAATCCTTGAAGCCGCGCAGCAGCGCCATCGAAATCACTGCGGCCGGAATCGAGGTGGCGAAGGTGAGGCCGGCTTTGAGACCGAAGAACACGTTTGCGGCAGTGAACAGCACGGTGATGACGACGCCGAGCACGATGCCGCGCCAAGTCAATTCGCTGCGCGGCTCGGCGGCCGCGGCATGTTGGTTCGCCATGAAACTCCCCAGGTCGAAAACCGCGAGTATGGCAAACATTTTCCGTCCGGAACCGCAGGCGAGGATTGGGTGCCGTGCTGCAAAGCGGCAATCCATTTTTCGATATGACGGTTTTCGTGCGCGGCACAGGTAAAATTCATCACCTGGTTCAGGCCCGCCTCGCGCCGAAAAGTTAAGAAAATATTCAATCCGAACAAGAAGTTCAGTTCTTGATTCGCGCGCCGACGCGGGAATAGACTGACTCGATTCTGAATGGTTAAGGTTAGGAGTGGAGTCAAACGCCCGGATTTGTTACTATGCGGTCGCTCGCGTTGCCGCTGACTAACGTTTTATTAACGCGACGCACGCATCAGATGTTGGTGTGGAGTGATGTTACATATGCGTGCCGCACACGGGGTTTGGCGGACGCCCGAAGAAAAACCATGCAAAGGAGACTCCGAATGAAACGTAATACCTTGTTTGCCGCCCTCGCCCTCGCCCTGGGTGGTGTCGGCGCAATTGGCACGGCGCAAGCCCAGGACTTCGGCTCCTGGTACGTCGCCCCGCGCCTCGGCGCTGTCGTTCCGGATAGCAACCGCACCACGAAGGTGTCGGGCTTCGGCGGCATTGGCGTCGGCGTTTGGGTGAACCCGAACTTCGCCGTCGATTTCGAATACGGCATCAACAACGCAGACTTCAAGAACAGCTCGCCGCGCAATACCCACCAATGGGAGAGCGTGCAGCTCGACGTCGCCGCGCGTTACTTCTTCGGTGACATCGGCGCCGGCTGGCGTCCGTATGTGGTCGGCGCGCTCGGTGCGCTCCGCCACAAGGCCTACTCGGGCTCGCTGCTGTCGGCCCAGGGCTTCTCCGATTCGGGCGGTTGGGATCCGATGGCGCTGCTCGGCGTCGGCCTCCAGTACAACCTGTCTGACCGTCTGGCGTTCCGTGGCGAAGTCGCGGCGCGTTATGACCACGACAACAACTCGCTGAACTCGCCGCTGGCTCAGTCCTACGGCTTCAAGCGTGAGAGCGGCTTCACCGACGCTCTCGTCACGGTTGGCCTGACCTACAGCTTCGGTGGCGCCCCGGCTGCTCCGCCGCCGCCGCCGCCGGCCCCGCCGCCGCCGCCGCCGCCGGCTGCTCCGCCGCCGCCGCCGCCGGCAGTTATCGACCTCAAGGGTGTCGAGTTCAAGTTCGACCATCCGCGTCCGGGCGAGAAGCTGGTGCCGTCGCTGAAGGCGCCGACCGCCGCTTCGGTCCAGATCCTCGACGAGGCCGTGGATACGCTGAAGCGCAATCCGGACGTCCGCGTCGAAGTCGACGGTCACACCGACTCGAAGGGTACCGACGCCTACAACCAGAAGCTGTCGGAGCGTCGCGCCAAGGGCGTGTACGACTACCTGATCGCCCATGGTGTGCCGGAAAGCCAGATCACCGGCGAGAAGGGCTTCGGCGAGTCGCAGCCGATCGACACCAACGACACCGCGGAAGGCCGTCAGCGCAACCGTCGCGTCGAACTCAAGCAGTAAGATCGCTCGAGTTGGTGCAAGCAACAAGAAAAAGCCTGGCGCAAGCCGGGCTTTTTCGTTGGCGTATCGTTGCGCTCATCCGTGATCGCGAAAATCAAGAAGCGGCTATTCATGGCCGCACTTCGGTATATTTTTGCGTGTCCTTGAACGCGAAGATCAAACGCGGCCGTCCCTGGCCGCAATTCTCAATGAAAAGTCTTCAACCTCGACACGGTTTGGCGCGGGTGCTGAGCAAGCTCGGCATCTGTTCGCGCACTCAGGCACAGGTGCTCGTGCGCGCGGGACGTGTGCGCGTGAACGGGCGCATCGTGCGCGATCCGGAAGCTTCGACCGATGGCG